>C687J35021_10000377_pt1 | contig 35280 bp, 50 predicted proteins | sample RifCSPhighO2_12_FD_35021 | JGI IMG/M metagenome (IMG submission 35021) | reverse complement strand
TAATAAAACAAGCGCCTGTTTCTGGTGCGATCGGTTCTTCTGTCGGGGGGTTGCCTATATCTGTTATCTCACCAGAAACCGGTCTCTCGGAAAACGCACTAAAGAACGTCGATCCCGGGGTGGCGCAAATAGTTAAACAGTTGGTAAACTANNGAATACCNCTNCCGACTGGATTTGCNTTNAGNAGNCCGTATTGGCAGAATATACTACAACTTGCGTCTCTATACGACCCGTCTTTTGATGCTACTCAATATAACGTAAGGCTTAAGTTGCGCCAGGACTTTACTTCCGGGAAGACAGCGAACATTATCAGATCCCTTAATACTGCCATAGGACACTTGGAATCGTTTAAGAAATCGGCGGACGCCCTTGGGAACGTATCGCTAACGGCGTTAAATAGACTGAAGAATGCTGGGGGAACGCAACTTGGAAGCCCGACTGTTAAGAATTTCGATGTTGTCAAGAATGCGGTAGCCGGAGAAATGGCTACGGTGTTTAAGCAGACCGCTGGTACAGATCAGGAAATTCAAGGTTGGAAGGATACGGTGAACGCATCGGAATCACCAGAACAGTTACGCGGGGCAATAGACAAAATGTTGGAACTCATGAACTCGCGTATGCAGGCGCTTCAGAATCAATACGAGGTTGGATTGGGAAAACCAAAGAACTTCAGATTCTTAAGCGATAAATCGCAGAAAATACTTACAGATTTCGGTATCGATATAAATTCGTGGGATCCAACGGTTGGAGAAGCGCAACAAACTCAAGGCGGAACCGTTATTATGACTGGCCCGAAGGGATCGTTTAATGTGCCGTCCGATCAAGTCGATATATTCAAGCAAAATGGCTATACACAATAATAATGGCTGAATTTGATCCAACAAAATACGGGGCAACGCCGATACAAAATTTCGATCCATTACAGTATGGTGCTACGCCGGTTGATACTAAGAGCACAAAACCTGTCTCGCGATTTTCTATTTCAGACGTACCTATTCTCGGGGGAATAATAAGTCCATTTGTAAATGCCGCGCAACAATCTATCGCAAATAGAGGCGCGAATATAGAACAATCTCTGTCGAGACAGATGGGTGGGGAACAGACCGCGCTAGAAACGGGATTGCAGACTCTTGGTCAGGGGGCGGGATTCGGTTTGGATTTGACAAAACCGATTATAGACCCGTTGGTGAGGGGTGGGAAGGCGGTTGCCGAAGCGTATGCGAATACCGTAGGGCAGGTAATCCCAGGAATAAAAGGACTAAACGAGGCTATTCCAAAGGCGATAGGAGCAACTTCTGATGCCTATAACCAATGGAAACAAAACAATCCTCGGGCGGCAGCCGATCTCGAGGCGATTGGTAACATCGCAGGGGTAGGAATGACTTACGCTGGAGCAAAGCAGGGGTTTAAATATCTAAAGGGGGCCGCCGACACTATACCGCAAAAAGTACAAGCGTTTCAGGCGTCTCGAACCGCAGCGCAAGAAGCAAAATCGACAGAAATGGCGATAGAGGCCATAGCCCCGGAGTTAAAAGGGAAAGCATTGGTCAATCAATATAAACAGCAGGCGTTAAAGTCGGAGGGAATAAAAAACACGGGATTGCTAGGAAAGCAGGAGGTGGCGAATAGCGCATCTACAATAGCACGTGCGAAGAGACTGCAACCGTATATCACATCTATCGATCCCGCTACGACACTTGGAGATCTCGGGAAGGAATTTGGAAATACGACGAAACAACTGGATACGCTTTTGAAGTACGACGCTTCTCCTATCGCCAAGGGGGCGGTTCGATCCGGATTGAAAGAGTTAAAGACGAGTATACCCAGAGAATTTAAGACGGTTAAAGACTCGAGCGCGTTGTACGACGATGTTGTGGAATTCGCAAAACAAACTTACGGGAAATATCCGAGCACTACAAAGGGAATGAGAAATTGGAGAATAGCCCTTGATCAAGCGTATAAAGAACAGTACCCGAGCGCCTTTAAGAGCGGATATATAGATGTTTCCACCCCCGCAGGAAAAGCGATAAAGGGGGTGAGGGACTATATAAACGATTATATCTACAATAACTCGACCGCTGGACCGGAAATAAAGAGCCTTATACAAAGAGAGGCGGATATATATAAGGCGGTGGATGACGTTGCGCAGAAGGCCGCGAAGCTGGAAGGGAAAAACTGGATACAGAGAACTATCGGAAAATATCCTACTGCATATAACCTTATTAAATATGGAGGATTAACGATAGCCGGAGAGAGAACGCTTAGGTCGTTCGGTGTTCCGTTGCCGTAAATTTAGAGTTCCCAGAGAAGTTTGATAAACTTAACCGCAAAGAACACCGTAGCAATATAAATAACAACCTTTATAATAAATGTCCAAACAACGATCAGAAGTCCCAATAGAATCATCAACATAGTCTAATTATATGTCCCCCAAATCAAAAGAACAGCTAGAACGAGAGTTATTAGCCAAAGAAGTACTGGATGAATTGGAAAAGGCGAAAGATTTAGAAAGAGACAAATCAAACAGACTTTATGCGTTAAAAATAGTTGAAAAGATAGTGTTCGGTGCGATAGGTCTTATCTGCATGGCTGTTCTCGCTGCATTATTAAAGACCGTAATTCTCGGTCAATGAACATCTACCATAGATACTTCGATATTCTTATGTTTTCTATGCTCACGATTATTGTGATTGGGTCTTTGGTGTTGGGATACTTTTACTTTCTCGACGGCACAGTGGTCAATAAGGTTGCCGAATGGGAATCATATACACTGCGAACAGAAAGGGCGGTCTATAAGTCAGGTGAACTCGTAAATGACATTTCAAGTTTGTGCAAATACCGACCCATACGAGGGAAGGTTCAATGGTCTTTAGTGGATTCATGGATTAGAGCTTTCCCCGAAAGAGATACTGGCTCTGTTTTAACAGGTTGTTGGAAGGATAAGATGTATCCCGTAGAAGTTATCCCCAACGGCACTACACCCGGAAAGTATTATTTTATCGGGAAGTTGACATATCAGGTCAACGGAATTAGGGAAATATCATACGAATTTAGGACTACTATGTTTGATGTGAAGTGATTTATAATTGGTCTGTCGTAATTAACGGTATTTAATTATGTCTATTCTTGACGGAGTTCTTTTGGGTGGTATAGTGACACTCGTCGTGCAATTAGTGAAGAATTATATCAAGCCGAGGTTTGGAGATACGGGCATACTTGCTTTTCTTATTGCCCTCTCCGCGGTTGTTGGGTTTGCCGTTTCGGGTTTCAAACTTCTCCCTGCTGATTGGCAAACACTTACGCTGAACTCCCTCGTATACGCAAGCGCGTTGTACTCGCTTATCTTGAAGCGTCTTGAGTAATTTAAATGGAAACATCTTGCCCTGTAAAAGTGTGCAAGATTTGCTTGGTAGAAAAAGACATTACGTCTTTCCCTGCCTGTGCAAACAAAAGTGGCTCCAAATTATGGAGAACAAATTGGATAAAGAAACATGAAAATAGAGAAGTATATCAACCTAAGGCCGCAACGCTTGCTAAAAGATTAGAATAATTAGAATAAATAGTTGGGCGCAAGATGCGCCTTTCTATTTCATCGTGGGAATCCTTCTCATTAGTTCTTTGATTTCCCTCGCTTATCCTATCAAAGTTATTTCCCCGCCCAAAAGCCCCTTTCCTGTCTCCACTACTAGCCCATACCTTATACCGAAGAATACGGATGATATAGTAACCATCATAAAGAGGGTCGCTGTTGCGCGTAGGTTCGATGTAGCGGGGCTTTTGGCGTTAGCAGATATGGAAACCTCTCTTGGCAGACAAAGGCACGTTATAAGCGATTCTGGGTGTAGTATGGGAGTATTCCAAATAAATACCTGCGTGTATCCTGAAACAAAGATTTTCATTGGTAACATTTACAGAGAAACACATTGGGTTGTGGATAAGTTACTTGAATATGACTATAAGAAAGATATTAAAAGAGCTATGGCACGGTATAATGCTCCCTATCGTCCGAATTTTGTGTATGCTTCTTTAGTGATGAAAATGTTAGAAAAATATAGGTAATTTTAATATTCCCCATTTTTTGAGGGGATAAGTCGTTGCTATCTCGGAAAGCGAGATAACGACCATTTTCACTAAAGGGGGAGTAATCCTCTTTTAGATTGTCTTGACGCAATTTTCTATTATAATGTATAAATATCATGATAATAAAAGATAAACAATACTATAAGGAGTACTATGCCAAGCATAAAGATAGGATGAAATTCCTAAGTAAGAGGTGGGCGCAAAATAATAAAGAGCGAGTAAAACAAAATTTTCACGATTGGTATCTTGAACATAAACAAAATATCAAGAATAATACTAAGAAATGGCATACAAAATCTAGGAAAGGTGCCATCGAAAGATATGGCGGGAAATGCAATTGCTGTGGCGAATCTACGTACGAATTTCTTACTTTCGACCACGTTAATAACGACGGCGCCGGTCATAGGGATAAAATTGGTGGAACGGCAATACATGTATGGATAAAAAGGAACAATTATCCTTCAAATATACAGATTTTGTGTTGGAATTGTAATCTCGCGAAAGCTAACTATGGACATTGCCCTCACTTGACAAAAGGGGTATAGGTTGTGATATACTTTAATACGCAGTAATCAAAGACTGACTAAAGCGTTTAGGAGGGGAAAACCTTAAACTTCGTAAAACAACCTCCCTCTGGAGACTAAAAAGCTACTTGCTAGCTTTTTAGTTTGTAATAACCTTATTGTTCTTTCTCGAATTACAACTCCTACAAAGCGGTTGGATGTTCGCCATGTCGTTAGTCCCTCGTTTGCTTAATGGAATAATGTGGTCTATGGATAGTTTTATTTCTGGTTCTTTTTTACCACACATTATACAACGAAAATCATTTATTTTCTTCATATCTTCCCATTTATCCCAAATAAAATCTGACAATGCGTCCCCGCACCTCATCATTGCTTTCATGATAGAGTATTTCTTTATGCGTTGTATTTCTCTATCCCTATACGCACCATCCTCCTTGTAGCGCTTTCTCCTACGCTCCTTTGCGCTTTGCGCTGGTTTTATTTTTATTAGTTTTTCGAAAACGAAGTTCTCTGCTATTGATAGATAAACACCGTTTCTTGCCCTAAATCTCCTCCCCCTTTCTTTTCCTTGCTCCCTGTATTTTTCATCGTTCCTCGTTTTATAGCGACGCAGTTCGTTTATTTTGCCTCTGTTCCTTCTGTAAAATTCTATCGACCAGATTCTTTGTTTCTCTTTATTTCTTATTCTCATATCTTCCATTATAACTCAAGCGTTCTTAAAAGGGCTGGTTCGAAGAAAGGGACACTCACAAGTGTCTTTTTCCTTCACGTAAATAAAAATCCCCGCACTTAATTACTCCGTAGAGTCCTTTCTTTGTAGGTTTTGAGCCTGTGGCAGTTGGAACAAAGTGTTCTTATGTTATACGGCGAATTGTCTTTATGGTTTCCGTTTATATGGTCTATGTCTAGTTGGGAAATATGTTCTGCGACAAATCCACACAGAGAACACGCATTCTCTCTAAATTTCTTGTACCACCTTCCATGCCCTTGCCACTCTGGTCTCTTCTGACTTTTTCTGCACAAGTAAACTCCGTGCTTTTTTATCAACTCCACTTCTCCGCAATTTAAACAGATTCCCTTCATTCTAGGTATATCTCTTTTCACCATCACATGAATCCATTTGCCCATATTTCTTATTATATTATAAAAACCCCCCTTTCAATAGGGGGGCTACAATGCCGCGAGGAGAACCCAGTTCCTTCCCGCATTGTTGGCAACGGCAGGCACTTGCAGGATTGAGATGTCCACAAGCACTACATTGCCACTCTGTTGGCGAAGCACATACTTTCATGCCCACCATCCTTTCGCTATTTAATTATACCAATAAAAAGACCCCAAATGGAGTCATTTCTTATTCCTCAGTCGCTCTCTTTCCTTCACAACGCCATACGCAATCAACATTCTAGAGCGCATTTCCTCGTCATATTGATGCGTCTGATACGCCTTTTCCTCAGCCCATTCCTTAAAGGCGTTCTTGTTTCCTGCGCGGTAAGCGTCTAGCGCTTCTTGCCAGCCAGGAGTTACGTCCTTATGGCACTTTTCGCAGAGCAGGGCGAGATTGCCAGGGTCATTTGTTCCGCCAAAGTGGCGAGCGCGAAGATGATGAACGTTTTGCTTCTTGTGCTTGTAAATCTTACGTCCACAATTCACGCATATCCATTCATCTCTCTTCCGGATTAGTTCTTTCTCGCTCTCAGACAATGGTTTAACCTTTGCCGTCCCGATTGGTGTTCCGCACTTACGGCAGGCTCCATCCCCCTTCTTATCCAGCCAATTCTTCGTTCCTCCGCAGAAGTTACAGAACCAGTATCGCCGTTTGGCCTTGAGCGAGGCAGGAATGAAAGCGAGGAACAAGAAACCGAGCACTAACCATACATAGTCCACATTATCCTCCTTGTTATGTGCCAACAGATTGAGTTTTTATTATCTGTTGCATAAGAAGTTAGATAAATAAGGAGTTTAGTTTCTCACGGGTAGCTTGACCTACGAGCCTCCCGCCGTTCCACCATAGTATCGGAGCAGAAGCAACTGAATACGCCCATTGGAATTTTGATACCGCTTTTTTTGTTATAAGTCCATAGTAGCCCGTGCTTTGTATTGTCTTCGGGAAGAATCCGAGTATCTTTAGCGCATTTTGCAGAGCCTTAATATCCGTTCCCGTTTGTCCAAAGCTCAAATCTTTTAAGAAAGTCCAGTGGAACTCTTGTAAACTATTTCCCGTCTGATTAACAACACCCTTTATCGCCGTCAAAATAGCATATCCCCAAGACAATCTTTTAAGATACGGCTCGTACTGGTCTTGTATATTCCACCACGCATTATCACGGTAGTTATAGAGCATAGTAGCGTGTTGACTTGCGCGAGAACCACAGGTGGTTATCGGGTCGTCTCTTGTCCACGGCTGGCATACGGGGGTTAGTATCTGAAGCGGAGCTTGGTGTAAATGTTGTTTAAGAACAGAAGAGAAAGTATCTTGCCCATCGTTTAAATAAACAAACTCGTAATTCACTTTAAATAATTCTAAGAACTTTTTCGCCTTCGCGATAAGCGTTAAAGATATGTCTGCATAATATTCATTCCAGTCCATCTCCGGAGTGAATGACCAATCCGATTCAGGAACCAATCCCTGAGTTCGTATGGTATCCCAGACATTCCAAGCCCAATTGCCTTGCGTGGTAGTACCGGATAGTTTTGCTATAAATCTATCGCTCGCGTTAAATACCCCGTCTTTAATAAATCCTAAGTCCTTCAGTCCTACGAGGGTTTGCGGAAGTATTGTGCCTGTCAGAATAAGTCTATTTATCTGTGTTTCTATGCTGTTGAGAGCGGAGAAAGATACACAGGCTTTCGTATCAAATTGTGGGTCGCTCTGATGTTCTCCCTGTCCAATATAAGGCGACCAGTCTCCGTTCGGAATAACAGACTCAAATGCTATCCCGCTTTCTCCTCCTGCTCGCCAGTCTGTCGAACGTACACTATCGCGTACACCTGTATTTCGGGATGTAAGGAGTTTCATATTCTTAGTATACGAGATTTTATTTTCTCAAGCATGGCTTCCAATTCAGAAACCGAAAACTGCTTTTTTATTTTAGAGAGTTCTACTAATTCATTATACTTCTTTGCGCCGAATTTCTTAATAAACCAATCGGTATAGTATTCCGGATATTCGTTGTGTAAAAAATTATGTCGCGAGCACTTTGCATTCTGATTAAACTCATTATACCTTACCGACCACTTCCCGCGCCTAATGAGGTGCCCATTCTGAAGTTTCTTTTTTGACCCGCAGATAACACAGGAATATCCATCTCTTTTCCGTACATACAGAGACCAGAGCTCGTCCAACTTTCTCTTCAGGTATTTAATGTAATAATTCTGTCCTTTTTTCTTTATTGTTTCAAGTTTCATATCAGGGGAACGGTTGTTTCTCTAATCCTCTGCTCGACTATCAGGAGACCCATTTCCTAAAGATTGCTACCCACTCATATTCCGTAACTGGTTGCACTCTAACAAATTGCCACCCTAGTCCACTGTTTAAATTTTCTTCATCCCCCGCTTCCTGAATAACTTGCTGGATATTTCTCATGTGGGGATTATAGACAAGGTGTTTGTAGATATTCCCCGAATCTCCCACTTCAGGACAATCGTGTATGTTCCAGCATTTATTACATCTCGGACAAAATCCAATTTCCTCCGGTTGTGTTTTTATTGTTCCAGCCACAGGCTTAAAATCCGTAGACCATTCTCCGCTTGTGCATTGACATTGATGTTTGGGAAGTTTGCAGTATTTACAATAACTAATTTGGTTCATGATTTTTATTTCTGAAAGTTTTTAATACTTCTTTTAATGCCGACAAAATTGGATTCTTTTCTTCACCGCCTCGTTCTTTATAAATCCAATGCTTCAGGCCGTTCATTTTCTCAGCGTCATATTTGCTCAATGTTTCTACTTTACAATCTTCGGGTAATGATTCATATTGCTTCCATCTCTTTAAAACTTGCCCTGCCAAATAAAGGTAAATATCTACCCAATCGTGTTCCAATGGCACTTTGCTTACCCGTGGCATGAGATACGCTAAACATTCCGCATCGCCGACAGTTTCTTCCTTTAATTCGAGTTTAACCATTTCAAGAAGTCCATTTATCATTCGCTCCGCTTTCACTTCATCAAGTAATCTTTTTGGCGGAATCCATTCAACATTCTCCAAAAGTATTGGTGTATTTTCTTTCTTCATAAAGATACATTCGGTTTTAATCTATCACTTTTACTTTTGTGCCGTCTTTTATCAACTTCCCGACTACAACACCATATTCCGTTCCTTCTTCCCACTGTCCGCACTTCGCGTCCAGTTCAAAGGCAAATTCCAACGCCTTCTCTTTCGTGTCGAAATTTCCTTTGGCATCTTTCGCGGATAAGGTCGGTTCTTTTATCGTTTCTTCGTCATCTCCCCATGCTTCCGCTATAACATCTCGAAAGACCAGCCAACGACCGTTATGTTCTATCACGAGGGTTTCGTTATTTTGGCTCATAGTTCTTGAGGTATTTCTTAATTCGCAAAGCGGAATCTTTGTCTTTGCATTTTCCACACCACCAATGCCCGTTAAATGCCCATCCTCCTCGCTCGGTTAATATCTTTTTACATACTCGGCATTTTTGGTTCTTTCGGGGTTTTAGCATTATTTATTAAGGGGTTAAAGAACTATTTCTTAGAATAAAACAAGTTGTATTTGATGGCGACTTCCATGGCTCTTTTGTTCGCCCATCAAGCCACTTTATGCGGCCCATTGACCGCATTTCTGCCCCAGCTTCTATGAGCATATTTATAAAGGCGTTCGTATTTATCATAATAACTACATTTTTACCTTTTTTATTCTCCCCTATGGCTTTACGAATGAATGCCGTTGGGCCCTTGCCAAACTTTCCATCGCTTTTTCTAAAAGGTGGATTGAGATAAACACTTTTACCCCATTCTGTTTCTGTTCCATCTATCCCATTGAAAGGATATGGACATGGGTCATAATCAAAGTGGAACTCATCGTCTAATACCTTATATATTTCGGGTGGAGTTATCCAGTATTTTTTTGTTTCCTCTTTCATAATATGTTTCTTGGTTTCAACATAGTATCTTGTAATTCATGGAGCGAATATACCGTCGCTCCTTCGGTTGAACCCTTACTTCGTGGACGGCTTTGGTGGACTGCCGCGCGGCGGTTGTGGAGCTTTCGGCGGCGTAGGTCGTGTTTTTTGATTCGCGTACATTTCCATCCACCTCCTTTCCTAAAGATTCGGTGGGTTCAATGGTGCCGGCTTTATGCGGTCAGTTTAGTAACCACTCGTTCCACCAACACTGTTCAACTCACTTTCGTTGCTCTTAACTTTCTCTCTTTATATTTCATAAGCCATTCCGATAGGATATCTTCACCTTCGGCATAATTCTTTCCGTCTTTCTTCCACCATTTCTTTTTTAGTTGCTTATTCAAATGTTTTATCAAATCCTCTCTGTCGGCGCGGAACAAGAATGTTTCTTGGCACTTCGCGGCATCCTTTTCACACTTATCCCAATTCTCGTTATCTTTATAACTCCATTCCCGATTCTGATATGCGTGGCGGAACTCGTGAACTAAACAAGAAGCAAGCCAATTATCTTCGCAATCAAGATAACCTCTCTCGACTACCAGCGTTTTATCTTGTTCATATAATCCGAAACCATTTCCTCTTGTTGGCGTTATCAGAATCGTTTTCAACCCCTCGTCTTTTTTTACAATCATATCCAAACACTTCCGCATTTTCACAAGTAATGATTTTGTCGGGGAGATTATCTTTATACCTTTATGGGTTTGTTGGTAAAAAGTGTTCATTCCATCAAGAACCTTGAACTTTCTAATATCTTCTTCTGTGTATTTGTTCATGTTAGTTTTTTAACCTCACTATCTCTAATCTCACATGCTTACGAACCGCCCCCGCTCCTACTCCTACTCCTACTCCAGCTCCAGCTCCAGCTCCTACTCCAGCTCCCGCTCCTACTCCCACTCCTACTCCAGCTCCCGCTCCTACTCCCACTCCTACTCCAGCTCCCGCTCCTACTCCCACTCCTACTCCAGCTCCAGCTCCCGCTCCCGCTCCAGCTCTGCGGGGTTACCCACCACACTATATTATTGTTTCCAATCACAGCAATCGTCATTTTTGTTCAGTTGGCAATTTATGCGTCCATTTGAAGAAATCAACCACCGTGTCAAGATTGACAAATGCATCCCCAACCGGCTCTACCTCGTTCAATGTTCCATCTTTTATCGCGTTCATAAATCTGCCGCTATCTGCGACCCATGAAGCATTTTTCAAGAACGCAAATCTTCCGACTATCTTTTTTACCTCTCCGACTGTGTGATACGTAACCGTTCGGAAATAGTATTTGCCCCCGATTAAATCTTCGTATGTATTCACTTCTTTTCCCCCGTCCGCCTCTATTTGTTCCTTAATTTTTCCCCACATCTCTTCGCTAATTTCTATTATCTTGCTCATAATAAATTTATTCTTACTTACGACTTAATTTTGTATAGCATCTTCCGTATCTCTGCAAAGAATATCACCACCCACTTATCGTCTACCGCCTTATAGTATGAATCGTAGAGGCGGGACATCATTGATTCAATGAGTGGGTCATTCATTGCTTTAGGTGCCACCCGGTGGCAAATAATTCTCGCTGCACCGCCATCGGATCGGTTGGACGGTATAGCCCAAGACCGTTCTGCACTTCCTGCGCCCGGCGTAATATCGACGACGGTTCGGCGCAATGAAGTATGAAGTATTTTCGCTGGTCCTCGGTCAAGTGAAGCCCCTGAATATCCCAGAACTCAAGGTATAGTTTCTTAAATGAATCCCTCGTTTCCGGCTTTGTCCGCAGTATCTCCTTGACCATATCCTGCATTTTTTTGATGTTCATTTGGATCTATGAATATCTTGCATAGCCCGGCCGTTTTGTCTGACGATTTTGATCGAACATTAGCCAACGATTCACTTATGCCGCACTTTCGGCAAGTAAACACGAACTGTTTGCTCTTTTTATCCCAATCCATTCGGTACTCATGGTCGGATTTGCAGAGTTCTGTCATTGTTTTAGAAACCTACCGCAATTAGCGCACCTTTTCCAATCCTCCAATTCCTCGTGTTGGCATGGCGATCCTCGCTTTGATTCGGCGACCGCTTGTTCAAATTCCCCGGTGGGCAGCGAGTACGCCTTGTGAAGCCACTCCTCTGCATTATTGTCCGATACCACCGGGAGTAATCTGATGAGCCGCGTATAGTCGATGTCCAATTTATCGGACATTTTTGATTCGAGAACGCCACCGAAGATTCGGTAGATTTTCATGCAGTTATAGGCGGTCGTCCTCCCGAGTCGGATTTCCTTTAAGAAGTCGTCAAATGTTTCGATGTGGTTCCCGGAGTATTTCCAGCCGCGGTTCTCGGACAACAGAGACAGGCACTTTCCGATGACGAGGAAGTTCCGAACGATGTTGTGCTTCGCTTCGTCGATCAATCGGACTATCTTATTGGCCTCTGATGCGCCAATGGGTAGATTTTTCATATTAATAAGGGATTTCGTCACCCAACTCTTTCGGTCCGTCTTCCAACGGATCACCTTCGATTTCGATCGGATAAATGAGTGTTCCGTCTGATTCATCTAATTTCCTCTGCTTCTCTTTCATTCTCGATACAATGTCGGTAACGGGAGTTTTCGAGGAAAGTTCTAACAATTCTTCGTTTGTAAGCGGAGTTCTTGCTGGACGTGGGGTTACCGAATATACCACCTCTTTCGTTCCCGCATTCGTGGCGTTGATAACGATATCGTACGGCATGGGCACTTCGTCGAACGAGAAATCTTCGTTGTTCTGAAGATCCGCTACCGCCTGAATAACCTTATAGGGGAAATTCGCCGTCTTTATCTTTCCATCCGCACGATCAAGCACCCAAACCACCCACTTCTTTCCCGGGACCTCGTCTTTTTTATCGTGTCGCGGGCAACCATTCTTAATGCCGTAACACGTTGCCGGCTTTGCGCCTTTTCCGAGAAAGTGCGATAGAACGATTGCGCTTTCCGATAGTACACGAACGGCGTTCCTTCCCTCGACAAACTTAAATCTTTCGTTTGTGAAAGATCCATCCCCTTTTAATTGCTCGCTAAAATTGTATTTTGCCATTACTCTATATTTTTAATTACTTCCGACGGTTTATTTTCTTTTCGTTTCATATAGTTTATCCATTTACTTACTTTGAGCGCGGAATAGAACGAGTCCCGGTCAAACTCATACGGAGAATCAATTTCGCGAACCTCTATTGTGTTTTCGATCATCGAGTAGATATGAGATTTCTTATCCCATTCTTGCTTTTCTAGCGTCTTCGGTAGGCGCACGATTATTCTTTTGTCGAATTTGATATCGTATTTCTCGAACGTTGCGGCGTAGCCGGCGGTCTGCAACGAATACTCCTCGCTAATATGCGAGGCGAACTTCGCATCGATAAGCGCGAGATCCCCGGACCTCATCTTTGCAACCGCATCAAGCGTTCCCGCATATTCTTTTTCTACGTCACATACCCTCGCTTCCGATAAAATCCAGTAGTCCACCTCTTTTTCTGCCCATTCTACGAACTGCTTTAGTGGTCTATCAAGCTTTCCTTCGGGTAGTTGCGGTAATATCTCAAATCGAATCTTTGCCTTGATGTACGCCTCAATCCACTCGTGTCCTTCTTTCCCGTCGAGTAACGCTTCCTTGCTCTTTCGGAAACTCGCGCCTTTTGCTTCCTTGAGAATGGCGAGGTACCTTTCTACATCGGTTTTCTTTTCGTCTGATGCGAGGTTACGGATTTTTTCGAGCATCTTCTCCGCTTCTTTCGTATCTCCCGGGAAATCGGAATACCCTAAATCCTTAACTGCTTCTTTCGCGCCCCATGCGGCGAGCCAATCTTTCGGATAGATTCCCGATACGCTTGTTGTGCCGGCGAGCCATTTGCCGTCGGAAAGGCGAGTATAGTTGTGCGATTCGTCAATAGATACTTTCGCCATCATATCGTTGATCGCATCTCGGATTTTATCCTGTAGATTGATTCTCTCGATAAGCGGTCGAATCAGCGCCTCGGTTTCTTTTGTATATTCCATTTGTTTTTATACTAATGCGTATACCTTCGAGCAAGTTTCGTCGTGCCCGAGTTCGACCGTTGCATCGAATCCCTCCGTATCCTCTACTGCGCTTTCCGTTATTTTGTTTCCGCAAATTTTGCAGAACATCTCGATCTCGGTAGCGGAAATCAACTCTTTCATTTTGCGAATTTCGCACTGATTTCTTGGGTCTTTTGCTGTCCGACTCACCCGGGTAAGAATAATCATCGCACCAACCTTGAAACTTTCATCTAAGGTATCGAGCATATATGCAAGATCCTCTTTTGATACTCCGGCTATGTTCTTAGCGATTTCCTGCATCTTTTCTTTTAGGCACATGTTGTTATAATACTAATGACTTAATTGTTTTTACGACGCTTAATGAAACGGGTTCGCGCCCGTTTTCATTTTTTACTTGGATAAACTTTTTTGAATCCCGTGTTCCCGATAATCTGCCGAACACGCTCTCTGCATAGTCCATATTTATCCCCGATCGACTGTAACGTGTAATACATTCCGGTAATCGGGTCTATGGTGTTTCGTAATTTTATCATCTCCTCTTGCTGCGCCACGTTTCTTGCTTTTGTTGATCTTTTCATTTCTCTTGAATTATATCTATATGTCAAATGTTGTCAACCATGTATCTGTGGATAACAAAAACCCAATGAAATCGCTATAAATCGGGTCTATTTACGCTTGCCACCACCGCTTTCTTGTCTACCGCCTCAATTCCCGTATGGCACTTCCCGCACCACCGAAGTTTCTCGCCGGACATCTTTACAAGTACCGTTGCGTCTTTTTCTAAACAAAAAGCACAAAGACGATTCTGCGGTTTATCGGGTTGATCGTCGATTTTCTTATGCACCGTTTCGAGTGTCCATGACAATCCCTTTTTGTCATACTCGTTCTTTAAGAATTTGATCGTGGATTCGATTTTCGGTAGTTCGTAATCAACCAAGTTGGTCGCCGGGCGGAACTCTCTTTTTAACGCCTTCCGAGCCATATCGACACTATCGAAAGTAAAACCTTTCCCTTCCCAATAAAGAACGATTATTTGAATATGCTTCTGAGCCGATTGCTTCATCTTCTCGATATAGTTCTTAAAGGAAAACTCCTGTGGCGTAGCCACTGTATTATCTTTGTATATATATTCTTCTTCGTTACCAACTGGTGACACCTTTCCAGTCACCAGTTGACACCTTTCGCCCTTTAAGGTGTCAACCATTGACACCTTTTTGCTTTTATAGTACGCGAGGTTTATTTCCCAGAGATCGACGATTTCGTATTCGCGTACTAGTTGGGATGTCTTCCCCGACTTCCTTTGCCCTATCATTCTTATCCAACCGCGCTTTTCCAACGACTTTCGATATTTAATAACCGTGTTCTTTGAGCAGCCCATGCTTTTCCCGATATATTCCGGGGAAGCCCAACAGGTCCCGTTCTCGCTTGCGATTCGTTTCATTACGAGATAGAGGCTTTGCTCGTATGCGCACGAGTGATTTACGACATAATACGGGATCATAGCGAAATACTTTCGATCGCCGCTATTATCTACATATTTATCCTTCATTTTCTAGTTTTCGGCCGTTAATAAAAATCGGACTGGTAGCGCCCACCGGTCAAGCGATGAGCGCAACCACTCCGATTATTTTCCGCTTGGCCGGAATAGCAATATCAATATACGCTAAGTCCCGATAAAAAGTCAACTCCTCAAAATGTTCAATAATTGGACATTTGACAACGCAAAATCGTTGATTTACAATACAACCTTATGGGTATCTTTTACTCATCTCTACGGGTGGGAAAAAACGGGAAGCCGTTTAAGATGTTCAAGTTCCGCACCTTAAAAGAGGGAACGGACAAGACAAGTTCGTTCGCCCAAGAGGACCAATATACTCGTTTCGGTAAGTTTCTCCGCACTTTTAAAATAGACGAACTGCCGCAAATCTGGAATATCATCAAAGGAGATATGGCGATTGTAGGGCCGAGACCTGAGGAGGAAAAATCGATTGGTGTAATACCAGAGGATTTGCACAGCGTCATTCTCAGTGTAAGGCCCGGGCTAACCGACCTCGCTTCGCTTCACTTTTTTGAGGAGGAAAAGATGCTTCAGCAAAGCGTTGATTCCTCGTACGACTATTGGACTAAGATAAAACCGATCAAAATAGTTCTTCAGATTTTTTATGTTCAGAATAAGAGTTGGTTTTTGGACGCGTGGATTATCTGGCGGACATTTACAAAAATAGTGGGAAAGATTTTTAAATAATGAAACGACTTCGTGAGTCGGCGTTGAACACCGGAAAAGAGTACGATTGTATATTTAAACAGCGAAGCATTGACGGCGCCAACTCTTATGACATTGATCGCTGGAATAAGTTGCTGAGTAGATTCCGGGGTGGGCGATTTGTCGACTTGGGGTGTCTCGATTCTCTTGCCCCCATACTCGCAAAAAAGAAGTACCCGACATCAGATATATGGGGATTGGACTGCGCCAGAGAATCTATGGAGTTCCTCGCAAAAACGTGCCCAGAGATAAATTATCTATATGGCGATGTATACGAAAATATGTTCCCCGATAATTATTTCGATTACGCGATCGCCGGAGAACTTATGGAACATTTGGAGTTCCCCGAACGGTTTGTTGGGGAAACTTTCCGTTCATTAAAGATCGGCGGGATTCTTGCGATATCGGTTCCGAAAGGAGAAACCGAAGCTGGCGAGGTAGACGGAGAACGACATATTTGGTCTTTCGAGAAAGTCGATGTAAAGAATTTATTAAATCCGTACGGGAAAGTACATATAACGGAGATGCGAAGTATTTTATTTCCGTTCTATGAGTACCGATTCCCGACGATAGTAGCGTTCTGCCAAAAACGATGACATACGTAGAGAGGGCGAAAAAGATACGGTTAAAGGTTTTGGACATGGTATACAAGGCGCAAACCTCGCATATTGGGAGCAATTTTAGTTGCGTGGATATTCTGACTGTTTTATTTAATAAGTGCGATCGTGCGATCGATAGATTGGTTATATCGAAGGGCTGGGTCGCCGCGACGGCATACGCCCTTGCGGCAGAACACGGTATCATACCCGAAAAAGATCTCGATACTTTCTGCCAAGACGGAAGCAAGTATATCGGACTGGTAGAGCCTTTGGGATTCTGGGGGTGCGAGTTTGCGGGTGGGAGCATGGGGCTTGGATTTCCGGCGGCGGTCGGCATGGCTCTCGCCAAGAAAATAAAAGGAGAAAAGGGGAGGGTTTACTGTCTTATGAGCGACGGGGAAATGGCGATAGGAACGACGTGGGAAAGCGCCTTAATCGCGGCGCACCATAGATTAAACAATCTCGTTGTGATTGTAGATAATAACGGGCTTCAGGCGATGGGGCCCACCGATTCCGTTCTTAATCTCGGGGATCTCCGGGAGAAGTGGGTAGCTATGATGTGGAATCTGATGGGCGTAGATGGACACAACACCGAACAAATAGATACGGTTGTCGATTATCTGGAAAGAATGAGCGAAAACGAAGAAGCTCCGATGGTTATGATTGCAGATACAATCAAGGGCAAGGGAGTTTCTTTCATGGAAAACAATAATTTTTTTCACTACAAAAACCTGTCGGGGGAAGAATACTTAAAGGCGAAAGCCGAACTTGAAAATGGGTGAAATAATCAAACAGCAAGATTCTCGCAGAACGTTTATCGATACTCTTATTGAACTTGCCGAAAAGGATAAGGCTATTTGTCTAATTATCCCGGATGTAGGATTCAATTATGTCGAGGAGTTTTCTAAAAGATTCCCGGATAGATTCTACAATTTCGGAGTTACCGAGCAATCGACCGTGCTTATCGCGGCGGGAATGGCTTTATCGGGCATGAAGCCGTATTTATACAGCATGATAAATTTTGTCGCCTTCCGACCGTTCGAGATGGTACGAAATGGTATCGCGTTACACAAAGCGAACGTAAAACTTCTCGGCGTAAAGGGAAGCGAGAAATACCGTTTTTTGGGCTTCAGTCATAACATGGTGTTTGATGATGAAGATTTATATCACTTAAAGCCATATATGGATTGCTTTGTTCCGAAAACAAACGAGGAGGTTCGGCAAACAATTATCGAAACGTATCAGTCGGAAAAACCCTCGTATATCCGACTGTAGTTTGGAAAGATAAAATTAGTATCTGGTTCATTAAAAGTCGATGTTGGGAGAAAAGAATAATGGGGAAAGACGGTAGGTTTATATGAAAAATTTTAAAGTTGACTTTATCAATTCCAGTTACCGTCGCTACTATCAGTCGCACAAAGACGAGATCGATTACTCTCTCCAAAAGTGCTTATCTACCGGGCAACTAACACTGAGAAAGGATTTATGGGATTTGGAAAAGAGGTTTGCGAAGTATATCGGAACGAAGTACGCAGCCGGTGTGAACAGCGGAACCGACGCGCTTTTCTTGTCGTTACTCGCATTGGGTGTCGGTCCGGGAGATGAGGTGATTACGGTTTCAAATACGTTCATTGCCACGATTCAGGCGATCATTCATACCGGCGCCACTCCGATTCTTATCGATGTTGGGGAAGATGAACAAATGAACGTCGATCTGTTGGAGGGGGCAATCACAAGCAAAACGAAAGCGATTGTTCCGGTTCACTATACGGGTTCAATGTGCGATATGGATAGAATCACCGATATTGCATCGGAGAAAGGGATATTTGTTGTGGAAGATGCTTGCCAGGCGGTCGGCGCAACCCAGGGAGGAATAAAGGCGGGCGCGTTTGGACATCTGGGTTGTTTCTCATTCAACACCGCGAAGCTTATGGGTGGTTTATGCGATGGTGGTATGGTAACCACAAACAGCCGGGAACTATACGAAAAGATTTGTCTACTGAGAAACCATTGGAACGTTCATCAGTTAAGCGTAGATCGGAACGACTATCCTCAGCCCGAGGAAATGCAATGGGCTTGGAAATCGAGGTTATCTAACTTAAACGCCGCGTTCCTGAATATAAAATTCAAGTATCTTAAACAACTCTTAAACGCGCGAAAGGATATTGCGAATATATATCTTTATCGGCTCGCCGACACGCCATTGATACTTCCACACGATTCTCCCGGGAGAGTGTGGCAAGAGTTTCACATTAGGGTTAAAAACAGGGCTGAATTTGCAGCATACTTGACCAAAAAATGCGTGGAAACCCTCACACGAGACACTATTCCCAACCACCGCATGAAAGGACTTAATTTGAGTCATTTCGATCTTCTCGTTACAGACACGATGGCGGCGGAAATCACAAGGTTGCCTTTGTATCCGGAGATGCACATAAGCGAAGTCGACTACGTTATAAAAACCATACATGGATTTTTCAAATAAAACTGTCTTAGTTACGGGAGCCGCCGGATCGATCGGGGGTGGACTTTCCCGAACGATAGCGAAACTCAAACCGAAACTCCTTGTGTTGCTCGACAATAACGAATCGGGTTTGTTTGATATTTATGAAGAGTTGAAAGAGCAATGCGATGTTGATTATGTGATTGGAGATATACGCGATTTGTCGTCAATACGGGAGGTGTTTACGTTCTTTAAACCGAATATCGTATACCATGCCGCGGCGTATAAACACGTAGTTCTTATGGAGCGGTATCCGACCGAGGCGTATGAAAATAATGTATGGGGAACGGAGGTCGTGTCTATGTGTGCGAAAGATTGTGGCGTAGAGAAGTTTGTTCTTATTTCTTCAGACAAAGCGGTTAATCCTGTGTGCGTAATGGGTAAAACGAAGAAAGAATGTGAAGATATGTGTTTGCGAAGCAACAACGAATATGGAACGAAGTTTATTGTCGTTCGATTCGGGAATGTGATGGCAAGCCGGGGAAGTGTTGTCCCAATCTTTCAGAAATGTATTCAGGAGAATAAATCATTACCAGTTACTCATCCCGACATGGAACGTTACTGGATGGGAATTTATGAGGCGGCTGATTTGGTTTTAAAGGCGACAGAGATCGGAGAGGGCGGCGAGATATTCGTATTGGATATGGGTGTTTCCATGAAGATTGTCGATCTCGCCAAGATGATGATAAAACTATCCGGGAAACCTCTCGATATCGTATTTACCCACCCGAACGAGGGGGAAAAGATGTCGGAGATCTTGATGACCGAGGAGGAGGAGAAAAGGGCGGTTAAAGTTGATGACATGTGGATTATAAAATGACGGCACAATCATTTGAGTATTGGAAAAACAGGGAGATAAAAGATAATAAGAGGGATTGGGAAGCTAAGGGAGAAAATTGGATACAGGATTATTGGAAATCAACTAGCCACCCCCACAGAAAACTGATAACCGATAAGATGCGCGAATTAAGCCCGCGATCCGTTCTTGAGGTCGGTTGTAATTGCGGCCCGAATTTGTATTTGATAAAAGCGTTATTCTCGAACGTATCGGTTATCGGGATAGACGCAAACGAAAAGGCGATAGAGATAGCAAGAGAGAAGTTGTCTGGAGAATTTATCGTTGGAGATTTTACCAAGGGGTTGCCGTTTGAGGATAAATCCATTGATGTTATTTTGTCCGACGCGGTTATGCTATACGTTGACAAAAACAAGATAGCGAGGGTTGTGAATGAATTGGTGCGGGTCGCCAAGAAGGCGATTATATTCGTAGAATGGTACGATATCTCGGAATACGGGAAATTGGTAAACTTCCATTGGGCGCGGGACTACACAACGCTTTTAAATCATAAAGGGTGGTACGTCGTTCACCATAAATTAACACACGAAGAATGGCCGAATACGAGTTGGGAAAAATATGGAGTCATGTTTACGGCTATCCCAAGAACACCGACCGACTAAATACATATCTTTGTTGTTCTTCGTCGGTTGCGAATTTTGAGGAGGAGTTGCTTAAAAAGACCGGGCTTCCGAAGTGGTCTTTTCGTAACATACGAGATGTGGCGATATTCGTAGGACTTTACCATCCGATCGATTATATAAAGTTCTTGATTCACCGCGGTCCGAAAATGGTATTCTGGTGCGGAAGTGATATCTTACAATTGTCCAACCATTGGACTTTCTGGATTAAGCGCGAGAAGGCGATTCATTTTTGCGAGAATATCATAGAGGAATTGGAATTGATTAAAAAGGGAATCCCGTCGCATATCAAGCCGAGTTTCTTCGGTGGCGCGGATAAGTATCAGATAAGTTATAAGTGTCAGCCAAATCCTAAGGTTTTCATGTGCGTTCATAAGAGCAGGGAAGACGAATATGGATTGTCGACCTTGGAAAACGAGATCGCACCTAAAGTACCTGATGTTTTCTTTTACGTATATGGAATTGATAAGCCGAGTCATCATAATATACAATACAAAGGTTTCGTACCAAACGAGCAATTCGACAGAGAGATTAGTGGCTACCAATGCGGATTGAGATTGAATAAGTTTGACGGATTCAGCGAAGTAACGGCGAAATCGATTCTTCTCGGTCAGTATCCGATTACGAGGGTTCAGTACCCGAGAATAGATTACGCGCCAACGATTGCAAAAACGATCGAACTATTAAAAAAACTTAAAAACAGAGGTCATGCGAATAAAGAGGCGAGTTATCATTGGAGGGGAAAATTAACAAACTTTCTACAATGACGGAAGAAACAAAACAAGAGGGCGCGGTCGTCAAGTCGCTACATTTCGTATTGATTCCGGTAACGGGGGTGGGGTTATATCAGGGATTCAGGGGGCAGGATTGGTACGAATATCGGCTCAAGATATTTAAGGAATTTACACTCAAGAGTTTACAACAGCAGACTGCCAAGGCTTTTATTCTCTGGCTCACATTACGACCGGAAGAAGAATTTAACCCCGCCACGCAGGAATTGCGTGAATATCTACAAAAAATAGATATGCCGTATGTCATGACATTTGAGGGACTTATGTACTTTGACGATAAGTTTGCCGCAGAGGGAATCGCCAATGGTTTCAAAAACGTTGCGAGGATGGCAAGACGCGCCATTCTTTCCAGGGATATAAAGGGATTCTTTAAGGGAATGAGGGAGTTGCTGATCAACAAGAACAAGACGCTTCGGGCAAGGTTGGGTAGGGCATTGAGTTATCTTAAAGCATCGTTTTCTGACGTGGATTATGTCTATGTAACACGCATCGATTCAGACGATATATTCCACAAAGACGCGATCAAAGAAGTTCAGGCGTGTAAACCGTTTGCCGGCGCCCTCTCGTTCAGAATTGGATATGTATATAACAAGGACACGAAAGAACTCGGATATTGGAGACCGGGAACAAACCCACCGTTTTATACGATTATCTTTGACAAGGATACGTTCTTCGATGTAGATAAGTATCTCGAATACTATAGCGGCGCATCGTTCATGCACGTTCCGTTCCATAGCCACGAAGACGTGATCGAAACATGGAGAACATACGGGCTGAGCGAGGGGAAATACTGCGTTCTCGTTCACAATTACGGGCATCAAATAAGTACAGTTTGGAATCACCCGTTTAGACAAGGCGAGATCGTCGCAAACAAGGAAAAGATATTAAAAGAGTTCGGTATCGAAGCATAAACCATGAATATAGGCATATTCGGATTCGGGGAAGCTGGGAAAGCAATAGCGTCCTTTTGCGACGCGGTATACATAAAGGACATCGATAGCGATTCGCTCCCAAGAGATATTGATATTCTTCACGTATGTATTCCGGGGAATACGCCTAATTTTGTCGATCTCGTAAAGGAGATCGTTGATACGCACAGGGTGGGATATATCGTGAATCACGCCTCAACGCCAATCGGAACGACCGAAAAGATATCAAAATTTCACGAAAGAGTGGTTCATAGCCCTATTCGCGGCGTACATCCGCATTTGGCGGAAGGGATACGGACATTCGTAAAGTTTGTCGGAGACGAGGATTTTGAACTGAAAAACGCACTTTATATAGCCGGACACTTTATGGAAATAGGCATACCAAATGCGATGATTGTTCGAGGCACTAGGGCAACTGAGGCCCTTAAACTATGGGACACAACCCAATACGGGTGGAATATAATTTTGGAGAAAGCAATTCATAAGTGGTGCGAAGATAATGGGCTATCGGTTTATTTCGATACGATTTATTCATTGGCGAATGAGACGTATAATCAAGGATATAGAGAATTAGGCAGACCAGAGGTCGTGCGCCCGTATTTAAAGCACATGGAAGGGAAAATCGGTGGGCATTGTATTATGCAAAACTGCGAATTACTCGGGGGCGAGATCGCGGAAATCATAAAAAAGTATAATGAAACAATCTGATGGAAAAAAAGTAGATAAAGGGGGAAGACCGCCCAAATATAACGGAGAAACAATAAAAAAAGCGCAAGAATATATAGATTCGTGTGTAGACGATATTGATATAGATGAGAAGGGCAGGCCGGTGACGATAAAGGTAAACCTCCCCAAAGCGGAGGGATTAGCATTGTATTTAGGAGTGCGAAGGGAAACGCTATACGATTGGGCTAAGAAACACAAAGGGTTTTCTAACGTATTGGAATCCTTGAATCAAAGACAGGCACAGAAGTTGATCGATAGTGGACTATCGGGAACGTATAATTCAACCATTGCAAAGCTGGTTCTCGCCAAGCATGGATACAAGGAGAATCTAAACATCACTAACGCCCCCGACTTCGACTTTGATGAAAAGTCTTAAATGGAAAAAATGGTGGAACGATTGGGCGAACTTCTCGGAGATCCAAAGGCAAGCGGAGAAAGCGGTAGATGAACATGACTATATCCTGTATGGTGGCGCCGCCGGAGGAGGAAAGAGTTATTGGCTAAGGAAGTACCCGATCAAGTTTTTAATTGAGAAGTGTTTTAACGAATACAGACTTAAAGGTGTTCGCGCCGGTCTGTTTTGCGAAGATTACCCGACGCTTTGGGATCGGCATATCAACAGGATTCCGTATGAGTTTCCGATGTGGCTCGGGGAATATAAAGGGCAGACGCACGAGTTTGTTCTCAATCAAAAGTATGGCGGTGGCGTGATTGCCTTTCGTAACCTAGACGATCCCTCGAAGTATATGTCTTCGGAGTTCGCTATGATCGCCGTAGACGAGTTGACCAAGAACAAGAAACAAACGTTTGACTTCCTGCGTATGCGTAAGAGATGGACGGGAGTGCCGCGAACAAAGTTCATCGCGGGTACAAACCCCGGAGAGATAGGCCATGTATGGGTAAAGGATCTCTGGATAGATAAGAAGTTCGACGAGAACGAGCAAGAGAAGGATCAGTTTGTTTTTATTCCCGCAAAGGCGACGGACAATAAGTATCTCGACCCGTCGTACTTCCGAACATTGGATTCGTTACCGGAGAATCTACGCAAAGCATATCGGGATGGTAATTGGGATATATTCGCGGGGCAATACTTCGATGAATGGGATATGCAGAAGCACGTTGTTGAGCCGTTTGAGTTACAAGAGTATTGGCATAAGTTTAGATCATACGATCACGGAAGAGAAAACCCGGCATGTATGGGGTGGTACGCGGTCAACGGAGACGGACAGGTGTATAAATATCGTGAGTTATATGCAAAGGGTCTCAATGTAGATCAGTTGGCAGAGGAGATCAATAGGCTATCCGCTGGGGAATCGTATCAGTACTCTGTAGCCGATCCGTCTATCTTCGCCAATCAAGGGTTTGTTGATAAGTTCGGCGGCCAGACGTTGGCAGAGACGTTCGCAAGATACGGGATCACCTTCTATCCCGCGTCAAATAGGCGCATAGATGGGTGGAATATCATGCATCAGTATCTCCGGTGGGACGATACCACAGAGCCAAAACTTAAGTTTTTTAGCACATGTACGAACTCCTTGCGAACTATCCCAGCTTTGATACACTCTGATATACGCCCGGAGGATATGGATACGAGAGGAGAGGACCATGCGGCGGATGAGTGCAGGTACTTTCTCATGAGTCTCCATGAACGTTTGGGTCCGAAGGTCTTAACAGAAGTCGAAAAAAAGATTATAATAATGAAACAAAAGTATGGTGAGTAGTGAACTGGCCGAGTTCACATGACAGAACAACCTACGCCTAATTTCGATATACAAAAGGAACTGACCGATAGCGAGCGAGAAGATTTTAAATTTGTAAAGGACAGGATATACGACCTCCAGCGGTCGCAAGACCCGGCGATAGAGAAAGTATGGAGAGACGCGGATAAGGACTATATACCTCATCGATTCCAGACAAAGGGAAGGAGGGTAATAGCAACGGACGAGGATAAGGGATGGAGGGGTACGATGGTTACGCTAGGCGCGAGCGAGTGGCAATCCGATATCTCGCAGCCGAATCCGTATACGAAGATACAGACGGCCCTTTCGTTATTGGTAGACCAGAATCCTTCTGGGGTGTTTTCGGCTACGAGCAAGAAGTACCAAGCAACCTCGAAGCTGATGGAACAACTCTATCAGAGGAGCTGGGAGTATGCGAAAAGCAAGCAACAGTTAAAGTTGTTTGTTTTTAATTTGGCGAAATATGGATGGTCAGCTGCGCGAACGTTTCCGCTTCGTATCGCAAGAAAGACAAGGGTACTTGTCGAATACGATCCCGAGAATCCAGATAGGAATAAATACGAAGAAAAAGAGGTGGTGGAGTTCAACGATATCTTCCGAGAGAATCTTGATGTATGGAATACGTGGGTAGACGATACGGCTAAGCCGGGAAATCAGTTCTCGATTAGAGACTGGTCGTGGAGGAAAGTATACGCATGGGACGCTGCGGAGGAAGAGTTCGGCTCGTATCCAAACTGGAAGTATGTCAAGCCGGGAGGAAATACCGATCTCAAGTTAAAAGGAGTAAAAGCAAATAAAGAGTATAAGGAGAGCAAGCTCGTCGAGGTCCTATTCTACGAGAACAGATTAAAAGACCTCTTTATGGTTATTGCCAACGATATCCCGGTGGTTATCTCTCCGCTCCCTATTTCCGACAACGCTGGCAACAAGAAACTATCTCTCTGGCAAGCGATGTGGTCTCTGCGTGATACGGATACGATTTATGGCATTGGGATGTACGAGTCTATGCGAAACGACCAAGATTTGCTCGATAGGATTCGCAACATGACAATCGATCAACTTACGTTATCGATTTATAAGATGTTCTTTTATCAAGGGACGCAGATGCTCTCGGAGACAGGGGATNTCAAGGTTACTCCTGGCGTTGGAAAGCAAGCACTTGATCCGAGCAAGATAAACTGGTTGCAGGTTCCGGGTCCTGGAGCCGAAGCGTGGAATGGATTGGATAGATTCAAGCAAGACGTAGATAAGAGCTCCGGTATATCCGATACGCTAGAGGGAACGATCACCGGAAAAACAGCATTTGAGATCGCGCAAGCGAAGGAAGCGGCGCTCAAGCGGTTAAAGATACCGCTGGATAATATACTCGATGCGTTGAATCAAGACGGTTATATTACCGTATCGCTTATACAGACGCTCTATTCCATCCCGGAGACATACGAGATCGCAGACGTGAATCTTATCGACGAATATATGTCGGAGGTTGACGGAGATGCGGAGTTGTTTGATATTAAGAATGGTAAGTTCACCGCAAAGGTATACCCAGAGTTCCCACTAAATCTCAGTAAAGACGAGAAGGGGAATCTCGTAGAAACAAAAGACACACAGTTCTTCAGGATAAAGCCAAGCGGACTTAAGTGGGAGGGGATTATCAATATCAAATCACAATCAATCCTTACGCCATCGAAACAAGTAGACAAGGCGTTAGAGCAAGAGATGTATAATATGTTGATTCCTTTGCTTGCTCAAGACCCCTCGATTTATTCCAAAATAGCCAAGAGTATCGTCAAGCTATACGAAAAAGACCCGAAGGATATTCTTCCGGAAGCATGGCTGCAAGACGGCGCCCAGCAACAATCACCGATGGACCAATCTCTTATTGTTCCGAAGAATCAGGCACAACAAGGGACGCCGGGCACGACGAATCAAATGCAACCGACACCGAATATGACTCCGCAACAGGCGCCAACGATGAACGCCTCCACACAAGCACCACAGCAACCTCAAGGAATAGCGCAACAGATTATGTCGCGACTTTCGCAGCCGTTTAGAAAGGTATAAACATGCTAACCAAAACAGAGGAACAGCAGATATTGCACTTGCTTAAAAGCCCGAATTGGATAACCGCAGAACGATTCGTAGAACATGTGTGTGATGCGTGGTCAAAGGATACGACCGTACGGGATACCGAATGGGATACGATACGAACGACACTTACGAGGGACGGAAAGATTCAAGGGGTAAGAGAATTTATCCAAGAATTGTACAAAGTAGCCCAAAAAGCCAATGACACGATTTGAAACCATACTGCAGTTAACAAAGATAGTAATAGGATTCGCCGGTCTGTTGATTCTTATTTATATGGCTCTTAAATTTAAATGCTAACCAATCATCAAAAGTGGCNTATGTTAGACGAGAACGGAAAGAACNCCTTTATTGCGGAGGTGAATTGGGACGAATCGGATGAACGAACCAATAAGTGTAAGATAGTAAAGTTTACGCTTACGGACGGAAAGGAGGTATTTGTTAAGAAGGAGAACCTTTATACGATGTTATTTGCAATGGGGTCTCCCGAAGAACAGCAGAAAATGGTGCCACAGAAGGTTACGAAAGTACGCGCATACGAGACGGTATTGGGAATCAAAGCGACAAAAGATATCCACAAGGGAGAGGTAATCAGATTCCCAATCAAGATTGATCTTCCTCCGATCGAGGAAGAAGTTATCGGAGAATTAAAACAAGAATATAAAGAGTCGGGGCTTGTTTATAAGCGTTAATAGCGTATTATTACATAATATCATGGGAAGACCAAAGAAAATAAAGACGGAAGAAGTTGAGCAGTCGATTGCACCGAGCGTTATTGAGACGGTTGCTCCTATTCCGAAGGACTATCGCACTACGGTAGACGAGATTTTGAATAAGAACTTCGGTATCCGTATCGAATACCGTTCGGACGAGCCAATGTTTGACTTTATTATCGTAGTCCCGGATAGATATAGTTCGATGACGCCACCGATGAAAGCGTTGTTGCACGAGGATGTACGACCAAAAGCGATACAGACGGGGCAAGGGTTGCTCGGTGTCCGTACGTGGTGTGAAATAGTGTTTAATTCATTCAATAATGAAATGAAGTCGTTAATTGTGAGCGATAGAAGCAATGCCTAATCCAATGAATATGGCAGACGCAAAAGATCTAATGGATAAATCAATTAGGGCCGGGTTAAAGAATGGTAGTATTGGTATGAATTCGCTATCATCTCGCGATAGGAAAAGATATCTTACAGATGGCGGCGTACTTGTGTCTAATACTACGAAAAAGGGTAAGAAATTGGTTAATGCCGCGAGCAAGACCTTAGAAGCCGTAGAATACGAGAAGCAAGGAATCACCCCCTCTGGATTTCGTCCAGCGAAGGGAATGAGGTCGGTCAAGAATTTAAGAGTAAATCCGTAACATGCCGGGAAAATCAAGATTCACGGCAAAACAAGACGATATGGCAACCGCAGTAATGAAGTCCGAAATGAAAAAGGGTATGTCGGCGAAGAAAGCGAAGTCAATCGGATACGCTACGGTCAATAAGATGAAGGGCAAGAAGAAATGGGTGGGATCGGATGGCGGAAAGATGAAAGCGTAAACAATAACAAATTAAATGAACTGGCTCGGGGCTGTGTGTAGCCCTTTGGGTGCGATTACGGCCAGTTCTTGCACCAAGAGGTCTACACTGAGCCCCGCAAAGGGTTCGGTTTATTTATTAAGCATAGTCCCGGTCCTGCATCCGGGTAACAAAAGCAGTAAAAAACTATGTCGCAACAAATTATCGGTTCAATCCCGGAGTTCACCGGAGACGGTGACTCGAAAGAGGAAGTAAAACAGGTCGGTACTCAAGAAATTCAAGAAGTATCGCCCGACGAGACGGAAACTCACGCCGATCTTCCCTCGGAAGAAAAACCAGTCGAGGAAAGTGTCCCCGACGCTGATACTAGCAATGCGGAGGAATTAGTTGGTACGGTTGATAAGAGTCAAATCGAAGGTCTCCAGCGCGAGAGGATCAAACTCCTCAAGGAAGTTCAGGAACTTCGCGGCATGAAGCGAAGGGAGATAACCAAAGAAGAAGTATTTTCTCCTAAACAGACGCCACCGACAATCGAGGGCGTTGCGCCAGAGGACGTCGTTCTTGTAAACAAGATAGCGCGTGAATCCGGGCTTATGAGCAAGGAAGAAGTACAACGCATGTTCTACGAATCGGTGAAAACCGACGAAGTAAACAAATTTTTGAACGATCATCCCGAGTACAAACCCGAAAACGATCCGAACGACCTAAATTGGGGGGCTCTCCAAAGAGAACTTTCGTGGTACAGGATGCCAGACGATCCGAGAAGGATACGAGACATTCTGGAAAGGGCCCATCAATCGACATCTGCAGTTCCAACCGCGTCTAGTGAGCGAAGTCTAAACGCACAGAAACAGCGGGTAAAAACCGCTAGTCTCGGAGGCGGCAGTACTCAACGCTTATCTTCTCAGGAGGGCACAAAATTAACGCCCAGACAACGTCTCGAATTAGAGCACGGCGGTTTTACGAAAGAAGATATCGAACAAATAGAGCAAGGATTAAAATAATCAATGGCAATAAAACTAATATCAGCGGGAGGTAATGTTGTGGACGCCGCTGTTATCAACATGTATGCCTCTGGAGTTGTCCAGAGAAACAGCTTGGTGGATTTNCCCAGATCCTTTGCNACCGGTGGAGCGAATGGNTTTACCCTTCTTGCGCCTTCTAGCGCATCATCTACGAGAACGATGGTTTTCGGAGTCTCGTTGGATTATGCACAGGGAGCGTCTGATGTAATGGTAAAAGTCATTCCTGTTCTGCCCGGTATGCTTTGGGAAGTTGACTGTACCAACAATACGAGCACGGCTCAAGTTGGTATCTGTCACTTACTGACAAATAACACTACTGTTGCTAACACGTCTTACGATATTACTACCGTAACTGGAATCTTCTTGGCCTATGCAGTCAAAGGGGCTGCTGCGGACAAGAAACTTGTCGGAGAATTCTTGCGCTACCCAACTTCGTGGTATCCGTCACAGACGACTACCGCGGCTTAAAATATGCCAAATCCTTTAATGTTGACTGATGCTGCCGATTTAATCGATGCATCGATACAGAACGTTTGGCTTAAGGGCAGCGAAAAAGAAAGCCGAATGTTCGAGCAGTACTACAATGTGGAAACCGGAGTAACCGACTACTACCTTAAGGATTCGTCCTTAACCGGACTCGGATACGCTGGCCGCATTGTGGAAAATGCACAGATCGTTGCACAATCTCCTTTTCAGGGCTTTAAACAGACATACACGCAGGTCCAATTTGGAACTCTGTTGTCTTTTTCTAAGCCGATGTGGTTCTTCGGAATCAAAAAGCGTGATTTAGTTCAGGTAACCGAAGAAGCGCGTAAGGCATGTTCTGATTTGCGTGAATTGAGATGCGCAGAGCGTCTTGATAATGCATTCGCAACAACCTATACGGCGTCTGACGTCGCTGGGAACTACTCGGTAGGTATCGCAGGAGGAGACTCCGGAGCGTTTATTGCCGCAACTCACACACGAGAGGATGGGGGAACTGCGTGGAATAATCGCGTGACCGATGGATCTACGGTTAATATGGCGTTCGAATACAATGCCTTAAAAGCCGCACATCGGACAGCGGCACTTATCACAAATCCCGTTGGCAAGCCGATGAATGTTAATCTCGACACCTTGGTTGTCTCTCGCGGATATGCTCCACATCAGAGTGCAATCGAAATCTTGGGAGCGATCAATCGTGGATTTATTCCCCGATCCGCCGACCGAGATGTCTCCGGCGTTCCTTCGTATAAGATCGTAGCTCTTCCCTGGATTCAAACTCACACGGACTACTGGTTCATGTTTGATTCATCCATGAAGAACTGGAAAAATGGTCTTCAGTACAAGGAATCACAGGCGATTGACTTGGAAGGACCGAACTTGGTCTTTAAGACCGGTGAAGTTCAGTACAAGGCGACTATGATGTTCGATATTGGATTCAACGATGCTCGTAATTGGGTTGGATCGAAGAACACGAACGCCGCGTAAGCGTAACGTTCGGAGTGGCGACCCTTGTTCGGTTGCCTTCGTCGGAGAGCCGAGAGGGTCCCACTATAAAAACTTAAGATTCTTATTATGGCAACTTATGGAGGTGGAAATTTCACAAGTTTCAAGGGCGTAAATCTTAAACAAACAACCGCAGTTCGATTAACTCTCGACGGAGGGTTTAACGGAACTGTATCTGCTCAATCGGGCGTGGAAGCAGACAGATCATGGACCTTCCCGGATAAGTCTGGTATTCTGCCGATCATGGGAACGTTTGCGATCCAACTGCCAGCTATTGCCGCGACTACGCAGATACAGTCTACGGTGGCAACCGTTTCTGGAATACGTGCGGAAGATGCTTTGAGTGTTATCGTAAACAAAGGTGTCAGCGCCGGATATGGAGATATGGGGGGTATTACAAGCGGAGGAACGGCGAGGATACTTGCCACCGCATTTCCTGGGAACGGAAACATTACTCTTACGTTCTTCAATCTTGGTGTAGCGACAGGGTATGTTGAACTCGTATGTAGTTATTTGGCCATGCGTTAATGGAACAACAATCTGAACAATTAAATAAACTCGAACTATCCCAAGAACAAGCACTCAAAGAACTTGAGGCCTTTCGCGAGGGGTATCGGTTTATGGCTCAGATTGTTGCGGAGATGAAAGAGATTCCGCAACTTCCTTCTGAGGAACCCCATGATGTGAATCCTCTCAAGAAAGTGGAATTTCCACCCGAGGGGGGTATGCTGACGTATATGGGGGAGCATCCGTATCCCTACAAGGGATTTCCGTATATCGAGTTTGTAGATAAAATAGACATTCTCAAGAAACTTGGCAGGGCAGTATTATCTGGGTTATATCATTCTCTTAAAAGCAGGCCGCGGTGGGTGCTCGCAATGCTTGTTCCGTCTTTGTGGATAACGAAAGACGCTGTTTACTCGGCGATCTTCACGGCGCATCGGCTTATTACGAGATTCAAGATAAAGCCGGACAAATACTGCTTCGCGTTGCGGGAACTCTATCGCGCGTTCAGCATGGAACGGGCAAGAGAATCGCTTAAAAAGCGCGAATTGCGCTATATGATGAGAGATTCTATCTGCATGGTACTAGAGTTCGACAATGCGTATCGTTTCAGATTCCAAGATATTCTTGAGGAAGTAGATCAAAAGGCAGCTAAAAAAGACACCGTCAAAGAATTGCAGAGGATATTGAAAGTCATGCAATCGCGGGAGATCGGGCAAGACATAAGTGATACATGGAAACTTGGATCGCTGTTCGTTGGAATATATCTCCGTATCGATAAAGATATGAGAGAGATTTTGTCCGACGTTCTCTGTGAACTTGACTACGAGAAAGTTAGATTGTCAGTTGAGGACCAATACTGGTGCCGACCGAGAAAGGATTACCGATTTGGATTTATAATGAAAGAACAGTCGAAAGAACAAAAAATATCATGATCGAAACACCTTACTTTGCTTACACGGCAAAGAGAAGTTATTACAACTCGCCATCCGCTACGACCGCAGTTGCGTTCTGGACATCAACGGCGACTGCGAAGCCGGTGCTTACGGATTATATGATTTCCGTTGCCGCGGCAGGAACCGTTCAGATCAAGTTCGGAAACGATGCGTCAAGTAGCGTTATCTTTGAGCACGTTATGGCGGGAAGCGCGAATGTGGTCGTCAATCTGGTCACTCCTTTTGTCGGAGACAGAAACGGCGGCAAGTTCTATATGGAGACGGGGGCGAATGGAGTTGCTGTTATTAACGCAACCGGGTACGAAATTTAGTCATTAATAACAATATCGATGGCATTTACGCCAAAAATACGGGTTGGTAAAATAACCCCACAATCTTCTTCACGAATTCGATCCGATAATAGTATCCCTTCGGTTCGCGTCGGTGGAAACTTCATGAAAGCGGACTTACCGATTGGTGGAACGCCCATTGGATTGTTATTGATGCTTACTCATTCAGCGAGTACATACGTCTATCGACAGGCGATAGAGCCGCATGTAAGAATTATTTAAAAAATTATTATGGCTGACACCAACATTCCAGTGACCGGGGGAACAGGATACAACGTTGACGGGTTCCAATTAGCAAATACCAATGTGCGACAAGCGGTCGTCATAGGTGATTCGAGTGTTGTGAACAATGTCGCTCCGGTGCAAGCAACTGATCCTGCGTCCAATGCACAGGGCGTTGTAGTAAGAGACGTAAATACTTCGGCGATAGTGGCGAAACTAAATTCTGGCGTCGCTATATCTGGATTTACTGGTTCACTGGGTGTCTATTTTGATCGTGGGGAGCCTACTGTTATAGCAAAAGCAGGATCGGGCACGTTTAGCGTACAACTTGATCCTGGGCACACACTAGGAAAGGTAGATGCGGGTATTGGAACCTTTAATGTCTCGATTGACCCTGGACATGAGTTGGGCTCGGTTAAGGGGATCAATAGTTCTGTCGCCGTATATTTTGACAGAGGGGAGCCGACGGTGGTAGCGAAAGCGGGCTCTGGTACGTTTGCCGTGCAACTCGATCCGGGTCATACGCTTGGAATTATAGACAGCATAACGAAAACAGTAACCGTACAACTCGACCCAGGGTATACACTTGGCAAGGTTGATGCGGGGGCGGGTTCGTTCACTGTGCGGTTAGATCCAGGACACGAATTAGGATCGATAAAGAGTATCAACCAAACCGTAGCTGTTTATTTTGACCCGGCAACTCCGTCCGTTGCTGCGACATTTTCTGGTACTATGGCTGCATATTTCGATCAGAGCAATCCCGCGGTTACCGCATACGGATTAGACGGTACGACTAAAATAGGATTGCGAATGAATTCCGATGGAGCGATAAAAATATACGAATTGGCAAACGGAACTGTGTCGATCGGAGGCTTTACCAGCTCTATTGGGGTCTATTTCGATAGAGGAAATCCTACTGTAACAGCAAATGCTGGTGCGGGTTCTTTGACGGTTCAACTAGATCCCGGTCACGAACTGGGTACGATAAGGGGAAATTCTAATACATTGACGGTATTTTTACCGGATACGGGGCATGAACTGGGATCGATACGTGGGAATACGAATACGCTAACTGTTTTCATGCCGGATACTGGCCATGAATTGGGATCTATTAGGGGAATAAATAGCACGGTTGCGGTTTACTTTAGCCCAGCAACACCTTCTGTGGCCGCTACGTTCTCCGGAACAACCGCAGTCTATTTTGATCAGAGCAATCCAGCAATTACTGCTTATGGGTTAGACGGGGCGACAAAAAGAGCGATCCGCATGAACTCAGACGGCGCCATTAAAGTCTATGAATTGGCAAATGGTACGGTGTCCATTGGCGGATCTACTGGTACGATGGGGGTTTATGTTGGATCTATCCTCGAAACGGTTGCGGTGATATTCAGAAACGAACCAACCGTTGTTTCTTCCGGAAAAGACGGTACAACTACAAGACCAATCCGGATGAATTCGGATGGGGCTATAAAGGTATACGATTTAGCGAATGGCACGGTCGCCGTTTCTGGCGTAACGGGAACTGTAGGAGTAAGATTCTCCGACGAACCCTATGTAGTTGCTGAGGGGAAATATGGCACAACGAAAACCCCAATTCTTGTTAACACGGATGGAGCAATCAAGGTTTATGATATTGCGAATGGATCGATAACAGTGAATAATCCGAGTTTAAATGTTTACGATCTTAATGGAACCGCCACGTCATATTACGTTGCAAGCGGTTCTTATGCCGGTTCATCTGATCTCGGTGTAACCGTTATCGCGCCTATTGCGAGCCGAAACTCAAAAATATATGCAATCCAACTAACTACAACGGCGCAGGTTGGCATGGCTGTTCAGTTTACCAACGGAGCCGGTAGCGCAACGGAGTTTTGGAGATATGCTTTACAGGCTCCCTCGCAGGGTGTTTCTGGTGCGAATCTATCCGTTACTCCACCGGCATACTTGTTTGCAACGGGTACGCAGGTGACTCTTTCAATCGTTACAAAGAACGCAAGTTTGATCCACTACTCGGTCGCCTATTTCAGAGAAACCGCATAAGATGAGATTCAAAGAAGATTGGCATAAGGAGATGTTATTGGTAGCGCCCTTCATGGTCGCGGTTTTGGTATTGTTGATTCTGATTTATCTAAAGTAAAATGGCAAAAGTATTTCAGGTTGATACGGGGGGAACTCTTACTGCTAACTTATTGGCGTATTATAAACTGGAAGATGCTACTGATTTTTGGAGTACGAATGATTTAACTAATAGCGGTGTTTCATTTGTCGCCGCAAAAGTCAACAATGGCGCGGATTGTGAGAGTACTGAAAGTGACTACCTATACGGTGGCGACGTCTTGGATATT
>C687J35021_10000373_pt1 | contig 35446 bp, 58 predicted proteins | sample RifCSPhighO2_12_FD_35021 | JGI IMG/M metagenome (IMG submission 35021) | reverse complement strand
AACCAAGCTGCAAAATCAACATACCTATTAAAATTAAAAAAATCACTGCAACTAATCCATAACCTACTATGTTAATCATTCTGACACCTCTTTATCACTATAATAGTTTTTTCTATTACAACTATTACAAATATAGTCAGTTCTCATTATGCCCTTACTAATTCTATGATTAGTCCTATACTTATCTTTTGGTGTGCATTTAGGACAAACCATCATATTAATTTCTATTTGTGTTTTCATTTTTACCATCCTAACCAATTAAGGTTAATATTACCAAGTATAATTAGTATATAAATCTTTCTATACTATTAACTCATTCTTTCAGCCAATACCACTCAAATACCTACCCTTTTTGTCATTTCGTAGTAAGTTATAGTTTAGTCAGAGTAAAGGCCGGCTGCCAAGTGAAGCCCGCAGAATAATAAGGAAGACAACAGATCCAAAGTAGTAAAGTAGTAACCATAACCAAAAGCGTTGATTAAAGGTTTTTTTATTAAAACTTTTAAGTATTGATTAAAGGTTTTAGTTATTTTAAGCCGTTTGCTTTCATCATTTCCTTGATATAGCCTTCTGTTTCTTCTTGTTTTGTTTGGATCAGTTTATTAGTCCCTTTTAGGGCTGTTTCTAATAGTCCTAATTTATTAGTTACGTCGGTGAGTGTGATATATACATCTTGTAGGGCGTCCTCTTGTATAGGTTGTTTATCTGGGTTATTTGGCTGATCATCTGTGGTCTCAATCGCCGACGGGCTCAAAAGGTTGCTTATTTTATCGGTGAATGAATCGCCTTTTTTTGTCTGAAGTAATGCATAAACTTCATCACTGATCTTAATTTGTTTTGCCATATAGTAACCATCCCAGTAACCACGTTTATTTATTATGGTTACTTATATTATACTATTTTGGTTACCCTTTTGTAAGTGATGGTTACTTAAATACTTTATGGTGGTTACCTATGGTTACTATGGTGGTTACCTTGACACTCTCTCTCTCTCTGAATGGCGTCTATTTTGGCGTCTATTTGGCGTCTATTTGGAGCTTAAACTACTTGTTGAGGCACATAATTTTTAGGTAAGGATCTCTTATAGTATCAACCATAAGCCCATGCAATGCTCACACAATAACCAAATAAAAAATATGCCAATACAACCCACAAGCACATTATAAGCCATCCAAGGACATCCATTGACTTCAGGAAACCAAAACAAGAACGGACAGCGGATAGGGGCATAAGCTAGTCAGAATTCCAGAAAGATTTCAATATTCCAGAAAGATCTCAGAATTCCCAAGACGTCAACTTCGATGCTAAGTTCATTCTTTTGTTTTAGTACACTTATTCTTAGTTATATGGTGTCTCTTTAATACTTAGGACTTCAGTCGCCAGTCGGGCTAACTATGTAAGATTCTGGTTACTTTAGAAACAATAAGTAACTTTATATACTCTTTTGTTATTCTTTGTAACATGGTAAAATTAGTAGTAGAGTTGGATGACGAATTGAACCAGAAAGTTGACTTGGTTAAGGTTTACTATAACTTACCAAACAAGAAATTGGCTATAGTAAAGATGTTAACTGAAGTCAAAATGGAAAAACTGGAATGAACGAAAAAAGTTTAAAAGAAAAGCGTCTTGAACCTGTAAAGGAAGTTAACCATAACAAGAGTGTAAGTAATACGCCTAGTGTTGGAATTGGCCTTAAGATGCGTAACTTTGGTGGTTGTGACACTTGTCCTGTGTTCGATTACTGTGAGTACCGGAAATTAATGAGCCGGACCCAGCAGCAGAGGGGTTGTGAGGATATACGCAGGATTTACTTTGAGAATATCAGACAATGGAAAAAGCCAATTACTGTATTAATTAGGGACGCAGCCGATATCCAAACAAGGATCCAGTTACAACAGTTCATAGACGGGCAGAGTAAAAAGTTGAGCAGTGCAGAATGGCATAAACTAGTTAGATTGAAACTGGACGTGGTAAAAGAAATAATGAAATACGATTTAGATTCGAATAATCCAAGAATAATCAAAAGCAGTTTCACACAGGATGCCGAATTAATCGAAATGGATCCTGACCTTTACGATAAAGATACTGTCCCTGACTTGCCCCCTGTTGTTCACGGTAATGTCAGTACTGATAACTATATGGAAAATAGGATTAAGGAACTAAAAAAGCAAGAAACCAAAGAAAATCAAGATAATTCTGAAAAAGATAAAGAGGAATAATGAAAGGACTGAAGAAAGCAACGATTAAGTACGAAATGAAAAAGTACTGTAAACCTACAAATAAAGCAGTTGACTTGATGCATAAGGTCATAATTGACTTTATCAAGGAAAGTTGTACTAGGTCTAACGAAAGATTAAAAAGTAAAAAAAAGGTAATTGTTACTGGAGAAGTCCTTTCCGATGCAATTGGCTTAAAATGAACGAAATAGAAAATCTAGCAACCGAGAATCTTGCAACGAGCATGATAAGTGACAGCAAGTATGGCGATATAATCCGTGGAATAAAAGAGGTATTAACTTATACGGTGATTCCTGAAGAGATAAAACAGTCACGTGACGAAGTCTGCAAACCTAAGACTGTACTGCATATTTCTGAATGCATGATAAATCCAAGTTATTTCGTGTTTCACATACTTGGTATCAAACCGTATCTCTACCAACACTACTTTTTTGAAAAAGTCAGGAAAGGAAGCAAACGAATCATTATGATAAGCTCCAGGCAGATCGGAAAAACGTCCATGTTGGCAATGATAGCACTCTGGGCGGCATATTATAACACAATGCCAAGCGGACTGTATAAGAACACGAAAATAATTATTGTAAGCAAGGGCGACACCCAAGCGAAACATATATTGAGTGAAATTAAAAAGTTAATTGAGATGGGTGATAGGACAATGTCAATACGTACTAAGGGTGTGCAAATGGATTACGTTAGCAGAGAATTAGCTGACGACCAACCCCAAAACACCAGCCAGATTACGTTCAGGAACGGTAGCACGATAAAAAGTTTGCCACCAACAGATTCTGCAAGGGGATATTCAGCAGATATTTTGTTTACTGATGAAATCGGGTTTATTGAAGAGGATTTATATTATGATGTGCTTGAACCGACAACTTCTGCGGTTAATGGCGCAATTTTTGCTGCTTCGACCCCGAACGGCGCCTCAGGTCTCGCTTATAAAATCCTCAATCCGTTCAATGAAAGAGAAGAAGTTAACACTTTCGAACGGTTCTGGATACCGTGGTGGTACTGTGAAAACCCTGAACAGTACAAAATGATAGAATCGAAAAAGGCAAGTTGGATCGCTGAAGGTAAATTAAAAAATTTCCAACAGGAATACGAAGCTTTATTTACCGTATCCGAATCGAACTTCTTTGATTTTGAAAAAGTCGATGCCAGTGTAGATAAAAGTCTTGCTGAAGTGATGGACTGGAACTCTGAACCGTGCAGTCTTGGTTTGGATTACGGCTGGAAGACAAGCAATACCTCAATAGTCATAGTCAGTAAAAGCAATGACGGAATTTTAAGAGCAAGAATGATACATAAATATCCTCTTGACGGTTCTGATGTTGATATTTACAAAGATGTAGTTAGTTTAACTCAAAGATTTAATTTAAGGCATATAATTCCGGATGATGCAAGTATGGGATATCTCACTAACCAGCGTCTGAAAAATGATGGTTATCCAGTAACGCCATTTAATTTCAGGAGTGACCAGAACGCGGGAGAACGAAACAGAGGATATTACTTGCTTAGGACTGCAATCAATACAGGAAAACTTAAATTAACTAACCATCCTGAATTAATCAAACAACTTAAAGTTACTATAGAAATCAAAAAGAAAATTAACGTGACTATCGAAGCTGCCGCAGGTGAACGATCTGATATAGTAGATGCATTATGTATGGCATGTTATCCGTTCCTTGTTGAAACAGAAGATGACGGGGATCTTATTGGAATGATAATACCAGATGAACCGAAACTGAAAGTAAACCCGTTAAGTTATCGGCAGGACCACGAATGGGCAAACATGAACGGAATTGAAGAAATGGAGGACTAAAATGGAAACTAACGAAATTAAACCAACAATGGACGAAATGAAGACGAAAATGAAAGAAGACTATAAACGTAATGCAGACAGACTTAAGAAAATCCCTGACGAACTTGCACAAGTTAAGTTAAATCTAGAACTTACTGAAGAAGACTTGAAAATGAAAACAGATTCTGCAAGTTTGATTATTGATGATTTCAAGTTAAGAATAAAATATTTTAAAGTAATTGAACCAAGATACGATTGGGAAAGCAAAAAAGAATGGATGAATAACCAGAAAAGTATCCTTGATCTTGAAATTAAAAAAGCTGAATTTAATATAAGAATGCACACTAAAAGTCTAAGTTCAACACAGTTAAATACACAACTTCAGTTAGATGATATCGAAGCACAACGAAAAAGGTGTAAAGATGCACATAAAGTTGTCCTGAAAAGACTTCTTGAAGAATGTAAAGTCAGTACTGAAGAATACAGTGAATTAAAGAAAAACTGTACTTTTGAATGTTGCAGGTAAGATTTTACCTTTTTTTTCTTATTTTAGTTAAAAAGAAAAGTATTTAAGCGAAGTTATGTAACTAAAAGTTATGGAAGAGGAACAATCTGATGAAGAGTTATATCCAAGTTCAGATCCTCTTGCAGAAATCAGAAGCAGTTTAGGTATCGTAGTAAATTATTCTCAAGGTAATACTAGTGTCGGCCAGAATCCGCCACACGATTATGAAATTCTTAAAGACATTTATTTTAACGATTCAATAATAAGTACTGCAACTGATCTTAAAGCAGAACTGATTCTTTCTAATGGATACAGGTTCAGGGGAAAAAATACACGCGATATAGAAAAAGCATACAAAACTTTTGATGATCTTAATATGTTTGAGGTTTTACTTAATTCATTAAAACAGTCTGAAGCTTATGGAACTTTTTACTGGGAACCAAGATATCAGGGAACAAAAGTCTTTGAAGTATGGCCATTAGAGACGCCCATTACTAGGATGAATTTCGATAAAAATGGAGTTGTTACGGGTTTTCTTCAGGTAAGTAACTCAACTACTGGCACTAATCCTAGTGATATGCCAACCTGGGAAGCAGATGAATTACTTTGTTATCGAGAAAACTGGTTCGGTTCTAACGTGTATTCTTATGCACCTAACGTTAGTGTAGCTTCAATACTGTCAAGCAGGACACTAGGTAATCATTACATTGCACAGATCTTTAGGAACCTCCCACCAAAGATGGTGCACATCTTGAAAAGTGCCAACAGTAAACAACTCCAGCAATACAAGCAAACACTTCAAGGTGTTAAAAGTAATATCAATCAAGACTTGGTTGTAAGAACGCCCAAAGAAACCGAGGGTGTAGAAATTAAACAGTTCGTTGTTGATTTCACTAAAGGTGGTCTTATGGAAGTTCTTATTTATCTTCGTGAAGAAATCCTTACAAGAATGAGAGTACCTCCGTCAATGTTGGGATTACAAGAAGGTGGTGGACGAAGCGAACCACAGATATTCATTTTCGAGAATCATTTACGAACAAAACAGAAACGTATTGCTAATTTCATTAACAAGAAACTAATGCCGATACTTGGCCTTTCTAATGTAGAGTTTTATTTCCCGCCAGTTTTCCTTGGTGATGAAGATGTAATAATGAGAATAGCAAGAAACATGATAGATTCCGGAATGACTGGAGAAGGCGAAAATCATCCTGCACTGGTTTTCCTTAAAGAGAAAGGATTCACTATACCTAATGGAACAGAAATTGGTGATCCTAAAGAGAAAGATATAGAAAGTATGCAAAGCAGAACAAGAAAAGGACGTAAACAAGGCAAAGAAGAAGGCAGTAACAAGGATTCTACAGGTGATAGTCCTGAAGGTAAAGAGAAATTCAATTCAAGAAAACTTTAGAAAAGATTAAATATAAGATTAGTATATAAATTATCATTAGATTATCAAAAGTAAGACTTTCATAAAAAAATAATCAAATGGAAAATAAGATATTATTGCCAATAGAAGCATTAGAAATACGAAGTTCTAGTAATAATACTGTTAAACGACACATTAAAGGCAGGGCTAAATTAATACCTGGAAAGAAATATTCTTATTTATTCAAGAAAGATGAAAATGGTGTTCCTATTGAAAGTCTGAAAGAGATTATATCTGACGGTGCTTGGGAAAAAATCAAAAAGAAAATCTTATCAAAAGAAATTTTCATTGATGAGAACCATAAAACAATTGCAGAAATGAATGTTAACAGAACAATAAATGATTTATCAAGAGAGACTGGCAAGGATCTAAAAGAATTCAAAAATAATATTAATAAATGGATGAAAGTAAGTGATATGCAGTTACTTAAATTAGATGCTGCAGAATTAAATAATGAGTTCCTTGATTTGGATATAGTAATGAACCCGCATTATGCAGAAATTGATTCAGAACATTCTGCTTATTCTGAAGCAGTCTGGAAATCTGTTCAAGACAAATATCTAAATTCAATCAGTTTCAATTTCGTTCCGACTAAAGTAAAACAAATTTACGATGCAATTGGCAATGAACTTGTTCCACAAATAGAAGATATGGATATTTACGGGATTAGTTTAGTTAATTCTCCCGCTTATGATGATATGTATGACGTTCTTGATGTTGCCGTAAGAAGTGCACAGGAAGTAATAATTAATGGAGGCAAGAAAATGGAAGAAAATCAAAACAATGAAAATGGACTTAAAGCTGAAATTGAAAAACTTAAACAGGAAAATCTAGAAAAAGACAAACTGATTAAGGAAAATGATACAAAAGAAAGACAGGCTGAAATAGATAAACTGGTCGAAGAGAAAACAAAACTCCAGGCAGAGTTAGAAAACAGAAACAAAATGTTGCAAGAAAGATCTATGCCAAGTAGAGGTCTCGTACCACCCCAGCCAATGAATGATATGGACTTTAGACAAAGGTTAAGAGAAACTCTTAAACCTATTGAAGAAGGCAGAGAACTCGGTAAGGCTATCGCTTTACAGGCAGAATACGATGCCCTGGGTTCATTATCACCTGAAACTCTTGCAACGCTTAAGAGTAAGGATCATATACACTTACTCCCGAAAAACCATGGAGGATAAAACAATGCAAAACGGTACATACGACTCATTAGCAGAAGTAAGAACTGCTTTGACTTCAACAACTAACACGACTGGTGGAGATGCCAGGTCTGGTATTGGTGGTGTTGAAATTCAAAAAATGATAGACAGAATGATAGTCGATGCTCTTAACAGGGGCACTGACTTAAGACAACGATTAAGGCGAAGACCAATGAACCAACTTGCCTTTATTTGGAACATCAGGACAAACTTAGGAAGCACAGCAAAAGCTGCTTTCTATAGTGACGGTGCAACAGGCACTCCGTACCCAAGTTCCAAGATACAGTACTTCGCACCTGCAAAGGCTTACAGGGCAGACTATGAAGTTACTGGATTAATGTTGGCAGGATCAGCTTCGTATTACGATGCAATCGAAGATGAAGCGCGTGACGCATTGGACTCACTGAAATTGCTTGAAGAGAAATCAATAATCTGTGGTTCTGATACAAGTGCCTACGGGTTTGCAAATTCATTTAATGGATTGCTACAGTTGATGAGCTCTAATGCAACACTTGGTGACACAACTTCGATTTACGGTACTGCAAGGGCAGCAGCCAGAGACGAATTGGATGTACAATTAGTTGGTGCAGCATCAACTACTACAGGCCCGTTTGATTTGAGTTTGCTTGACAGTGCAATAACTAAAAGCAATAAACAAGACGGCGGAAGTGGTTTAAAGGTATTCTTTATGTCATTGGAAAGACTTGACGAAATCAGTCAGAAACTCCAACCACAGCAAAGATTTCCATCAGCGTCAGTTGAAGGTAATCTTGGATTGAGGGCTTTATCTTATAGAGGATTTGAACTTGTCGGATCAAGATTCATGGACAAGAACGGAGTACTCTATACAGGAAGTTCCAGTCTGTCATATACAGATAACTCAATGTATCTGTTGAACTTGGACGATATCGAAATGAGGGTATTGAACGGAGTAGACTTTGTTCACGTACCAATTGTCGGTGACGATACAAGTATCAGAAAGGACGTTAGAGGTGGATACTTCAAGACATACGGAGTATTAGTCTTAAGAAGATTTGACAACCAAGTTTTAATATACAACTTGGCAACACCTTAATGAGGTAAACTATGACAGAAGCGACTAAAACACTAAAAAAGCAGGGTGTTATTGGCGACCTTAGGTACGTTGTGTATGAGATTACCAACTTGGCTAATGGTGAAACAATAACTACACCTTTCAACGATGCTTATGCATGGTGGGGTACAAACGAAGTTACTGCTGATAAACCATTCGGTGCTTCAAAGGCACTGACTAATGGCGTTGCAGTACTTACGGCAGTTGTCAGTACAACCACAGACGAGTATCGTGTAATGGTAGTTGGCAAGTAATTCCAACTATTTTTTTTATTTTTTATATTTAGTCAATGGAGGAAACAAATGGTAAAATTCAAAATTCCTGGAAATAGGATTAGTATCAGAATGAGTGACGGTCATAGTTATGTTGGTGAATGTGTTTATGATAATGATTTGTATCATTTATCTTTAGAAGAAATCAAACCTTTCATTATCGACGAAGAAAAAAAAATTGAAGAAAAAGTTATTGAAAAACCTAAAGAAGTTGAACCTGTTAATTTAAATTCAGAACTGAAAAATAAATTAAAATTAAAAACAGTTAAAGAACTTAAAGAACTTGCAAAAACGATAGGTTTAAAAGTAAAGGCACCTATTAAAGAATCAGAATTAATCGATTTGTTGGTAAAAAATGGTTATCACGAGTAAGGTCGGATACAAAGGGGGAAAAAGATGGGAACAGTTCCAGCAAAACCAGTAGAAAATGTTGAATGGCAAGTAGCAAATATTTCTGATGTTCTAGTACACGTTTCTGATTCTGGTTTTGATAATGCAACAAACGAATATCTTGGTATGGGTGCAGATTCTATTAGTTTACAATTACGAACTGACCAAATAATTTCAATTGACCAGATTAATGGTTTTACTCTTAAAGATCCAGTTACTGTTAAAGCAAATGGAAATTTTACAATATCAAGAAAATCGAGATTCAGGGTAGATAATTTTCGTGTTAAGGTACTTACTGTTAATACCAACTTAAAGGTTTTTGCATCATCTGTTGGTAGGAGGCGAGACTAATGCCAAGAAATTCGTACGTATTAACTATATCCAGTACTAATGTAAGTTCAGGTCACGTTGTCAGGGTTTATAATCAAACTAACGGAGAAACACTTTCGGGGATATTTAATGCAAGTGGTAATGCTGTATTAGATTTAGCAAACTTAATTACCGAAGTAGTAAATGGTGATATAATCCAAGTTAAAGTTAACGGAAAATTTGAAGCATTTGCAACAAGTACAGTAACTACCGCAAAAATAACGGCAGGCGGGGATGACGTTGAATTAACAGGTGTAGCAACATCATCAACATTAAGTGATATTAGTCTATAGGGGGAAAAGGAAAATGAATAAAATAAAGGAAATTTCAATTTTACTAATGTTGGTACTGATAGTTTCACTAAGTTTAGTTCTTGGTCATACTGGAACTAGTGTAGGTCCGGTAAGTCCTGTTGTTGTTGTATATAACGGAACAATAGCAAATAATGTTACAATTGCTTTCGATGATGATAATACTAATATATCTGGCCCTACTGCTGCACAATTTAACTTAACTAAATTAATTAATGTAACTTTATACGATAACTTAAATGGTACTTGGAGTGTCATAAGAACAAATGATACTAGTCTAACTAACCCAGTACATCTTGGTTGGGGCAGGACAATAGTTAATTTTAATATATCACATGAAAGATTAGTTTCTTGGAACGTTGAGTTTACTAATTCAAGTAATGCAAAATTATGGTTATTTGCTTCTAATCAGACTTATCAGGTAGACTTTGTACAAATTAGGGAAATAATAAGTTTAGATACAAATAACTCTGCCGTGAATTTCGAAAAACCTACATTGAACATGAGTTTCAATTCAACTGATACACCGCTGAGGTGCTGCTTATGGCTTTCAAATAACAGTGATAGAAATACCTTTGCAGAAAAGGAATGTAAAAACAATGCAGTAAATGATACACACCTTTCATTTGGCGGTTCTAGTTCAGTCTGGGGATTATCAAGTTCATTAACAAGTTACAGGTACTTTTTCGAATGCAACAAGGCAGGTACAAATGTTTTTAATAGAAGTACAAATTCTAACACATTAAGATACAATCCGTCTGCGCCAGTTGTTGTCGTAACTAATTATTCAAACGGATATTGGAGTAATACAAAAAGACTTAACTTTACTTTTGTAGTTAACAGTGATAATCCTGCAACTTGCGAGTTATGGGGTAACTTCGATACAGTTACATGGGCATTGAACCAATCTTTTGTTTCAGTAAAGAATGGTACTACTGTTCCATTCAGGGAAATTGAATTGGCAGACAATCAAACTGGATATACTTGGGGATACAGGTGTAATGATACTTCAAACCAGTTATCAGTATCAAACTTTACTATTTATGTAGACACTGCATTTCCGGATGTAGTAGGTTGTATTAGTCCTGAAAATAATACAAGAGGGACTGATCATAAACCTAACTTAACTTGGAACGGAACTATTGATAAAGGATTTGCTAATTATACCGTTTATTTATTCAATGCAAGTAAAGATTTGCCAGTGTTTAAATATGCAGTAACTTCGAATAACTCTTTAACTTTTGAAATTACTAATAATTTAACTTCGGATAGTCAATGGTATTGGAACGTAAGCGTAGTTGACCAAGCAAACAATAGAAATGTTTCTGGTAATTGTAGGGTTGCATTTAATTATTATCCTGACTCTGTCGGGTACCAGCTTAAATCAGGATACAACTTTTACAGTTTAGTTACTGAAGAAGAAAGTGCGTCACAGTTATGTGCAGAACCATCTACTATACCTACAAGTGTAAGTATGTGGAACTTAACTGATAACTCTTGGGTATCATTTGTTTGTGGTACAGCAACTAATAACTTTACTTTAACAAGAAACAATCCACTTGTATTCAATATGCCATCTGATGCAGTTTGGGAAAGGGGAAGGATCTGGGCAGTAAATACAACTGTAAATTACCTTAATGTTTCAAACCAGACAGGTGGTATGGTTGCTTTAGTAGGTGTATTCAATGATACTACACTACAGGGCATAGAAAATGGTAACAGACAACATCATACTGTTTTATATAACCATACAAATAGCAATTATACAATACCCAGAATGAGTTATGTGAATCATAGTGGATATTACATGCCATTCAAGAATAACTGGACATATAATGGTGCAGTACAAGTCTTTGATGGGGATACTATCTGGGTGGAATTAAACGCAACAGTTCAACCAACAATGTTCTTGAACAGGAGTCTATGGCAATGAAATCTAAAATAAAAGGTAAGACAATGAAAAAGATTGGTATTGGCATTTTATCTCTTTTATTTGTACTTGTTACATTAATGGGCGCCCTTGCAGTTCCAAGTATGCCTCACCAAGTTTATGGGCAAGTAAAAGTATTTAATGATATAATGCCATTTTACGAAGTTAAATTAAGTGTGTGCGATTATAGGAAATCAAGTTTAAGTGAATGTGTAGTTGCTGTTGATTCTAAGTGTGTAAGCAAACCAGAGTTGTGCAGATTTGAGACTGACAGTACTGGCAGTTATATCTTTGAGATGGCTAACATTAATCCAGGTTGGAGACCTGGCGATTTAGTTAAACTTGACGTGTGTGACGGTAATCCAAACTGTGAAGTTATTACTGCTCTTGGCGATACTGCAACCGAAGTTAATTTCGTTGTCGGTGCAGACAGTGCAATCTATCCAAACGTGAATGAACCAGCAGTGCAGACTATTGAAAAGGAAAGAGTAGTCTATGTACCTGATCCTAAGACTTCTGAAGAACTTGCTAAAATTAAAATCCAATTGGCAGGAGTTAATACCGATTTAGAAAGATTCAAGGCAGGTTCAGGACTGAAATGGTGGCATGCGTTTATCTTGATGATAGTTGCCTTAATGGCAGGATTAAGTTTTCCGAAAGCAAGAAAGATGGCTAGTACTTTATTCAAAAAGAATAATCAAAAGGCATACGGGAGGTAATCCTGTAAGCCCAGGAAAGGACCAATGCCGCAACAACTCCCTTATATGATTTCTGGAACTGTTTATGATACTAATGGTTCTACCCCTATTAATGGTGCAACAGTCAGGGCCAGAAACGAAACAACAAATTCTATAATTAGCGTAATTACAGATTCAAGCGGAAATTATGTCCTTGATGCAGCTAATTTTTCTAGTGGTTATCTTGAAACTGATAAAGTAACAGTTTACGTTATTTATACGAATTATGATGCTTCAGCTACATTAGATATTGCAAATGATGAACATGAAGCAGATCTTACTTTGACTGCGATTGCTGATTCCAGTTTGATTTATTATTGTACGGTCCAAGACGTGTTCGATGAACTTGATATAAGCGATTCTGATTTGACTGCACAAAGAGTTATCAAAGCAGTTCAAAGGGCAGAAGCAAGAATAAACGAACATACCCAGACTACTTTTACTTCTACTACAGTAACTGAATATTATGATTTTAACCAGTACAATAGTGTTAAAAGCCCTGAACAGATGTTTTATTTGGGTACAACTAGCAGACGAGATTACTGGAACACTAATTTCAATAACAAGTTTAAATTAAAACAGTTTCCGATAGTTAGTGTAACTTCACTTTCAAAGAATACTTCATCTGCAGGTCAGACAGATAGTTGGACTGCACTTACCGAACAAAGTGGATCTGGCGGTGACTTCGAGATTGATAAAATAACAGGTTGGGTAACTTTCATGACCAATATTCCAAGATACGGCCAACGTGCAATTAAAGTAATTTATGTTTATGGATATGCAATAGTACCGAAACAGGTAGAAAGGCTTACTATACTTCTTGCAGTATCTGATATAGTAAGAATGAAAGCAAGTAGTGCTTCTTTTAACAATTCAGAAAATATCACTATTTCCGAACTAAGTATCAGTAATGGTGCAGGTTCTGTCAGTTTATACCTAAAAAACCTTAAAGATGAAATTAAAGAAGCTTGGGAGGAAGTAGGTATATTCAATGCCGAAATGGTATAATGGGACTCGGTTCTAACTTCAAAGCAAAGGTCGATAGAGTGCTTAATAACAGGGCAATACGCAGTACATGCACTTTTGTACCAAGAACCAAAACTATCGGTGCCTATGGTGGTTATGAGGTTTCTACAAAGACATTAGGAACTAGTGTGACAGTTAATTGCGTTCCTGCTGAATATTTTGGCACTAAGATGTTGATTAGAAGTGAAGGCAACTTTAATGCAGGTGACGTTAAACTTATTATTCCTGGTGAGACAACTATTACCAAAGATTATCACGTAACCTGGCAAAGTGAGACTTATGATGTTTCAGATATAAAACCGATAATATTAAATAATATAAAGGTAGCTATTATAGTAATACTATCAAAAGATACAGGATAAATTAAGGTTGCGATCTTAATTTGTTTGTCCTTGAGAGGAAAAAATGGTAAATGAGACTAACTTAAGACGAGATACTTTCAGATTGTTTCTTAATTTAATTGACACTAATAAAGCAAACGGTTGGACAGTTAGAGCAAATATGCCTGATGTTGATAATGTTAATCCTTTAATTATAGTTAATCCAGTCAAGATAGACAGAAAAAGAAACAGTACAGATATTGGAACTTCTAGTGATATAGCTTTCAGAGAAACGTTTATTGAATTACAAGTTGATATTCTTGTCCATTACGAAAACGGAATGAGTGTTGTAGATACTGGTAAAGATAATATCTATGAGACTTTAACTAACACAACTAATCTGACTACACTTTATGCTGACAATATTGTTTTTATCGATATCCAAGATAGTGGAATGGTAGACATAACAGAAATTAATGGTCAGAATTATCTTACAACTACAATTATCTCAAGGTGGAAACTATGATAGAATGGACAATTACAATCAATGATAAGGACGGACTGCAAAGATTCACACAGGATTTCCATTCGAATTTACCTACATTAATGAGAAAGATAACTAGAGGACTTGCGACTAGAATGGCTAACGACACGAAAAAAACTTTAATTCAAAGAGGGCATACTGCTACAAATGATTTAGTTAAAAGTATCCGAATGAGTAAATTGGGTGCTGATAGTTATGGCGTAATCGGGTACCAACGTGCAATATTCCTTGACAGAGGAACAAGACCGCACGGAATACCAATGTCAACTAAGGCACTGGTATGGTGCAGGCTGCACGGAATGAATTTTGGACAATTGTATGGAATAATAAAAAACAAAGGAACTAAGGCACACCCGTTTCTTAACGATGTGTTTATGATGACCGCTATGGAATTTGTAAATGAAATGAAAAGAATGGACATATTTATGAAAAGCAAAGCAACATTTACGGGAAACTAAAGGAGGAAAAAACAATGCCAGACACATGGAACTATTTCAAAGTCAGCATATCAGCTAACGGCGGTTCGGAAGTCGAATTTGCTAGTAGGATAGAAGACATCGACATAAACGAAGGTGACAGACCAGGGCGAAGTATACCCGGTTGTGACGGATCTTGTCTTTGGTTAGACGAACCACAGGAAACAGGAGAGATTACACTACGTAACCTAAAACCAATTTCGATTAATACCGGTGTAGGTAGTGGTGGCCTTGCCCAACAGTACATTACAACAAGGGCCAATTGGGATATTACTGAAGCAACAGGGGGACTTGAAACACCAGTAAGTGCTGCAACTGGACTCATTAGAGATGATTTTAGGGTATCTATCTTGTTAACTGATGATACTGCAAACACATCTGGGGCAGGTTCTGTAACTTCAGGAAAGATGGGATTGAGGTTTTATGCAATCAGGTGCAGAATCGTTAGCCATACAGCTACAGGCGGTTCTGGTAAAGCATGGAGTGAGACTTACGTCCTGAAATTCCCGCCAGTGACTGCGGCGGCAATAAGAAACTATAAATGGGGTTCTGTAACCAGTACTTCGGCATTAGCGGCATTAAGTGCATACGCAGGTGCAGATTTAAGTTAATAATTATTTTTTTTATTTAATGAATGGAGGAAAAAAAGAACATGGAAGAAATCGAAAAGAACTTGGATGAAAATCAGAAAAAGGTTTATGAGATATTAAGAAAAGATAAAAATCCTGTATTGATGTATAAGGAAAGTGTGCCTGGACCAGCACTGAAAGTGTTTCAGGATCTTGCACATAAAGAGTTTAACGGCAATTACGGGTTTACTTTGAAATATCTAATAGATTTCTATAACGGTGCAATTAACGTGATTAGTCCTGAATTTGAAGGTAAAATGGATTTAATGGAAGCAAGGTTAACTATCCTTGAAGGCGCTTTTGTTTCTAAAAACAAGCCTAAAGAACCTGAACCAAAAGAAAAACTAAAGGGTTCAGTTCAAGCTGACGGTACGATACTCCAGGTGGTGAACTAAATGAAACCAACACCAGAACAACTTACTGCAAACTTTATGGGCAAACCTAACAAGATAATAAGAAAAGGTCAAGACGGGAACGATTATGATTTCGAGTTCCAGCAGTTTGATATGACTGACATGGCAGACTTTCTGGTTTTGGCTGACAAGTGGCTTAAGTTCGGTAAGAAAATCGAAGATAAAAATAAAAACGAACAAGAAATCACTTTAGATGATTACGAACCGAGCTTGATTAAGGAATGCGAACCATACATTAAGAAAATGGTAAAAATATCTTATCCTGATTGGTCTGATGATAATATCAGGCTTTTCGTTAACAACAATTTCATTTTTTTAATTGAAGTTATGTTCCCGACTAACTTAATGTCACTTTTCTCAATTGGTGATAAATCCTGTAACAGTATTGAAAGTTTCGTTGAAGAAGAAAAGAAAAAAAGAGAGGCGATAAAACTTGGTTAATGCAAGTTTACTGTTTCAAGAGAAAGCGAACCAATTAGGAATCGTTCCTGAAACTGGTTTTAACTTAATTGACATAGTTACTTACTTTAGTCATATCGTGTCCTATTTTTATAGGGAATGGTCAATTAAGTACAGCGAGATAATATCATGGAAAATAGGAACGTTTTTATGGCACCTGTCTCTTATGATGGAAGAAATCCAAGTGAGGAAAGAACATGGGAACTATTGAAAGATATATGGTAATATTCGGAATTAAATCTGAAGGTTCTGCTCAAACTGTTAAAGAAATGAAAAAGATAGGAGAACAACAAGGTTTCACTATACGAAAAATGGCAGAACAGAAAAAGTCCATGGCAAGTATGCGCGGCGATATTCTTTCCGTTATGTTTGCAGGAATGGCATTACAGAGAATGTTCGGAAGTCAAGTAAGCAGAGTTGCTGAACTTACTGGCCAAAAAGATATAATCGATGCTTTTTTTACTATAGCAATGGTAAAACCAATGGCAAAGATTACTGAAGGTTTAGCATGGTTATTAACTAAATTTGGTGAATTAGGACCTGGTGTACAAACTGCAGCTGGCATAGCAATATTGGGTTTAAATGAATTGGGAGCTTTACTTTCTGCTGGTGGTTCTTTAGGATTAGCTATAATAGGTTTAAAAGAACTCTTTACTGGATTAGGATTAACTGCGGCTGCAACTGCAACTAAAATAGGTACAGATTTTACAACGGCAGGTGCGGTTGCTGGTAGTGGATTAATTAACGGTATTGCCGCTAAGTTGGGTATTACTGCCGCGACATTAGTTACTGGCGGTTGGATTATTGCTGGTGCAGTCGCTATAGTTATAGCTGCTTCAACTTGGAAAGAATTAAGTGATTTAGATAAAGAATTAGAAAGGTTGCAATCGAAAAGAATAGCTACAATAGGTGCTACTGGCATGGATCCATATAAAAAAACTTCATCAGAAAGATTGGCAACAGGGGCAGTTGGCATGGAAACTATAACAAGTAGTGGACCTTTGCCAGGAATAAGTGTAGGTGGAGTTACTCCAAGAACTTCAGATCAGATAATGGATGACTTTAATAATTATTTTGAAAATATTGCATTAAAAAACTTTTTAAATAATGCAAACAATAAAACATTATTTTATATAAATTAAATGAAAGGAATAAAAAAATGACAAGAATAAGTTTAACAAACGAACAGACAAGTGGAACGGTAGAAATCCATGCAATTAGTGTTAAGGATAACTTTGTAATTACAATAAGTAAATTTAATAATCCAAAGTTACCTAATGATACTAGCAACCTAAGTACAAGTTTAATTCCTCTTCTTCAAGGCAATAGAATCATAGAAGTAATGGGATATATACATTCAGATATAGAAGCAATTTCTCTTACAAGATCCAAATTAATCTCTTTCGTATCAAAAAATAGTTATACTTATTTAAACTATGTATCCTTTGGGGAGATAATAACAGGTTATATGCAGGGACTTGAAATCCGTGAAATACCTACAGGAAGAGCAATACCAAACTATTTAATGGTGATATTTAGTTTAATTGAAGGAGAAAGGATAATCGACTAATGGCAAATAATACTTTAATTGGCGGACTTATAGCATTATTTTTTGTTGCTTTCGGTACTGTGATGTTCTATCCTTATTATGTTGCTACTGACCTTTGCACTTCTGATGGGGTTTCTGGCAACTGGGAAAACCTTACTGAAACTATTTATTATAATGCCACGTTTCCGGCAGTAGCAAGGTATTACTGTTCAAGAGAAACTGGAATGACGAAAGAACAGTGTCTTATGAAATCTAAAGACCTTAATTTAGATGGTTGCAAGTGGGGAGGCAAAACAAGTTCGTCAAAAAAGACGCTTTACGTAATGGAAGATCCTGAATTGCCCGTCGGATATATTCTTAACGGAAGTCAGGTTTATTATGAGAATACTTATGGAAAAATGGAATGCAACAAGGATGCCGATAATGGTTGTTTCATCTGTGAAGGAACAAGCAAGATTTCAACACAGAATTTAGATTGTGCAGTTGCAGGTAATTCTGATAAAATGAAAGGCAGAAGTGCAGACTTATGGGCAAATATAAGTCACGATGTCCAAGAGGAATATCAAGGAATAGTTACAAAAACTTACACCTGCCCTTACTCTAATTTTTCTTATAGAACAACACCTGATAAGTTTGCTTGGTGTTCTGATGGTAATGGAACTCTGGTGTTTAGTCATTCATTTCTTGGCGGGAATATTCCAGCCAAGACAATATGGTGGAATGAAACAGGAACCGCAACAAGAACTGTCCAAGTATATTATAATGACTGGAATAACATAAACCACCTTTTCAGTAAACAGACATTAAACGGAAAGGATTACTTTATAATTAGCAATATTAACTGGGTTCAGAACACAACAAAGAAAGTCAAGTTGTGCTTTGATACTCAATTCCAGAAACTACCTAATGGCAAATGGGGCATAGACGAAAAAGTTGACATATTCTGCAAACGAAGTTCAGATACCATCTCTCAGGCTTTAAGCAGCGGAAACATGTTTATTGTTGACCCGTGGGTGAATGCATCTTATTCTTATAAAAGAAACATCAGTTTTGATAATTATAATATGAAACTACCTTTTTTGCTTAATGCAACAACAAATAATACTGGTTTTACATTTAATAATTCAGAGAAAAACAGCACCCAATTTGTCTGGGGAATTACACCGGATACTTTGAATATGAGCATATATTATAATAACAATTCAGATTATTTTGCTGCCTATAATAATGAAACCTATGCACCGATGGAAGTAAGCTATGGCAATGGCACGGATTTCAAGCCGACTGATGTCTGGGATTCGAACTATCTTGCAGTTTGGCATTTTGATAATAATTCAGGTTATGATTCTACTAAATATAAAAATCACCAGACAACAGGCGTAGTCAATCGTGCACGAAACCGAACTGCTATGGGCCTAAGCCAAGATTCAAGAAGCATCTGCATGCCAGATAATGATGCCTTTGACTCTACTAACTTTACTATTGAGGCGGTAATGCTAATTAAATCAGCTACGACTGGTTCTGTTCATAGAACTATACTTGACCATAGAAGTGGCATTATGTTTTGGTACACCAATGCAGGTGGCAGCTTTGTTTTTGAAGGTATATTTAGTGGTGCAACGAGAGCATTTACTGCACCTTATACAATGAAAGTTAATCAATGGCAGTATATTGTATTTTCATATCAGACCAATGGTTCTGCAACAATTTATGTAGACGGTAATATAGTTCCGGGAACTTGGGATGTCCAACCTTCAACGGCACCGGATAATACTGGTAATACTTTTAATATATTTGAACAGTCAACTTCTTGCGGAATAGAAGATAGAGCACAGGCTTTAATGGATGAATGGAGATTCTCTAACATTGTAAGAAATTCAAGTTATGTCAGGGCACAATATCTCAGTATGCAGAATAAGTTTGCACTGGAACAAACTAATATTCCGCCAATATCTTTAGTTATAAGTGGACTTAACTGCACTAATGGAACTGCTTTTAAAACAGGTTTCAACTGGACAGAAAACGTAAGTTCTTGTAAAGTAGCGTGTACAGGTTCTACTGGATTAAATATTTCCTTTAACGGCACTGAAGGTATAGGTACTGAAGACAATTCTTATGACAGTAATGATACTTGGTTCGTTCAACTTGTTAATTCTACTTTTAGTACAGGTATTGCTTCAATAAATATTCCTAGAGATAAAGTTTTGATTAATTATAGTGGAACTTGGAACATAACTGCACAATGCACTGATGGTTCTAATAACGTCGGCACTTCGATTCAATGGAGTATACCTTGGGGCACAGTTAATGTAACTTTAGTCAGTCCAAATACGAATATTTCTGTCCAGAATGGTACAACTCAACTTATCAATACTAGAGTCGGTTGTATTGATTATGAATGTGCCAACATAACACATTATCTTGATCCTTTAGTAATAGAAAAATATATCAGAAAACTAATCACATGACCCATGAAACCAACCAGACTACCATTGATATTGATTCTTTTTGTTTTAGTAGCAATTAATGTGTCTGCTGAAGGTAACGGAACTTGGTCTTTAGTTAATCTATGTCCGAGTTCACCTTTTTGTATCACTACAGGATACCCACTTTACAATACAACTGTACTTCGTGAAGGCGAATCAATTAATTTAACTTCGGTAATCCAATATACTAAAGGTGGTTCTTATTATTTCAAGGCAATAGCCAATTCAACAGCAAACTCTACTGAGGTTTCATCCAATTTAATCAACATAACTGTTTTTTCTAAAAGTCATATAATACCACTTTGTGCAAATAAAGTAGACTGGGAACCGTTCTGCGTTAACAATTCCTATTACAACACAACCGTATTGTACCAAGGTGAGTCTATTCTTTTCAGTTATAACCTTGAAGTACTTGGAAATAATGTAGTTCCTTCTAATTGGACTTTTTTCATTTTCGCTAACAGTACTGCAAATGGCACTGAAGTAAACAGCAACAAAATCAATATAGAAATAACTAGTGTTCCGGCAGTTGTTCCTTTATCCGTTACAATCAATCAACCAACTAATATAAGTTATACAAACAAAACTGTTCTTTTTGATATAGACGGCTCTGGTGATGAATTAAGAAATTGCTGGTACAATATCGGTTCTGGTAATGTTTCTTATACCTGTAATACATCTTTCCAATTAGATTTATCTGAAGGGCAGTATTCTGTTTTTGCGTATGCCAACCAAACTAACGGCAGTGAAACAAGTGCAAATATATCTTTTTCAGTTAACACCAACCCACTTCTTTCTTTAAACAAACCCGATAATAACGCATACTTTAATGTTAAAACTATTGACTTTAACTGGACAGTAATAGATAGTTCAAATAACTCGTTTTCTTGTGGCCTTTATTTCGGGAGTGATATTAACAAAACAACGGGTTGCTATAATAACACAATTTGTAATACTCAAGTAACAGAAATATCTGATTTGACTTACGATTGGAAAGTGAACTGTTCTGACGGAGTTTATAGTAATATGAGCAGTACAAGAAACTTCACAATCGATACAATAAGTCCTGACCTTAACATTACAAACCCGTTCAATATCTCTTATAGGACAACCGTGTTTACAATTAATGCAACAACTAACGAATTGGCTACTTGTGTTTATTCTAACGGAAGTTCTAACATTAGCATGGATAGATCATTAGTTGTGTCTTATGAATATGGTGCAGATTATACGGCAATATTGAACGATAACCATATAACTGTATCTTGCAACGATACCGCAAATAACTGGAACAGTTCAACTGTATATTTCATTGTTGATTTGAATTATCCTAACTGGACAAATAATTACACTTCACCTGCTAGTTATCTGAGATATAATCCTGCCCAAGATTACATATTTAGTGTAGACTTTATTGATACTTATCCAAGTTCGCCAATGGCTTACATTAACATGACTTTCAATAATTCTTTTTCTAATATAACTTATACAAATACAAGTTTAACTTTCAATAAGACTTTTAGTACACTCGGTGCAGGTTCTTATGCCTATAACTGGACTGGCTGCGATACGGTCGGCAACTGCAACTCAACTGATGTTTACACTTATATTATTCTTGCAGAAAATACTACTACTTTACTTTACTTGAACAATACAAACAATAATTACGAATTTGTTTGGAACAATTCAATAAACATTACTGCATATACTTCTAATCTTTCTTTAGTTCTTTCAATTAATGGAACTACTTATTCTAATTCATTTAACGGAATCCTTGGTGCAGGACTTTACAATGTTTCTGCAATGAATAATGGAAATAGAAACTATACCAACAGTAGTCAATCCTGGGCATTGAACGTTACTAAATTAAACACAACCACGCTTCTTTATCTTAACGGAACCAGGTCTGATTTAAGTTATATTTACAATCCTTCAATTAACATTACAATAAATGCAACTTCTAATGCAACTGTTATTCTTTATTTTAATAATACCTTAGTCTCTAATCCTTACACAGGAATCTTTGGCGGCGGTGTGTATAATATAACAGCCATCACAGAAAATACTAATAATTGGACTTTTTCAAGTGAAACTTTTACTTTAAATATATCTAAACAAACAAGTAATACAACCCTCTTTATAGATAATATCCAATCCAATACTACTAAGTCATATACTGATGATAATACAAATCTTACTGCATATTCTACTGGTATTGACTTAAAATTATATCTTAACGAAACTTTAGTCACCAGTCCGTTCATTGGTTCTATCGGCCAAGGTTTCTATAACATTACTGCAATTACGCCAAGCAGTACGAATCAGACATTCTCTAATATGACTTACTGGCTGAACATATCTAAACAGAACACTTCAATTGCCTTATATCTGGAAAACACAAGAGGAAACAAAGATAGTTTAAATAAGGGTATTAATATTACAGTTTATCTTTTTAACCAGTCAGGATCCTTGATTTCTAACTTGACGATAAGCCCGTTAAGCCCCAATTTAACGATTTACGCCAACTTTACAGGAACGTGGGAATTGAACTATACTTCGTTAGATAACCCGTTATACGTGAATTACAGTAACCTACAGGCAGGATACTGGCTTGTCGGTGGTCGTTGGGAAGGAAACAATAACTATACAGGAAATTCAGAGAACTGGACATTAGGCATAATTGACTTTAATCTGACAGGGTCTTATTCATGCGGAATACCGAACTTCACTTACAGTAATCCGTCACCAGCTTGGCTTTACAATTTCACTACCAACTTAACAAACAAGAACGATTCGCAACTTCCTTTGATTGATTTCAGGATGGTTGAACTTGACACAATTAGGATAACTAACGCAACAGGCGGCGAAAGATTAACTATAGGGAATTACAGTCAAGTTGGTTGGATAAATTTTACTGCCAAAGTTAACAGCAGTTATACTTCTAAATTAGTTAATGTCACTACCAGATATTATTATTTGGTTTTGAACAATAACACTCAAAAGGATATCCAACCAAGATGGCAGAACAGTACTTGCGGCATATTCAATTTAACTTTAGAAAATGTTGGAACTACAACCAGTGGCACACTCAAGGCAAGATTAGTCAACCCAACCAACTTTACCAAGATAAATATTTCGGTAAGGTTAGGAATAAATAATAGTTACCAGCAATCAATTTTATTAAACAATAACACTTACGTAACGATAATGAACATGACAAAAGGTAATAGTAATATGACTTGGCACTTTATGGACTTTAACTTGTCTAACTTAAGTGCGCCTTTAACGCACAGCATTGACTTTAAAGTATTCGTGGTGGGAACTTGATAAAAGAAAATAAGTATTATGATGAAGATGGAGAAATAATATACATAGATTACGTTGAAGAATTATTAAATCAAGTTAAGGAGGCCAGTTAAATGGCAAGTAATTTCACTTTCGGTCCATTACCATTAAGTGTTAGTTACGTTCCATGGGGGCGTCGTAATGTAGTTTCGGTTTACATTAAAGATGCAGTCTTGGGCGAAAAGGATTTCACTAGGCAGATGATATCATACGAATTTAACAAGACCCAGAATAAAATCAAAGTGGGCACCTGTCAGTTCCTTGGCGTTACAAGCACAGACAAATTATACTTAGTCAGGGGAAATAAAGTTAAAGTTTTCGTTGGCAACACGATTTTTTATGTGTACCAAATAGAAAATGTCAGTTTTGATACGACGGGTGCAGCAGTTTTAAGATTGGAAGGAATCGAATGCAAGGACAGTAAACGCAGTTTCACTGACAGGGACACTTACATTTACGAAGATATCGATTCTGCTACGATTACTACTGCATTGATTTCAGGAGTGTTCAGTTCAGGGACTATTTCTAGTTTCGGCACGGTTTTCTTCAGGGCAGAACGTGAACGCATACTCAAGGCACTGATGCAACAGGCAGACTGCCATAAAGCCGATTGGTGGGTATCTTGGAACGAAAGTGAAAGTTACGATACGGATTACTGGAACATAGCCCAGACAAGAGGTACTGGAGTCAGCAAATATTCTTTTTATGCAAGTGGTGAAGACAAGAATATCATTACGGCGACCAATACCGAACGGCAGAACAATATAGCAAATTACATTATCTGTATCGGTGCAGGAAACGAGCTTGTTTCGATTAATTTACATGCAACTACAAATCGGACTTACCTAAACGGTGGCGATACGTGGTTAAATGGTGCAATAGCAGAATCCGGTGCCACAATTACAGTAAACTCAACTACAGGATTTCCAAGTTCAGGTTCGATTCAGATAAACAAGGAAATAATAACTTATACAGGAAAAAGTGGGACTACATTTACAGGTTGTACAAGAGGAACATCCAGTACAACGGCTACAGCACACACAGATGACGCTGACGTGATTAATTTAACTAGTTTGACTGTGGATAGCACTACCCTTTTTGATGCAACAGGAACCGTCTGGATAGGTACAGAACTTGTTACTTATACAGGCAAGACAAGCACGACTTTTACTGGCATTACAAGGGGTGCAAATGATGATGATGGTAACCCAACACCGATTTATGCCCATTCTGATAACATTGAAGTCTATGATGAGCAGTATAAGACCACAAATCCGCAGGTTGGCAGCTCAATTGCCAGTGATGAAGGTTTAATTGAAGAAAAATACGATTTCCGCAGCGTAATTAACCGAAACGCGCTTGACATAGTTGCACAGAACATTCTTGCAGAACGAAAAACCATAATTCCTAACATAGTTCTTGTGCCTTACGTGTTTCACAGGATACTCGATGATGAAAAGATTGAACTTGGCGATACGGTAACTATCCAGGATTCAAGTGCAGATCTTAACGGAAATTATGAAGTTAAGGCAATTAAAGTAAGCAGGGGTTGGGGGACCCAAGAAACCTGCGAAATTGATTTAGGTATAGAACGTAACCTTGACTTGATTAAAGACCTTTCTGACAGTAAACTCCTTTCAAGAGAACTTAGCGGTTATGCACAAGGCACACCAGTTTTAGTTCAGGATTCAGAATCAGATAACTGTGCTAATAATTATAACTTAAATTTGGATATAGTAATTCCTAAAGGGACAATTGCAGTAACTAACATGAACCTATATTATGATGTTAGTTCTTATAGGATATTCCATGCAGATACTCCCAGTGGTGGCAGTGTCACTTCTGGTTCAAATGCAGGTTCTACAATAGTTGCTGCATCTCAACAAACAAAAACTGCCACAAATGTAACAACAACATGGACAGATTATACTATGACCTATTCACAGACATCTGATGGTGAAGAAACTGATGTTAACATAAATATATCTGAAAGTTCTTCAAATTTAACCAATTTTTATGCAAGAGTTTATGATGGAACTAATTATTATCCTAATTCTGATGGTATTACTATGGGTGTTTCCCCTACATTTGTTACTGGTGAAGAAGATACTACTTATTTTCCTTTACATACACATACACCTGGTTCAGGAACTTATTTTGCCACTTCTAGTGGAACATTTAGTTTAGATTTAGTTACTGGTACTACTTCTTCACATTCTCATAATCCTTATGGAGACGATAATAGTGCTTTTATTACTTTAGATTATGGTAAAAGTTTGAGTAGTCCTTCAGTAACTAGTGGAGCTTCTGGACATAAACACGAAAGTCCTGGAGGTATTTATTCTTGTTTAATTAAAGTGCCTGGTAATATGAATGGAAATACTTTAACTGTCCAGATAATCCATAATGATACTGGTTATACTCATTCTGCTTTGGGCAGGGCACATTTTACAGTATTTAGTAGGCATACACATACTACTGGAAATCATACACATACTGTTAATTATGCTATTAGTGAAGTTGCTTCTGACGCAGACGATATTGCAGTCTATATTGACACTGTTGATTATACAGCCGCACTTGAAACTCTTTACGGGACACTTTCAACTTCAAAAATGGATGTTATTGATTTAAGCAAGGTGTTTACTTTCGAGGCAGGAAAACGATATACGATTTCAGTCAAGCCAACAGGAACACCTACAGGAAATTGCAGGATCCATGCTGGAGTTCAAGGACAATTATTTATTAATACAAGTTAGTTATTAACAATAGTTAATGGAATGAAATTACTGAACTTTCAAAGTATGTTAATATTGATGATATACGTATTGTAGAAAAGAAAAGTATTTAAGTTCGTAATGACATTTAAAATGAATGGTTAATGAAGTACCTTCTAAAGAACTTTTTATTCTTTCTATACCAAACGCTAATTCTGCTAATTTAAGAAGTCTGGCTGACCATCTAAGACCGTTTATGAAAGAGAATAACATAATTCTCACTACTACAGACGTCAGACCTGTTTCTTCAAGCGATCTTAAAACATTCTTAGAAAACATGATTAAAGTTATCGATGCAATGCCAGTCAAACCTGTAATAAAAGAACCTGAAAAAATACTTGATTCTAAAGAACAGGAACGAGTGGATGCAGAAGTAACAGATTTGCTTAAAAAGGAGGGTCGCCTATGACACAATACGTTGAATTAATTATTGCAGTTCTAACCCCTGTATTAGCTTCTGGGTTAGGATGGGCTAAGAATTCATTAGCAGACGGCATAATCAAGGATTATGAATGGCGTGAACTTATAGTTACTATATTCGGTGTTGGTGTTCCAGCTATTGCTTTATATTTCAGTATTAATGCATTAGGTGTAGATTTCAGTGCAGTCGGTGCAGCTTTCGGCGGACTTCTCTTTGATAAAGTAGTAAGAGCAGTTAAAGCCGTTAAAGAGAAAAAGAAATAATCATTGTAAAAGGAAGGTATGAATAGCAGTTAATGGGATTAGAACCAGGGGATAACTGCTATTGTCCTTCTTAATTCAAGTATAATAGGGATATAAGCCTTTAAAAAGGTATTGGAAGTCTAAGAGGGACGAAGGGTAACTAAAAGTGGTCAAATTCTGCAAAAATTGTTTTATTGCCTTCGAGAGGCTCATCTGTCCACTTTGTAATACACCAAACTTTTCTAAAGAAATAGGAGAAAATGAATCCAGAAGAAGAGAACATTGAAGAAGAAAAGATAAAAACCAATGCTACAAGTTCGTTCAGTTTCGGGACTGGAACCGTGGGACAATTTAAGGTATATTTCGATATTTCAAAACCTCTCGACGAAGTCCAAAAGGATCTTGACAAGGCATTAAAAGTGCTAAGTTACCTGAAAACCAAAGGATATTGCATCCCGAGATAAATAAATTTATATATTCTTTTAACTACCCTAATTTGGTGTTATCAGATACTCAAGAAGGGGATAAGACTTTTATTCGAATTACCCAAAAAGATATTTTCAATAAACTTCAAGAACATGATAAGATATTAAATGATATCCATTTGGCAGTCAAGTTAACTAATGGTTCTGTAAGATTTCAAAGACATTGGCTTACTATTTTAAGTGGGATTGTAGGAACTAGTATTTTATTTATTTTGAGTATTCTTTTAAGGTGAACTTAAATGAGAAAAAAAAGTAATTGTAGGGATTGTGGAAAATTAATTATTCTTCGTTCAATTAGGTGTCGTTCTTGTCAGAATAAAAATAATCATGTTTGTGGTGAAAAACATCCATTATGGAAAGGTAATAATGTTAGTTATAATGCTTTACATGGATGGGTTAAAAGAAATAAACCTAAACCTGAACTTTGTGAGATTTGTAAGATTAAATCGCCTTATGATGCGGCAAATATATCTGGAGAATATAAAAGAGATATAATGGATTGGGAATATCTTTGTAGGTGGTGTCATATGAAAAAAGATGGAAGATTAAGAATGAATGATGGAAGAAAGTTTACTGAAGAACATCTGAAAAATATGAGTTTAATGAGAATTGGCAAACGTAAAGGTATAGAAAATTATTTTTATGGTAAACATCATTCTGAAGAAACAAAAGAAATATTAAGATTAAATAGATTAGGAAAAAGACTTACAGAAATAGAAAAAGATAGAAGAAAAGTAATTTTAAGATTCCGAACTTTACAAAGAAATATTTTTAAAATACCTATAGAATATCTTTCTTTTTCAATATTAAATTATCAAATAAATGGAATAAAAAGTTATAAAGATTACCTTAAGATTACCATATAGGCTTACAGCGATAACGGTAGTGTCAGGTTCGGCTTTTCTTTACCTTCTTGGCTTAATCATAGGCATAATGAAAAGTCCGTTCTAATCGATTCTAATTGCTTTTAAAATACCTAATATATTAGGAAATACATAATATATTAAGAATCAAAATTCATCTTTTTGATTATGCTTTCTTCAATGTTAAAACCCTTATTCTCGAAATATTCACTTAAAATAACCATAATAGCAATTTGTTCATCTAAAGAGAGAGCTTCAATAACGCATATTATGGCTTTAGTGTTGGTTATTATTCTCTTTTTTTCTTCAGTGTTCGGAACAAATATCCTTAATTGTTCATTCATTGTACTGGCAGTGGTGTCAAGTTTAGCCTGTATATCTTGTGTTCTGCATTCAGTTTAAACTTATTCTGGGTTTTGAGTACCATCAGATCGTTCCTGAACGTGTTACAACCTACTGAAATACAAGTTCCTGTGGTGTCTTTTTCTGATAAAAGGCCAACCAGAGTATAAGCAGCCTGGTTTAAGCTAAGCCCGTCAAGTTTACCTTCGTTTAATACTTCTTCAGTTATTCTCATTCTTTCTTGTCTTTTTTCTATTCTTTTATCCTTTTTCGTATCGGTTTGCATAATTTTCTCCTCCTTTCTGTATCTTTTCTTTTTCGATAGTTTTTTGTATATTCTTTTGAACAGTCCGGTGAACAAGTAACACATCTGTGACTTCTTATTGCCAGTCTTGATCTTGTAGGAAATCTCTTTTTATATCTTTGAAAGATAATCAAACATTCTTTACAAGTAAAAGGTTCAGTTTTGCCGCTATGCAGTCTCATAAGAATCCTCCCAAGATACTTCAACTGAATATGCAGATTCAATTAAAACTAGTGCACTGTCAAGAACTTCTTTTGAACCAGATAATATGAAAGTATTGCCTTCTTGGATTATCTTGAATTTATCACTGTACTTACTGCCGTTAAGAAACCTTTTGAAACTGTTAAGATTGTATCGGTTAATTTTTATTGCCACTTTCATTGTAAATCATCCTTATCTGTGTAAAACTTGTCTTTGCTAAGCGTGGAATAATTCCTTTTTGATTTGGTATAAATAGCTCCGCAAACAATACAATATTTATCTCCATTTTCTTTTTTTATTTTTAATTTTCCATTACAAATACATAATATCATTTAACACCTTTCAATTTCCGAATAATCCATGCCTTTTTCATATTTAATTTTGTTTCTTCTGAACATTTTTTACCTAATCTATGACTAATATAGTGTTTACCATACATCGGATTTGTATTTCCAAATCTATGGACTCCATACATGGGATTATTTTTTCCTTTTATGGCACAAGATTTGCATTTTCCTTCGTCTTCTATCTTGACTTTATTTCCGCACAAGCAGTTAATTATAATTTGGTTTTCCTTTTCCATTCATATCACCCATTTTATACACTATGTATATCACTAAAGCTATACCAAGCACCATTATTCCTGCAATAACAAAGTCACTTACCATTTTATTGCCCTCTTGAATAATTCCCAAAACATCTTTAAACAGATTTTATCATTATAATATTTCATTGTTTCACCTTTATTGTTTTCATTTTTAAACCTATTTTTTTATAATATTCTTCTTTTTCTTTTAATGATTCTATAGGTTCGGTTATTGCAATTTCCCAACAAATTCCACTACTTAAATCAAGTAAGTCTGTTCTTTTTTCTTTACAACGTGCCTCTGCGATTACGTTAACTCCATTAGAACGCAGTTCCCAGAATAACTTGAACTTGCTCAACTCATGCAAAAAAGTGTTGCCCACGTTGATTCTAAGGCAGTTTAAATGACTTCTGTCTTGCTGATTTACCAACCGCATTACTTCTCGTTCTCTATTTGTCATTAATACCATTTTTCAGATTAATTTCCTTTTTACGCTTTTTTCATTGCTTGGGCAATATCATATGTCTTGCCAGTTTGTCTTGCTTGTATCCTAATCATCATTCTTTCATCTCCTTTATATTTTCTACAATTCTTTTTGCATCACATAATCTTGATTTGTCTAAACATATATCTGAACAATAATCTGACTGAGTAAATACTAATCCTTTTTTTAATATCTTGACACTATTCTTAACTTTTCCCTCATAAAAGTTATGGCAATATTTACATCTATTCATTCTTTCATCTCCTTCTGCATTTTGGTTTCTTGTCTTCCTGTTTTGGCTGTTCAGGTTCCGTTTCAATAGGAACTATGTAATTGTCATATTCTGAATGACACCTTGTTTCAAAGTATTGTGCTCCATCGAAATAGTCCAATGGTCTTGAAACTCTTACATTTTCCAAGCTGACATTTGCCACGACCGTAAGATTTCCTATAAGTTTACTTAACAGCCATCCTCTTAGTTTTCCCATCATTTTAATCACTCTCCATTTAGTTCATCTTTTTCTATCTCTATTATCAATTGTTTTGCATGGCAACAAATAATATTCCTAAATCTTGGAGCCCATCTATACCAGGAACCATGTAAACAACAACATGAATAGGTTTCTTTATTCGGATCGTACCAGACATCATATTCTTTTCCTTGTTCGTTTTCCACTATAGCGAAATACTTTTCTCTGCCTTTAATTAAGTTAGTTACTTTTAGTTCCCGCATTAGTCTTTTCCTCAAATAGTTTTTCAGTTAAATAATTAGTAATCTTATCATAAGTATATATCACCTTGAAATTACAAAATCCATATACTTCAACAATGATTTCTTTTCTATCTTTAATTATCCAAATACTCCCTGTAATGTTTGGATTATTTAACTGATTGATTAATTCCTTTAATTCATTCCTTGTTTTATTGTCACATTTGTTGCTTTTAACTTGGATAAATTCTAAACTCTCACCATTTATGGCAAGGATGTCGGCAATACCGAAGATGTCGTTATGCTTGAATCTCTGGTATCCTGCCCTGTGCGTTTTATAGCCCCAACTTTGGTATATCTTTTCCGTTTGGAGTTCCCTTCGATTGCCTTTTTTCCTGGTTTTTACCATTATTTATCCCCCTTTCTTTTGATATAAAATGTCCTAATGCTTGTAAATAACCTTCCCAATATCTTCTTTCTAATTGATTATCTTTATCAAGGGTAAGTTGTAATTTTAATATTCTTGAAATTTCTTGGTCTATTTCAAATCTATCTTTTGTTTTTAAAGGGATTCTTTTCATGAATTGTTCGAATAAATCATTAATTTCATACCAAGATAATTCTGAAGATTTAGATATTTCATCTCCTGTCATTTTAGCATATTTCTTATTAAAACTTAGTAGATTCATTGTTTCAACTCTTTTTTATCCCTTTTTTAATACGTGAACCTATATCTATTGCATCTTTTATTATATCGACTTCTTTAGATTTGTCTAAAGTTTGACCTTTTTTAAATTCTTTATTTAATTGATCTACAACATAATTATGATTTAATGAACTTGTTATATTTACAAGTTGTTCAATTCTTTCATTTGTAGTTATAAAATATTCTTCCATATACTTCAATTTTGCCCTATGATCTTCTAATGCCCATTTTACTTTTGTGGCAGTTAAAAGTTGTTTAATATCTTCCATTATTTTCATTGTTTTGTTTCCTCTGTCTTTTCTTTCAAATCTTTCCATATAAGTTTTTCTAATTCGTCTTGGATGATACCAATTACCATAGTTGTATTTAAGACTGGTTCTGTATCTTTTATACTTTTAAGCACAATTTGAGTAGCCCTATCCTGGCAACTCTGTCTTACAATTAATATCTGTTTTCTATCTTCGAACTCTTGCTTGGCTTTTTCCTTTTCTTCATAGTAATTAGATTGTTGGTAAGCTTTATCTACACGTTCTGTTACAGATGGACTTGCAGTCGGCCCCGATACTTTTGTTATAGTAGTCTTAACTTCAGAACCTACCATTTCTTCTTGAACAGTATCTAATTCATAATCTTTTAAATTCAGATATTTTCCTTTTTGTTCAAAATTGAAATGTATTCTTTTATTTTTAAAAGAAGATAATGTCTTATCAAATGTTGTATATGTTAATCCATCGATTTTTACTTTCCAATAAATAACACCAGTTTTGCCAGTTGCCTGCATGACGTCTTCTATAATTCCATTATTTGATACCATTTTTGTTTCCCCCTTTAAATACAATATTATTTCTAAGTATAACTACTTTATAAAGATTTATATACTATAAAGGTTATTTTAATTTATATAGTTTCTAAACATATTCTTGAATTTAATATTGCAATCTTTATTGTTCCAAGTAAACTATAACATAATAAAATCGTTAGTTGCCATTATTTCACGCCTTTAATACAGTAGACTTCCTTTTCAGGTTTTTTTGCAGTCAAGTTATACTGTATCTTACTGCGTTTCTGTTCGATGCCTTGTTCCTCACTTGAAGTTGCTTGAGTTTTACCCATTTTTATCGTTCCGTTATTGCATTTAGCACAGATACAGAGTTTAGACTTGTCGTCCCAGTAAAACGGAAGTTCTAATTCATTTTTACAATAAAAGCAGAATAACTCGGTAAGATCTTTCAATATCCAAAATACCTCTTCTTTGTCTTTAGTTTCTTTTTGTAACGTTGCCATTACCATTCCTCAAGCGGCTTTGGATTTTGTTTTATGGGTCCGCTTACTACTAGATTACCGGAAAATTTGTAAGATCTACCGCAATGAAAGCAGCAGATATGTTTCCTGCTTGAACTTTTTTGTATCCAACCGCAATAAAAACATCGTATTTCAAGAATCGGATTCATTTTTTGCCTCCTTGTTTAACTATTACTCATTCTTTATGTCTCCTTCCAACATACCAATCAAACATATCTTTTCTAAGTTTTGCCATTCTGCCATCTGGGTGATAAAATACAACACCTTCAACAAAGCCGTTCTTGTCTCCTCCTTTCATTGCATATAACGGCATTAAAGTTTTAAACCATTCAGATATGGACTCAAATGTTTTCGGATATTTACCCCAGCTGGTATATGCCAGATGTTTTTTGCAATAAGTATTAAACGGCATCCAAAGATGTCCTTGAATCTTGTAAGGGTTGCCATTTATTTTTTCGCCAATAACTTCACCAAAGTGTTGTCCATCTGGCAGAAATTCCATATAACCTTTCTCATAAGAATTCAATACGGCTTCTATAATATATTTCTTGCCTTTGTTAAAAAAAGGTATTCTTTCAGTTCTATTCCATACCGAAGTTATAATGCCATCTTGGATTAAAATACTTACATTTGTTCCATGTAGTTTTTCAATGGCTATTACTCCATCATCATTAAATACCCATTCATAGCCTTCTGTAATTTCTGGAATTACTATATAGTTTCCATCAATTTCTTTTCTAACAAAAGGACTTTCAATTTTTGGCATATCTTTTATTTCGTTCATTATTTCATCTCCTTTCCTTTTAAATATGCTTCTTTTAGGCTTCTTGATATATTCCATCTTTTATCCTTACCGTTATATAAAGAAATAATTAAATCATTTGTCCAATTCTCTATCATATTGATTTCAGCGTCGGTTGTCATTTTTTCATTTCCTTTTGCATTTCCATATCTTTTTTTCCTAAATATAATAAAAATGTTCCAATAATTAAAAGCAACCAAAATGTAATATATTTTTCCATAAATACAAATATAAGCCCGATTGTTATAAATAATACACCCAAACACATTATTTTATCGCTCATTCTGCATCTTCTCCAGCTCTTCACAAGCTTCTTTCCAAATTTCTTTCCATCTTTTGAAATCCTTATCATTATCATAAGGATTTCTCTTTCGCAGTTCTCTGATTTCAGCGTCGGTTATCATTTTTTCATTTCCTTCTGCATCTATTTTATATTTTCATTCAACATTAATTGATAATATCTACTCAATTCGGCATATAATTGATTTCTCTCTTGCAATAATTTGTTTAGTTTGCCAAGTGTTAATGACTTTGTTATTCCCATATTATCAATTTCTTCTATCCTTTTCAATATTATTAATTGCGTTTCATGACTCATTTTTCCACCTCATTCTGCTACTTTCTTTGTAAGATTAATTGACCTCATTGTTTTATCTCCTTTTTCTTCCCTATAAAATAATTATCAGAATAAATAGGTTTAACATCATAATGTCCAGATGGCAGAATTCTTATAACGTGTGTAGGTATAGTCATTCCTTCAGGTAAATATCCAACAGTTCCTTTTAAACAATCTTCACACATTTTGCATCTTCTCCAGCTTGTTAATACATTCAGGACAATGTAAATAATGACTTTTATCTGACTTATAGGCACGAAAATAACTACATTGGATTTCAGTGTCGGTTATCATTCTTTCCTCTTTGCTATCGTTAAATCTTCAAATTCTATACCATCTTCCCTTGCTAAATCTTTTAATGATATTAGCAAATTGTTTAATATCAAGTATTTTTCTATCAAGCTATAACTTTTTAAGTCATCAATTATCTGGTTACACTTATCTATACATCTTTTATTTAGCCATTCTATTGAACCTTCAGTATCGGTTGTCATTTTTTCCTTAACTCCCATTCTCTCCAAACTTTACAAACTACACAAGTTGATACATATTCCTTACACTTTTTACCCCAATGCTCTTTTATTGCGTCTTCTATTCTTTTTGCATTTATATTCATTCTCTCAACTCCTTTTTTATGCCTTCCTACTATACTCCTTCCTTAAAACAAGAGGGACAGCAGTAATAAAGCCGATACCCATTACCCATATCCGGATGCATTTTATCGTTCTTGTCTAAATACATAAAAGATACGGGTTTCAGGTTAGCTTTGCCTACTCTTTTACAGCACTTGTCGCAGGTATTATCATTATGTATTACTGTTTTTTTAAAGATATACTTCTTTAATATTCCGTTATGCAAGTTATCATCTTCAGAATGGTTTTCGCTGTATGCCATATTTTACCCCAAACTTATTATAAACTTCCCTGTAATGCACTTGCACTTTGGTGTCCATTGATATTTGTCTATCTTTTTGAAATTAACCTTGCAAGTCATACAGCGTGGTATTCCTGTTTTTTTTAAATGTGCAGTTTCTATCTTTGCCTGTTTAAACCAATCTGTATCCTTGCGTCTCATTCTTTCATCTC
>C687J35021_10000372_pt1 | contig 35519 bp, 33 predicted proteins | sample RifCSPhighO2_12_FD_35021 | JGI IMG/M metagenome (IMG submission 35021) | reverse complement strand
AAGAAGAAGAAGAAGAAGAAGAAGAAGAAGAAGAAGAAGAAGAAGAAGAAGAAGAAGAAGAAGAAGAAGAAGAAGAATTTTTCTCTGATACTTAATACAGTATAATTACTTTTTAATCTAAATATATTAATATGGGACCCTAAATAATTTTCTTAGTTTAAGTAATTTACCGATTCTTAATATGTATTTATTTGATACAATATCAAATAATCGAAATTATCTCAAAAATATCCTTCGCAAAACATACACAAAAAGCTCTAGAAAAAATCTGAAGCTCCAGAATTTCGAAGATGTTTTAGAAGAAGAAGAAAAGTTTTCCTTCGGTGCATAATACAGTACAAATAACTTTTTAATCTAAATGTATTAATGGGAGACCCTAAATATTTTTTTTACCTTTTAAGTATTTTATCAATTCATACTAATAGTTTATTAGATACAATATCAAATAACGATATTAAACTCAAAAAATATCCTTCGTAAATCATGCACAAAAAAGCTCTAGAAAAATTCTGAAGCTCCAAAATTTCGAAGATGTTTTAGAAGAAGAAGTTTAATTTTCTTCAGGTACATAATACAATACAATTAACTTTTTAATCTAAATGTATTAATAAGGGACCCTAAATAATTTTTAAATAAAAGTACGTATATTAAGAATTAGTATGTATTTATTTGATACAGTATCAAATAATCAAAATTATCTCTCGCAAACCACGCACAAAAAAGCTCTAGAAAAATTCTAGAGCTCCAGAATTTCGAAGATGTTTTAGAAGAAGAAGTTTAATTTTCTTCAGGTACATAATACAGTATAAATAACTTTTTAATCTAAATGTATTAATATGGGACCCTAAATAATTTTCTTATTTTAATCATTTTATTAATTTATACTAAGTATTTATTTGATACGGTATCAAATAATGAAAATTATCTCAAAAATATCCTTCGTAAATCACGTACAAAAAAGTTCTAGAATTTTTCTGGAATTTTCTAGAAAATTAGAAGTTAAAGATGTTTTAGAAGAAGAAGAAGAAGAAGAAAAGTTCACGCTTCGCGTCGGCCCTTAATAGAGTATAAATAACTTTTTAATCTAAATGTATTAATAGGAGACCCTAAATAATTTTCTCAGTTTAATCATTTTATTAATTTATACTAAGTATTTATTTGATACGGTATCAAATAATGAAAATTATCTCTCATAAAACACTCACAAAAAAGCTCTAGAATTTTTCTGGAATTTTTCTAGAAAAATAGAAGTTTAAAGATGTTTTAGAAGACGCGAAGCGCGAAGAAGAAAAGTTTTTCTCACGTACATATTCCTACGGCACAATACAATTAACTTTTTAATCTAAATGTATTTATATGGGTACCTAAATAATTTTTAAATAAAATACATTTATTAACTTTTAGTAAGTATTTATTTGGCAGAGTATCAAATAATGAAAATTATCCTTCGTCGCCTTACGACACTCGCTCGACAAGTCGGAAAAGCTCTAGAATTTTAAGAAGAAAACTTTTTCTCTGGTATAATAACAAGACATAAATTTATACTGACTTAGCGAATCTTCCGGCAATATAATCATGGAAATCTTTTCTGTCAAAATGGAATGGCTCCGCTAAATTCTGAGAAATCTTGGAGGTATCAACTCCGTTTAAATATGTTGAAGCTAATGACATAAACTTTAATGAAAGTGGATATAATCCAGAGATGTAATCAGAAATATATCTATAGAAATAATAATAAGAACTATTGTCCTCAAGCGAATCTGTGTCAATTTTAAATCTTTAATTTCTACTAATTAAAATTTCTAATACTTCTAAATTGAAGTAATTAAATCCAGTACTGGTCCCGTGTTGAACTTCTCTATTTTTTTTCCATAAATTCACACAAACATACGTCATGTAATGAATCTTTCAATCCTAAATCTAAAGGTGAACATATCGCTCCGTGATCTAAAACGGTCGCAACTACCCTTACATCTTTATTGTGAACAGCAGTTGCAATAACTGAATAGAAAAGACTGCTATTATCGTAGAAGTTTAACCATTCTTGTTTAATATCTCCATTTTCTAAAAACTCTGTAATTATATCTACGGTATAATTTTCTATGAAATCATTAAGAGGTTCTCTATAGTCTTCATTTCCCAAAAATGAATTATCTATATCTTCCTTAGCTATCACAAATAGAGCGCCTTTTTCGATAAATTTATAGAGTGTTTCCAACATAAGTTCGTAAAGTTTAATATCTCTACGTCTAACTCTTAAAAATAAGCCGAAAGGTGTAGCGATATATTCATAATCATAATCGGTTCTGATTGTGTATATTTGGTTTGGAGGTATTAAATTTGCATCTAATAATCTATTAATTATAATAATGTGACTAGTCATACGTTGCTGATAATCGGGTCGATCAAAATCAACTGCTTGAAACTGAAGGAGACGAATTATATCTTCAAAAGACGTTGTCTGACGTAAAAATTCATCATCTTGATCTAAAAATTGTTGAACAATTCTATTTCGACTTGTTAAATGGAGCCTACTTAGTGTATATTTTAATGTAACAGGATCGGTGTACGAGCGTGACATTTTATTATAATATATATTTTTCATTCCACAAATGAAAAATTAAGATGATCCGATGTTCGAAATTAGAGCATTAACTCGTGCAATTAAATTATCAACATCTTTAATTAAACTTAGGGTATTATTAAGGACGATAGATACAAAAATTCCAACAATTATCAAAACTATTGTTATAATAACCAATAATATTAAACTTGCATTAGCTACTCCGGGTGTAGCACAACTTGTTGCACACTTTGTATCACATTGCGGTGGATAAACAGGAGGACTTGTTGCCATTTTAAATTGTTTAAAAATTTATTTGGAATAACTCCGAAGGTATTTTCTTTGTACTAACACCATTGGCTCCCATTATATTCATAGCGATAGTTTTCAGGGATGGAACATCTTGTAACGGAGCGAAAATCGGATTCGTTAATATATGTTTGTACACTCTAATTTGACTCATAATATTAAAATATCCTTCTTCAACCCAATCTTTAATTGTAATAACATTCTCTTGATTTCCTTCAATTAGTACCATTCGATCTACTATTCGTTGGGCATCCCGATGAGTGTATATCACTTTTGATTGTGTATCAACATGTGTAACAGTGAATTGCTCGTCGGGTAAATCATTCCAATCAACAATAAATCCATCTTGTTTAAATGACTTTGAATTTACTCTGTTAAATTCTGTTGAATAATATTCTGGTCGAAATCCTTCTTCGATTAAGTATGATAAAATTTTAACATCTCGACTAGGGAAATCATCTCGGCCAGGAAAATGATGTTGGATATGTGCTGAACATATTTCATTAAATCTAATATCTAAAGTTGGGTAAAATCCGGGTAGTATTTGACGGGCTTTTTGAATCAAAGGTATATATTTTTTTTCTATTAATTCATCAATAATCTCATATGTTAATAATTCTGGATGAGTTTCTAACATAAAAGTTAATATTCTGCCTTTCGAATGGAATAGAGTAAATATATGTTCATTAAATAAAACAACTGCTTTATTTAATGAAGTAAATACATGTTCATTAAATAAAGCTGCTGCCAAACGGAAATGTTGTTCCGTGAGTACAAAATTATATGTTTCTTTCACATAAAGATATAGCTCAAGATTATCTCGCTCGAAAATAACATTAAGTGAATCTTGGAGATCGAGTTGGTCAATGATACGTGTGCATTCTTCAAATCGTTCTGGTATATGTGAACGTCTAATAAGTAATGACTTCAACGTGTCGACAATTTTCCTTTCTATTTTCTTTTCTATTTTATTATATTCCTTCTCTCTAAGTTCCTTGATAATTTGTTCGATATCTTTAAGTTCCTCTACATGTTGTTCAATATGTAAATCCGCCATTATATTTTAATAAATTATGTTAAATGGGAAGGGGTGTAATCATTTTAATTTTCCTTCATAGAAGGAAAATACACTTAGAATAATTCCAAAGGTATTTTCTTTGCACTAACTCCATTGGCTCCCATAATATTCATAGCGATAGTTTTCAGGGATGGAACGTCGTTTAATGGAGCGAAAATCGGATTCGTTAATATACGTTTGTACACTTTAATTTGACCCACAATATTAAAATATCCTTCTTCGAACCAATCTTTAATTGTAATAACATTCTCTTGATTTCCTTCAATTAATACCATTTGATCTATCATTCGATCGTTATTTTGATCAGTGTACACAACTTTTGATTGTGTATCAACATGTGTAATAGCGAATTGACCGTCGGGTAAATTATTCCAATCAACAATAAATCCGCCTTGTTCAAACGACTTTGAATTTACTCTGTTAAATTCAATTGAATAATATTTTGTTGAATAATATTCTGGTCGAAATCCTTCTTCGATTAAGTATGATAAAATTTTAACATTTGGATCAGGAAGATGAAGATGGATATGTTCAGCGCATATTTCATTAAATCTACTACCTAAAGTTGGGTAAAATCCGGGTAGTATTTGACGGGCTTTTTGAATCAAAGGTATATGTATTTTTTCTATTAATCCATCTATAATATCATATGTTAATAATTCTGGATGAGTTTCTAACATAAAATTTATTATCCTACCCTTCGAAGAATATTGAGTAAATATGCGTCTATCAAATAGAGTGACTGCCAAATGGAAAAACTTTTCATTAAGTACAAAATCGGGCTTATTATTTATATAAAGATATAATTCAAGATTATCTTGACGAAAGATAACAGCAAGTGAAACTTCGAGATCGAGACGATCGATGATACGAGTGCATTCTTCAAATCGTTCTGGTATATGTGAACGTCTAATAAGCAATTTCTTCAACTTATTGACAATTTTCTTTTCTATTTTATTATACTCCTTCTCTCTAAGTTCCTTGATGATTTGTTCGATATCTTTAAGTTCCTCTACATGTTGTTCAATATGTAAATCCGCCATTGTATTTTAATAAAATTATGTTAAATGGGAAAGGGACGTAATCATTTTAATTTTCCTTCATAGAAGGAAAATACACTTAGAATAATTCCGAGGATATTCTCTTTGTACTAACACCATTAGCTCCCATAATATTCATAGCAATAGTTTTCAAGGATGGAACATCTCTTAAAGAAGCAAAAATTGGATCTTTTAAATTTTGGGTGTTAAGATTAGTAATTACATTAATAATGGGAATATTAATGTAATTACCTAATTTGATAAATACCTCTCGGTCCCCTTCGATCAACTTTATTTCAATATCTTTAATTCTACACACAGCTCTAGATTGTGTAGTTACATCGACGACTGTAACATGGTTATTTGATAAGTCACTCCACCTAATTATTAAATTTTCTATTCTAAATGATCCAGGTTGAAACACATTAAACCCTGATGGATGATATTCTGGTCGAAATCCTTGTTTAATTAAACAGTCTAGAACATCTTTAGTCTTAGAATAAAAATATTTCATCAACAATCCATTAAATACGAGAGTTGGTAATATTTTTTGAACTTTTTGAATTGCCTGTTCACATTTAGATTCAGATACTTGGTCCGCGATTTCTATTGTGCATAATTCAGGATATTTATCTAGAATAAAATCTAAGATCGATGAACTGTCTTTGTTATACGATTTTAAACGAAATATATATTGACAAAAAATTAGTGCAAGGTGTTCCGTTGTCGGAACTAAATTGTATGTCTTCAATATGTATAAATATAATTTGAAATTATCTTCGTCAAACGCTATTTTTAACGACATATCAATTCCGATTCGACCAATGATATGTTTACAATCTTCTAAATTCTCTAAATCAAAAGGACTATAATTTTCCACTTCTATAATTGTAGACATTTTAGAATAAAACCTCATAAATATTACATCATTTATTTTCAATTTTTTTCGACTTTAAAGTCGAAAAACACTTTCTGTATTAATCCTAACGAATTTAGAATAACTCCGATGGTATTTTCTTTGTACTAACTCCGTTCGCACCCATGACATTCTTTGCAATATTTTTCAACGAAGGAATGTCATCCAAAGCTGCAAAAATCGGATTTACTAATAATCTAATAACAGATTGTAATTCCTCCATAACACCATTAATATTATCATTCAACCAATTTATCATTGGTTCGGGATCTCCCTGAATGGCAAACATGTTGATTTCACCTTCGTTAATTTCGTATTTAATTTTTGATGAAGTGTCGATATCTGAAAATATAAATTGATTACGGGGTAAATTATTCCATTCAATCAATTTACCCCGGAATTTAATGTTTTTAGTATTAAATTTAATACAACTATTTGGATAATATTCTGGACGGAATCCCTCGTCGATCAAATGCTTCAAAATTTTCTCATTTTCCGAGTTCTCAAAACGTGATAGCTTATATCGTATGTATAATGTTTTAAATTTCTCAGCTAAAGATGGCCAAAATCCGGGCAATATTTTTCTAACTTTTTCGATCATTGAAACGATATTGTTGAATATAACATATTCAACGACAACATGTGTGCATGTTTCAGGATAATTCTCCAAAATAAAGTCAATTATCTTACCTTTGATTGGATCTTGAAATTCTATTCTCACAGAATATTCATTCAAAGCGTGCAGAAGATGATCCTCTGTGGGAACCGTGTTATATTTTTCCAACGCGTACATATATAATTCAATATTATCTCCGCAACAGATTGGTCTCAATACACAATCAAGTCCGCTTCGATCGATGATACGTTTGCAATCTTCCAAATGTTCCGGAATGTCTATATATCTAAAAAATAATGTTGACAATTTATCATTGATTTCTTCATTAAATTTTCTCAGGGCGTCCTCTTCTATTTTCTTAATGAGCTCGTGAATATCTGACATCTTGTTTAATTAAAGAAATAAACCTTAAAGAAAAAAATACACTTCATTTTTTTTCAATCTTATGATTGAAAACACCTTAGTGTCGTTATAAATATACAGAAGAAATAGACAGAAAAATAATCTACCAATTTATTTTCATTTTTTATTATAAAACATGATGGAAGAATTTGGATTATCGAGAATGTCAAGTGCTCGGGATCAAAACTTGGCAGACATGATTGCTGAGTCTGAAGAAATAGTTAAAGAAAGTAAGAATAGTGCTCTCAGAAGTAAGGGATATACAGAAGATATTAAAGAGATCGGTTCATCTACTATGACGAAACTTCATCACCAAGGTAGTCAACTTGAAACAATGAGTAGAAAGCTTGATGTGATAGACGAGGATGTTCATGAAGGTAAACGACAAATTCGTTCCGTTGAGTCCATCTTTGGATCTCTTCGAAATAAATTTAGTAAAAAATCTAAACCTAAGAAGGATAAATTTATTCCCAAGTCCGTTCCAACGGTTGTTCCAATCATTGTTCCGCCCGTTAAACTAACGGTGCCTGCGGTACCGCAGGTGCAACAGAATTACGAACTCTTTTCACATCTTTCAGAAGAAGCTCAACGTGATATAAGAGATACAGCTGACGTATTAGAGAGTATAAGTAAAGATTTAGATGATATTCGTACAATGAGTTTGCAAATGGGTGCGGAAATATCTCGTCATAATGAGATATTAGATAATATATCTCCTCAAATGATAGAGACTACTGGACAAATTCAAAAACTAACTAGACGAACTAGAAGACAATTCTAATATTATTTTTCGATCAAACGATCGAAAAATTCAATAAAGGATATTAGGCGGAACACCCTTCACACTGACTCCGTTTGTCCCCATGAGATTCTTTGAGATATTCCTTAATGAAGGAATATCTCTTAGAGAAGCAAAAAGAGGAGATGTTAATATTGTATCTCCGTGTGTATTAATTGCCTGGATATTTTGTAAAATATTCTCATAATTTACTCCCAACCACGTAAAAATTTCAATACTATCTCCTTCGGTCGATATTACCCGAGTTATATACTCTCCATTTTGAAGAAATATAACTTTCGCCTGAGTATGTCTATTTGTAATACTGAATTGATGGTTGGGTAAATTATCCCATTCAACAATAAAATTCTCTCCCTTCAAAGATTTAGGGTTAAATATATCAAAATTAGCCGAATAATATTCTGGTCGAAATCCTTCAGCTATTAAATGTTCTAAAATCTCTTCATGATGAGTTGGGAATATTGGAGGCCGAATGTACGATAAATATAGAGAAGCAAACACATTACCTAAAGTTGGATAGAACCCGGGAAATAGTTTTCTAATCTTCTGAAATAATAAAATATTGTCCATACCTATTATAATATTTTTAATATCATCTGTACATGCCTCCGGATGTTTCTCTAAAATAAAATCTAATATTTTATCACCCCAAACAAATCTATCTTCCGTATTGTCTGCATTCGGAAGATATTTCGATATAATATCTTTTATATCTTTCTCTGTGGGAGTTAACTTATATTGTTCCAAGACATATAAATATAAATCGAGATTATCCATATTAAAAATCATTGTTAGGACACCAGAGCCAAGCCCACATCGACTAATAATATATTTACAATCTTCCAACCGTCCCGGTACATCCATATAGTGATCTAGTAATCTTTTTAGTTTTATAATAACTTCTCTTTTTGATTTTTCCCTTTCCTTCCCCTCTATATGTTCGACAATTTGTTTAATATTCGACATTTTTAAGAAATATAGGAATAACGGATGTCTGTATCATTTTTTTAATTATATTTTCGACTTCGAGTCGAAAATTAAACTCCTATAACTACTGTACGTAACGATGAAGGATTGTTCATATTAATTCCGTTTGCACTCATTACATTCTTTGCAATAGTTTGTAACGAAGGAAGTTCTCGTAATGGGTCGAAAATATGGTTGTATAAAAATATACTATGAAAATCAATTTTTTGAATGTGTTCTATAATATTATTGAGATGTGATTGAACCCAATCTATAATTGAATCACAATCTCCTTCGATAGTCTTTATACTAATTTGATAAGGTCCGCAAATTTTACACTTTGCTTTTCCCTGTGTGAGCGTATTCTTGATTATAAATTTATTAACTGGTAAATTATTCCAATCAACGATAAACTCTTTCGATTGGAAAGATTTAATATTGAGTATATTAAATTTGGGTGTATGATATTCTGGTCGATATCCTTGACTTATTAAATATTGTAAAATTTCTATTCGATCATTTGAGAGATCTGGATTAAATTCTGCACATAAAAACTTAAATGCATTATTCATTGTTGGATAGAAAATTGGTATTAATCCTCCAACTGTTTTAATCAATGTTGGAGATAGTATAATAATCATCCTATCTAAATTATGAGGTGTAACACACCCAGGATGCTCACGGATTATAAATTCTATTATTCTACTTTTTGATACTCTACGACCTTCCCAACGTTTCTTATAACCAGAAATAGCTTGCGTAAGATGATTATTGATCGGAATTATATTTCGTTTTTCTAAAATATATAAATATAGATCTAAATTGTCATTATTAAGAACGACATCCATTACATTACAAATTCCAATTCGTTCGATCAGAACTTTACAATCTTCTAAGCATTCGGGTCTAGAAGCATAATCATATAATAATCGTTGTAATCTAACAGTAATTGCAGCTTCTGTTTTTTGTCGTTCCTCCTCTTCTATCTTTCTAATGTTCTCTTGAATATCTGTCATTGTATAGTATCTTTTAAATAAAATCCGGTACCATAAAACATCCTCATCATTTTCGACTTCAAGTCGAAAATTAAAACCCTATAACCACTGTACGTAATGGTGAAGAATTATTTATAATAATTCCGCTTGCAACCATTACGTTCTTTGAAATAGTTTGTAATGAAGGGAGTTCCCGTAATTGATCGAAAATTGGATGACTGTATATATCTACATACTTGTCAATCCTTCGAATATTGTCTACGATATTAGTTGTTTCTTTTTCGAGCCACTCTAGAATTAGATTACAATTTCCCTCAACAATGTCTGCGATAACATAATCATCTATCTTGCATTTTACTTTTGCTTGAATAGTATCTGTAATTATAAATTCTCCTTTAGGAAGCCCGTTCCAATCAACTACGAAATTATTTGATTGGAACGATTTAAGAGTAAGAATATTTAAACCTGGTGAATAATACTCTGGTCGAAACCCTTTAGCTATTAAAAGCTTTAAAATTTCACGGTATTCATTTGGAAGATTGTTCCTTTTATACACTTGGGATATAGTTTTAAATAGGTTGACCAACTTTGGATATAAAATAAATACTATTTCACTAACCCTTTTAATTAACAACGGAGATTCTGTGTTCATTAATTTGTGTAAATTGGAGTATGTAGCGGTTTCTGGATGTTTGTGAAGTATGAATTCTATTATTTTAATCGAATCCCTACGAGATGTACGAGTATGCCAATTTCTTGGGTACCCATCCAATGCTTTTCCAAGATCTTCCTCTGTTAGTATAAGGTTATATTTTTCCAATATGTATAGATATAAGTCTATACAGTCATTCTTAAAAATAATTTTCTTCGCACTTTTTTCTCCGAGTTGACCGATCAGAACTTTACATTCTTCTAACCGCTCGGGTATTAAACAATACCGGGTTAATAATACTTTTAATTTTCTAACCGTATTTTCTTCCATTTTGTGTATATTTCTTTAAATGTCCGAAATATGAAAAATGTTCTTATCATTTTTTTAATTTCAATTATTCTCACACTCTACAAATGGGTTGTTTAATCCATCTACTTCAATCGGAGAGAATATTTGAACTTCTGTATCTTCGCCGAAGGTTCCTTCAGTGAGGAGATCAAATACTGAAGATAAAAGAGGATTCGCGTCATCATAAAGTATTTTACGTCTAATATCGTCAGACAACCTTAATATAAATATAGTTTTTCTAAGATTAGCGTAATCATCTAGAAAATCATATAATTCTCGATGTTCAGTTGAACGACCGAAATCTAGTATGACGGGTTTATATTTACATTTCACTAAATATACGTTTCCATTAACTTGATATTGTCTATACGAGGATGTTATTTCATATAATATATTTTGGTTGTGTATATCATTATGATATATTCCTATTTGATAAAGAGAACGAATAGCGATTAAAATCTCAAAAAGTATTTCAATTCGATCTTGTAAACTTAGAGGTATCGTCCAGTCATTATTTAATATAGGATATACAATTCCAACTAAACATTCCGATCCGGATATTATATCTTCCGAATCTTTAATGTACGGTAAAACTAAATTCATAACTTCAATATCGAATACTCCAGATGCTTCTGGTATGATTAAAGAAGATGTAAATTCTCTGGTTGAAGATAATTTACATCCAATATAAATATCAGTTAGATCTGTTAAATTATTAGGTCCTATTTCTTGAAAGTGTCGATCAATATATTTATTATACGATTCAGAATAACTAGATCCGATTAATTTTAATGCCTTAACTTCACCTTTGTATATAACTTTGAATACAACTGCGTCACAACCAGCTCCAAGGAATTTCACATCCGTTAAATCAAATAGTTTAACAAAATCATCTAAGGATATAAGTTTACCCCTTACGGTACTATTAGTACTATATGGTGTGTCTAATTTAGTTATGTAATTCAAAGACATTTTTATTCAAGGGTGTTTTATCCAAGGGAGGGGAAATAATCGAGTATTTAATTATATAAAAATAAAATACGGTAGAAGAATAACGATTTTTCATTTTTTTCAAAGAATGGCTGCTTATTCCGACCATGTTCCTACACAAGCTGAAGTAGATAAATCCCTAGGAGACAAGGGGTATATTATCATTGAAAATATGCTTTCTCTCGAAGTTTGTAATTTATTAAAAGAATCTATAGTTGATCAAGTCTTATGGCAAGTCTATGGACGAGTTGGAATTAAAATCACGGATGAGAATAGGGAAGACCTTATTCTAGGTTTAGTCGATTCTAAACTTAGAGATAAACTTTTGGGAAAAGACGTAGCTAAAGATACCGTTTGGCGTAACGGAAATACAAGACAACCTCGACATAATAAAACTACAGGTATGAATGATATTTATTTCAACCCTGATGTAATGGAACATGTAAGTTTGAATCGAAAGTTTTATCGAGAGTTTCGAGAAATATATAATTATCCATACTTAGCTCATTCAGCTGGACCAGAACGTATATCTATTAAACCTCCAGGATCTGATGATATGGTTAAACATATCGACCGTCGTCTTTCTTGGGATGGACAAGAAGATGTAAATTATCCTGTAAGAGTTCAATCTGCTATGTGTCTTGATAGAGATCTAGACGGTCCTCTTCGAGATTCAGGTACTCTTGAACTTCTAACTGGCTTTAATCACTATTGGGACTTCGCATCAGTACTATTTCATCCTGAAACTGGACTTGTACCTTTTCCAGATTTTGGAACTCGTTTCTTCACCCTTCCTAAAGACTTCGATAAGAAATATCTTCCAGCTTTAATTAAATATGCTAAATTATATCGAGACTTTGATGCTTCACACGGTGATTTGCCGAAGGAAGAAATTACATTTCTAACTAATTGTAAACATAACGGTGTATATATCCCAAAACATCTTCCTAAAATTGAATGGGAAGCCGTAGATGTTCGTCCGGGAGAGATAGTAATTTGGTCCCAATCTCTACCTCACAGATCTTTAAGAAATAAATCAAAGACTTGTCGAATCGTCATCTATCATTCTCTTTTCCCAGTTGTACCTGGTAAGAATGGATGGTATGCAACAGAGGAAGCAGATTGGGTTCGAGATCAATACCAGAAATTATCAGCTTACTATGGATTAAATAATGGAAATTATCCGCGTACCGCTCGTAATCCTGAAGAGAAAGACTATATTAGGAGATGCGGACTTGTGGAACGTATTCGAGAGATTCTTGGAACATCTGGATGGATTCGACAAGTTACTGGACAAGAACCTTATTAATTTTTTTCGTCTCTTAGGCGAAAAAAATGAAAAACGCTTTGATCTCCATATTAATTATAACTAAATCTACCTATGAGAAATCCAAACGAGACGGTACATCTCTCTTTTGTTGGTAATTTTTTTCATTTAAAAAAAAAGAAAAATGAATACAACTAAAGGTATTATTCTTAATCTAAGAAATGAGAGCAATACCTTTAGTTGTATTCTTATTAGTTATAATTACTCCCGTATATAGTCTGACTGAAAGCTTTCCGACACGCAGTCTGATTAAAAATTGGATTGAGAAAGGACTTGTTTCTTTTGAGGCTAGTCCTTTTGAAGGAAATATTTACTTCGAATGTGTCCCAGAACAACCAATGTTTGTAATATCTGGATGTGAATGTTCCGTACATGAACTCTCGTCTACGGGTAATATAATAGACTGTCCGTGTAAAGATTATTATATTAATTTTGATACTGAATCCGATTTGTTATCTTATTTTGAGGATCTACAATGCGGTGATGGAAATATTAGATTAATGTTTGATCTATTCAATCAAGAATATTATATCAGAATTATATTTCCGGAATGTGGAAGCGCGACAATAGTTCAAATACAAGGCGGGTTTCTGAAGGAATTATATTAATCGTAATTCATTTTATCCATCGAATTAAATTATCAATTATTAAATTGGTAATGTGATATAATAGTATAAATACTTATACACTCTAAGTAAGAGATTTTTAAAAAATAAAGAGAAATATTATTATATGTCTTGTTTTATTCAAAACCCTTAAAAGATGGCCGCCTCTTCATCCAACTCGTTCAACTTACGAATTTCAAAAAATCATTGCAAAAAGTGCACGGAAGCTACTTGTCTGTTTCCATCTTGGTTGACGATTTCTGGTCTGTGGTCCTCTCAGAGAACTTTTGAGTCTTTCCTCGACTTCCAAGGAGAGGAGTACTTGTACAGAAGTCGTTGTGTGGAATGCCTTCCTTTCGGGTGCAAGAACTGTGAAGAGGTTCGAAGGTTCATGTACGCTCTGGATCCTTGTAGAACTCTCAAGTTGAGCCCGGAAGATATCGAAGATCGAGTTGCAGCCATCAAGACGTACGCTCAAAGGCGAAAGATTGATGTGGTGTTTCGCGATGAGGTACTTGGAAGTCCTTTTCAAGCGCATTTTGTTGAAAGCATGGACATCTACTTTTGTCCAGCTTGTCGAGACACAAACAACCCGATGTACTGTGGTGATTTCCGATTCAAGAATCGTCACTTGTGCGTCAATTGTCCCGTAGAGGAAGTTGACGAAGAAGTCGAGTACGAACCAGTTGCTCAAAAGTACGACAACTACTTTGACTCTTTCGATGGTGGAAAGATTCGAAGAAAGAGACGGCGTACGGTTCGCAAAGACGATCGCGTTCCTAAGATCGCAAAAGACTACATGAAAGAGAAACAAACTGGAGTGAAGCGAACCTCGAAACCAACCCATCGAGACAAGACCCAAAGATACACTCAACGATCTGAAGTTCCAGATAAGGCAACTATGGAAAATTCCAAGAACATCCTCTTGGATGAGTACGCTTGGGAAGTGTGGACTGGTTCAGAGAACCTTGTTTACTCCGATGAGGATTCTTATTACCCAATTACTCGTTGTACATGTTGTTCCCACGATAAGAACTTTGTTGGTTCAACTTAAAAGTTCTCGGCCACACATGTCATACATCTTATAAAGATGTATGAAAATTATTTAAATGATAAGTCAAGAATTTATGGAGGCATCCGCTAAAGGGAATATAAATGCAGTCAAAGAATTACTTAATAGTAATGAGATAAATGCTACAGATCACCATCTTTATACAGCTTTACATATGGCTTCGTTTAATGGTCATTTAAGTGTAACTAAAGAGTTATTATCAAAAGGTGCTGATCCAAATATAGTCAATTGGGGAGGTGAATCTGCTTTATATTGGGCTAGTTATTTTAACTATTTAGAAATTGTTAAAGAATTATTGATGTATAACGCTGATCCAAATCTTGCTGATAATCAAGGACAAACTCCTTTACATCGAGCTTCTACTAGGGGTCATGTAGAAGTTGTTAAAGAATTACTAGCTAAAGGTGCCAATCCAAACCTGAAGGACTCTCAAGGTTATACAGCTTTAGATTACGCATCACGCGATGCTCGTTGGGCTGTAATTAAAGAACTTGAGAATTACAGCCCGACTTTAAGAATGCTAACTTTGATGTGTATTAAAAATCATAGAATTAACATTAAGGGAGTACCTCCAATGTTATTGGAAGTATTATAAATGATAGTTTCGTATTTTGTGAATACTCACGACCCTTAAATGGTATTGATATTTCTTTAATATCTGACACTGTAAAGGATTTTTAATTTTATCGTCCTATAAGACGATAAAATACATTTTATTATAAAATGAATTTCATCGAATTTACCAGAACTATTAAGGAATCAGTTTCCGACGAAGCACTTCTGAAAGTACTCCGAACATTAGCTTTAACTCCGAGAATTCTTAATTTGTACGATGATGAAAAATTTGCTCCGATTCATTGGACCATGTTTAAAAGATTTTCTGAATCCTCTAAATATTTAATTGAAAAAGGTGCAGATATAAATATAAGAGTTTTGAGTAACAACAATTATGGATGGACGCCTATCGCTTATGCAGTTGCAACTAATAACTTAGAGATGGTAGAATATTTATTAGAAAAAGGACCAAATATGGAAATCGACACGTTTCTTGTGGAACAGTGTAATATTTTGGCAATATTTTTTGGTCAAAAAGATGACAATATTGAAAGACGGTTCGAAATTTTATTTGTTGGTCACGATGATTATCGTTTTTTTGACGCGGATCAATTAAAAAATCAATTGAAACAAGCCGAATTAGATGATCTTCTTAAAACTCTCCGCGAGGAACATATAATTCAGGTTAAGATATTGAAATTATTATTAGATACCAAAGGTGTCGATGTTAATATTCGTAATTCTAATGGAAATATGGCGTTCATATCTACTCCTGGACGCACTTATTCTCTTTCTTATGAATTATTTTATCCGCCTGAGAATGAGAAGGCAACAGAACAATTGAAACCTTTACGTGATGAAGTATATAAGAATGATGTTGAACTTTTTACAATAATGGCCCGAGCAGGATTAGTTCTTCCGACGATAGATAAACGAGGAAACATACCATTGGAACGAGTAATTGATTCGGGTAATCTAGAAATGATTAAGTTATATTTATTATTAAATCAAGATCCAAATAATGAAGACTATTATAGAAATAACCTAGCAAATTACGCATTACACATTAAATTTGTGCATATATACGAATATCTTAAATCATTCGATAGATCTTTAAAATTTGAAGCTATGCGTTCAATATTCTCGAATGGTGTTGATATTTCTTTAATACCTGACACATTAAAGAATTTTTAATATTATCATCTTATAAGATGATGATGAAGTTATGGGTATTTTTAAAATTGATCTCCCTGTATTTAGTAACATATTATTTAATTAAATGAACGTTGATGAACTTATAAAACTTGTCAGAGAATCGCCTTCTGACGAAATTCTTTTAGAAGCACTTTGTGGTGTATCATTAACATCTGAACTTGTTAATTCTTTTAGTACTGGTAAAGGATTAGACGGAAAATTTGCTCCGATTCACTGGACGCTATACAGAAATTTTACAAAATCATCTCGTTATTTAATTGAGAAAGGTACAGATATAAATCTTGAAGTTAAGAATAAACGTAACGAAGCATGGACCCCCTTGTTTTATGCAGTTTTAAACAATAATTTAGAGATGGTGGAATATTTATTAGAAAAAGGTGCGAATGCGAAACATGTCGTTATGCTACATCATCATCCGAATACAATATTTGATAATATATTATCAGTCTTGTTTACTTTTAAGGAGCATACTGTTATGGAACAAGTTGAAGGCTTATTTTCTCCCTTAGAAGGACAAGATCATACAGGAGAAATAGAAGAATTTACAGGTGAATTAAACGAAGAACATATCTTGGAGACAATTAAAAACATACACGAAGCTCACTTAATTCGCGTTAAAATATTAAAGTTGCTGTTGAATGTTGAAAGAATCGATGTTGATTCTTGGAAGCGCGGAAATTTTGTTATATTTAAGGCAACGCCCTATTACAATCGTTCTCATATTGTATTTTATCCTCCCCGAAGCGAAAAAGCGCAAACTCAATTGAAGCCTTTACGAGACGAAGTTTATAAGAATGATATCGAACTCTTTACGATGATGATACATACAGGGTTAGTCCCTAAGAATTTTGGAGATGGATTTACTGAATTAATGTCAGTCACAGAATCTCGTAATTTAGAGTTAATTAAATTATACATTTTGACAGGCCAAGATCCAAATACTGAAACTATACACGGGAGAAAAGCTGAATGGTACGCTTCTGAATGTGACGATAAAGAAACTTGTCAATATCTTCAAACGTTTGATAAATCTCTAAAATTTGAAGCCAGACGTTCTATGTTCTTAAACGGAATAGATATATCAATGATAAATGAGTATGTGAAAGATTTCTAAAATATTTCGTAAGTCTTACGAAATATAAAAATAATACACACACAAAATGAATATTACTAAGTTTACAAATATTATCTCAACGGCTCCTTCAGATGACCGACTTCTAACATTTCTTCGAAATACGCCTTTGAATCCAAAACTTCTTAATTCATACGATAATAAGAACTCCGCCCCTATTCATTACGCTATGAGCAAAAACTTTTCAAAATCCTCCCGTTTTCTGTTGGAGAACGGGACTGATATAAACATTAGAAATTTGGCTGCAAATTACGGCAGGTATGGATGGACACCTTTGGCATTTGCAGTTTCTATGAATAATCTTGAGATGACTGAATACTTGTTAGAAAGAGGAGCGAGTCTGAAAATTGATTCATTTGTAATATCCTCGAGTGGTATTTTAGCAATCTTTTTCAGAGAAGGCAAAGATAAATTTATTAGAAATCAGTTCGCAGAACTACTTTTGGGTCCGGATTATAATTTCTTTGATATGGATCCACGGAATTATAAAACTGATTTAACTGAATTTGAATTTGATGATCTTCTCGAAAAACTTCACAAAGATCATTTAGTTCGTGTTAAAATATTGGAACTATTAGTAGGTATCATAGGTACAGAAGGCGTGAATGATCGTAATTCGAACGGAGAAATATCATTTGTAGCCACACCTGATTTAGACCAGATATTATTTTATCCTCCTGATAATGAAAAACTTTCATTTCAATTGAAACCTCTAAGAGATGAAGTTTACGAGAATGACTGTGAATTATTTACAATGTTGATAGGAGCTGAATTAATTCTTGCTAATATTGGTAGAAATTATGGATATACAGATTTAATGGGAATTATACGCGCGAATAATTTAGAACTAATTAAGTTGTTTATCCTAGCTGGACAAGATCCACACTCTAAGGATAATTATGGAGAAAAAGCCGAAGATTGGATAGAACTCAAAGAAGAGGCTGACGAAATTCGATATTTCCTTCAAACGTTTGATAAATCTCTAAAATTCGAAGCTAGGCGTTCCATATTATTAAACGGTATTAATATTTCCTCAATACCTAAAAAGCTTTTAGATTTTTAATATTATCATCTTATAAGATGATAATTTTTTATCCGTTTACCACGGGACCGTGGTAAACGATATCTTAAATAGGTTTAATATTTTTTACAACATCTCTAGCTCGTATTCCGTTAGGATACTCACGGGATAGATACTCTACAATATCAGCTTTCTTCCATCGCTTATCACAAGTAACATGAATAGCGTTAAATAAGCTTTTAAGCTCAGGTAGTAATAGCTTATTATATCCTTCTGCATTCATGGGTGAAATATATCGTGTTACATCAGTCCAAAGAAGCCATTCTCTAGCTAAATATGGATACTTCTTAACACCAAAAATACATTCAATGTGATACATCTTATCATTAAAGGTATTACGTGTATCTTCTAAACGTTTAAGGAACTCTTCGACACTCTCGGGCTCTTCTACTCCATCTCCTCCTTTAAAGTACGATATTGCTAAGTTGAATGTTCGGCATAACCATTCCAAAGTAGAAGCTATTTTAGAGCTAACAAACTCGTTGATGTATTCAGGATAATACAAGCTTTTAAACTTATATTTGGTAAGCTTTCCTTGAAGGCACTGAAGTTTGAGTTCGAGACTTTTATTCTTAGGGTAAGAATATGCTTCTTTAACCTTATGTATTTCGCGTATTCTGTTACATGCTGTTTGAATAAGATATTCTTGTTCTCTACTCGCATTTTTAGGTATTCTAAGACGTTGTTTAAATAAAGGTTTGGTTATTTTCTTTTTGTTTCTCCGTTCATTATATGTAGTAATATTACACCCTTGTGTTGAACATTTCATCACCGCGCCGGATGTTGGAGGCTGGTTGTAGTTCTTACAACGTATACAAGGAAGATATGTTGTAATAAGTTCAACCAAAGGTTCGAGATGTTCTTTGTTACACTTATGATAGGGATACTTAGGTTGATGGCAATATTTGCAAGAAGACTCTTTGCATAGAACACATACCCAGTCTTTATCTTTCCGAACATGACCCTTGCACATTGGATATGGGCAAATAATAAACGTAGGAGAGTAACTATCAATATTTTTAAGGTATTCTTGATAGATGGAACGTTTATCATCCGCCATAAGAAGAAGCTCTAGCTCGGTTCGTTCAGCTCCTAAAAAGATAGAAGAATAAAGATATTCATCCAAAGCATCCATATACTCAGTATCTATCCATTCATTTGACATTCTTTCAAATATCATTTCCATATCAAATATACTTTTGCATTCAGGACATTTTGCTCCAGGACATTTTTGAACACATTTAATACACTGTTCAAACCCACAAGCACATTCAATAAATGAACATCCAGGTACAAACTCGAGACATTCTTCACACTCAAAGAAAGAAGTTTTCCCTTTGCCCTTACCTTTGTTCATTTTAGGGGTAAGAAGAAACCAACTTCATAATAAAAGAAGTAAGTGTTTTTATTTTCAGGATATTTATATCTTTCACTTCTCATACCTATTAATATTAGGTACGAGTAAATAATACGACTATGATCAGGCCCAATCACGTTGTTCGATTTTTTTACACTTTTTAATAGTTTTTCGTTCTGGTAGAACGAAAAAGTAATTATTAAAAGAATATTTTTAGGAGTTTCCAATCCAAAGACTACGGTATACAATCCTTTTATAACGTTTATTCCAAAACTCAATTGTAAAAGTTATAGTATTTTTATTCTTATTAAGAGAATAGAAAGTTTGTTTAACCTTATAATTCGGAGAGCTTAATTCATCCACTATTCTCTTTCTGGTTTGTATATTAAATCTACGAGTAAAAAATTCTACAAGTAATTCTTTATCGAGTTTGCAATCCTCAAATTCTCCTATATATTTAATGAGTTCATCCGATAACCACGGGAGTTCTGAATATTCTATATTATCTGAAGATGAGTTTGTCGCACCCATTTATTTTTAAATACCCACTCTTAATTAACAAATTATTTTTTCGTTCTACCAGAACGAAAAATCATTTTACCACAATGAAAAATTATTTGAATGACACAGAACAGCTAATACACTTCTTGGTACTCTTATTGCGAAATACAACTGTGAGAGTTGTAGTTTGAACACCCTCAATACAAGAATGAAAAGTTTGTATAACGTCGTAAATAGAAAGACTTAATATTCGAAGCATCGCCGTGTTGTGTTTATCTTTAACAAATTTACTTTGAAAGAACTTTGTCAATTGTGCAGTATCAAGACCGCACCTCTCAAAGTCCTCGATGTTCTTGAGAGCTTGATCGGACACCCAAGGAACCTGAGAATACCCTTCAGCAGAAGACGATCCCGAACCCATTTTATCTCTTAAATTTATAGTAAAACTATTATTTATTTTATTCACCCATTACGGATAAAATTATTATGCTTCTGCGTATCTTTGCAAGTTGTCGGAAATTACTTTAACGAAGTCAAAAATCACATCACCTTGTCTTATCGGACCTGGTAAGTTTTGAGTTGATACTCCATTTCGATTCATTGAAAATAAAGAAATACTACGTAATGAATAATCATATTCTCGAATGTAGTTAAATACGTCATTACATATTTCAGCTCCTTCCTCCAATTGATATAAATCCGTCGCATTTCGAGGATCCATTCCAAGATTTACTAAATTCTGAATATACTTTTCTAATTCCTTTATATATTGGATTGCATCGTTATCCAATGTATAATCATTATTATCAAAAGTATCTTGAATTACCACAAAAATATTTAAATTTCTGATTAACTCGTCGCCTTCACTTAAATTAAATCCAACTTCGGATAGATATTCAAAGAAACGAATATCTTTTAATCCCAGTTCGTCATAATCTGGATTTATGCTTGCATCAAAAATAAGAAACCATTGATTGAGAGATAGACAATTCTCACAATTATACCATATATTTGCTCCTCGATCTATAAATACTTTAAACATATTGTAATCGTCGAACAAGATAGATATTACCCAAATTGGACCAAAAATCTGAATCGATTTAAAACGTACAACCATATTTGGATCAACTGCTGATGGGCCTGAAATTCGTAATAACCTGTAGACCGTATCATATTGTATTACGCCAGTTGTCGAATCCTCAAACAACTTCTTAAATGTATAATTCAAAGACACACCTTTTTCTATTAAATAATCGAAAACTATATCGCTGTTATTAGAACCAGATGTAAAAGGCTCAATTATCATATTGTATAATAACTCTTCCATTTGCGGTTGTAAATGTTCAAATATGTCTAATAATTGAATTCCACTATAAACGACAACCCTCCTCAAAATAGTAACGCTGATATTTAATTTATCCGAATAATTATCTACAATATGTTGTAATAATTCCCGATAAATTAAATTCTCCCCTACATTAATATCTTTAACTGTTGATATTATAGTCACGAACGCTTGCTTTACTAAAATTGTTTGTTCGTCTGATATAATTTTCTTAATTAATTCAGTGGTATCAACTACTGATAAATATCGAATTAAGTATTTTATAGTTCCACTATTTTTTACACTGTTTAAATTAAAACGGGATAATGCAATAATGAAATCAATGCCTTCTTCAGGTGTGTCAAATGCTAATTTAAGACTAACGGATGTATTCTGTAAGTTTCCTACAGCTTGCACATTCTGAGACAATCGTACATAACCGTCTTCTACGTTCATTTAATACTTGTGATATTTTTTATTGGCGTTAAAATAACGCCAATGATTTATTCGAGTTGATTTGTTAATTTATCATACAAAGAAATCGTTCGATCTTCCGCAATCGACCTATTAATTTTCTTTCTTAAAGATTCAATGTATACATTAATCCCTCCTTTTAGGATTTTAATAATATCTTCAGAAAGATGAGATTTTATATACGATTCATCGTTTTGATATTCGAAATAATTATTCTCGTCGCACTCATTATACGGGTGTGTACGAGCACATGTAACCCAAAACATAAGAGCTGAATTTATATACCCTCCGTATAAAAGAAGGGATGGAATATGTGTTATTTTGTTCTCTTTGAAAATATCGGCAATATCGTAATCTATATCGCAAAGTGCTATAAGATCATAAAAATTACCAGGGGTGGCATCCAGTGAGAGATTTAATTTATCGTTTGAGTGCTTCATCAAAAACTCAAAAGTGTAATTGTAATAGAAAAACTTCCTAAATGTCTCTATGTTCATTTTTTAAAAACTATTGTAAGATTTATTTGGAAAAAAAAACAATATTTTTCTAAAAATAATGCCTTATACATCCAAGACCAAAGTTTGTGTTGTAGTTTTGGTCGAAAGCGGTTCTTTAGACTCTTATGGGGATGAAATAGAAAAATTAGGATCGGAAATTTTTAATTTCATCGATGATACTCTTATTCCTGTAGCAGAAAAAAGTGTAAATTTCTTTCAATTGAAGCAAGAAAATGGAATTATTAAAAATATGGATGGAAGTGATCCTCCTATAAGTTTGCTTTATTTAATCAAAGATTCTCAAGAGAATGTAGCTAACAATGTCCAAGCAGAAATAAATAATAGATACGCCGACAATGAACCTGGTATAAGAGGAGTAATTTCGAATGATGAACATTTTTCTCATTCAGAGTTTTCTGAAACAATTTATCCTAGTTTAATTCTGATAAAATTTGATCGAGATAATCCATTGGTCAAAATTTATCCTAATTTTAAAGTCGTTAATAAACCATCAGATGATATGTTACTTATCGACAAAGGAGAATATCACAGATTTTTCTCCTTTATAAGGAAGTTATCCCGTATCCGAAATATTGCAGATAATTTTTCCGCAAAAGAATCTCCTTGGGATGTCGAATTCACGATCAAGGGATCAAAAGATGGTCAAATATTCAGAAAAATTATTCCAAATGACGACGGCGCGTATCATCTTCCTGAAAGATTTTACTATAAAATATTCGTCACGGTAAAAACAGATCACGCGTACGAATTACAAGCCAAAATAATAGAATTGAGCGATGATTTATCTATTTCATTACCATTTGACGATTATAATCATTATTTTGTTGCTAATCGAGGTGAAATTGCTGTGACTACAGATAGATATAAAATGTTCGCGGTAGCACGAGAGAAATTTTCTACATCTGCTTATTGTATTTGTTTAATTTATAGTATTGACGAACCGTATGTATCACATCTTTCTAATTTAGCATTTCGAGGTGGTGCCGTAAAATCATCTATGTTGGACGCAAAGAAAGATATTTCTCCTATTTTCAGCAACGGAGAATCAAAATGGGGCGTTAAACAACTTTGGATAATCATCGAAGGTAAAGATTTTAAGGATTTGCGTTATGATACCGAAAACAACGGTAAAAAGGACATACCTTCGTCATCTTATGCTCCTGTGCCCTCATATGCGTCCTCGTATGCGTCCTCTTCAATGTCACACGCGAAAACGTACACGGATATTACAGAATTACTTAAGCATATAGATCTATTAAAATATCTAGAATTTTTTGAAGAAAATGGATTTACCTCGCCCGCGGAAATAAAAACATTGACTGATAATGATTTGAAAGATATGGGTATTTCAATGTTAGGTCACCGGCGAAGAATCTTGTCAACCATAAGTGAAATGAAATAAATTTTGTGTCTGTTGATTTAGCGATATAAAAAATATGTACCAATAAAAAATGAATTGGTGTACAATTAAAGAATGTTATAAATGCTACGGCCAACTCCGAATTTATGAAAGTAACATTTATTTTGAGGATCATCATAATTGTTTTAATCGTATTGATTATTATACAATATGTGATAATTGTAACAGTCGAATAAATCTTCCTATAGATCAATTGACTGAAGATGTAAGGAATTACGCATTAACAAACTTTCATCCTTCGATAACTCTATCAACTCAACCTAGTGTTATCAAGAATGAATACTCAATGACTCATTTAAATTGTCGATCGGATAGAGAACAATTTGGACCAACTACTCATTCTGTAGTCAATATAAATAATTTTCATGTATATTTTACTTGGACACCTGGTGGAATTTGTCAATATAATATATCTTATGTGTGTCCTAGATGCGAAACTCAAATATTTTTAGCACAAATTAGAGAAGACGAGACACATTCAACTATACCAGATCGGTACAAATATGTCATCTATCAAAATTATCCAGAAATTATACATTATCGAAGGAAGAGTCGTAAACGACGTAATTTCTTACGATGTTTAACTCTTGGATGTTAATTTTACTTACTTAAGGACTCCTTTCGATCGTGTACATTTATTCGTGTTAGACACGAATAAATTAATCTACTCCACATAAGCACCGTGTGAAGGGCGAATAGGCCATTCTAAAGCATGTATAAAGTACCATCAAAGATAAACAGCATCCTGTGGTTAAACCGTCCGAATTTACTTCTTCCAATGCGTCATCATCGTCTGACTCAACCTCTATCATTTATTAAAAATGGAGTTTTAATTTAAATTAAAAACGAAGTTATTAATAAATGAGCGAAGAAGAATCATTGTATGGCAAGCTTCCCAAATCTCTCCAAGGTGATAAGATATATACATTTGAGACAACTTCGATCACTAAAGATTTTTTTCTTTTAGAGAAATTAGGTGTAGGAGGTTATGGTTATGTGATTAAAGCGATGTGTAAAGAAACGGAGCAAATATGTGCGTTGAAATTCTTAAATATAACATTTCCAAGGGAAGAAAATGATCTTTTGAATTCTACAGGGGATATATCGGCTGAAATGTTATCAGAAGCATGTATACCTCGTATGTTGAATCATCCTAATATTATTAAATATGGAAAAATCAAAGTATATCATATTACAGACGATGAACAGAAAATGATACGATTTAAATTTGATATATCTCGAATTGCAAATCATGCATTATGTATCACCATGCCAGTTATGGACGGCAATATAAAAAATCTGGAAATAAAAAATGAGAAACATCTCAAACAAGTTATATTTCAGTGTGTTATGGCGTTGGATTATTTAAAAGCTCAAAATGTCATACACTATGATATCAAGCCTGAGAATATCTTTTATATTCAAACTAAGAATAAGAAAGTTCCGTTTAAAGTTGTGTTAGGAGATTTTGGAGTAACACAGTCTAATATTTGTAACATGAAAGATATACGTCCTATAAAAAAGTATGCGTTAAGTTATCGACCTTATGAACTAATTAAACTTGAATACGATTCAGCAATTGATAAAATAGAAGCTCATTCTTTTCCTGCAGAAGTATGGGCAATGGGATGTACAATATATCGAATGATCACTGGACATTTATTATTTAAATGTGTATCTGATTTCGAGTGGGCTATTGATCTTATAAATATCGAATATTTGGTATTAAACTCAATATGGGATCAACAAAATAGTTTTGACGGGATAGTTAATGATGGGGTAGATAAAGATTTAAGAGATTTTCTTAATTTGATGCTGGTAAAAGATCCAAAAGAAAGAGCAACGCCGTCACAACTTCTTAAACATTCGTATTTTGATTCGATTAGATCAACTATGGAAAATTGGTATAAAAATAGTTTAAGTAAAATTACTAAAGATAGATTTATTCCAACACAAGGAATTGTACCAAGATCTGAATATAGGCAAACTGTGTTGAATTGGGCATTGGGAGTTGGAGAAGACCTTCAATACAATATCGCAACAATAGTTACTTATATTGATTATATTGAGAGATTTTTAGTCGCAAATAAAAACAATATGATCGAAATGAAATCGCAACTCCAATGTATATTGTCTGCATTTATGTATATTGCATCGTTAATAAATGAACCAGTGAGTAATCCTATAATAGATTATGTTTATATTTCAGATAATCTATACACAGAGTCTCAAATATTTGGTTGTACACTAAATTTACTTCATCTGTTAGATTGGAAAGTTAACATTATAACAATTTATGAATTACTTCATCCTAAAGATATTACTAGTGACCTCCTTAGGGGATCTCGAGAAATATACTCAGCTTTTCATTCTTTGGATGGAGCTGAGGTGTACGCAGAAAACTTTTCCAAAGAATTATAAGATTTATTCAATTGTTAATTGAATAAACGTTTCATCCCGTGTTATACTTAATTATTGAACACGAATAAATTAATCTGCTCCGCACAAACATCTTGTGAAGGGTGAACAAGCCATTCTAAAGCATGTATAAAGTACCATCAAAGATAAACAACACCCAGTTGAAAACGCATCGGATTCTTCTCCTCCGTCGGAATTTAAATCTATGTCCTCCATTATGTTTAATATTCTTTTAAAATTTGAAAGATAAAATCTATTCAATTTTCAAATAAATTAAATAAATAATCTCATCTATAAAATGACTGCGGAAGAAACATCATCTTATGGTAAACTTCCTGAATCTTTATTGGGTGACAAAATATATACATTTGAGACAAATTCGATCACCGAGGATTATTTTCTATTAACTAAATTAGGTACAGGAACTTATGGATATGTAATTAAGGCTATTCATAAAGAGACGGAAGAAATGTACGCTCTTAAATTTCTAAATATAAAATTTGTCCGAGAAAACACAGATTTGGCAAGTTTATCTAGAGTTATGTTATCGGAAGTTTGTATACCTAGAACATTAAAGCATCCTAATATTATTAAGTATGGAAAAGTTAAAGTATATGAAATCACAGACGATGAACAGAAAATAATTTCGTATAAATTTGATCTATCCGAAATTGCAACACATGCATTATGTATAGCCATGTCAGTTATGGACGGTGATATAAAAGATCTGAAAATAAAAAATGAGACATATCGTAAACATGTTATATTTCAGTGTATTGAGATGTTGAATTATTTAAAATCACAAAATGTTATGCATTATGATATCAAACCTGATAACATTTTGTATACTCATCAGAGAGGTAGAAAAGTTCCATATAAAGTTGTATTAGGGGATTTCGGATTGGCTCGTACAAATATTTGCAATATAAAAGATGTGGATCCAAACGAACGATATACATTACCATATAGACCTCCGGAATTAATCGAACTTCATTATGTTCCAGATTCGTCTAACAGTGAAGGTGAAGTTCTCAAATTTAGTGTACATGATAGGATCGAAGCCCACAGCTTCGCAGCAGAAGTATGGGCGATGGGATGCACATTATACGAAATGATTACTAAAGAATTCTTATTTAATTACGTTTTACCGAATGAAGAAATTTACAGTTTCGGAAATTTACCTTCTGGATTTCCAGGGGAAGAACAATTGACATATATCGATTCTCATGAACTTAACAGATTAAGATTAAATTTTATAAGAGATCAACAAATAGCTTTTAATGGAATCAGTAGTAATAAAATAGATAAAGGGTTGAAGGAAGTTCTTGATTTGATGTTAATAAAAGATCCAAAAGAACGAGCAACACCATCACAACTTCTTAAACATTCTTATTTTGATTCAATTAGACCAGCTATGGAAGGTTGGTATCGACATCAAGCTGTCAAATTGTATAAATCACCTGAAGATTGCTTAGGTAAAGTTTTAGGAGCTACAGATAGATTTATACCAACGAAAGGAAATCCAGTAACGGATAATTTTAGAGATGTATTACTGAGATGGGGATCGGAAGTTGGAGAAGAATTTCGATTTAATACCGCGACACGTGTAGCTTATCATAATTATATGGAACGTTTCTTGGTTGCAAATGAAGATAAATTATCTCAATCTTATTCGCAACTTCAATGCATATTATGTGCATTTATGTACATCGCGGCAACTATGAACGAATTATGGTCTAATCCAATATCAGATTACTCTTATATAACAGCTAGCACATATACGTCTGCTCAAATATTTCAATGTACATTGAATTTACTTCATGTATTAGATTGGAAAATTGATATTATGACTGTTTACGATTTAATAAATGCTCAACCTACAAAATTACTTCGATCTAAGGATATCAGAAATGACATTCGAGCCATTTTAGAAGATCATGAGAAATCTCGAGGGGTGTACAAAGCTTTCCATTCTCTACCTGAAGCTGAGAAGTATGTAGAAAACTTTTTCAAAGAACCTTCTATGTTGTCACGGTAATCATAACGGTAATCATAGCGGTGGTAAGTTATTCAATTTATAAATTGAATAAAATTAACTAAATATTACATCTGATATATCATAGTGATATATTTTATGTTTGATTATTGAGCGTTTTGCTAAAGTTCTTAATGACGGTATATATCTCTTGAGAGATAGAATTTCATGATAAAGTCTAGACTCGGGTATTATACCTCCCATTTCTACGAATAATTTAATAATATCAAGATTACCCCTAGAAAGCGCCACTCCTAATGGAGTATTCATTCTTGTTCTAATGTTCATATCTGCTCCTCCTTCTATTAATGTTTTTGTAATTTCATAATTGTCCCAATTTACAGCCATAAATAAAGGTGTAAACCCTTTATCATTCTTCGCATTGGGATCTATACCTTCCATAAGTAAACGTTTCACTTTACTCGCTCCAATCTTCGGATCTTCGTCTTCCACAATTATATCAAAGATTAATTTATAGTCTTCTTCAGACATTTTAAAGGACACCACAAATTCTTTCTTTCAATTAATTAATTGAAAGACTTCTACGAATTCAGAGAATTCAGAGAATAAAGACTATATCCTATACTCAAACAAGCTATGGAGTATAAAATTACACTAGGGAGATCGTTTCCGTACATCATTTAATGATGAGATTTTAATGACGGGATTTTAATTTTGTGTAATAACATAACCGAAAGTCGCGGACGGACTTTTAATATCTGAATTATACCATAATGATATTACAAAGTCTTGGGATGGAACAGGAAATGTAACAATATCAGATTGTCCTTCCATAGGAGTTCCTTTAACTCCATTTATAGTAATTTTACCAATCATATTCGAGGGCATACAAGAATCACCTTTTCCTTGTGCAACTGTAATACTTGAATNNATAGTTGTAGGATCTCCGGACTTACTTANATAAATAGTNTCTTCTACACTAGTATCTGTGAAATATGATAAAGCTACATCAAATTGATAAGTTGTCGGGTTTAATAAATTAACTAATTTCCAATAATGACAAGGAGATACATCATCGGTATACCCTCCAAATAGAAAAGCATCTGAACCCACAGTCATAAATTTAGCATGTTTATCGTCGAATTTAGTTGAACATTTACCATATCCGTTATTATTTGTATTTCTAGTACTGCATCGAGGGAAATTTTTAGCTTCGAATGCAAAATTACAAGTTTGATAATTATCATGATTGTAGACGAACCGAGGTGTTAATATTGGATAATTACAACTATCTAACGGATCACCGTTTTTATCAGTAGTATGATCTCGGATAAAATTTGGATCTGTAAATCCAGATGTATCAACTTCAAAATTTACTTCAAGAGTGGCCGTTAATTGCTCCTGTGCTCGTTGACAATTTCTTAAAGATGTATCTGAGCTGGCTAAAACTTTATTTGCATCGTCCAGCTTTGTATTACATGAAAGTACTTGTTCATTAATTCCTGGAAATTTATCTTTATCTTGGGTATACAATACTACAAAGATTATAAATGTAATAATTAATACGACTGTTGCGATTCCCATGTAAAGAAAAAACTTGTCGACCATTTTAGAACATCGGCTAAAAAGTTTAGAATAAAAATCCCAGAGTTGCAATAGCTGTAGTTAGATCTCCTTCTGGATTAAACATAATTATTACAAAGTCTATATTAGGGGCTGTAAATTCATATTCTACGGGTGTATCTGTTCCGTGTTGAAGCGTCAAAGTACATACTGAACCTAAACCAATACAAGAAACTCGACCCGTTGATGTTTCCCGTACATCTCCAGAATTAATAATTTGTCCTCCTGGTATAGTAGAACCAACACCTTGAACTAAAACATAATCAACATCATTCGTAGTTTGGTATTTAGAAGTACGGTATTTCAAATCCCAATTCCATGAAGGATCTAATCTATTAATAACTTGCCAACAAGGACATCCTCCTGCAGTTCCATAAGAAGCAGTTTTAGGTTTAATGGAAAAAGAGTATAAATAAGTATTTTGATCATTGGGAGGTTTAACATCGTCGGTACCAGGATATTGACCTTTATCTAAAAGATTTCTATGTTGATATTCACTATCCTTAGCGTTTCTTTTCTGAACTAGTACTGGATATACTCCGGTTTTATCAGGATTTAGTTCATTTGGTTTATCAACACCTAGAAAAACCTTAGGATTCGTATCAAATGATCTAGTATCAAACGTATAAATACCTAGAGATGTTTTCGCTTCCTCAGCGTTATCAGTTAGACATTGATCAAGAGATTTATTATTAGCTTCTGTTTGTTGTTGAACTTTAGTAACCGAATCTGTACATGTATTTAGTGTTTTTATTTCAGCTTGGTTTCTTGTAAATACCGTAATCCATAAATATAAGAATACACCAGTTAATATAAGAAAGATTACCGCAGCTACCGTTAAAAAGATTTTCCAAATCTTACTCTGAGATTTCTTCATATCTTCTCCTGATTCAAGTTCTTCTAATGCCTTATCTATTTCAGCTATTTCGTCCACTTCACCAGATTCTGACATTTAATAACCACAAATAAATTATATTCTAAAGTTTTATTTGGTGGATGAGAAATCTTGAAAATAAATAAAAATATTATAAGAGACTTTTACCGACTACAAATTGTATTATATTCTAGGCGTGTCGAAGAGAATTAGAGGAGTGTTAATTTATTCATATTAGTATATGAATAATTTTATTTCAGATTAAGATGAGACGATAACTCTAATAAATATTTTCTTCTATCCTCATTAGTACATTCAGAAGGCTTAACCCCGTGAGATAAAGCTAATTTAAAGATTTTCTCCCGATCTTCAACGAAATAGTTTCTGAACTTCTTCTTATCTGTTAATAATTTCATTTCAACGTCATTTTTTGTTAATTCATAGAATTCTTCTCCGAAAGGTCCATTCGGTACAATTGAAGGCGAAAGAGGATCACCGGGAATAATATCTGCGGCTACATCTAGAATGTTCTTACCAGATTTAGTTTTAGCGAATAATAACTTAGAAGAATCTGGTACAACATTGAGTAGGTGTTCTACAACATCAATATCTGCAAATTTAGCAGCTGCAAGTATACAAGTGTATCCTTTATAATATTCGTTTATATCGACATATTTCAAGAACATATCAATTTGTTCTGTTTTGTTATAGACATTGCGATTTCGTATAACTTGATGAATTACTCCTGGGATTACAAATCCCCGTTCAAGAAGAGGTAGATATTCTTCAAATCCTGTTATTTGATTCTTTCTAATATCCTCGATATATACATCCACCATATGCTGAGTAATATCACAATTATCGAGGATATAGTGTATGGCCTTTTTATTATATTTATATACAGTTAGAATATTTTTGCTTTTATCCTTTGATTCAATAGAATTACCTGAAGAAATTAATATCTTCAATTGATCATGATCACAGAACCGATATCTCTCAAAATCTTTAAAATCTCCTTTGATGTTAAACTTTTCAAATAGTTCTAGAAGTTTGGTAGCGCCGTGCAATAATGCGAAACTATAATAACTGAGTGACCATCCACCGCGATGGAGTTTAACTCCATATGATAAGAACTTTTCAATGTACATAAATATTTTATCGTAATATTCAGATTGAAGATATTTAACTTCTCTCATTGATAGGAGGATAGTAGGTTTACCGTTCTCGTCTAGATCTTCTTCTAAACATTTAGCTAATTTTTCTTTCTTGGATTCTAAATTGTCTGGATACATCAAGTGTTCTAAATATTCATCGATAAATATTTTCAATAATCGTTCGGCTACAGTAAATGATTTAAGTATAGGCGCGTTCCAATCAATGTAATAGGGACTATCAGATTTAACATCTAAGGAAGAAGAGAACGGATGGTATCCTAAAATTTGAAGCATCACACATATATCTCTTCCTTCTAATATCTTCTTGAAACATTGATTAAATAATCCAGGAGATTCAGTAACTATATATTCTACAAATACGGGTCGTGAATACCGAATTGCTTGAAATAATATACCTACTTCTGGATTGGAGGTGTATAATGATTTAAATATCAATAAATCGTTCTCAATAATAGTCTTAATTAACGGATTTGCGGGTTGATTTCCCATTTGAAAGAATATCTTTATAGTTTAAGGCTTTTATATTCAATTTAAACTTTAATCGTAAATTCTCCCAGTCTTAAAATATTAAATGAATAAGGGTGGTGATTTTTTAAAAATAAAATACATGTTAGATGTGAAAGTTTTATTTTTCTTCAAATTCGCTAAGAATGAACAACCTTGAAAAAATCCGACGAAGCTTCGATCATCTTGTAAACTATAATTGGAGAAATAGGGAAGCGGGAGATCCTGAGAGTAAATCTAAATGGTATCATGACATGTTTAGGATACAAAGATTCTGGGATCAAGTAATAGAAATTGCTCTTGACGATCCTACTTTGGGATGGAGACAATTATGTAATTTCGTTCCCCGAGCAAGTTCTGATAAATATCGGGAAGCAAATCTTCTCTTAATAGCGTGTGTTACAGAACGATGGGAAATCTTTTCACTCATGTTACACCCAGAGTCTAATCTCAATGCTTGTTTTCATAATAGTAGTTATAGACGGAGAAATGTTTTGACATGGTTAATTCAGAAAAATCAAGTTGCTTTGTTCCACAAAGCATTAACTCAGTGTAATGGAAATTTATATTCAGTATTTACTCGTAAAGGTTATGTAACATCTCCATTTAGTTACATCTCACAACTTTTAAAATGGGAATTTTTACCCTCAGACTACGTAGTAGATATCGAGAAGGCAAATGAAAAGTGGTATGTTAGATATGCGCTTGTTCATACTAAATGTCTCTCAAAACTTCAACCTCGTCACTATAAACATCTGTTAGAATATTTTCAATATGATTGTTTCAGATTAGTCAAAGGTAACTCGATGCACGTTGAAGATATATTCAAATTAGTTTTAACTCATTGTCCTGAAGTTTTCGAACATCTAGGAGACTTAGGATATATAAGTAATAAATTAAGGAAGAATCGGTTATTCAAACAAGTGTTATTTTTCTCTGGACGTTGTTTACATTCTGAAGAATATCCGTTCTCTCAAGATATGGGACAATACTGCGCAGCATTAGCAGAATTCCCTTTCCCTCTTGAACTTCATCTTCAAATTCTTTGTTCTTCTAAGTTATTTAGCCCTGAAATTCCTCTTAGTATAGTTTGTGGATATTTTGTTAACTTCATTCCCGAAACATATGATCATTCTCAAGAGTGGGAAATGAAGAGTAAGAAACTGGTAGCTCTAAAAGTTTACAACTTTCATTTACGTAAATCTTTTGATGATGCCCTCGAATCTGGGAATCCATTCCAGGTAACAAACTTACACCGATATACTATTCTCAATATGGTGTTTCGAGAACTTAACAAAATTGAAGGTTGGCTGAATCGCGATGCTAGAGCTGATGTTGAAGTATTATTATGTTCTTTACCTTTGTTAAATCGTCAGAGTATCCAAAATGTCTTATCTTAATTATCGTTCAAATGAACGACAATGCTTAGATGTGTGATAAGTTAATTATATTGTACTCGTGTTTTTTGAAATTACGAAGTATAGTTTTATATGTACCCTTCGAATAAGTTGATAAAATAAGAAAATTATTTAGGGTCTCGCATTATTCCTACGGTGCAATATAATTGAAAAGTTATTTATATTGCACCGTAGGAATAAGCACCGAAGGAAAATTAAACTTCTGGAGCTTTTCCGACTTGTCGGGTGGTGAAGCAGTGCATGCGTTTTGCGAAGGATAATTTTCATTATTTGATACGATATCAAATAAATACATGCTAAAAATTAATGAAATGATTAAAATAAGAAAATTATTTAGGTACCCGTATTAATACATTTAAATTAAAAAGTTATTTATACTGTATTAAGTACCAGAGGAAAATTCTTCTTCATCTTCATCTTCATCTTCTTCTTCTAAAAATTCTAATTTTCTAGAAAATTCCAGAAAAATTCCAGAGCTTTTTTGTGCGTGTTTTGCGAGAGATAATTTTGATTATTTGATATAGTATCAAATAAATTCTTAGTGTAAGTTCATAAAGTATTTAAAATGAGAAAATTATCTAGGTACCCATATTAATACATTTAGATTAAAAAGTTATTTATATTGTATTAAGGACCGAAGGAAAAGTTTTCTTCTTCTTCTTCTTCTTCTAAAACATCTTTAAAATCCTGGAGCTCCAGAAAAATTCTAGAGCTTTTTTGTGCGTGCCGCAAGGCGACGAAGGATATTTTTGAGATAATATTCAAATCTTAAGATTGTACTAAGTAATATATTAGTACAATATAATTAAATGATTAGAATAAGAAAATTATTTAGAGTCTCCTATTAATGCAATAGAATTAACTTTTCATTTATATTGTATTAAGCACCAGAGGAAAAGTTTTCTTCTTCTTCTAAAGGCTCCAGAAAAATTCCAGAGCTTTTTTGTACGTGATTTACGAGAGATATTTTTGAGATAATTTTGATTATCTGATATAGTATCAAATAAATACTTAATATAAATTAATAAACGTACCTTTTATTGAAAATTATTTAGATACCCGTATTAATACATTTAGATTAAAAAGTTATTTATACTGTATTAAGCACCAGAGGAAAATTAAACTTCTTCTTCTTCTTCTAAAAATTCCAGAGCTCCAGAAAAATTCTAGAGCTTTTTTGTGCGTGTTTTACGAAGGATATTTTTGAGATAATTTTGATTATTTGATAGAGTATCAAATAAATATTTAGTATAAAT
>C687J35021_10000370_pt1 | contig 35558 bp, 48 predicted proteins | sample RifCSPhighO2_12_FD_35021 | JGI IMG/M metagenome (IMG submission 35021) | reverse complement strand
GGAACTGATAACCCCAATCGCGATGGAGAAGGAGCTTCGTTTTGCGATCAGAGAAGGTGGCAAAACTGTTGGTGCTGGGGTTGTAACGGAGATTATTGAATGAGAAATATTATCCAACTAGAATGTTCCGATTGTAAAAACAGAAACTACACAGCAACAAAAAACAAAGCTGCTGAAAAACTTAAGGTGAAAAAGTTTTGTAAAACATGCCGGAAACATACCGAGCATAAGGAGACAAAATAATAAGCTCTCTAACGCGCAGGGGAGTAGCTCAGCTGGTAGAGCGGCGGTCTCCAAAACCGTAGGTCGCAGGTTCGATCCCTGTCTCCCCTGCGGGTTTGAGATATTTATGAATCAAAAAAGAATTGTAACAATTAGTTTTGCTTTGCTTTCGGTTCTTGTTTTTTTTGTTTTTAAAAATCTTTTGGAGTTGGTGTGGGGGCTTTTGAGACTTCCTTCTTATGATCAGTGGCCACTAACTCCAGCTGTTGGTTTGGCTGTTATTTTAGCAGCTTTAGTTTTTTTCTTTCTCGAAAAAAATATAAAGATTTCTGCTTTTGTAAACGATGTGGTGGTTGAATTAGGAAAAGTAACTTGGCCTCAGAGAAAAGAAACTGTGCTCTCGGCAGTGGTTGTTATTGTGATGGTTGGTATTGCTTCAGTGTTTTTATTCACTTTTGATACTCTTTGGGGAAGTTTAGTCCAGGTATTATTAAGTCGGGTTTAAAGGATACTTATGACAAAGAATTGGTACGTTGTGCACACTTATTCGGGCTTTGAGCAAAAGGCAAAGCTGGCCTTAGAGGAAAGAATTAAATTCCATAAAATGGAATCTTTTTTTGAAGAGGTTTTAGTGCCTTCTGAAAATGTTGTTGAAATTCGTAAGGGACAAAAAAAGACCACAACACGCAAATTTTTTCCCAGTTATATTTTAGTGAAGATGGATTTAAGTGATGATACCTGGCATTTGGTGAAGGGAACACCCAAAATTACGGGCTTTGTGGGCAATAGTACCAAGCCTCCCGCGGTGCCTGAGTCAGAGGTATTAAAGATTACGCAGAGAATTGATGAAGGACAAATGAAACCCAAGATGAAAATAATCTTTGACAAAGGTGAGTCAGTTAGGGTTATTGACGGCCCCTTTAATACATTTAATGGAGTTGTAGATGAGGTTAATCCGGAGAAGGGAAGATTAAAAGTTTTAGTAAGTATTTTTGGACGTTCTACTCCTGTTGAATTGGAATTTACTCAGGTAGAAAAGAACACGTAAAGGATACAATGGCTAAGAAAGCAGTTGCTCAAGTTAAATTACAATGTCCCGCAGGCCAGGCTAACCCTGCTCCTCCCGTTGGACCAGCCTTAGGTCAACATGGAGTAAACATCATGGAGTTTTGTAAGCAATTTAATGCGACCACGCAAAAACAAGCCGGGCTTATTATTCCTGTTATCATCACTGTTTACCAGGATCGTTCTTTTACTTTTATTTTAAAAACTCCTCCTGCTTCAATTCTTTTGATTAAGGCTGCTAAAATAGAAAAGGGAAGTGGCAAAACAGGCAAAGAAAAAGTAGGCAAGGTGACAAAGGCCCAAGTAGAAGAAATCGCAAAAATGAAATTGCCTGATTTAAACTGTGTTACTCTGGAAGCGGCTGTTCAAACAGTGATGGGTACGGCGCGGAGTATGGGTATTGAGGTTGTTTAAGGAGAATGTATGAGTCATAGCAAACGTTATCGTTCTTTTAAGACCAAGGTTGATTCGCAAAAAAAATATGCTGTTGATGAAGCCTTGGGTTTGGTTTCTGAAATGAAGAGCGAAAAATTTGATCAAACTGTGGATGTAGCCATTCGCTTAGGAGTAGATGCTAAACAATCCGATCAACAGGTGCGTGGTGCCATTAACCTTCCACATGGTTTAGGTAAAAAAACTACTGTTCTTGTTTTTGCAAAAGGCGAAAAAGAAAATGAAGCCAAGGCTGCAGGTGCTGATTATGTTGGAACCGACGATCTTATTCAAAAAATCACAGCAGGTTGGACCGATTTTGACAAAGTGGTTGCTACACCTGATTTAATGGCTGTGGTGAGTCGCGTAGGAAAAATTTTGGGGCCCAGAGGCTTGATGCCTAATCCTAAAACAGGCACAGTTACTTTCGAAGTAGGAAAAGCTGTTTCCGAATGCAAGAAGGGAAAGGTTTCGTTTAAGACGGATAAAGCAGGGATTATTCATTGCCCAATTGGAAAACTTTCTTTTGGTGCGCAGAAATTAAAGGATAATTTTTTAGCCCTGGTTGATGGAATTGTTAAGTTGAAACCTCCTTCCTCCAAGGGAATTTTTTTAAAAGGTATTGCTGTATCAGGGACAACCACTCCTGGTGTTAGATTAGATGTTTCTGTTTTTCAGAATTAATAAAGGGAAAGTATGAATAAGGCAGAAAAGAAAATTGAAGTTGAAAAAATGCGTGAGCACCTTTCCAAGGCTCAAGTTGCCATTCTTACGGATTATAAGGGTTTAAAAGTTTCTCAAATGACTGAGCTGCGTAAAAAACTTAGAGCCCAAGGATCTGAAATGCATGTGCTTAAGAATCGTTTGGCCAAACTTGCTGTAAAGGATACGCCTATCGAAATTTTGGTTTCTCATTTTACGGGAACCACGGCCTTAACAATCTCTGATCAAGATCCTGTATCTCCCGCAAAGATTCTTGTTAATTTTGAAAAAGATAACGCATTATTAAAATTTAAGGCAGCTGCTCTTAATGGCAAAACATTGTCCAAGGAGCAAGTGGTAGCGTTGGCTAAACTTCCAAGCCGCGAAGAGCTTCTTGCTAAGTTATTAGGTTCGATGATGGCTCCCGCAAGAAATCTGGTTACTGTTTTAGTGCAAATTCCAAGGCAGCTTGTAAATGTATTGGCTGCAGTGCGGGATAAAAAAGAAAAAGAGGGATGAGATTTTTTTAACCATAAGGAGTGTATTAAATGTCACAATTAACATCTGATCAAATTCTTGAAGCAGTTTCTAAGATGACTGTTTTAGAGGTCTCTGAACTTGTTAAAAAGTTTGAAGATAAATTTGGTGTGTCTGCAGCAGCCCCTGTGGCTATGGCTATGCCAGGTGCCGGTGCAGCTGGTGGTGCAGTTGAAGAAAAAACCGAATTTACAGTTGTTTTGACTAGTTCTGGTGATAACAAAATTGGAGTTATCAAGGAAATTCGTGTCATTACTGGTTTGGGATTAAAAGAAGCCAAAGACTTGGTTGAAGGCGCACCCAAAACCGTTAAAGAAGGTATTGCTAAAAACGAAGCTGCAAAAATTAAGGAACAGCTTGAAAAAGCTGGTGCCAAGGTTGAAGTAAAGTAAGCTTCGGTAGTGTTTACAGTGATGTGTTCAGATAAAAGGAAGTAAGGAGAATCTATGCCTAAATTGACGGCATCTAACTATCGTCTTCGCAAAGTTTTTGCCCGTATTAAACAAGTTATTAATATTCCAAACTTAATCGAACTGCAGAGGGAGTCTTATAAAAAATTTCTTCAATTTGATACTGCCCCGGAACAAAGGGAAGATAGTGGTCTGCAAGCTATTTTTAAAAGTGTTTTTCCTATTAAAGATTTTAACAACACAGCTTCGCTTGAGTTTGTTGCTTATAATTTTGAAAAGCCAAAATATGATGTAGATGAATGTCGTCAAAGAGGGATGACCTTTGAAGCGCCTGTAAAGGTTGTGGTTCGTTTGGTGGTTTGGGATACCGATACTGAAACTGGTACCCAGAGCATTCGAGATGTGAAGGAACAAGAAGTTTATTTTGGCACTATTCCTTTAATGACACGCAATGGAACTTTCGTAGTTAATGGAACCGAACGTGTGATTGTTTCACAATTACATCGATCTCCCGGTGTATTTTTTGAACACGATAAAGGTAAAACCCATTCCTCAGGCAAACTTCTCTATTCGGCTCGCGTTATTCCTTATCGTGGCTCATGGTTAGATTTTGAATTTGATGCCAAAGATTTAGTGTATGTACGTATTGATCGTAGACGTAAAATGCATGTGACTGTTTTGCTTCGTGCCTTGGGCCTTTCTACGGAAGAGATTTTAAACCATTTTTATTCTACTGAAGTGATAGCTATTGATGGCAAGAAACTTTCAAAAAATATTGTTCCTGATGTTCTTAAATTTCAAAGATCGTCCCGTGATATTAAGGATCCAAAGAGTGGAGAAGTGCTTGTTAAAAAAGATCGCAAGTTTAACACCTCTGCTTTCGAAAAATTAGCCAAGGCTAAAATCAATGAATTGCCTATTGAAACAGAGGAAATTTTAAATCGTGTAGTTGCCAAGGATATTATTGATCGTGGAACCGGCGAAGTGATTCTTTCTTGTAATGAAATTTTAACAGAAGAAAAATTAGAAGAGATTTATAAAAGAAAAATAAATGAAATTTCGGTTTATTATATCGATACTTTGAACGTAGGGCCTTATGTTCGCAATACTCTTTTAGCTGATAAAGTTCAGACCTCAGAAGAAGCTGTGATTGAAATCTATCGTCGTTTGCGTCCAGGAGATCCTTCTACTCCGGAGGCAGCCAATGCTCTTTTTGAAAATCTATTTTTTAATCCCGAACGTTATGATCTCTCACGAGTAGGTCGTTTAAAGATTAATCATAAATTTGGATTTGATGTTCCCATCGAAGTAACTACTCTTCGCAAAGAAGATATTTTAGCTATTACAAAATATGTGGTGAATTTAAAAGACAGCCGTGGAGTGGTGGATGATATTGATCACTTAGGAAATCGTCGTGTGCGAGCCGTTGGAGAGTTGTTAGAAAATCAATACCGCATTGGTTTGGTTCGCATGGAGAGGGCCATCAAGGAGAGAATGAGTTTGCAAGAAATTGAAACTTTGATGCCTAATGATCTCATTAATGCCAAGCCTGTTTCTGCTGTGGTTAAGGAATTTTTTGGTTCCTCCCAACTTTCTCAGTTTATGGATCAAACCAATCCACTTTCTGAGATTACTCATAAAAGAAGGCTTTCAGCTTTGGGACCTGGTGGTTTAACACGAGAACGGGCTGGTTTTGAAGTGCGTGACGTACATGCCACTCACTATGGACGTATTTGTCCTATTGAAACACCCGAAGGTCCAAATATTGGTTTGATTTCTTCTCTTTCTACTTATGCCCGCGTTAATGAATATGGCTTTGTAGAAACTCCTTATCGCAAAGTAACTCATGCTATTGTGACTGAAGAGGTCAGTTATTATTCGGCTCTTGAAGAAGAAAACCATGTGATTGCTCAGGCTAATGAAGCAGTAGATGCCAAGGGACGCTTGATTCAAGAGATGGTTTCTTGCCGAAAAAATGGTGAGTTTGTCACAGTAAGAAGAGAAGATGTCGATTTAATGGATGTGTCTCCTAATCAGCTTGTAAGTATTGCAGCTTCACTTATTCCCTTTTTAGAACATGATGATGCTAATCGAGCTTTAATGGGTTCTAACATGCAACGTCAGGCTGTACCCTTACTACGTCGTGCATCTCCCATTGTAGGAACCGGTATCGAGGCTCTTGTGGCCAATGATTCTGGTACAACGGTTGCTGCCGAACGCGATGGAACCATTATTTCGGTAGATGCTTCGCGTATTGTAGTTAAGGCTGATTCGGGGAAGAAAAAAGATTCTGTTTCCGAGGTTGATATTTACAATCTCACTAAGTATCAAAGGTCTAATCAAAATACCTGTATTAACCAATTACCCTTGGTGGATGTGGGTGACACGGTAGTCAAAGGAGATGTGTTAGCTGATGGTGCTTCAACCGATCGTGGAGAATTAGCTCTTGGACAAAATGTGACCGTGGCTTTTATGCCCTGGGGTGGTTATAACTTTGAAGATTCTATTTTGTTAAACGAACAATTAGTAAAAGAAGATTATTTTACCTCTATTCATATCGAAGAATTTGAGTGCGTGGCCAGAGATACAAAGTTAGGCAAAGAAGAAATCACGCGTGATATTCCTAATGTGGGTGAAGAAGCTCTTAAAGATTTGGATGAATCTGGTATTATCCGCATTGGTGCTGAAGTTAAGCCTGATGATATTCTGGTTGGAAAAATTACCCCCAAAGGGGAAACCCAGCTTTCACCCGAAGAAAAACTTTTAAGAGCTATCTTTGGTGAAAAGGCTGGGGATGTAAAAGATACATCACTGCGTGTTGGCCCTGGTATTTTAGGAACTGTTATTGCTACTCAGGTGTTTTCCCGTGAAGGAGTTGACTTGGATGAACGTTCCAAGGAACAACAAGATCAAGCTACAAGTAAAATCAAAAAAGATCAGACGGATGAAATTAATGCTATTAAAGCTTCATTGCAGAAAAAAATTGCAGCTCTCTTGGTAGGGCAAGTTTCTTCATCTAAAGTGATGGATGATGAAGGTGAGAAGGTTTTACTTGCGAAGGGCAAAAACATTACTGAAGCTCTTTTGAAACAAATCCCCTTTGAGAAGTGGAAAGAAATTTCGGTTGAAGGTGGAGAAAATATCGAAGAGCAGGTGGCCGAGTTAACCGAAGAAATGGAAGATCAATCTGATTTGGTAAAAATGATGTACGACCAAAGGGTTAATCGTCTCAAAAAAGGTGATGAGCTTCCCCCGGGAGTGATTAAGCTGGTTAAAGTTTATGTAGCCATCAAAAGAAAAATTCAAGTGGGTGATAAATTAGCCGGACGCCATGGAAATAAGGGTGTGGTGAGTATGATCCTGCCTGAAGAAGATATGCCTTATATGGAAGATGGCAGGGCTGTTGATGTAGTGCTTAATCCCTTGGGTGTGCCTTCTCGTATGAACGTGGGGCAAATTTTTGAAACCCATCTTGGTTGGGCAGGGGTAGAGTTAGCTCGTAGAATGCAAGAGCTGGTAACCCAATATCAAAGCAAGGAAAATCTCGGTGCACTCATTAGAAGTGTTTATAAATCCCCATCGGTGGATGAATTTATTGATTCAGCAACAGAACAAGAGCTGCTTGATTTTGCAAGAGACTTGTCTCGCAATGGGGTTCGTTTTTCAAGTGCAGTTTTTGATGGAGCCAAAGAAGAAGATATTAAAAATCTTTTCCGACTAGCGGGAGTTGCCCAAACGGGCCAAGTAACCTTGTTTGATGGACGCACAGGCGACCCCTTTCAACATTCTGTTACTGTTGGTTCCATGTATATTCTCAAACTTCATCACTTGGTTGATGATAAAATTCATGCTCGTTCCATTGGGCCTTATTCACTTGTGACTCAACAGCCTCTGGGAGGTAAAGCCCAGTTTGGTGGCCAGAGATTGGGAGAAATGGAAGTGTGGGCCATGGAAGCTTATGGTGCTGCTTATTCTCTCCAAGAATTCCTAACGGTTAAATCGGACGATGTTGTGGGCAGAACGAGAATGTATGAACAAATCGTAAAGGGCAATCATGTTTTAGAACCTGGTTTGCCCGAATCATTTAAAGTTTTGATCAAGGAATTACAGAGTTTAGCTCTCAATGTTGAGTTGATTGAAGACCGATAAATTTTTAAAGTTTAAAACGAGGTTAAAAAATGGATATCTCCACTTTTTTTGAAAAACCAAAAGATCCTTTAAATTACAAAGCGATTAAGGTTTCACTTGCAAGTCCCGATCTCATTCGTTCTTGGTCGTTTGGAGAGGTGAAAAAACCAGAAACGATCAACTATCGTACCTTTAAGCCCGAGCGAGATGGATTATTTTGCGCTAAAATTTTTGGACCTGTAAAAGATTATGAATGTAACTGCGGCAAATACAAGCGAATGAAACACCGTGGTATTGTGTGTGAAAAATGTGGAGTGGAAGTTATTCAATCTAAAGTGCGTCGTGAAAGAATGGGTCATATTAATTTGGCAACTCCTGTGGCGCATATTTGGTTTTTAAAGAGTCTCCCGTCGCGTATTGGAACTCTTTTGAATGTATCTCTTAAAGATTTAGAACGTGTGCTTTATTGTGAAGCCTACATTGTAACCGATCCTGGTTCTACCACTTTAGAAGAAGGGCAGGTTCTCAATGAAGAAGCCTATCAAAACGGGAGAACTGAATTTGGAGGTGATTTTGATGCTGCCATGGGCGGCGAAGCTATTCGTGGAATGCTTCGAAAAATTGATTTGGATGAATTGGCAAAAAAGATTCGCAAGGCTTTAGATGTTACCAACTCGGATGCCACTAAGAAAAAATTAGCTAAACGTTTACGTGTGGTAGAAGGGCTTCGTGATTCAGGCAACCGTCCTGAATGGATGATGATGGAAGTAGTGCCTGTGATTCCTCCCGATCTTCGTCCCTTAGTGCCGCTTGAAGGGGGCCGTTTTGCAACCTCTGATCTTAATGATTTATATCGTCGTGTGATTAATCGAAATAATCGTTTGCAGAGATTGCAAGAGCTCAATGCTCCCGAAATTATTATTCGCAACGAAATGCGTATGCTGCAAGAAGCTGTTGATGCTCTTTTTGACAATGGTCGTAGAGGAAAAGTATTTACAGGTCCTAATAAGCGTCCACTTCGATCCCTTTCTGATATGATTAAGGGGAAACAAGGTCGTTTTCGTCAGAACCTTTTAGGTAAGCGTGTTGATTATTCTGGTCGTTCTGTTATTGTGGTGGGGCCTACCTTAAAGCTGCATCAATGTGGTCTCCCTAAAAAAATGGCTTTAGAATTGTTTAAACCTTTTATTTTTCACAAGTTGGAAATTAAGGGCTATGTTACTACCATTAAGAGTGCAAGAAAGATGGTGGAAAAAGAACGTCCCGAAGTATGGGATGTGTTGGACGAAGTGATTAAAGAACATCCAGTTCTGCTCAACAGAGCTCCTACCCTTCACAGACTAGGTATTCAGGCTTTTGAGCCTGTGCTGGTTGAAGGAAAAGCAATTCGTCTTCATCCTCTTGTGTGCGCAGCTTTCAACGCCGATTTCGATGGTGACCAAATGGCAGTTCATATTCCCCTGTCTACTGAAGCGCAAATTGAAGCCAGAGTGTTGATGATGTCTACCAATAATATTTTGTCCCCAGCTAATGGCAAACCCATTATTGGACCTACCCAGGATATGATTTTAGGAATTTATTTCATGACGCGTGAAAAGGCAGGTTCCTTGGGTGCTGGTAAGATTTTCTCTAGCCCCAATGAAGTAAGAGTGGCTTGGGATCATCAAATTGTAGATTTACATGCTCAAATCAAAGTGCGTATGCAAGGTAAGATGGTAGAAAGTACAGTGGGTCGAATTTTATTAGGAGAAATTCTCCCTGCACAAATTCCTTTTGAGCTCATCAATAAGGTGATGGATAAAAAATCTGTGGCCGAACTCGTAGATACTTGCTTTCGTATGGCTGGTGGAAAAGAAACAGTTCTTTTGGCTGATCGTCTTAAAAATATTGGTTTCGAATATTCCACCAAGGCCGGCATTTCTGTGTGTATTGATGATATGAAGGTGCCTGTTAACAAAAAGGTGTATTTAGAAGCCGCTCAAAAACAAGTGAATGAAGTTGAAAACCAGTACATTGATGGTTTGATTACTGATGGAGAACGTTACAACAAGATCGTGGATATTTGGGCACAGACAACAGAAACCGTTGCTGGTGAAATGATGAAAGGAATGAGTTTGGAAACTGTGTTGGATGACAAAGGCAGTGAGCATAAAATGCCTAGCTTTAATCCTGTTTACATCATGGCCGATTCTGGTGCGAGAGGCTCGCAACAACAAATGCGTCAGTTAGCCGGTATGCGTGGTTTGATGGCTAAACCCTCGGGTGAAATTATCGAAACAGCTATTACAGCTAACTTCCGGGAAGGATTAACCGTTCTTCAATACTTTATTTCAACTCATGGTGCTCGTAAAGGTTTGGCTGACACAGCTTTAAAAACAGCCAACTCAGGTTATTTAACACGTCGCTTGGTGGACGTAGCCCAAGATATGGTTGTTAATGCTTTAGATTGTGGAAGCTTGGATGGAATTGAAATGACGCCACTTGTAGAAGGTGGAGAGATTATCGAACCTTTAGGAGATCGTATTTTAGGACGTGTGGCTCAAGATGATGTGGTTGATCCTTTTAGTGCAGTTGTCCTTGTGAAAGCTGGACAAGAAATCAATGAGGAGCTGGTTGAGAAAATTGAAGATGCCGGTATTGAAAGTATCAAAATTCGTTCGGTGCTTACTTGTCAAACACAAAATGGTGTTTGTATTAAATGTTACGGACGTGATTTATCCAGAGGACACATGGTTAATGTAGGAGAAGCTGTGGGAGTTATTGCAGCGCAATCCATTGGTGAACCAGGTACTCAGCTTACCATGAGAACCTTTCATATTGGTGGTACTGCCTCTAGACGTGCCGAGCAATCTACTTTGGAATCGCGTCATGAAGGAGCAATTCGCCTCATTAATGCCCGTGTGGTGCAAAATAAAACAGGGTTACTTACTGTGATGAATCGCCATGGCGAACTTGCCATTATGGACGAAACAGGTCGTGAGCGTGAAAAATATTCACTGACTTATGGTGCTACCTTGAAAGTGAAGGAAGGGGATAAAGTAAAAGCTAAAACCCTTCTTGCCGAATGGGATCCATACACAGTGCCTATTATTACTGAAGTTTCTGGTGTGGTGAAGTATGGTGATATTATCGAAGGTCAAACCATGCAGGATGTTATTGATGAGGTCACAGGCCTTTCTCGTAAGGTGATTACTCAACCCAAGGATGCAACCTTAAGACCGCGTGTTTCTATTAAGGGAGTAACAGGGGAGACCATTAAGCTTCAATCAGGAGCCCAAGCCCGGTATCTTTTACCTATTCATGCTAATATTGTGGTGGCTGATGGAGAAAACATATTGGCTGGTGATGTAATTGCCAAGATCCCCCGCGAAACCACTAAAACCAAGGATATTACAGGGGGCTTGCCTCGTGTAGCCGAACTCTTTGAAGCTCGTAAGCCCAAGGAGTGTGCTGTGATTAGTGAAATTGATGGTATTATTTCTTTTGGTAAAGATACCAAGGGTAAGCGCAAACTGGTTGTAACCCCAGAAGTAGGGGAGCCTAAGGAATATCTTATTCCCAAGGGAAAACATATTTCAGTTCACGAGGGAGAGTTTGTAAAAGCTGGAGAAGCTTTAATGGATGGATCTTCCAATCCCCATGATATTTTGCGCGTCTTGGGCGAAAAGGCTTTGGCTAAGTATTTAACTGATGAAGTCCAAGAAGTGTATCGTTTGCAGGGAGTGAAAATTAACGATAAACATATTGAAGTTATTGTGCGTCAAATGTTGAAGAAGGTACGTATCTTAAATCCAGGAGATACCTCTTTCTTGATTGATGACCAAGTTGATCGTTTTACCTTTGAGCAAGAGAATGAAAGAATAAAGAAAAAGAAGGACAAGCCTGCCATAGCAGAGCCTCTTTTATTAGGAATTACAAAGGCATCTCTTACTACTGAAAGCTTCATCTCGGCGGCTTCTTTCCAAGAGACCACCAAGGTGTTAACCGAAGCTGCCATCCTTGGCAAAGTTGACCATTTGCGGGGATTGAAAGAAAACGTCATTATGGGACGGCTTATTCCTGCGGGAACTGGCCTAGGCCAGTATAGGGAAGCCGCCATCGAAGTAGATGCCGAAGGCCTTCCAGAAGAGGGTATTTCGTTAACAGCTATTGCGAGTTAACCTTAAGTAAGAAAACTAGTTTTCGTACCTTGACATCCCCACCTAGTTTTGTTACCTTCCCACAGCTTTTTAAATCGGGTTTTTTCTTACACTAACCCTTTGAAATGTTTAAGGGTTTTTGTTTGAAGAAGTTTTTTTATTAATTTTTTTGGGTCTTTCAAAAGAAAGACTTTAGAGGTGATTTTTTTATTTATGCCAACGATTAATCAACTAGTAAAACAAGGAAGAACAGCGGCCATTGTTAAAACCATGTCTCCCGCACTTGCTTGCTCTCCACAGAAACGCGGAGTGTGCATTCGTGTTTATACAACAACTCCTAAAAAGCCTAACTCAGCTCTGCGTAAGGTAGCCAGAGTGAGGCTGACTAATGGAGTTGAAGTTACTTCCTATATCCCAGGTGAAGGGCATAATTTGCAGGAGCATTCGGTGGTATTAATTCGTGGAGGACGCGTAAAGGATTTACCTGGTGTGCGTTATCACATTATTCGGGGTTCCTTAGATACACAAGGGATAGAGAAGCGTCGTCAAAGTAGAAGTAAGTACGGTACAAAGAAACCTAAATAAGGAGTAAATAGTGTCACGTAAAGGGAGCGCTCCAAAGCGTAAATCGCAAGCTGATGCCAAATACAAAGATAAGTTGGTGGCTAAGTTCATCAATAAATTAATGTGGGATGGTAAAAAAACAGCAGCAGAAAAAATTGTTTATGGTGCCTTTGCAAAAATGGAATCTGCTAAAAATGATGATGCCTTAAAACTTTTTAAGCAGGCGATTGAAAATGTGAAACCCCTTTTGGAAGTTCGTTCTCGTCGTGTGGGTGGCGCTAACTATCAAGTGCCTGTTGAAGTAAGAACTGAACGCAAGGTTTCCTTGGCTTTCCGCTGGATCATTGATTACGCCAGGAGTCGTGGTGAAAAAACGATGTCTGATCGCTTGGCAAACGAGTTGATGGAAGCTCTCGAAAATAGGGGTGGAGCGATTAAGAAAAAAGAAGATGTTCATCGTATGGCCGAGGCTAATAGAGCTTTTGCCCATTATCGTTGGTAATTGTAATTATGGCAGTTGCACTTAAAAAATTAAGAAACATTGGAATTATGGCGCATATTGATGCGGGTAAAACCACGACCACCGAGCGTATTTTGTACTACACCGGAAAGGTTCATAAAATTGGTGAAGTCCATGAAGGTACAGCTACCATGGATTGGATGGTGCAAGAGCAAGAACGTGGCATTACCATTACTTCAGCTGCTACTACTTGCAGTTGGGATGGCCATCAAATCAATATTATCGATACACCAGGCCATGTTGATTTTACCATCGAAGTAGAACGCTCCCTTCGTGTTTTAGATGGTGCTGTTGGTGTTTTTTGTGCTGTAGGTGGAGTGGAACCTCAGAGTGAAACCGTATGGCGCCAAGCTGATAAATACCATGTGCCCCGTATTGCCTTTATTAACAAGATGGATCGCGTGGGTGCGCATTTTGAAAATTGTATCGAAGAAATTCGCTCTAAGCTTAATCATAAACCCATTCCTATTCAAATGCCTTATGGATCTGAAGATAAATTTAAAGGGATCATCGATCTTATTCGCATGAAAGCTGTTGTGTGGAAAGATGAAACCCTGGGTGCAGAGTTTGATGATGAAGAAATCCCTGCAGATCTTTTACCTCAAGCTAAAAAAATGCGTGATCAAATGATTGAAGCTATTTCTGAAGAAGATGAAATGATCATGGAAAAATATCTTGCCGGGGTACCTCTTACCGAAGAAGAAGTGTGGATGGGATTAAGAAAAGCCTGTATTGCCATTAAGGCCATTCCTGTTATTTGTGGCTCGGCCTTTAAAAACAAGGGTGTGCAGCCCATGCTTGATGCTGTTGTTCGCCTGCTGCCTTCGCCATTAGATATCCCATCAGTTTCTGGAGTGCAGTATAACCATCCTGAAAAAACAGATGTGCGTCATGCTGATGAGAAGGAACCTTTTTCTGCCTTGGCTTTTAAAATTATGTCAGATCCCTATGTAGGACAACTAACTTATTTTCGGGTTTATTCAGGTAAACTGTTAGCTGGATCCTATGTTCTTAATTCGGTACGAGATAAAAAAGAACGCATAGGACGCTTGCTTCAAATGCATGCCAATAAACGGGAAGATATTAAGGAAGTTAGTACAGGAAATATTGCTGCTGTAGTAGGACTTAAATACACCATGACAGGAGATACGCTGTGTGATGCAAAAGATCCCATTATTCTAGAAAGAATGGAATTTCCAGAACCTGTTATTTCCATTGCCATCGAACCAAAAACAAAAGCAGATCACGACAAATTATCTATTTCCCTTCAAAAATTAGCACAGGAAGATCCTTCTTTTAGAGTGAAGGTTGATGAAGAAACAGGACAAACCATCATTTCTGGTATGGGTGAGTTGCATCTAGAAATTATCGTTGATCGTCTCTTGCGTGAATTTAACGTGGGAGCCAATGTTGGAAAACCACAGGTTGCTTATCGTGAAACCATTAGTAAGGAAGCCGATCAAGAAGGAAAATATATTCGTCAAACAGGTGGTCGTGGACAATATGGCCATGTGTATATTCGTGTTTCTCCCAATGAAAAGGGCAAGGGTTTTGAATTTAAAAATGCCATTGTTGGTGGATCTATTCCCAAGGAATTTATTCCTGCAGTAGAAAAGGGAATTCGTGAAGCCTTGGATGTAGGAATTATAGCTGGCTATCCTGTGGTGGATGTTAAAGTGGAACTCTATGATGGAAGTTATCATGAAGTCGATTCTTCTGAAATTGCCTTTAAAATTGCTGCCTCCATGGCTTGTAAAGATGGTTGTAAAAAAGCCGGCCCCGTTCTTTTGGAACCCCTCATGGATACGGAAGTTGTATGTCCTGAAGAATTTATGGGAGATGTGATTGGAGATCTTAATTCCCGCAGGGGAAAAATTAATCACATGACAGCGCGTGGAACCATGCAAATTATGAAGGCCATGGTGCCCTTAGCTTCGATGTTTGGTTATGCAACCGATGTGCGTTCGATGACTCAGGGTAGGGCTACCTATACCATGCAGTTTGCCAGTTATGAGCAAGTTCCCAAGGGTGTTGCTGATGAAATTATTGCTAAGGCACAAGGGAGATGATTTTGATTTTTAAAATTTAAGGAGGTTACGCATATGAGTAAGGAAAAATTTGAGCGGAATAAGCCGCATGTAAACGTAGGGACGATAGGGCATGTGGATCATGGGAAGACGACGTTAACAGCAGCGATCACGAAGGTGTTGTCAGCGAAGGGTGGAGCAACGTTCATGGCGTATGATCAGATAGATAAGGCCCCCGAGGAGAGAGAGAGGGGGATAACGATAGCAACAGCGCATGTGGAGTATCAAACAGACAAGAGGCACTATGCGCATGTGGATTGTCCTGGGCATGCAGATTATGTGAAGAACATGATCACGGGAGCAGCGCAGATGGATGGGGCAATTTTGGTGGTATCAGCAGCAGATGGGCCTATGCCACAGACGAGAGAGCATATTTTGTTGGCGAGGCAAGTGGGAGTTCCGTATGTGGTGGTGTTTTTAAACAAGGCCGACATGGTTGATGATAAGGAGTTATTGGAGTTAGTAGAGTTAGAGGTAAGAGAGCTTTTAAGTAAGTATAAGTTTCCTGGGGACAAGGTACCGATTATTCGGGGGAGTGCGCGGATGGCCTTGGAGGGAGATAAGGGAGAGTTAGGAGAGCAATCCATCATGAAGTTGATGGAAGCCATTGATGCGTATATTCCTACTCCTGAGAGGCCAATAGACAAGCCTTTTTTGATGCCGATAGAAGATGTGTTTAGTATTTCAGGGAGAGGTACGGTTGTAACCGGGAGAGTGGAGAGAGGGATAGTAAAAGTAGGAGATGAAATAGAGATTGTAGGGATCAAAGATACGCAGAAGACGGTGGTTACTGGTGTTGAGATGTTTAGGAAGTTGTTAGATCAAGGGCAGGCGGGGGATAATTTGGGAGCTTTGTTGCGAGGGATAGAGAGGACGCAAGTTGAGAGGGGGCAAGTATTAGCAAAGCCGGGGTCCATTCATCCACATAAGAAGTTTAAGGCGGAGGTATATATTTTAGCGAAGGAAGAGGGAGGGAGGCACACACCGTTTTTCACAAATTATCGTCCTCAGTTTTATTTTAGGACAACGGATGTAACGGGGACAGTAGCATTGCCGCAGGGAGTAGAGATGGTGATGCCAGGAGATAATATTTCGATGGAAGTGGAACTGATAACCCCAATCGCGATGGAGAAGGAGCTTCGTTTTGCGATCAGAGAAGGTGGCAAAACTGTTGGTGCTGGGGTTGTAACGGAGATTATTGAATAGGTAATTTATGGCAGAATACAAGGGACAAAAGGTCAGAATTAGACTCAAAGGTTTTGATCATAAACTTTTAGATCAATCAACCAATGAGATTGTGGAAACTGCAAAAAGAACGGGTGCTCGTTTATCGGGTCCTATTCCTTTGCCAACCCGAATCGAACGTTACACCGTTCTGCGTTCGCCGCATGTTGATAAAAAGTCGAGAGAGCAATTTGAAATTAGAACGCATAAAAGGTTACTTGATATTTTAGAACCTACTCAACAAACCATTGATGCTCTGATGAAGTTAGATCTTTCAGCGGGTGTGGATGTAGAAATTAAAATGCTTTAGGAAAGGGTGATATGTCTGGATTACTTGCAGAAAAAATTGGCATGACTCAGGTTTTTGATAAAAACGGAGATCGTGTTTCTGTTACTGTTTTGAAGGCCGGGCCTTGTACTGTTGTGACGATGAAAACTCGCGAAAAGGATGGTTATCGTGCTGTTCAGTTGGGTTTTTGTGAGCAAAAAGAAAAACGAGTTACTAAACCCTATGCAGGACATTTTAAGAAGAAAAATCTTCCCATTGCTCGTTACCTAAAAGAATTTAGAACAAAGTCTGATCAATATACTCAAGGCGATTTATTAACAGTGGCTTTTTTGCAAGCAGGAGATGTGATTGATGTGCAAGGTGTATCTAAGGGAAAAGGTTTTCAAGGTGTGATCAAGCGACATCATTTTGGAGGTATGCCTGCTAGTCATGGTGTTTCTCTTTCACATCGGGCTCCTGGATCTATTGGTCAAAGAACTTGGCCTGGTAAAGTGTTTAAAGGAAAAAGAATGCCAGGTCGTATGGGGTACGAAAAAGTAACGACCAAAAATTTAAAAGTATTTGCAATCGAACCGGAACAAAATCTTCTTTTAGTAAAAGGTGCTGTACCCGGAGCAAATCATTCTTTAATTCTTGTTTATCCCAAGGGGAATGAAATTGAAAAACGTTTTTTAGAAGGAAAACAAAAAGCAAATAAGTCTGAAGAAAAAGTAGAAACACAGGCGAAGGAACAAGTATGACAGCGCAAGTTAAAATTATTAAATCAAATGGAACCTGGGGAACTCAAGTTGACTTGGGTGCAGAGTTTGCTGACAAGGTGAACAAGGCTGTGTTGTATGATGCTGTAAAGCAATATTTGTCTTCACAACATCATGGAACAGTTAAAACCAAAGATCGTTCAGAGGTTAATCGTACTGGTAAAAAAGTTTATCGTCAAAAGGGAACAGGTGGTGCTCGTCACGGTTCTAAAAGAGCTCCTATTTTTGTTGGTGGTGGTATTGCTTTTGGCCCCAGACCCCGAGACTATGGATATCAGCTCAATAAAAAGGTCAGAAAGCTTGCTTTAAAAGAAGCTTTTAAAGCCATGATTCAAGCGGGCAATTTAAACTTTTTTGATGAACTTCCTTTTGAAAAAATTAAAACTAAAGAAGCTGCTCAATTTTTTAAAAAATTAGAAATTCTAGGCGCTTTAATTGTATTGGGCGAAGTTAATGAAGTGGTTGAAAAATCGGTTCGTAATCTAAAGAATTTCAGCGTCACTCATGCCAATCATTTAAATGCTTATGATTTGTTGCGTCACCCAAAAATTATGATGACCCACGAAACTTGGGATAAAATTAACGAGAGGTGGAAATCATCATGCAACTAACTGATGTTATTAAAGGAGCTGTGGTTACTGAGAAAGCCTTGAAGACTCAGGGAGAATTTAACCGGTATAGTTTTCTTGTTGATGTAAAAGCTCACAAAGGAACTATTCGTGCTGCCGTAGAACAACTTTTTGATGTCACCGTTTTGGATGTTCATACGGTGATTCGTCGTGGCAAATATAAAAAAGTTGGTCGCTCTGTGGGTTTAGCATCAAGTACCAAGAGAGCTTTTGTTACACTTAAGGATGGAGATAAAATTGAATTGGTTGAAGGAGCATAAAGAGAGGAATCAATGAAACAATATCGTCCAACAACTTCAGGTATTCGTTTTAGAACAGGGCATGAGTTTACCGATATTACAAGAGATACTCCTGAAAAATCTTTGCTGGTTACTTTTGCTAAAACAGGTGGGCGTAATTCCAATGGCCATACTACTTCACGTTTTATTGGTGGAGGTCATAAGAAACGTTATCGTATAATCGATTTTAAAAGAAACAAGTTAGATGTTCCAGCCAGTGTTGCAGAAATTGAGTACGATCCTAATCGTACAGCTCGCTTGGCTCTTCTTCATTATGCCGATGGTACCAAAACTTACATTGTGGCCCCAACAACTTTAAAACAAGGGGACAAAATTCTTTCGTCAGACAAAGAAATTGATATCAATGTGGGGAATGCACTTCTTTTAAAAAATATTCCCACAGGCACAAGTATTTATAACATCGAATTAAAGCCCAATGCAGGTGGGCAGATGGTGCGTAGTGCTGGATGCATGGCTCAGCTCATGGGTAAAGAAGGAAAATATGGACAAGTTAAATTACCTTCCGGTGAGATGCGTAAGGTTTTACTTACGTGCAGAGCTACGGTTGGACAAGTGAGTAATTTGGATCATGAAAATATCAGCATTGGAAAGGCAGGGCGTGTTCGTTGGATGGGAAAACGTCCTCATAACCGTGGAACAGCTATGAATCCTGTAGATCATCCTCATGGTGGTGGTCATGGAAGGGATCATGGAGGAAGACATCCAGTTTCCCCTACCGGTGTTCCTACCAAGGGATATAAAACCAGAAATAACAAGGCTACGGATAAATTTATTATTCGCAGACGTCGAGGCTAAGGAGAATTATGTCACGTTCGATTAAAAAAGGTCCTTTTATTGATAGTCATTTGGCTAAGAAGGTAGACGAAGCCCAAAAAAATAATAACAAGAAAGTTATTAAAACTTGGTCAAGACGTTCTACGATTACTCCTGATTTTATTGGGCTAACCTTTGCAGTCCATAATGGTCGAAAGTTTGTGCCAGTATTTGTAAGTGAAAATATGGTGGGACATAAATTGGGCGAATTTGCCCCTACACGAATATTCGTTATGCATTCTGGTGATCGTAAGGTCAAAGAAGGGACAACAGAATAAGGAGTACGATTGTGGAATCGAAAGCTATTTTTAAATACATTCGTCGTTCTCCCCGCAAGATTCGTCTTGTGGTTCATGGTTTACGCGGCCAAAAGGTGCAAGATGCTTTGGATAAACTTAATTTTGAACGTCAGGCAGCGGCCAGAGATGTGGTGAAGCTTATTCGTTCGGCTGTAGCTAATGCCACTCAAAAGGGAGGCATTAGGCCCGATCATCTCTACATTAAGTCGATTCGTGTTGATCAAGGCCCGGTTATGAAACGATGGATGCCCAGAGCCAGAGGGTCGGGAGCACAAATTTTGAAGAAGATGTCTCACATCACGGTGGTTGTGGGAGATAAGTTTCAAGGAGGAGTTTAAAGCAGAATGGGACAAAAAATTCATCCAGTAGGTTTTCGTGTAGGAATATCAAGGCCGTGGAGTTCTCGTTGGTTTTCTAAAAAAGATTATGCCAATTGGGTACATGAAGATATTCGTTTTCGTGACATCATCAAAAAACGATTAGTTTCGATGGGTGTTTCTAAAATTGAAATAGAACGGGCATCTACCAAGGTAAAAATTAATATTCACACTTCAAGACCTGGGCTTGTGATTGGTAAAAAAGGGAGTGGCATTGATTCAATCAAGGCTGATTTGCAGAAGTTAACTAAGAATGAAATTTTTCTTAATATCCAAGAAGTTCGCAGAGCCGAACTTGATGCTCAATTAGTTGCTGAAAATATTGCTCTGCAATTGGAAAGACGCGTGGCTTATCGCCGTGCCATGAAAAAATCGGTTCAAACCACAATGAAGTTTGGTGCCAAGGGAATTAAAATTATGTGTTCTGGTCGTTTATCAGGTGCTGAAATTGCAAGACGGGAGTGGTATCGCGAGGGTCAAGTTCCTTTGCATACATTAAGAGCCGATATCGATTACGCCTTGGCAGAGGCCAACACAACCTATGGGATTATTGGAATTAAAGTTTGGATATATCGTGGGGATGTAGTGATTCACTAATATGGAAACTCTGAAAATGGCCATCTACTGTGTTACCAACTTCGAGCCACTCCTTGCGGCGTACCATCATAAGTACGCCTCAGTCGGACTCTCGTTGGTGCCTTGTAGCTGGCGCATTTTGAGAGTTTCCTGAAATCTGGAGATATTGGTATGTTGCAGCCCAAAAAAGTAAAATATCGAAAACAACAAAAGGGGCGTATTCGTGGTAAGGCTTTAAGGGGTACTAACTTGGCTTTTGGTGATTATGCTCTTCAAGTCCTTGAAACTGGGTTTATTACAACTCGTCAAATTGAAGCAGGCCGAATTGCAATGACTCGTTTTATTAAACGGGGTGGTAAAGTGTGGATTCGAATTTTTCCTGACAAACCCCTGACCAAAAAGCCTGCTGAAACCCGAATGGGAAAGGGTAAGGGTGCTCCAGAAGATTGGGTAGCGCCAGTAAAAGAAGGACGTATTCTTTATGAGATGGAAGGTGTTGAACTGCCCGTGGCCCAAAAAGCCTTAACCTTGGCTAGTCATAAAATTGGTTTGAAAACAAAAATTTTAATCAGAGAGAGTAACTATCGTGAAGCCAAATGATTTAAGAGAAAAAACAGATTCCGAAAGAAAAAAGCTGCTTAAAGAATGGAAAGAAGAACTGTTTGCTTTAGGAATTAAAAGAAAAACAGGGCAGTTAGAGAAAACGCATAAGTTAGGTGATCTTAAACAAGATATTGCTCGTTTGTTAACTCTTAATCGGGAAGAACCAAAAAACACCCAAAAGGTTTCTGCTCAAAAGGGAAAGAAGAAATAGAGGTAAGACATGCTAGGATTTAAGAGAATTTTAAATGGAGTTGTAGTGGGTAACAAGATGGATAAAACTGCTGTTGTAGAAGTATCCAGAAGAGTTCGCCATAGTGTTTTCGAAAAATATTTTACTAAAAGAAAAAAATATAAAGCCCATGATGGAAAAAATGAGTGTGAAATTGGAGATCAGGTTGAAATTAAGGAGTGTCCTCCATTAAGTCGTGAAAAAAGATGGGTGGTAGTTAAAATCTTGGAAAAGGGTTTTCAAGAATAAAAAGGTATTTTCTATGATTCAGATGACTACAATTTTGAATTCTGCCGATAACTCGGGTGCAAAAAAACTTTATTGCATCAAAGTGTTGGGTGGATCCAAAAGAAAGTATGCAACTATTGGTGATATTATTGTTGTGGCTGTAAAAGAAGCCCTTCCTAATGCTAAGGTAAAAAAAGGGGATGTAAGAAAGGGTGTTATTGTTCGTACTCGAAAAGAAATTAGAAGAGTGGATGGAAGCTATATTCGTTTCGATGAAAATTCGGTGGTGCTTATTGATAATGCGGGCGAGCCTTTAGGAACGCGTATTTTTGGGCCTGTGGCCAGAGAACTTAGGGCTCGTAAGTTTATGAAAATTATCTCGTTGGCACCAGAGGTTTTATAAAGAGGAAATTATGTCGTTTCATTTAAAACAAGGTGATCTCGTAAAAGTAATTGCTGGCAAGGAAAAAGGAAAAACTGGCAAGGTACTCAAAGTATTAAAAGAGAGAGAGCGTGCCATTGTTGAAAAACTCAATATGGTTAAACGCCATGCCAAGCCCAGCAAAACTAGTCCTCAGGGTGGTATTACTGAAAAAGAATCGAGTATTCATCTTTCCAATTTGATGCAGTTTGACGAAAAATCGGGAAAAACTTTAAGAATTGGAGCGCGGTTGGGAAAAGATGGGGCAAAAGTTCGGATATTAAAAAGAAAAGGCCAAATATTGGAGATAAAAGATGCTAAGTGATATTTATAAAAAAGAAATGGTTCCAAAACTGATGAAAGAATTGGGCTATACCAATCCCATGCGAATTCCCAAGTTGCAAAAAATTGTGGTGAATTCCTGTGTTTCGGATGCCATTCAAAATTCTAAAATTTTAGATACTGTAGCTAGTGAAATAGCGCTCATTACAGGTCAGAAGCCTGTATTAACTAAGGCTAAAAAATCGATTGCTAGTTTTAAATTACGTGAAGGCATGCCCATTGGTTGCACAGTAACTTTGCGAAGAGAACGCATGTTCGAATTTTTTAATCGTTTGGTGCGTGTTGCGCTTCCTCGTTCGAGAGATTTTAAAGGATTACCTAAAAGAGGTTTTGATGGAAGAGGTAACTATACCATAGGCATTACCGAACAAATTATTTTTCCTGAAATTACAGCAGATCGAACAGATAAAATTCGAGGCATGAATATTACCATTGTTACTACTGCCAAGACTGATAAGGAAGGCGAGGCTCTTTTGCGAATGATGGGGCTTCCTTTAAGATCATAAACGAGAGGATTGAAATGGCAAAAACTAGTTTAAGAGTGAAGGCAAAAAGAAAACCTAAATTTAAGGTAAGAGGTTATAACCGTTGCCCTTTATGCGGGCGTTCGAGAGCTTTTTTAAGACGGTTTCAAATGTGTCGTTTGTGTTTTCGGAAGAAAGCTCATTTGGGGGAACTTCCTGGTGTAACTAAGGCTAGCTGGTAGAAGGAAAAAGATTATGACAGACCCTATTGCAGATTTATTAACACGTATTCGAAACGCTATTCAAGCAAGACAACAGGTTGTTGTTTTGTCTGCTTCAAAAATGAAGCTTGAGATTTTGAGAATCTTAAAAGAGGCAGGACTGATTGCTCAATTTGTAGTTGAAGAAAAAAAACCACAAAACGATGTTAAAATTTTTCTAAAATATTCAGAAAATAAAAAATCGGTTATTCGAAAGTTAGTGCGTATTAGTAAGCCAGGTCGTCGTGTTTATATGGGTTATTCAGAACTTCGTCTTTTACGGGGATCTGGAGTTCGTATTTTATCAACACCAAAAGGTTTATTGATTGATCGCCATGCTAAGCAATCCAAAGTTGGTGGCGAAGTTCTTTGTGAGGTTAGCTAAGGGGAAATTATGTCACGAGTAGGACTAAAACCAATTGAGATTCCCGATAAGGTTAGGGCCGTTGTTAATGACAATGTTTTGAAAGTAGAGGGCCCTTTGGGAAAAAATGAAGTTACTCTTCATCCCTTTATTGGAGTTACAACTGAAGGGAAGATTATTAAGGTAGCCAGAAACAAGGAAACGCGTGCAGCCAGGGAAGTTCATGGTTTGATGAGAGCTTTAATTCAAAATGCGGTTTCTGGAGTAACCAAAGGTTTCGAAAAACGTTTGGATATTGAAGGTGTGGGTTATCGTGCAGAAGTAAAAGGGCCCATTCTCAATATGAGCCTTGGTTTTTCACACTCTATTGAGATGCCCATTCCTCCAGGAATTAAGGTGGTTGTAGAAAAGCTAACAAAAATGATCATTACTGGTTGTGATAAAAGGCTGGTGGGACAATTTGCAGCTGAAGTGAGAGGATTTAAACCCCCCGAACCTTACAAGGGAAAAGGTATTCGTTACGAAGGTGAACATATTGAAAGAAAAGTAGGAAAAGCTGCAGCAACTGCTGGCGGTGGTGGAGCTAAGTAAGGAGTAAGAAATGGCAACAAGTAAACTTAAACAAAGAATAAAAAGAAAAGTAAGAGCACGAAAAAAGTTTGCAACAAGTGGACGCCCTCGTTTAAGTGTTTATCGAAGTTTGCGTTATGTTTATGCTCAAATCATTGATGATTTGAGTGGTAAAACTCTGGTAGCCGCGAGTTCTTTAGGTAGACCTGCTGGTGGAAATAAAATGGCAGCTTTGGAGGTAGGGAAAGCTATTGCAGAAAAAGCCAAGGTTCAAAAAATTGAAAAGGTTTTTTTTGATCGTAATGGTTTTAAGTATCATGGTGTTATTAAAACATTGGCCGATGCGGCTCGTGAAAGCGGGCTTCAGTTTTAATTGAAGGAAAAATTATGTCAGAAAATGTTTCAAGTCAGCCCGAAGAACAAAAAGAAGGACCCCAGACTGTAGAACGTGTGGTGCATATTAGCCGTGTTGCTAAAGTGGTTAAAGGTGGAAGACGTTTTAGTTTTTCGGCACTTGTAGTTGCTGGTGATGGCAATGGCCATGTTGGATATGGATTGGGTAAAGCTAACGAAGTGCCAGAGGCTATTCGTAAAGCTTCTACTCAAGCTAAAAAAAGAATGATTGAGGTTCCTATTGAACGGGGAACCATTCCTCACGATGTGTTGGGTCGTTATGGAGCCGCTAAAGTTTTACTTCGTGCTGCTGGCCCTGGAACAGGCGTCATTGCTGGGGGCGTGGTTCGTGCTATTTTTGAATCGGCAGGAATTCATAACATTCTTTCCAAATGTTTAGGAACACGTAACCCGCACAATGTGGTGAAAGCGACATTCAATGGAATTCAAAATTTAGTGAAAGTAAATGTGAGAGAGGCCTCTTAAAATGACTGAGAAAAAAATTAAAGTAAAGATGATCCATAGTATTGCTGGAACTTCCAAGAGGCAAAGACAAACAGTAAAGGGTTTAGGACTTAAGAAAATAAACCAAGTGCGTGAGCTCTTAGATAGTCCTGCTATTCGTGGAATGGTTAAAAAAGTTTCTCACTTGGTAACGATTTTATAGTTTGGAGTTTATATGCTTCTTAATGAATTAAGACCTCCCAAGGGGGCAGTAAAAAACAGAAAGCGATTGGGCCGAGGTGAATCTTCGGGCCATGGCAAAACATCGGGACGTGGAAATAAAGGTCAAAAAGCTCGTTCGGGTGGTTTTCATAAGAGAGGATTTGAAGGTGGTCAAATGCCCCTTCAACGCAGGCTTCCCAAGCGTGGCTTTGTATCGCTTTCTAAAAAGATTTTTGCGATTGTTAATATTGCCGCGTTGGCCAAGTTTCCAGCAAATACACAAATTGATTTTGATTTTTTGAAAAAAAATGGCCTGGTTAAAAAGTTAGGGAGTGGATTGAAAATTTTGGGTGATGGAGAAATTAAACATGCTTTGGTGATTAAAGCTGCTTGTTTTTCAGGTGTTGCCAAGGCCAAAATTGAAAAAGCGGGCGGTCAAGCCGTAACCGTACAATAAGGGGGACAAGTGGCGGGAGGAGGACTAGGGGGGTTAACCCGAATTCCAGAGCTGAGAAAAAGGATTTTTTTTACGATATTGATGCTGGGTGTTTATCGGGTGGGAGTTTTTATTCCAACTCCCGGTATTCATGTAGATGCCTTGAAAAGAATTTTTTCGCAAGGTACGGTCTTTGACATTTTTAATCTCTTTTCCGGTGGTGCCTTAGAGCAATTTTCAGTTTTTGCCTTGGGGATTATGCCTTACATCAGTGCCTCGATTATTTTGCAACTTTTAACGGTTTCTATCCCTTCGTTGCAAAAATTATCGAAGGAAGGTGATTATGGGCGTAAAAAAATCACTCAATACACACGGTATGGTACGGTATTGCTTTCTTTGATTCAGGGTTTTGGAATTAGCTATGGTTTGGAACAGCAAAAGGTTCTCCTTCCTGGAGTAGGAGGGATGAGCTTTTATCTCACAACCATGTTAACCCTGGCTTGTGGCACGGCTTTTATTATGTGGTTGGGTGAACAAATTTCCGAGCGTGGTATTGGCAATGGTATTTCGCTTGTTATTTTTGCTGGTATCGTCACTCGAATTCCAGGGGCCTTTCGTGATGCATGGGGAACCAAGGAGCAGTTTGGTGGTTTACTTGGTTTTCTAGTTTTACTGGCTTTTGTTTACTTGGTGATTTCGGCAATTATTTTCTTTGAGCGAAGTCAAAGAAGAGTTCCTATCCAGTATGCTAAAAGAGTGATTGGTAGAAAGCTCTATGGAGGACAAAGTACTCATTTGCCGTTAAAGTTAAATATGGCAGGAGTTATTCCTCCTATTTTTGCATCTTCTATTCTTTTGTTTCCAGCAACTCTAGCGCAGTTTTGGAATAGTGAGTTGATGCAAAAAGTTTCTGCCATGTTAACTGGTGGTCTTTTCCATGATATTCTCTATGTGGGAATGATTGTTTTCTTTTGTTATTTTTATACAGCAGTTACTTTTAATACAACTGATGTAGCAGAAAATTTGAAAAAAAATGGCGGATATATTCCTGGTATTAGGCCTGGCAAATCAACCTCGGATTATATCGATATGATTTTAAGCCGAACAACTTTAGGTGGGGCCATCTACATTGCAGTGATTTGCATTTTGCCCACCATACTTATTCGCCAGTTTGGCATTCCTGCAAGTTTGGCTTCGGTCTTTGGTGGTACTTCACTTCTGATTGTTGTTGGAGTAGCCATGGATACAGTAGCTCAAGTAGAATCTCACTTGCTGACCAGGAATTATGAAGGTTTTTTGGGTGGTAAAACAGGAAAATTTAAGGGGAGACGATCTTGAATTTGATTCTTTTGGGACCACCAGGATGTGGTAAGGGAACCCAATCGGTTCTTTTGAGAAATAAATTGAAGGTACCAGCTATTTCTACTGGTCAAATGCTTCGAGAGGCCTGTGCAGAAGGTACAGAGCAAGGCTTAAAAGCTGAAAAGTACCTTTCTTCGGGTTCTTTGGTACCTGATGATATTGTGATTGCAATTGTTAAGAAACGCTTGAGTTTGGGCGATTGTAGGGATGGTTATATTTTAGATGGGTTTCCCAGAACTTTAAATCAAGCCGATGTTTTAAAGGAATGGCTTGGTCACCAGGGCAAGCAAGTTAATGTGGTCCTTAATTTTGAATTAACCGAGAAGGAACTGGTTCGAAGATTAACGGGACGAAGAGAATGTCGAATTTGTGGAGCGGGTTATCATGTAGAGCAGGCTCCAGAAAAATGTGATCGTTGTGGAGGCGACCTTTATCAAAGAGATGATGATAAAGAAGAAACAATTCGTCGCAGATTGCATATTTATAAAGAACAAACAGCTCCCTTGATTTCGTATTATACCAAAGAAAGCGTTTTAAAAAATATTGATGGTTTGGGGGATAAAACTGCGATTTTTGATCGGATTGAAAAGGCTTTAAATGGGGTATCAGTAAATTGATTGTTTTGAAGTCTCCGGATGAGATTGAAAAAATAGCAAAGGCGGCAAAAATTGTCGCAGAAGTTCTTTTACAATTAAAAGAGGTGGTTTCTCCCGGGATGACAACCGATGACCTCAATAGAATAGCTGCTGAACATATTCGTTTACGAGGTGGTATTCCAACTTTTATTGGTTATAGGGGATATCCTAAAGCAATTTGCACCTCAGTTAATGAAGAGGTGGTACATGGTATTCCAGGACCAAGAGAGTTAAAGGAAGGTGATATTGTTGGCATTGATTGTGGTGTTACTCTCGATGAGTATGTTGGAGATGCTGCTATGACGATGGGAGTAGGGCAGGTTTCTGAATCGGCAGTAAGACTGATGCAAACAACACAGGAAGCTCTGATGCGGGGTATTGATTGTGTTGTGGACGGGGCACGGATTGGGGATATTGGTTATGCTGTTCAATCCTATGCTGAAGCAAAAGGGTATTCGGTTGTAAGAGATTTTGTAGGGCATGGAATTGGCAGGCAGATGCATGAAGAACCACAAGTTCCTAATTTTGGGTTAAAAGGATGTGGCCCCAGGATTCGTGTTGGAATGGTTTTAGCTATCGAACCCATGCTGAATGAGGGAACCCATGAGGTTTCAGTTTTAAAAGATAAGTGGACGGTGGTGACAAAGGATAAAAAATTATCGGCGCATTTTGAGCATACAATTGCTTGCACGCAGGATGGGCCCAGAATTTTAAGTGTGTTGTAAAAAGAGGTTTACGATGGCAAAAGAAGAAGCGATTGAAGTTGAAGGAACTGTATTAGAACCGCTTCCAAATGCCATGTTTAGAGTTGAGTTAGAAAATGGGCACAAGGTTTTGGCCCATATTTCAGGAAAGATGAGGATGCATTTTATTAAAATTCTTCCTGGAGATAAAGTAAGGCTCGAATTATCTCCCTATGATTTAAGCAGGGGGCGTATTATCTATCGGGCCAAGTGATTGGTGGAACTATGAAAGTAAGATCATCGGTTAAGAAAATTTGTGAAAAGTGCAAAATTATCCGTCGTAAAGGGATTGTGCGGATTATTTGTGAAAATAAACGTCATAAGCAAAAGCAAGGTTAATGGAGGATAAATGCCAAGAATAGCAGGAGTAGACATTCCAGGTCGTAAAAGAGTTAAAATCGCTTTAACCTATGTGTATGGTATTGGGCGTTCGCGAGCTATGGACATATTAGAGCGTGCGGGCATTACTCCCGATTCAATTGCAGATGAATTAAGTGATGATCAATTGGCAAAAATTCGTTCGGTTATCGATTCTAGTTACCCTGTAGAAGGAAATTTAAGACGCGAAGTATCCATGAACATTAAGCGTTTAATTGATTTGGGAACGTATCGCGGTCTTCGTCATAAGAAAAATCTTCCAGTGCGAGGACAAAGAACTAAAACAAATTCGAGAACCAGAAAAGGTCCAAGAAAAACGGTTGCCGGCAAAAAGAAAGCGCCAACCAGTAAATAAGAGAGGTTAGATAGAAATGGGAAAAGAAAAACAAAAGTTGCCAACAGTTTCAGGTGAGGCGGTTAAAACTGAGAAGCCTGTAGATAAAAGGGCCTATAAAAGAAAAAAGGTAAGAAAAAATGTGGCGCATGGTGTGGTGCATGTGCAAGCCACTTTTAATAACACCATTATTACCATTACAGATTATCAAGGAAATACTTTGGCTTGGTCTTCTGCTGGAGCTAGGGGTTTTAAGGGATCCAGAAAATCCACTCCTTTTGCAGCTCAAGTGGCAGCAGAAGAAGCGGGTAGAAAGGCATCTGAGCATGGTTTAAGATCGGTTGTTGCTTTTGTAAGGGGGCCTGGGGCAGGTAGAGAAGCGGCACTACGCGCAATTTCATCCGTGGGTATCCGCATTACTAAAATTCAGGATGTAACCCCCATTCCTCATAATGGGTGTCGTCCTCCGAAAAAGAGGAGAGTTTAAATTTTATGGCAAGATATTGTGAATCTGTTTGTCGTTTATGTCGTCGAGAGGGGTTAAAACTTTTCTTGAAAGGCGACCGTTGTTATTCCGAAAAATGTGCTATTGAGCGCAGAGAGTATCCTCCTGGGCAACATGGCCAGGGGCGCAAAAGCAAACTGTCTGAGTTTGGTTTACAGCTTCGTGAAAAACAAAAAGTAAAGCAATACTACGGCGTATTAGAGAGACAATTTCGTAGAATTTTTGAAAAGGCTGAAAGAACTAAGGGTATTACAGGAGAAACTCTTCTTAAACTTTTAGAATCTCGTTTAGATAACATGGTGTATCGCATGGGTTTTGCTAATTCACGAAATGAGGCCAGGCTTTTAGTAACGCAAAGTCATTTTATTGTGAATGGTAAGAAGGTAAATATTCCTTCTTATTTTTTAAAGCCTGGGGACACTGTTTCTGTAAAAGAAAAAAGTCGCAAAGTAACTCGTATTTTAGGGGCCTTAGAGGCAAGTGAGCGGCGTGGAATCCCCGAATGGATTACACTCGATAAAGAACAAATGATGGCAACCATAAAGGCATTGCCGTTACGTGAGCAAATTACCATGCCGATTAGTGAAAATTTAATTGTTGAATCTTATTCGAAGTAATTTTTTATTTTTTTGAAAATTAACTGGAGGCATCAATGACTCTTATCTACAAAAACTGGAGAAATTTAATCCGTCCCCGATTTGTTGAAATCGATCAAGACACCCACACCAATACTTATGGCAAGTTTATTGCCAGACCTTTGGAGAGGGGTTTTGGGATCACCCTGGGAAATAGTTTGAGAAGAATTTTACTCTCATCTTTGCAGGGTGGAGCTGTGGTTTCTGTGAAGATAGAAGGGGTGCTCCACGAATTTTCAACCGTTCCTGGAGTTAAAGAAGATGTAACCAACATCATTCTTAATTTGAAGGAGTTAAAACTTAAACTTCTTCAAGGTGAAGAAGCCACCATTACGCTTAAGGCCGAAGGTCCTGGGGTTATTAAAGCAAGTGACATTGATACGGGTGGAGTTGTTGAGATTTTAAATGGCAATCATCACATTGCCACCTTGGGCGAAGAAGCCAAGCTTGAGATGGAAATGAAAGTAAAGATGGGCAAGGGTTATATTTTGGCTGAACGTAACAAAGATTCTCGGGCAGCTGTTGGTACCATTTTTATGGATTCACAATTTTCACCTGTTGAAAGAGTAACGTATACGGTTACCAATGCTCGTGTGGGACAAGATACCGATTATGATGCTTTAAATTTAGAGTTGTGGACCAATGGAGCTGTGCTTCCTGAAGATGCAGTAGCTTTTGCGGCCAAGATTTTGAAGGATCAGGTGCAGGCATTTATTAATTTCGATGAAAATATTGAACCTCTTCCTGTTGAAGAAAAGGAAGAAAAGGCTCAGTTCAACGAAAACCTTAATCGTCGTGTGGAAGAATTGGAATTATCAGTACGTTCTGCCAATTGTCTCCAAAATGCCAATATTCGCTATATTGGTGAACTGGTGCAAAAGAGCGAGGGTGAAATGTTAAAAACAAAAAATTTCGGCAGAAAATCTCTTAATGAAATTAAAGAAATTTTAACCGAAATGGGTTTATCTTTGGGGATGAAAATTGATGGATGGGTTTTCCCAACTGATGAACAAACAACTCAATCAAACGATATCATTTAAGGCGAAATTATGAGACATCAAGTATCAGGCAGAAAATTAGGCAGAACAACCAGCCATCGTTGGGCTTTATTTCGTAATATGGTTAATTCGTTGGTAGATAAGGAAAGTATCCGTACTACACTGCATAAAGCCAAAGAACTCAGGCGTTTTGCAGATCGTATGATTACTATTGGAAAAAAGAATGATTTATCTGCCAAAAGAGAAGCCTTTAATTTTTTAAGATCCGAAACCATAGTAAAAAAGATTTTTGATGAATTGGCTCCGCGTTTTAAGGATCGCCATGGAGGGTATACCCGTATTGTTAAGTTGGGTTATCGTCCTGGTGATGCGGCAGCAATGGCTTTAATTCAATACTTGCCTGGTGAAGGGGCTGCGAAAGCGAAAGCAAAAGGAGAACCTACATCTCCCAAGGAACCCAAGATAAAAGCCAAGGTAGAAAAGAAAGAAAAAGCTAAAAAAACCACGGCAAAAAAAGAACCAAAAGAAAAAACAAAAAAAGATAAGAAAAAAGCGAAGTAAAAATCAAGAATTCTAAGGGGGGAATTATTGAAATCAATTAGTGAACAGAAAGCCTTTCTTGTTTTATTACTTCTTTTAGGGTGTGTTTTTTTATTTCTTCTTAAACCTGTTCTTATTCCTGTTTTATTAGCCTCTATTCTTGTTCTTCTGATTTATCCTGTTTATGATTCCATCTCTAAAAAATTAAAGAAACCCCATCTTGCTTCCTTTATTACCACGCTGCTTATCCTGTTGATTCTCATCATTCCCTTAAGTTTGGTGATGATTATGGTGATTAATCAATCGATTGATTTTTTTTCAAATTTGGATATTTCCCGTTTTTTTTCTTATCTTATTTCAAGTGATTTTGAACAAAAATGGATTGTTCCCCTGGATTCTTTTCTTAAATCCAACTTTAATCTTGTGCTTGATATAGCCGGCTTATCCAAGAAAATAGCTGCTGAGACGGCGAAGTATGTTTATAGTTATTCACCTGCTGTTTTGGGACAAACAGCCACTTTTATTTTTAGTTTTTTGGTGATGCATGTGAGTATTTATTTTCTTTTTGTGGAGGGAAAACAGGTTTTTAAAATCTTGATGGATTTATCGCCCTTAGAGGTTAAGCACGAACAAAGGCTTACCTCAGAGCTTAGAAACATGGTGATGGCCACAGTGTATGGTTATCTGGTAACGGCTCTTTTTCAGGCTTTTTTGGCCAGTGTTGGTTTTTGGTTTGCCAAGGTTCCAGCGCCCATGGTTTTTGGTTCGCTTACTTTTTTTGCCTCGTTAATTCCCATTGTTGGAGCCACATCCATTTGGCTTCCCATCTCTCTCGTTTTTCTTTTTAAAGGAGATTATGTTTGGGGAACTTTTCTTTTTCTTTATGGTTTTTTACTTATCTCGGGTGTGGATAATTTTTTAAAACCTTACATCATGAAGGGGAAGGCCAAAATTCATATTTTGCTTATTTTCTTTTCTCTTTTGGGGGGAATTCGTCTTTTTGGTCCCATTGGTATTTTAATGGGCCCAGTTATTACAGCTTTGTTTGTTGGGTGTATTCGGATTTACCGTGAAGATTTTTTGAAATCATAAAATGATGACAAAAACTCAAAACAAAAAAATACTTGTAGCTGATGACGAAGAAGAGTTTGTAGCTGTTCTTTCAGAACGGTTACAACAATGTGGTTTTGATGTGAGTTGTGCTTACGATGGAGCAGCCACCATTGAAAAAGCCCGAGCCATTTTGCCTGATCTTATTCTCTTAGACTGGCGGATGCCTTATGGCAAAGGTTCTGCTGTTTTAGAAATGCTTGCCGAAAAAGAAGAAACCAAAAATATTCCTGTTGTTGTGATTAGCGGGATAGATGAAACAGGGATGGATGAGGAAATGCAACGTTTTAAAGTAAAAGCCCGCCTTTATAAACCCTACCAAGACAAACAACTCTTAGACGTTATCAAAGAATGTTTAGGGGATTAAAAATAATATAGTGTTTTAATTTTGAAATAGTACGGTAGTCGTGAGTCATTGCGAGGAGCCGTTAGGCGACGTGGCAATCCAGGTTAATAATTTAAAATTTCCTCATACAAATCATTCCAATCTGGATTTAGTAATTCTATCAGGGCCAATTTCTTTTTTCGAGATCCAGCTTTAATTTGTTTTTCTCTAATTATTGCCTGTTGCATTGTGTTATGAGATTCAAAATAAACTAACATTTTGCAGTCATGTTTTTTAGTAAAACTTTCTTCCATGTTGTTTTTATGTTGGTAGATACGTTGGATTAAATTTGATGTAACTCCAGTATACAAAGTTCCATTTTGTTTATTGGCTATGATATAAGTTGCTGGTTTTTTCATAACCTGGATTGCTTCGGCCCTTAGATGGGCCTCGCAATGACAATTTCTTCTTATTTTAAAAATTAAACTTTTTCATCAACTTTAAAAAATAATTTTTACGTCCCATGGATTTCCATTTTTTTTCAAAAAAAGTTTCTGGAAGTTCGGGCAGGTTGGGCAAAAATCCATCATGAGTGGGTTTAAGCCAGTGCACTTCTCTTAAAAGAGTTTGGGTTTTTTTGGCATAGCTTTGAACATCGGTACCAATGATTAATTTTCCTTCAGGTTTTAATACATGGCTTAAAAGCCATACAAACTCCTTACTTAATAACCTTCGAAAAGCATGACGACCTTTAGGCCAGGGGTCTGGAAAAAGAACATAAATAATTTCGAAGGTATTTTCTGAAAAATATTGGGGAACAACAATTCTGGCATCACCTCCAATGAGAGTGATGTTTTCTAACTTCTTTTTTTGAATATTTTCAGAAAGTTTTAAGAAACGGCTTTTACCCAACTCGATGGCAATGAATTTTTTATGAGGTTGCAAACTCGCCAAGTAAAACAAAAGACCCCCCCGCCCTGGGCCTATTTCTAAGATATCACCGGTTAAATCTTTGGACGATTTCGGAAAAAACTTGAGAGGTTTTTTTACCTCATGATCGAAGGGGAAAAGGCGCATGCCCAAACTTTAGCGGATGATTTTTTGAAAATCAAAAGAAAATAACGCCCCCGCGCTCCTGCGGAGCTTGCCCCCTCTTAAGATAAGAGGGGGTGGGGGGAGTTAAGGAGACATTTTCCTTAAAATTTGCTATCCTCCCATCATGAATTTGGATGAAGCTATCGATCATTATTTAAACTACATCGTTGTTGAAAAAGGCTTATCTAAAAAAACCCTCGAGGCTTATTCGCACGATTTAGCCACCTTTGCAGAATTTGTGAGTGTAGGGGCACAGCGTGCTGTGCCCATTTTGAATGAATTAAATGAACAACATCTCCTTAAATACCTTATTTGGCAAAAAAAGAAGGGTTTGGTGGCCAGAAGTTTGGCTCGTCATTTGGTGGTGCTTCGTAATTTTTTCAAATTTTGTTTTGAAGAAAAATTTACCAAGGAAGATATTTCACAAAAGGTAGATTCGCCCAAGCTGGGACGCAAGCTTCCTCATGCTCCTACACGACTGGATGTTGATAAACTTTTAAATGCTCCCGATTTAAAAACAAAACGCGGCCAAAGAGATAGAGCCATGCTAGAACTGTTGTATGCAAGCGGTTTGCGGGTTTCTGAGCTTGTTAATTTAAAAATGGATGATGTGCATTTAACAGAAGGGTATTTAAAAACTTATGGGAAGGGCAGAAAAGAGCGCTTGGTTCCCATGGGTAAATTTGCCATTTGTGAGATGAAGGAATACTTGGAAGGGGTTCGAAAAAAGATTTTAAAACAAAATGTATCTAAATTTGTTTTTATAAATGGGTCTGGAAAGGTGCTTACTCGCCAGGCTTTTTGGAAGCGCATTAAATTTTATGCCTTGAAAGCCGGTATTAAACAAAATATTTCACCGCATAGTTTGCGTCATTCTTTTGCAACTCATTTGCTGGAAGGTGGGGCCGATTTGCGATCGGTTCAGGTGATGTTGGGGCATGCCGATATTTCCACCACCCAAATTTATACCCATGTTTCTAGAAAACACCTCATTGAGGCCCATGAAAAATTTCATCCGAGGGGATAGGACCCTCATTGACTTATCACTTTTTGAGTCTTATAATTTATTATTATGAAGCTTATTACGAGTCGCCATGGAAGAGAGAATTTTCTCAACGATGCCAGAATTTTACAAAAAACAATGTCTCAAATTCAGGGAAGGGCTCTTATTCCTAAAGGGGTTTATCGATTTAAAACTATGAAAGAGGCTCATCAATGGATGATTCAACAGATGGCCGCTATTCACGCGCGCCAGAAGTTCAAGGCTTGTGGCATTGATTATACTGAAGCTAAAAATAGCATCGAATTTTTTTCATTAGATGGAGTTTCAATTCCTGTTGTTAAAAAAGAATTATTAATTCGCATGAAGGATACAATTCGTCCCAGTGATAAGATGGATGTAGAATTTTTGAAAGTTAGGATCGAAGAAGAAAATAAAAAATAAAGGCCCATGAAAAATCTCATCCAAGAGGATAGCCAACCCCCTTCAAATTACAAATAAAACATATATAAATCAATAGGTTATATAATTTTACTTCAATTTAAAAATTCCTCACAACTTTTTTCAAGGGAAGGCCGATACCGCATTTGAAGATTGGTTTTACTTGAGTTTTCATTCAATTGAGCCCATTCAGGTTGCAGCGGGAGGCATGACATGGCCATTAAAATTACGCCCTATGTTGGTGGCGGCGTTGATATTTTCACAACAAAAAAGGATAACGAAGGTGCGTATTTAGGAACCGAAGAAACGTTTGGCTTTCATGCTAATAATGGCTTGCTCTACATAGAAGGTGCTGCTGTTGTTTCACAAACCCGGAAAAACATTGATGATCAAAAAACAAATGCTCAGATG
>C687J35021_10000366_pt1 | contig 35741 bp, 46 predicted proteins | sample RifCSPhighO2_12_FD_35021 | JGI IMG/M metagenome (IMG submission 35021) | reverse complement strand
AAAATATGCGGCAAATGATTCGTAAGAACGGCAAGCATTTGTGTTTTTAAAACCGCAATCTCAACATCCTGATTTTTATCTTCTTTCTTTACTCCGTTCATTCCATTGCTATTTTTAGACTTCAAAAAATCTTTTACTATTAAGTAAATTATCAAAGCAACTCCGACTGTCGGACTAATTTGTGATAATGATGTTAAAAATTCCGTCATTCCGTTATTTTTTATTTAGATTTTACAAACCCACCAGTCATCTGCCCAGCGGGCATTTAATAATAAATTGTTGTCTTTTACAAATTCGCATACCGCTTTATTAACTCCGGGCTCTTCAAAGAAATCGTGTCCGCACAATACTCCGCCACTCTTTACTTTTGGATACCATACCCTAATATCCATATAACAATCTCTGTAAGTGTGATCTGCGTCAATATAGACGAAGTCCAGAGAATTATCCTGTATTTTTCGTGATACTTCTTGCGAACTGTCAATATACCAAGTAATACGGTCGTTAAATTCTTTTAATCTATCCTCTGTTCTTTTTGCCCATTCTAAAGAATGCCAATAACTATCCACAAGAATTAGTTTTAATTCAGTCCACTCTTTTAACATTTCAGAAGCATTGTCGCCTATTGCCACTCCTATTTCAGCTCCCAAAACTTCTCCTTTAAATTTTTCTCTGCAAAATTCCAAAGATGGGCGCATATTTTTAGTGAATTTTATTTTGACTATCTAAATGCAAACCTCTTACATCAAAATTAGCAATTCTTTTATAACCCAATTCTTCCAATTCAATACATAAAACCATATCGCAACCCACCAAAGCCCCTGCTATCGCTAAGTTTGGTTTGAATATAGGTTTTTGTATCTGCTCGCAAACAGACTTTTTAAGCATAGTTAATCCAAAATGTCCAAGTCCTATTTCTTTAATACCAAATGGTTTTCTCAAATCAGTCGCTCCATAGGTTATTGTATTATTGCTGTCGCCCTCAGGATAAACTCTTTTCTTAATTAGGTCCCAAATAAAAACTGAATTATCTATTTTTGTGTGCCTGTTCATCTGTGTTCCGCAGGCATAGCCGACCTTTTCATCATTAAAACATGGCAGAAGCCCGTTTATTGCGTTTGACGGGGCTATTACATCGTCTTCAAGGAATAAAAACTCTTCTGTTTCAATATAAGAATATAATTCGTTATAAAGTCTGGCTATTACATCTGCGTGTTCTGCGGTATGAACGCCATTCTCTATAAAAGCATTGGCAGATGGTCTTACTGTTTTTGATTTTATAAATTTAATTGAATTATATCCTTTTAATTCTATAATTCTTTTTTCTAAAATATGCAGAAAATCCTCGTTGTCAGAATTGGTTAAAAATATCAAGTTAATCTTATCTTTTGGATAGTCAATAATTGAAAGTCCCCAAAAATACGGTTCAAGAGAATAAAACCTGCCCGCCAACAAACCACAAATTGATAATTCTTTTTCCATTATGTTTCTCTTATTGCTATATAATTTACTATTACTCCAGCAGTTCCTGCCGCTGAACCTATATTTATTGTGCAACCTGAAGCCGTAATGCTTGTAATCCAGCAAGATACATTCGCCATAGGGGTTGCGACGACTATCGGAGCGGCTTGAAATGCAGTAGGAAATGTTACAGCAACCGAAGTATTGCCTGATAAAACAGTGGCAGTTGAGGCATTGTCATAAGCCATCGTTCCTTGAATATCTAATAATTCAATAGGTGTCGTCCCGATACCAACTCTCCCAGTTGCTTTATTATAAACAAATCCAGCATCTCCTCCAAATACTCCTCCGTCATTAAACTGAACCTGCGTATCTAAACCTGCAGGAATTCCGCTTATAGTTTCTATTTTGTCATAGATGGCGTTTTTAGTAGGGACCTCAAGCGAACCATTCCAGTCAACCCCGTATGCCTCATCTGGCACTAAAATATCATTTGAAAAGGTTTGAGCCGCGCTTTCCAATGTAGCGAAAGTATGTCTTACAGCTCCTGTGGTTATCGTCCCATAAAACTTATCAGTCAAAAACTCCTTTGCTCCTGCTTCTGGTGTTGTAAGCAATGGTCCAGAAGTAAATTTAAATGGGGCGGTGTTTGCCGTTGCCGTGCCTGCTTTGAGGTGAAGAACTGCGGTGGGTGTCGTCGTCCCGATGCCGACGTTGCCAGTCGTAGAAATCGTTAAAAAATCGTTATCTCCTGGCTGTCCAGCGGCGGCTTCCCTCCATCCGATTTTAAATTTTTGTGAATCGCTATAATCTGAACCTACATACCACGAAGAATTAGCAGTGCCAGCATCTTGCATCATAAACCACGAATCAGCATTGAAAGAGAGAATCCTGTGGTTAGCATAATCGTCTCCCGATTGTATTGCAGAATTAGCTGGTCCGCTTGCTTTATAAGCGTATAAAACCGCCCAATCGGGAATAGTTCCTAAAAATCCCACACCAAGTTGTCCTGTAATAGAATCAAATTTTAAAAGAGCGCTATCAGTTAATAAACCTGCCGCTCCTGCAAAGGTAACGCGCCCTGCGGTAAGTCCACTATCGGTTATATTAGCGAACGTCGGGCTTGAAGCAATCGCTATGGTTAAATCGGTGGTCTTTAAATTATCGTTGTTGGTAGAGGCAAATGTTACATTACTTCCAGCCAATATATTTAAATCGGTATATCTTCCAAGTATAGACGGGTTATTTTCTACTAAGATATTTCGGTTCATATTTCCTCCTCCTCTGCTTGATATAACCGACATAGTATCTATTCGCAATTTCTTTAATTCTTCTCTCAAATCAGCAATTGCTTTTTGAGAATTACTTAAAACTTCCTCTAATTTTTTTTCATTGTCTTCATTTAAGTCAAAAATTGCTCTTTTTAATTCATTCTCAACATCTTTAATCTGATTTTGAAAGTCCGGTATTTCAACTTTCCTGCCTGATATTTCCCTAATATCTTTTTTTAATCCGTCTATTTCTGCCGATAAAACACCAAGTCTCTCTAAACTGGCATTCTTGTATTCTGCCATAGCAGATTTTAAAGTAAGTAATTTTTGGTTTAAAGCGCCGCTTAACTCTCCCTCGCTCTTTTTTAATTCGCCCTTAAGTTCAATAATGGAATTAAAAATAGACTCAATTTGCCCCTTAATTTCTTGTATTCTCTTTTGGACTATTTCAACAGATTTAAAAACGCCCTTTGTATCAGTGCGGGAAATGCCTACTAATATCTTTTGCAACTTTTTTTTATTCGTCATCTTCGTTTAATGCTCCTTCAATACTTTCTTTTATGCCCGAAATCTCATCTTTAATTGTTGCTTTTAATTCTTTTTTAAATTCATCAAGTTTAGAATTTATCATCTTCTCCATTTCTTTATTATTGGCTTCTAAATCAACTTTCTCCTCTTTTGCGGTGTCTACCTCGTCTTTCTGTTTTAAATTGTTTACAGCCCCCTTTTCTTGCGTCTGTGGCTGTTTTGGCAGGAGTTGTTCTGAAAGTTTTGTGGCGAAAGCAAGCACAGCCGCCGTTTCATCGGGATTTTGCTCTTGTGGCTCTTGACTATTTACTTGTAAGTTATCTTGTGGCATAATGTGATTATTAATAATTATATTATGAATAAACAAATTATCGCTGGAATTATTTTTTTAACTATATGGATTGTTGTAATGCTTATTTGGGGTGGAAGTAAAATCGGAAAACCTGATTACTCTTCAAACTACCAAGATTATCAAGATGGAAGTGGCACTGGACATCCTTTATGGAAGTAATTATTTTGGAGTATAAATTCTTTCAAATCTTCTGACCTCTCCTGTTCTAATTAATAAGTCTTCCAATTTCCTCTTTTCTTCTTTCTCTTTAAATGCTTTTTGCATTTCAATATCAATCTGTTGGGGTTTTATTCCCGTAGTAGTTTTCAATACTTTAACCAACCCTCGCAAATCATTAGAAAATACTTGGTCTAAATAAGATACTCCCCTTGAAGTGAATAAACTCCTTGCTATTAGCAGTCTTACAGGGTCTGCCACATATTGTGTCCTCTCACCTACTTTAACTAATTTCCCTGTTTTATTTTTCTCTAAAATATCCTTCTGCACCTCTTTAATACCTAAAAGGTCTTTTATTATCTGCGGAGCTAATTTGTATTCGTTGGCATTGTAGACATCTTTTAAATCCCTTTGCCTAAAACTATCCTTTCCAATACCAATTTCAACGGGGACTTTCAGTATAGGATTCATAGTGCTAATGGCTCGTAGTATAGGATTGCTTCCAAATAATTGCGTAAATGCCTCAATAGGCGTTCCAAATGATGATATGTATTGTTTCAATCCCTCTGGGGTATCTTGAAGTTTTATACCTATGCTTTCTCTAATAAAAGCGGGCAATGCCTGTCTTTCTTCTTCTGATATACTTTCTCCTATACTTCCGAAAAACCTTAACACTTGATTTATCCTCTGCGGGTTCTCTCCTAAAGTTCTTAATTGCAACTCAATGTTTTTTCTTGTAAAAGAATAAAAAGGAATAATACGCCTCATTATCTGGCTTTCAAATCTTGTTAAGGCCCTATAATCAAATCCTGCTTTTTCTGCCAATCTCAAAGCGTCATCTATGTTTTTGCCTTGTCCTAATGCTGTAATATATGCAGTGGCTTTTTGCTGGTGTTCTATAAATTGCCCTATTGTCCTGCCAATCTTAAAAGGTATGGCTTCTTGTCCAAATCCCAATGTTTTAGCTGTTTCTACAATTCTTTGTTTGCCAAAAGTTTTAGCCACCTGTTTTAATTCTACTCCTTTTTCAATGGCGAACATAAAATCATTATTGTAAAAAGTATCGCCCGAAAATCTATTAACAAATGGTTTCATAACTTCGCTAAACTTCATTGTCTTTCCGCCTATCTGCAAAGTCCCTGCTGGTATTTTAGCATTTTTCCCCATTAAGTAAGCAATCTTCTGCCCTATGGCTATGTTCTTTGGATTAAAAGCGTCTGCTCCCAATACTTCAAAGTTTTGTATCAAACCAGAGACATAGTTTCTGACATGAAATGGAGCAAACAATCCCGTTACGCTTCTTTTGAAAAGTGAAGTAATAGCGTCAAATCCTGTTGCCTTTGCAAGCATATTTACCGTCTGAAATTCAGGGCTTATACTATCTCTTATCAACGCCCCATCGTATTTATTTACATATCCTAACTCCTTGCCAAAAATCCCCTTTTCTTTTATAAGCGTATATCCTTGTTTTACTGCGTCATCAACACTTTTAAATTCATCTAACCCTTTACCATACTTTTTAACAAATCCACCTAAAAAATCTCTCGTCATATTGTCTGAAACAATTTGGCTTTCTCTTGTAAAAAATGCTTTCGCTGGGTCAAGTTCCATATTCTCGTTGGTAAGCAAGTTTTTGAATTGTTTGCGGTATCCTTCGCTTCCAACTTTAATTCCCTTGCTCTCATTCAAAAACTTTGCTAACTTATCCTTTTTAATGAATGGGAAATAAACCTCATAGGGGTTTTCTAATCCTAACTGTTCGCCAAATTTCATTCCTCTCGCTGTTTGTTTTTCAATTACTTCTGCAACTTCTTTTGAAGTTCCTTTTAACGCGGTTTCTCTTGCTATTTCAGCAGGAATTTTTATCGCTGTTTTCGTAGCTTGGTTATAGAAGTCGGTGAGTTGGGATTTAGAAGGAATAATTGTAAGATTTTCGGCATTTGTGAATGCGTGAGAAATTTCTCCATTTGCTTCTCTAAAAAGTATATGATTATATCCTAATTTTTTGGCTTCTTTAATAATATCTTTTTGGATAAAACCAGGTATATGCCCGAATCCTATATCTTTTTCGCCATAACCAAGCGGATTATAATTTAATCCATTATCTTTGGCTACTTTCTTGAAGATATTAACAACATCTTCATTTTTAATATATGCTGGGTCTAATGTTTTTATTTTTCCGACTGGTAAAACTTCGTATTTTTGACCAGCGTGTTCGCCTATTTTTTTAGCGGTTAATCCTTCGCCTGGTTTACTTGCAAAAATTGCCCAATCCTCTCCGGGTTGTTTGAATTGAGAAAAAACTTCTTTTGAACCGTGTTCTAATTTATTGCTTTCAATTACTTTCACAAACTCCTCCGCACTCTTATATTTCCTTGCTTCTTGGGCAAGGGGTTGAAGAACGCTATCAATTTGTGGAGTGATTGTTTCCCCCGTTTCTCTTGCAATTTGTGCAGAAGTTTTTGATACTCCCTTAATTGCTTGGTTAATAATGTCGGTTCTTTTTGGCACATATCTTATTCCTTTATCATCAACAGTGGTAAAAAAATCAAAGTCTTTTCCTATTGGAGGTTTTTCTACTTTCCCTTTAATAATTTTTGTTTCCCCCCTTAAATTAGTATAATTGAAAGTTATATCATCTCCTTTTTTTATGGCTTCTTGGGCGAGAGGTTTTAATGTATCGTCTATTTTAGGCACAATAGTATCTCCGGCCTCTCTTGCTAAAAATTCCGCCCTTTTCCCTGCAATCATTTTTAAAGCCAACTCTTCTCTTTGACTTTTTGTCAAAACTCCTGTTCCCAATCGGTCTAAGTTAGAAGAAGCTAAACCTAATTTAGCCTGTTGTTCTTTTGATAAAAACTTCAATATATCATCAGTTGCCCCTCTACTTGACTTATAACCATACTGAAAAGCCTTACCCAATGCGTCTTGTAGTCCCTCACCTGCTATTTTTAAACCAATAGCTGTTTCAGGTGTTAACTTCTCAACACCCCTTAAAGCAATTTTACCTGCTCCTTTGGCAGTAAATCCTATTCCTTTGGCTATCGCTCCGCCAAAATAAGTTGTCGGGTCTAACAAAACATCTCCCACAAACCCTATCCCAAATTTCGCTATTCCATTTTCAACCCCCAACTTTTCGGCAACATCAGAAAAGTATCTGCGTTCCCCCTCATAATCTCTTCCTGTAATAGCCGAACCTATGCCTTTTGCAATACCTGTGCCATATTTAGCAATTCCAGCAATAGGACTTTCTTCTTCAATACCCGTTAAGACAGCTTCTGCTGGGTTAAAAGCTCCCAATCCTTTGCCTAATCTTTGTAGAAAAGAAAGTTTTGACTTTTGATCTAATATCTTTGAAACTTCCTTGCCATATCCTGCTTGCTCAGTAGCAGTTCTTAATCCTTCAAGAGAAGTCAAATCAGTCGTCTTTTTAACGACTTTAGTTTTTCCTATTCTTGAAATTCCTCCTATACTTTTAGTTGTGCCTAATGTTGCTATTCCCATTATTTCATAGGATAGTATGGTTTAAATAAGAAATCAGATATTGAATCTATAATTGTCGGAATGGGTTCGTAAAAACTTCTACTAGTATAAGTTTTTTTAATTTCTGCCACTCTTGTTGTTTGTCCTTCTGGCAATGGTTCTTTTTTACCATATACATTAGTAGCTACTTTCTTTGCCTCATCTTTATTAGAAATCAAGAGATTAGCATCAATACCAGCAATTACTTCTTCATAAGAAGTTTTAGCAGTTTTATCTTCTTGAATAGCAGTAGTTAATTCTGCCTTTGAAAATGCTCTTGGTTGGCTTAATTTCTGAACCTTTTGGATAGCAGATGCTTCGGTATCACCTGCGGTTATTCCAGCATCAGGATAAAGTTCTTGAAATCTTGCTAAGTCAAGCACTGATAATGGTTTTTTGTTATCACCAGTTATCTCTGAATCTTTTACTGCCCCCAATCTCGCTTCTTTTTGTTTATCTAAAGCATACTGCAATCCGAACTTTCTTTTATCTTCTTCAAACTTATCTAAAGCAAGTTTATTTTCAAATTCTTGCTGTTTCTTTTGCCCAGCCTTACCTTCTAATGCTAACTCTCTTTCTTGTTGCGCAAATGCTCTTGCTTGAGCCGCCCGTTGAGCCGCTATGCTCAATCCTCCTGTTGGCAAACCATAAGTCCTCTCAATTTGAGTTATTAGTTGAGGGTTACCCCTTGTTGCTTCTTCAATTCCGTCCCATCCTAAAGTTTGAGCTACTCTATCTATGGTACTTATGGCGTTCTGCTTCATTTGCTGGTTGATCTCCGCTATCTTAAACCCAAAGTTCATTTTCGTTTCAAAAAGTCTGTCAGCTTCCTGTCTGTCTTGCTGGGTTAAGTTCATTACCGTATCAAGATAGCGTTCTTTTGAATTTCGTGTTTCTAATAAAGTATTGTAATTTTTAATAAGCTGTTTATTCCTTGCATTGGATAAAGCTATCACTTGTGAATCTGTAGCAAACCCGCCTGCTTTGGTTACTTCTGTCCTGATATCATCTTCTGTCCCTTCAATAACTTTCTTCATATTTATCAACTTCATATCAATAGCCTCAATGCCTGATGTCTTTAAAAGAGACTTATATTCCTCAACCAGACTGGTTCGCTGGTTCTGTTGTCCCATATAATCCTGATAAGCTCTTATAGTAGAATTTAAGTTGGGATCTTGCGTAACAAAGTTATCAAGCGCACTCGTGCCTTGTTGAGAGGCTGGGAATTGGTTAAACATACTGGTTGCTCCTTCATAGGTTGAGGGCGCTTGAACACCTGCGTCTTTAGCGGCTTGATGTCTTGTTTGAAACTCCTCATATTTAGGTGGTGGGAGCGTAGCTTGAAACGCCCTATTAGCCTCTTGCGGAGTTGGAGTTCCCTTTGGAACAGTTAGCAAAGCATCCAGTGTCCCTCCCAATGCCACATCCCTACCTGAAGCCATTGCTTCTCTTTGGGCTTTTTGTGCGGCTACCTCCTGTTGGGTAGCCAAAACTCCTTTCTCATTCAATACATAAGGAGAAGACCCTGATTGTATTTTAGACAAACCCGACTGTAGGGATTGCAGATAATTTTGCGACCACTCATCTGTTTTACCCTGATACCTGCCTATCTCTCCCTGTAATTCTTCAACTGAAGCAGGGGTATATTGATTAGATACATTATAATCGGGCGTTACATCAAAATACTGTATCCCGTTGACGGTATATTTATATGGTTTTAAATTGACTTTTTGTTCTGACATATTTAATTATTTAAAGCAATTATTGAACCTACTCCATTTCTCCAGCCACCTTCGCTATATGTCATTGGAATATTAATATCTGTGGCATAATAACTTTGTCCTACTGAAGCAACTGACGATTTTGGTCTATCTGCGACTACCCCATTTAAAGTTACATACTTTCTGTTTACTACCGACAAGGCGTCAGTCGGATTATCTGTTAATTTCCTGTCGGTAAAAGCCTGCGACTTCATATATTCCCTGATAACGTCCCATATTTGTTTTTTATCTATTTTTTCTTCCATTAGCTTTTAACGAAATCATAATCAATTTCTATTTTCTTGAAAGTCATATTTGCTGTTCCAATGTTAGTTATTCTTAATCCTAAAGCATAAGTTTGATTTATATCTGGAGCATATCTTTCTATATCATTCCCAGATGTCGCAGTTGAACCTACCGTAAAAGTCTTTGCTGAATTGGTTATAATATCTGCGTCAGACCCTATAAGCTCTAATTTGAACTCATTATTAGTTACCAATGGCTTGACATAAACTCTTATCTCTTTTATAGCTATCTTCTCTGAAAATAACTGGGTCTGTGTCTCGTATACTCCAGCTATAACAGTTCCCACTCCTGTCGGGACTGTGGTGAACTTATAGAGTTTGTATTTAGTTGTCGGAGCGGAATCTGTTTCTAATGTTGAAAAATACACTTTTGCCGAACCAACTCTATTATTCGTATATCCTGCTGAAGAAGCTCCGTAAAATAAGTTTGAAACTACCGCGCAAACAGGTATCTGTTGGATGTCGGTTTGAGTTGTGGCTGAAATTCTGAATAATCTAAATAACCCTTCCTGTATTTCATTATCATATTGCCCGTATACAAGAAGAGAACCTTTTAAAACTGACGCATCTTGCTCTGGAGCGGCAAATCCAACCAAATTTCCCGTAGAAAACATCGCTCCAAAATTCGGTGAAACAGAGTTAGGCAAAGAAATTGCTTTACTCCCGCCTGCATATAACGCAGCTCCGCCTAAGTCATACCCCAATGTATATGAAAAAGGGCCAAAAGAGGTATTAGCATTTAAAGAATAAGCGTTATATGGGTCAAAAGAAGTAATCCCTGCATCTACTCCATTCCATTTCATTAAATAAGAGTCAGCCGATGAAAGTGAGGCGGTGTCTTGAGTAATAACAGTCATATCAGCTTGAGAAACCCTTGAAACAACTATTTGAACATAAGTACCATCGGGCGAGACATCTATATCTCTCACTTGAGTCCCAGAAGGAAAAGCTGGAGAGATTTTAGAATAGGATATTACAGTCTCCGTAGAGTCAATTTCAACCAAGTTTATGCCATTGCCAAAGTAAAGTTTTCCAGCAAATTGCACTGAAGGGCGAGGAACGCTTGAAGTATAAGAAGATTGAGTACCTACAAATGTTTCAGAAGCGCCGTCAAAGTTTATTTTAGTTACTCCCCTATCGTGTCCTATAAAAATCTTTTCAGTTGAGCCATAAAACTGAATTGAAGCCCCATATTTGAAGGTCGGACTTTGGGCTGTTAAGGTCGCCAGAAGCACGGGGCTGTCAAAATCTGGGTTATATGTTCCTATATTATTTACCTGAATTTTATAAAGCCGCCCTGTGTGTCCTATGGCATAAACATAAGTTATGCCTGATTCCAAACGAGGGCGAGCAGCCATAATTAGGTCGGTTATCACACTCTCGCCAGAATCTATCCTTGTGGGTTGCTCAAACCAAGTAAGATTTCCAGGGTCGGAAAACGGGTCGTTGCCGAAAGTTTTAGCATACTTGGCAAGACCAGAATTTATATCTCCTTTTTCGTATCTGGTTAATCTGCCTTGAAAATTTGTGATAGTTAAAGTTTTCATTTTATAAAATTAAGCAAAACACTCCCATTGAATTTTAACATCTGAACCAGCAGAACCATCCATTGTTGTAAAGTTAAGTGTAAAATTTGTTGCATCTAACGCGCTTAAATCAGCAATCACATTACTTCCTATTTGAATATCAATAATAGCCGAAGCATTTTGACTTACTAAATTTGCCGAAGCATTTGTAATATCAATGGCACTCACAGTATCAGTACTGGTGCTTCTTGCAGAACCGTGAGAGATACCAGCCGAACCAGTATTATTACTCCACATTGCCGTAATTATCACAAGTTTTGGCGTAACCCCTAATCCGTGAGCCACATCTTGGGTTCCTGTGCCGCTTGAACCCAATCTATTTGTTTGTCCTGAACCAAATACTGGAATGATAGTTTCAACTTTGTCATACACCGCATTTTTAGTAGGCGGTTCTAACACTCCATTCCACCCTACGCCATAAGCCTCATCAGGAATAATTGGGTCAGAACTAAAAGTTTTTACCCCTGCTATAGTTTGGTCTGTAGATAAATCAACATAAGGTAAAGACACAATTGACGAAGGATTCATTATTTGGAACACCGAACTAACCGAGTCAAATTTAAAAATTCCAATCATAGACGCAGTAATATCGGTAGTATCTGGATTAGCTAAGTTTGTTTTCTTAATTAAAGCTGACACAGAACCAGAAGAACTTGTAAAGACCTGCAAAGCAATAGGTGTGCTTGTTGGAACGGCTGGAATTTTTATTACTAAACCCAATCCGTCAGAAAGAATAGAGGGATTTTCAGAAAGTTTTACTCCATATACAGAACCTGACATTACCGAAGCCCGAGCATAAATAAAAGTCTCGTTTTGAATATCAACGGCATTAGCCACCCCTGCCCATTTAACTCCTGCCGCTTGATTGCTATCTGCGGTTAAAACCTGATTATTACTGCCTATCGCCAGCTTGCTTAAAACTGATGATGAACTGGCAACAAGAACATCCCCTTTAGTAAGAGCTGTCTGCCCTGTGCCGCCTTTATTTGCCGCCTGAACGTGTCCTCCTCCGTCTGAAGCAACGGCTCTCACATCATACATAATCGTCCCAACTGCCGAAGAAAGCGTGCCTATAAAGGTCTCTACCTTCTTAATGGCATCGTTTTGAGCCGTCTCAACAGATGAGTGTGAAGGAGAATTCAATTTGTTGGTGGCTGTTGGGTCGCTTATAGTTGAAATTACGCTTGGAAATGTTGACATTTTTTGTTAATTATGTTGGTTTTACGATGGCAGTATAAACACTGCCTGTCGGCTTTGAAATGGTTGTATAATTTGCGTCATTAACTGTGTCATAGGAAACACTTGACTGGTCGTACTCAATATCAGCCTGATCGTAAATTTGTTTGCCTTCAACATAAGTGCCTGTGTACACACTACTTGTTGGCTTTGCGATATTTACATAAGGCATATTTTAATACTCGTACCCGTCAAGCGCCAGACCCCTTGTTTGTGTAGGTTGCTGAGCGCCGCGACTAAGAGTAGAAATTAACTCTTCTGTTCTTTTTTCATATTTTAAATTAAAAGCATCCCCTTCGTTTATCTTTCCCAAAGAATACAGATAACTTGCCGCTACCCTCCAACCCAGAATCCTGTAATCAAGCGTAATAGGATATGCCAAAGTATCTGCAACTGCCGTGTAATCCGTTGGTTTTAAGAAATAAAATAGCCTGATAAGCTGAGAAACATTGTCAGTGGAAACAGGTGTCGGAAATATCTCATACCAATCGCCTCTATCGTCAAACATAGGGCTTTCCTTGCTGGCGTTCTTTCTAAACCACCCAAAAGACATATTGCCTTGAAGGTTAGAAACATCCACTTGCTCCGCTCTTTTATAGTTTTCTTGGTTTGTATCGGTATAATTTAGTTCTATTGCCTTCAAAAAAAACATATCAGTCGGGTAAAGATATGTTCCCGTGCTGGCTGTGCCGTCTCTGTAAGACTCTTGAAGTTGGCTTGCATCAACTCCTCTGGCGATTAGCCTTCGGTGAAAATCAGACTGGGCTTCGTTGCAAAAAATAAGACCAGTGGCATTAGTTAAGCCATTTGAATCGGTTTTTGCTTGGGTTCTACTAAAAGTTAAAATATCGCTTACGTCTGGCATAATTTATTGTCTGAGTCATACCCCCTATGTATAAGCATAAGGAGTATTGACAAATAACAAACTATGTTATTCTACGAACTTACGGCACTCTCAACTCTTGCGATTCTGTATATCGCAACGGCATCTTCAAATCTGGTTACTCCCAAAGTTACTTTTCCACCAATAGAGGTGTAAAGATTCAATGGATTGTTTGAATCAGGCGTAGTTACAAGAATTGGCTCTGGTTGCTGGAAGAATCCCCAACCAAATGACTGCTCTCCTAACACGGTTGTCGGGAAAACATTAACTGTTGAGTTAAAGTAATTCTGCCAAGCTGACCTTAGGTAACGAATGCCCCTAAAGTCGCCCAAAGCTCCTGCTCTTAAGTCATCTACCGAAGTATATCGTCCTACATCGTTGAATGAACCTGAAGCGGTATTAGACATTAAGTCTGACTCCGCAAACGGGTGAATTACAGCGACATAGTATTTTCCATCATAAGGCCTTAATCCTGCGGCGTTTGAAGCGGCAAGATTCCTATAAGCCTTATTCATTTCAGATTGAGTAATCAAGTCTCCTGCAGCTAATCCTGTTCTGGCTGTTTTGTTACCTGCGTAGATAACTCCATTAGTTCCAGCGTTTACTACTGTCTGAATTGCTGTATCTATCAATCTGGCAAGGGAGTTTTTAACTTGCATTACGCAAGCGTCAACTACCTCAATAGCCGAATTGTGAACTAATAAATCAGAGACAGAAACGAGTATACCCCATTGATAGGGCCCAGTTGAATAACTGGTAGAACCCCAAGTAATAGCTGAAGGGTTAGTTCCTTCAGTTATTGCGGCTACACCCTGAGTAGATGATACTGGGAAACCTCTGGCTGTCGCGGCTTGTCCTCCCTGGATAGAAGCCCCTGCTCCAAACACCGAACCTCCCAAAGCTCCCTCAATGGAAACATTGATTTGCACTGGAAGCTGGTTAGTCTGTGGAAATAGAATTCTGTCATACCCTTTGGGCGAGTCTCTGCGAACTCCCAAACGGGCATACTGCAATTGTGGTTCTAACACTCGGATTTCATCCCTGATATAACCAATCAATAATTCAGAAACATTAGTTGAAGCGCCTCCCCAACTGGAATTTCTTACTGTTACTGGCATTTAATTTTCAACTCTCTTATTAAATTAAACTTATATCTCCTCTATCTACGGCTTTAATAACTTCCGCCCGCTTTTCCTCTAAAGACATATCTTTTAAAGGTTTTGGTTCTCCCGTGTTAGGAAGATTCACTGCCGAACCTCCAGCTGGATTATCAGGTGTTGGTTGAGGCATAGTCAGTTTGCCTTCTTTGGCTAACACTGCTACAGCCGCATCCTCAACCGAATATCCCAAAAGAACCTTCTCTTTAATTTTGTCCTTAAATTCTTTGGCGTTTGGATACTTATCAGTCGTATCTGAGAAAGCGGANTAAAACTCTACTTCTTTTTTTGCGGTATCTCGCTCAATTTCAAGTTTTTGTTTTCCTTTAGCTAATTCATCCCGCTCTTTAGAAGTCAATTTAACTTTATTTGAGAGTTGTTTTATTCTTTTTTCGACCTTGCTCTCTTTTTGACCTTCTTCAAGGTCTTCCTCAAGCTGACCTTCTTCAAGGTCTTCCTCAGGATTTTCTATAATTTCCTCATTATCGTCTGCCATTTTATTTACATTGATAAGGAAGGCGAACTTCTTATCAAGATTTAGTTATTATTATCATTGGCTTAAAGGGACTAACTTTAAGCTCAAGACTTTAGATATACCTTTGGTATACCTTTACTATACCTTTGGTATACCTATTGAGAAACAACGAATCGTTTCTCGTGCTTTTGAGAACAGGTATAAGAATTACACCACACTATCAGTTTATCAGGATTGTCCGGATGTGCCGCGATATTGAGAACGCTGTGATAGATAATATCATCAGGATTCTTTGTTTCATCGCAATAGGAACACCTTAATTGCCCAATCTCCCTGAAATGAGGGCAGAGTTTGTATTGCTCTGTTGAAGGGTAGTTTTTGTCAACTACTCCACAATACTCACAAAGGCCGCCTCTTACTTGAGGCCATCGCCTTGTAACAGGCACTGTTCTCGAACCCTGTCTTTCAATCGTTGGCGCTTTTGGCGCTGTCGGTTCTGGAGCCGTTTGAGCCACCGTGCTCGGGTTTTCTTCTTTTTTCATATTTTTAAGAACTAATTATTTTACCGACCTTTATTTTAACTGTTTCCGTATTCTGTCTAACTCTAATCTATATGCTTCGCTAAATCCCTTAAAATCAGCATACTTACTAAGAACTTCTATCTTGCCTTGAAGCCTTGCAACCTGTCTGTCGTCTTTCTCCACGCANAACTGATTGACAGCAGAATCTAATGAACCTTTAAAAACNTCATTNTCAAGAANTTTCCAGTAATCTGATTGAGCAAGAGCATCAATCGCTTCAATTATTTTAGCAATCTTTTCCTGCCTTGCTCTGAGCATTGGCTTAACATCAGCTGGTTCTTCTTGCGATAATGTATCTTCAATTAGTTTTGAGTTATTCATTAAGTTCCTGATGATTGACTATTTGCTGAAACTGTTACTTTTTCTGAAATAATACTCGTTACTGCAGCTGTATATTGCCTGAAAACACGAGCATTTAACCCAAGAATTGGAAGTCCTGATACTTCTCGTTGAGCCAAAGTTGAAGCTCCAGCTCTTCCAACAACAGTCATCACGCTTCCAAAACTCTGCACGCTTCCTACCGCAACTACACTGGTAACAATAACGCCCGTTCTAACTCCAAGAGTAGCAACTGGAACGACAAGCCATTCAGCAAGAATAGAAGCGCCTGCTGAAATAATGCTTGTTCTTTGGACATCAAACCAAGTAGTTCCTCCATCATCAGAAGTTTGAAAAGTCAAACTTGCTCCGCCGCCCATAATAGACGCATTATACTTAACTACAATGCTGTCGCAATCCTGTGGGAGCAGAAATGCGTTTGCAACGCCTCCGCTTACCGATGCAGGGCCAGTGGCTGTTAAACCATCATCTACTGTAAGAAGTGTTTGTAATGGTAATCTGATTGACAAATTATTAGAAATGTATTTATTTATTCATACACTTCTTTTTACTTTTTATATTCCGACCTTTGAATTAAATGCCTCGACAGCTTGGGTTTTTGCTTCTTTTGGCATGTTATTTTGAATTGATAAAAGCGATTATCTCATTTATCTTAGTTATCAACTGATTAAGATCTTCCCGTCCCAAATTACCCGAAAATGGGGCAACTTTAACTTGTTCCTCTCGCTCTTTACTTTCCGTTTCACCAGTAGCTACTGTGGATGTAGAATCTTTATTACTTGTTGTCATTTCATCAGGTGGAGTGCTTGCGATAGTTTCATTCATTTTTTTTCTTTTTTTTACTATTATTTCTTTTTTCATATCACTAAAAAACGCCAAACCTCGTAATGAGATTGGCGTCGCTTTTGGCTTTATCGCCTAAGTTATTTTAATTTTATTCTTTATCGACCATTTGTCAAGTTTCGTCCTTTCTTGTTATTTTGAACTCTTTATACTTTTGCTCGTTATTTTTAATGGTTACTGACATTCTTGTACCATTCTGGTTAATGGCTATTTGCATCACATCATACGGTTTTAATTCACTTATCATACTGAATAATTCTTTTTCGTCTTCGTTAAAATCCAAATTTGTCAGATAACCTCCACCATACTTTGAAAGAATGGTATAAGTCTTTTTTCTTCCACTCGTTTTAATGGGTGGTGAAACTGGCACAAAGTGATGCCATTATTTATTTCATAACGAAGTTCTGGGAAAACAGTCCATCCTAATATATGATGAATAATTATTTTCCCAGAACAATCTTTATTTTTCATCTTACACTGGAAGTTGTCTCTTTTTTTGCATTCATACCTCCATTGCTTATATCTGGCATTATTTTTTTCATCTTGGTGCTTGACTAAATTTCTATCTTTTATCCAGTTCGGATGATTTTCTCCTGAAAAAGAGGGTTTTTTCCTTCCCTTATTATCGGGAATAAACTTCGGCATTCTCCCCTTCATTGTTTTACTTATTTTTTCTCTCCTTAACTTTTCGGTAAATGGATTTGGAATATAAATTCCTGATGGCATAGATTTATATTACTCTTAAAATTCGGAAAGTAGGACGCTCCCTACTCCTGTTGATTTTATTGCGACCCTTTGAAATAGTCCCAATTCCCTGTTAATTCCCTGCACACTTCCCGTTTGTGGATTACTTTCTATCGGGACAACAAACCTCCTAATTGTGCCTATTGGAATAACATGGTCAAAATTCTCGGTAAGATCTGCCGCGCTTATAATACTGGCTTGTGTATCGCCAGTAGTTACCCATCTCATGACCGCAGAAGTCGTAATAGCCGCTATTTCTAAAGCGGTAGTATCATGGGTTACTGAAATAACTGAAGATACTGATGCGTTGTCTGAAGCATACCTCGTCAGTGGTCTTTTAGGAGAAGGATATTCTTGCATTATATCATCACTCTTATCTCTTGGAAGAGTGGGTGCATAATTTCTCATATTTATTGTTGATTTGTTTTATTTATTGCTTCTTTTAGCGGAGATGCCGCCTCAATAGGCGAACCCGCTTGAGCTCCGACCTTTTGCTGTTGCTGTGGTTTTAATTGTTTCTGCATTCCTTCCTGCATCATTTGCTGTTGGAGTATCTGTTGTTGCATCATAATCATTTTTTTCTGCTCAGCCAATCTTGCTTCGTGCTCCGCTAAATGAAACCACACCGCGTTCGTTTTAGGAAATATTGCTCTATGAATATAAATATGCTCTTGGTGATTATCTTCTTCATTTGTCTTTACATAATTATCTTTGGCTAATATCTCGTTTTCTTCTGCCGCTCTTAATTCGTCTAATGTCTTTGGAAAAATAGTGTCTATTAAAGAGGGGTCATCAAGGAACTTAGGAAAAAATATGTATTTATTAAAGTTTCTCATTCCGTCAGGCCCAATCGTTTCAGCTAATTGAGGATATAATTGCATTAAATCCCTTCTTAAAACTAACTCTTTATACTCTGCTTCTTTGGCTGAATAGACAAATACTCCTGGCGGAAAATCTGTGTTGAAATCCTTTAAATCTATTTCAGTTGATTCAACTCCCTTTACGCCCACAATGTTAGCTATTTTTGTTTTTAAATCTTTGGCATTGATAGCATAACGGTGAAACCAATGACTCCAAAATTCTGATTCGCCAAACTGCATAACTTTTGATTGCAAGGATTGAGCCATATCATTTAATTGCTGGTCTATGGCTCTCTCTGTAGCTGTTTGCGGACTGCCTTTGATAGGTTGCAATACTTGCCCCGTTCCCATTGGCTCATTAGCTTCTTGTGTTAAAAGAGAAATAAATTGTATCAATCCCGCTGACATCGGGTCTTCGGTATTTAATGGCCAAACAGCAGTTTCATCATCCATTGGAATGTGTTGGTTTATCTGCCTTTGGAAAAACTGACTTATATCCCTCACCTTGTCAGGATTATATCCATAAAGAGGATTAGCCCTGTCTTTAGCGGCAATAAAAGCTAAGTTAAGCAAAACTGACTTTGCTCTATGTTTGTCCTCTAACAAATCGGCTACCGAAAATACAACTGATGAGTGCGGTTCTCTAAACGCTTCTTTAACCACAATAGGCCATTTTGACATTTCATCTTCTCCGTCTTTCAAATCCAGCTTTTGTTTCATTAAAATCTTGCTAAACCCTTTATCTACCCAATAAACCATTCTATTTCCATTGTCATCGTGCCCATAAAACTCCAAGATTTGATATACTTCACCTGAAACTGTGTCTTCCGATGGCTCCATCGCTTTCTTTGCCGCATCTCTCTTTACCTTGTAATCCCATAAATCAGGTTCAATTCCTGTCGGTATTTCTTTTGGGTCTTTAATGCCAGTAATAGTCCCTTTTTTAATCAATCTTTTTAAGTCCCACTTACTCTTAGTTATCCATTTCCAATAATACCTCCAGTCTTGCACTTCCTCAAAATAAGGATCATAACCAAACACCAGAGGATTGATAACATGAGGCTTCATTATCTTTTGCTTCTTGTCAAATTGCAATGTTTCGCAATATCCCCTGCCAAAGAATAATGTATCCCAGACCCAATCGTAATCAATCTTTGGCTTTCCCATTTCAAGATAGTCTGATTGGGATAAAACATTGTAGGAGTTTATCTGATTTTGAGTTATGCCTTGCGAAGGCAGGAATTTAATCTGGAGTTTATTATCGTATAAACTTGATAAAAGCCTGTTAAAGAGCGTAATTAAAAGCGTTGAGGCTATATTCTGGTCGCCTCTCTGTAAGTTGTTAAGCAGAACAAGTTGTTTTACCTGCCTTCTTTTTCGTTCTGCTAAGAAGTCTTGACTTTCACGATAGTAACTGGCGATTTCGTCTGGTTTGATATTAGTTAAACTGATACTAAATCTCTGTCGTAAGCTTTATGACAACTTGCGCAAAGACGTATCCAGTCATTTAATTCTCTTAAATACCGACCACTTTTATTTGCCCAATGAATTTGGTGTCCAATTAATTCCGACCTACCACAATATTCACAAATATCAGACTTACCAAGTTTGTTTTCTACCCAATAATGCAAAGACCTATAACCTACCCTTTTACCTTTCCAGCTTGAATTATTCTCTCCCAACATTTCTGGTCTCCTTTTTCCACGCCAATAACTTACCTTTCCCAACATAGCTTCTCTTAACTTTTCCTTATGTTCTTTTGTTTGTTTATATCCTTTTTTTGGCATGTTTTTGACCACTGCTAAATGGTTTCATAATATCCTGCAAGGTTGTCGGCTTATCAAATATACTTACCCCAAACCTTGCCTCGCATAACACGGCTATTCTGTAGCCTTTTTTATTAAAAATCATTTTAGGGTCGTGGTCTTCTCTCACCGATAAGCCATCTTTCCATAAAAAGTCTTTTATGTATTTAGCGTGAGAATTGAAAAAACCCTGTTTATCGTTTTTAATTCCTTTTATATCTTGACTCTTCATTCTCTTATTCCAGTTAAAGTCAAACATTCTAATAATAAGTTTTTTTCCAGTTGCCGAATCAATTAAAGGAGTATCAGCCTTAGTCGCTAAATCTTGGTCTGTCCATACGCCCTCTTCCGCAATTCCTTTTCTTTCTTCTGATTTATAATCTTTTATTTTCTCCATAATTCTACTGTAGGGGACTGATAATCATTCCACACATCAGACATTTGATCATAGAAAACTCGCCCTTTATTCATTTTTATTATTTTCTCTTTTTTAATTGTTTCACTTTTAATAACTTGTGTCAAGACAGCCGCATCCACACAATTTGGCGAAGATAATCCTTCTTTTAACAAATCCTCCTTTGGTTGTATCCTTATTATTCCATCTTTATTCTGGTACTTTATATTCTCAAACTCATTCCAGCCATAGTTAGCCAATAATCTACCTCCTGATAAAAGCCATTGTCTTTCTCGCCAGTGCCATTCAGCTTTTAAATTAGCAAACATTTCATCTTCAGACTTCTCGCCAAATGCTACACCCCTAACAGGATAATCTAAGTCTTTTACCCTGTCATAAACTCCCTGCCCTACTCCTGTTTTGTCTATAACAATGAAATCAGCTTTGTAATCTCGGTATTTTTCCATAATCACTCCTACTAAATCCATTGTATTGCGGAGCTTTTGATTGAATAATACTTCTTGCAGGTTTCCGCTTCTTAATACTATAGCTGAATTGTCTCCTCCTGCCGCTGGATCTACTCCTAAGATTTTATAACCTGAATGCTCTCCTGATTGGACTATTACCGATTGATACTCTCTGTCATTTATCAACCTAATATAACCCTTCTCATCTATTGCCTCGTCCATTGCGTCCCAGTTTCCCTCTAAAAATGCTTTTCTTTGAAACTCTGGCAAACTCTCTAATGATTTGTAATACTCTTTTGGTAAGTGAGGATTATCTGTCGGAAGAGCTGGCACAAAAACAAACTCATACTGCTCTTTCTCGTCTATTGGGAATAATCTCTTTACCCAGATATTCTTTACCCACGCTTCCCCTAAAGGATTACAACCTGCTAAAAACTTTACATCTTTTATACCGGGCCATCTCAACCTTGACCTTAACATATCAAATACTGGTTTCTTATTCCTGTTTATTTCATCAACTCCTATTATGGCAAATTCAACAGATAAATACTTTGCCACATCATCCAAATTTCTAAATGTCAGAACACCTGAACCGTAATCTTCATTTAAAGTAAATTCGTGTCTTGCTTGATTATATATTCCCAACCAATCGGGAAACTCATATTTTATTTTTGATAAATGCCTGTCTTCTAATGACGGATAATCTTCGCAAAACAATCCTGCCCTTATTCCTTTGATATTATACTTATCGTACAACTTCATTAAGTGATATAACATCATCCATCGCAACCATCTTGATTTACCGCTTCCTACACTTCCGCCAAATAAAACAAACTTAAATCTCTTACTTGCCTCTTGAGCATCTTTTTGTTTTTCAAAGAAGTTTGAAAGTTCACTGAATTTAATAATATCATTTTCCATTAAAGTATCGGACACCTTGAACAGGCACCTGTGATACCATCACATCCACTCCTCATAACTTTACCATGCCACCACATTTTAATTTTGTATATTATTTTTCTAATCATTAAAATAAAACGCCAAAAACATTTCTGCTTTGGCATCGCTTTTTGCTTTGTTGCCACTGAATTTACTTTATTTTTCGTGTTTCCCTTCCACTCCTCTTTCTTTTCTATCGTCAGTCCTCATTTCAAGAAACCTATATGCTTCTTTTAAGTGAACTATTGCTTCAACATTCTCTTTGCACTCAAAACGAGAATTGAGGTCGGCAAGCCGAGAAATAGCGCAACTTATTACCTCCTCTAATGTCGTCCCATTTTCATAAGAACTATCTGGGTTCAACTTATAAAAAGTAATCTTTTGAAACTTCTGTGTTCCTTCTTTATCTTCTGACGAAGAATAATCTCTCTTAAATTGCAAAAGAGCATATTCGTTTTTTTCTTCGGATGAATTTAATTTTGACATAGTTTTTTAATTTTAATTTAATTTTTTAGACCTTTATTCGTCCACTGAAATTACTTTTTTGGTTATTTCAATATCACCTTTTACATTGGTTTCGGGATTTCCCTCTCCCATTTTCCATTGGTCAATACCAGAAATTTTATGTTCTTTTAACCATTTATCTTTTTCTTTATCTGTGAGCCCTGCTAATTTCCTTGCTACATAATTTTTAAGCGAATTCTTTGGTTCGCCCCCTGGATTTATATTTTGCGGATTATCACCAAATCCGCCCTTGCCTGTAGGGTTAAAGTTTTTATTGACTTGTCTTGTAGACTTTGACATTTTTTACTTTCATTATACTTTCTGTTTATTTTTATGTCAAGTTCTAACTCAAACCAGCGTTCCGTTTTAACACGCTCCGCTTCTCTCCCGCAAATCACCTGCCACTTCAAACAAACCGAAGTTTGTTAGTGTGGGGTACCAGTAAGCCTGCTTGCGGGAAGAAATTATCTTGCAACCGTCCTACATCACCCAATTAAGAAGCGAAAGCAGTAGAGAGGATACCATCAGTTAGAATCCTGCAAAACCATTACATTATAATCCGTCCAAGCCACCAGCACAAGGTAGATATTACATACTGGCGGAGCGTCTGATACTTTTGTAATTTTTATAGGTTTTAATCAAACAAAAAAAGCGCCTAAAAATAGGCACTCTTTTTGTTGTTTTTGAAACATACAACAGAAAAACACTTTATAGAAAATGTGCTTTTGTTGTATATTGTATGTTTCATACTATCATTATATTCTTATTAAAAACCTTGTCAAGCCTTACTTATCCACAGGTTTAAAAAGGTGTTTATATCTCTCTTTATTTTCTAAAAGCCATTTAGGAAGTTCACTCTCATCAATCTTATAAATAAAATTCCTTCCTAAAAAATCCCTATTCTCTTTTATATTATTTTCTAAATTATTTAAAACTTGTTTGCTTGCGTATGTTTCTTCCGTGTAAGAATCAGTCAGCTTTTCTTTTACTTTATCATATCCACCCATTGATGTAAAATGATAGCCGTGTTCATTTGGAGTTTTGTAATTTCTGTCTGTTCTTAACTCATTTAAACACTTGCCTTTTATATTCTTATATTTACTTGCAATAGTTCCCCAAAACTCCTCTGACGAACGATTGTTCAGCCAATAAGTATACACTCGCAGCTTTAATTTAAAAACCGCTTTATTATTAAAACCACCTGAAATCATCAACTCATTCCATTCGTATAGCTCATCTACATCTCCTAAATAAATTATATCTTCGTCATCAAGGTCTGTCAAACAATCCTTCAGCGACTCCTTCATACACCACTCACGGATCCAGTGTTTAGCCCCCTCGCCATAATTTGTATTAGGACTTTTTTTTGCTTCTTCCCAATACTTACCCCAAATATCCTCTGTGATAAAATAATGTTTTACTTTATCCCAATTTTGATTAAACTTTTTTTCTTTTGGCTTGCCTGAAAATGTTTTATCAAATTCTATTACCCGAAATTCATCAATAAAATCTTTTAAAATATTGTAGCGGATTTCCCAAATTTCTTCTTCCCCGTTGTATGAAATGCAATCTATAATTTTAGACATAACCTTTACCTGTGCCACATTATTTTTTAAATAATTAAACCCTTAAATAATTCTTTTTGCTCTTCATTCAATTCCTTTGGAATATAATTTGAAATAAACGGAAAAACTTCCACTTCTTTTATCTCGTAATCTTTATAAATCTTTCTTATAAACTCAATCACTTTCCTTGTGCCTTCCTTATCAAACTTATAGGCTCTTTGTGTTGAGTCGGTATAAAGCACCTCCTTTGTTTTTTCGTCCACTAAAGCATTATTTAATTTCTCGTCGGCAATTTTATCCTGCAATTCGTTAAATAAAGGAAAATAGTTTTTCTCGTAGAAACGTTTGTAAACATATCCAAACTTAGTATTCCTCAATAATGGGTTGGCTTGATATAATAGAGCTACTTGCTTATCTATTTGACGCAATATGCTAAATGTTTTTATTATTTTCATATTTTTTAGAATTAAGATTATTATTTTTACCGAATTTGAAATTGCCTCAGTTTTTATATCACTACTTAAACAATAAATAAAGTCCTCGTTCAATAATTTGCGCCTCCCCTGGATATCTGCTCCACATAAGATAACTTCTTAGTTTCTCATAAAATTCTTTTGGGTGTTTTAAGATGTTCTCACGGGGAATTATATAATTGCTTCCTGGCGCAAATGGCACATATTCCATTTTATCTATTCCAACCATTTCTGAAACCATTTTAACTCGTTCTGGATATAAAACTGGATGCGCTCCCAAATACCAATAATTATTCACTTCCCAGTAAATATCATCTTTATAAAAACTCACTCCCTCCTTTTCCTTATGACTTTTTGTCAAAAGCGGTGTAAATACTTTATTATCTTTGACCTTGTCAAACTCTTCTTTTGTAATGTATTTGAAAATATTTGCTTTCGTATAAACTGCCACTTCGGGCAAATTATCGTAATTATCTATTATAAATTTAAACTTATCCGCTATATCAGTTCCAATATTATCAACCTTAATCGCATTTTTCAATGGTTCTTCACTTCGGTCATAAATAATAGGATTATTAGTATATTCTTTTAACCATTCTATATCTTGATTATACCTTGAAACTACATATTTCATAAAAAAATTAGCAGAGTTTACACCCTCTGCTATGGTGTATGGTGTCGCATTAGCGATGCGATTGAAGCCATTTGATTGCTTCTTCCAACTCTGCTTCCACATCAACACCCGACTCTTCACAGAGCACAAAAAGGTCAAGAAACACAGCAACTAATCGGCTTTGAAAAGAGCCATGTGGCGGGTGGTGGTCACAATTGACCGCTTTTTGCTCACGAGCAAACTCCAAGCTTGCTTCTCCGACTTGCCGATGAAGCGCGAGAAGACGATGTTCCGTGCTCATACGAGTTGGAAAGGTCTCATGCAACTCACTCACAATACGCTTCTGCCAAAGAGCTATGTCCACAAAAGTACCCTCCTTTTAGGTCAAAAGTGTGGTGTTTACCTCAAATATAAAAAAATCGGGAATAATAATTTTGGGGTAAGCACCAAACCTTTGTATTTCTTCTGGCCCAATATCTTGGGGCAATAGTCATCCCCTTATTCAACCATCTCGGCAAAATAAAGAATGAACTATTAGCAATTATCGCATATTTAGCATACCTCATTGACCGCCAATTTATTCCAATATCGTGAATTACTTTGAAATCTTCTTTTAAATCACCATTAAAATAACTCATTGCTAATAACTTATCATCTGTATGGACTTCAAACCTCATTTTAGAATTTATCTTTCTCATTCTCTCAATTCCTTCATACCAGTAATCTTTTGTTAAAAACAAATCAGGAAACAGACTAAATTCACCGCCCCTAAATCCTATCACACACAAATTATCAGGCATTTTCAATGGTTCTACTTTTAACCATTCATTGACTTCCCTTTCCCTGTGTTCCCAGTATCTCTCATCTTGAAATTCACCATCAATAATTGTGTTGTCTTCTATGAAATTAAATTCTGGGTCATAACTTCTTATATCGTTTCCAAATTCATCAACTACTTTTTTCTCTTGCCAATAACCTGTAACATTTTCTGGCTCACCTGGAACATCCTTAAAAGCAATATTACGTGGGTTTTGACTTATATCAAATTCAATTGGTAAACCTTGTCTAACTCCCTTATCCCATTGTCCTATATCCATAAAACTCTGTCCCTTAAATCCCTTCTCTTTGCCCGAACCATCCATAATGGGAATCATTGCCCAATCCACTCCTAAATCAGCCGCTTTAACTCTTGTCGCTACATATCTATGGAGTTGGTTGCCCAAACCTGAACCTTGATAAAAAATTCCAATCAGCATATATTTAATCTTGCAAATTCTTTATAATATTTTTTAGCCGCTTTATTATATGCTTCAGCCGCTTTTTCTTTTGTTTTATGAATACCAAGTGAAATCTGTTTATAATTTACAACAATATAAGCCCTCCATTGCCCATTTTTCCATTTACTAACTCCCTTAAAACCACTTGTATTATCACTTCTTAATCCCTGATTTCTTAAATTCTCTTTTTGTTTCACATATCGCAAATTAACAAGTCTATTATCTAAAGTATCGCCATTTATATGGTCTATCTGTAATCCTTTTTTCATAGGAAGAATAAAATGATGCATTCTTACTATTTTAGCTTTCTTGCTCTGATAATTCCATAAATTCCTTTTTGCATAACCAGTGCTATAATGCCATTTAAATTTAGATAAATAGTCGTAAAATTCATCATCAATTATAGTATCCTTATTTTGTGTTAATGTTATTATTTTCATTTCTAAAGAAGATGCTTAAATTCTATATTTCTTCCAGGTCTAATTCTATTATAGTGGAAAGTAAAAGGTTTGTCCACGTCCATGTTCTCTGGAATATCTAATTCTCTTCCGAAGTATTTAGCAACGGAAAGTGGAGCAAATTTACATCCTTTTGATTCTAACCATTTTCGGTTATGACAACAAATAAATCCATCTTCATTCCAAAATCCATAATATGGTTTCCATTCCCTTGTAGCCACTAAATCCATCAATTTTTTACTTCGTAGACTTACCGAATTTCCCACTCTTTGTATCTCTCCATTTTCATCTCTATACGAAACCTTGTCAAATTCATTAGGCAAGGGCCAAGGAGCACCCATATAATCATATTCCAACCATTTGTTTTGCCATTCTTGAGGATTAACTATTTGACCATTTTCGTGAATTAAAAGGCAATACTCCGTCTCAATGTATTTTGGCAAATTATAAATTGTGGATTTACTCCAAGAATCAATATCTTTAATTTCGCCCAACTGAATATACTTGACCGCTCCAAATTTAATTCCTTTTTGAGAATAATTCAAAGCATTAACCATTTTATCGGTTCGGTAGCCTATTCCGCTAAGAGCTACTAAGGTTGTAGTTGGAAGATGTATCATATCTTTATATTATTTTTACGAGCTAATTATTGTCTGGCATATAATCTTTCATTGCTCTTAACATTTGTTCGGCCTTTTCTTTCCAACCCAATTCATACATAGCGTCCATTAAGGTCATAAAATAAGCTATATCTTCTTTATCAAGGTTGTTTTTTTCGCCATATTCTACAGCTTGATATTTTATTTTATTTTTCATAAAATTCTTGAAATGCTTTAATAATATAACTTAAATCCTTTGGCGTATATCGTGGATGAACTGTAAACCAAAGTGAGTGTCCTAAAATCCAAGTAGAATCATTTAAATCGCCACTAATACAATAAACACTATCTTTATATGCAGGGTGAAGGTCAACCCTACCCGTGAACATAGTCCTTGTCTCTATCCCCTTGTTATCAAGATACTTTATCAATTCAGGTCTTCTGCTTTTAACAGAAATTGGAAAACCAAACCAGCAAATATCAGCTCCCTTGATCCAAGTCGGCATAATTAACTCTTCAAACTTGCTTAATTCTTTAAATAAATAATCAAAGTTCCTCTGCCTTAACTTTTTAATCTTTTCCACTTTCCTTAACTGGACTCTTCCCATTGCCGCTTGCAACTCAAGGGGCGACAGATTATATCCAATTTTCTCATAAATATAACGGGGATTCTGGTCTTTAGGCAAACTCGGGTAATTAGTATTCTCTCTCATTGTCAGATTAGCTTGTCTGCCCCAATCCCGATATATTCTAATTTTTTGAGCCAAATCTTTGTTATTGGTAAAAACCCCTCCGCCCTGTCCCATAGCAATAATATGAGCCGCATGGAATGAGGTAAAGTTAATATCCCCGAAACTTCCTATTTTCTTGCCGTTAATTGTGCTTGCAAAAGCATCGCAAAAATCCTCCATAACAATCAACTTTTTCTTTTTAGCTAATTTCATCAAAGCTGGCATATCAACCACATTCCCAAGAAGGTGAACGGCTATAACGGCTTTAGTCTTTTCAGTTATCGCTTTTTCTACATCTTTTACATCAAAGCAATAAGTCCCTATTTTAGCGTCAATTACCACAGGCGTTAAATCACATTGAAGGATAATGTTAAAAATAGTCGGAAAGGTTACGGCTGGGATTATCACTTCCGACCCCTTTGGTAATTCAAGCGCAGATAGGGCTAATAGCCCCGCAGACGAGCCAGAATTGGCGAGTACCCCATAACCCACACCCAAGTATTTTGAGCATTCTTTTTCCATTAAATCCCCTTCTTCTGCAATCTGCCACCAATTGCGGTCAAGAACTTTATTTATTGCGTCTCTTTCTGATTTCCCAAAAAGACAGCCTCCATATAAAAACTTATATTTTTTCATAAACATAAATCCTCAATGATATCGCTAAGAGAATACTTATAATCCCATTCAGGATAATCCTTTTTAAACTTTGAAACATCGTGAATATCCCACTGCCGATCGCCCTTGCGAACTTCGTGATACTCAACAATCGCTTTCTTGCCAGTTTCTTTTTCTATCATCTCAATAGCTTCCAAGATAGAAACCGACCTTTCAAATCCTCCTCCTAAATTAAATACTGCCGCAACTTTGGGATTTTGAATAAAATGCCACATAGCATTTACCAAATCATACGAATGTATCTGGTCTCTTACTTGCTTACCCTTAAAACCGAAAATCTTATAGGGCTTTTCCTCTTTAATGCATTTAACTAAATAAGATAAAAATCCGTGCAATTCAGCTCCTTTGTGCCTTCTGCCTGTAATACAACCAAGCCTAAAACAAACGGTTTTCATTCCAAAATAATACCCATATTCTTGCACATATAAGTCAGCCGCCGCTTTTGAACAGCCAAATAAACTATGAATTGATTGGTCTATGGATAAACTCTCATTAAAATCTTCCCTTTCCCCTGCGTGTAACCATGGAAGATACCGTGTTTTACTTTCAACTACCTCTTCAGCATTTATCATTTTCATATTCCCCCCATAAACCTTATCAGTAGAGCAAAAGACAAACACCGCATCAGGGCAATACTTTCTTGTGGCTTCTAAAAGTATCAGTGTCCCTCGTGCATTTATATCAAAATCTTCCAATACGTGGTCTTTGGAATAGTCGTGGCTTGGCTGTGAGGCGGCGTGAATTATTGTGTCAAACTTATGCATTACAAAAAGGGCATTGATTGCTTTTTCATCCCGAATATCTACTCCTAAAGTTTCTCCATCATCTGTTTTTTCAACTCCAAACATTTCTACCCTTTGATTATTATCTATTCCAATAACCTCCCATCCTTTCTCTTTAAAAAAGTCAACAGCTTCTGAACCGACAAGACCCAATGAACCTATGATGCACACTTTACGCTTTTTCATATTAAATAATAACCCAGCCCTCGCCCTTTGGGTATTTAGTTCGCTGAATACCATCGGCATAGTATTGTTTTGGCATAATTATTTTTTTGTCTGAATTGATATTTAGAAACGCTCCCCATAAAGAAAACGAGCTATTTGCGCCGATTAAACCTTTACAGGCACTCATCGCATTAAGGTCATCGACCTCATTTTGCCCTTCCCAAATCTCAAACTTCACACCTTTTTGAGTAAGCCATTCATTGACCCACTCCCTGTCTTGGTAATCATTCGTCCCCTGCCTGTCTCTGTAAAAAACAAGAAACTTCTCATCTGGGAATTGTGCCATTGCCTTATCATAATAATCTGTTTTAGTCAAGTCCACATAAAAAGGATTATCAACATAATCACCTCTGCGGATATGCAAAGCAATAAATTCTTTTCTTTTGCCAATCTCTTTTTGGTAAAGTTGCCGTATTTCTTCTTTAAATTCTTTGAAATAATCAAAATCCTGAATATAAATATCGGGTATTAGTCCTTTGCGAACTTGTGCGTATATGTAGGCGAATTGAAACATTCTATTTCCGAGTCCGCCCATTATTTTTCTTGGTTCTTGCATGTTATTTTAATTTAATATCGTTTTTAATTTCATTTCCCCAAACATCCCAACCCTCGGTTTTTTGACGAGCAAAAAGTTCTAATCTTGGAATATCACCCATAAGTTCTACAATTTTATCTCTTGTTATTGCTGGTTTTTCACTATGTCTCCCCCTTATTTCTTGAATAAGTTGAAAAACACTTGCCGATCTTCTCTTTGGCCTACCTCTTGTAGCCAATAAACAAGGTTCAGTATTGCCTCTCGTCCATCTTCCAAGCCCATAAAAAGGTTTTTTGTTTTTAGGATTAAGTTTTACCCATTGAAAAGCAATACTCTTATATTCAAAACCCCAACTTTCAATTAAACACAATGCCTCTCTTAACATTGGATAAGTAGCCCACATAAACAAAACACAATTTTTATCAACAATATCTAAAATTGGATTAACCATTTTTTGTAAATCAAACAAATTCATTCCATTGTAATGATTGGCCATAGTTCCTTGGCATCCTTGGTCTGCATAACTCCAAGGTGGATCAGCATAAATAATTTGATACTTTTTCATACTTAATAAACCTTAAATTTTATTTCTCTATTCATTGTTTTATTTTTCGGTAATCCATTCTGGATGGTCGGTCTGCCATTTTATTGTTTCACGCAAACTGTCTTCAAAACTTTTAGGAGAAGTCCATCCTAATTCTTTTAATTTGGTATTATCAAGTTGGTAGTGACGATCATGACCCGGGCGGAGCGAATGCACATCAATAATTTCATACTCAAAATCTGGCTTTCCCATTAGTTTAGCAATCATTTTAGCGAGTTCTAAATTATCAAGTTGCAAATCTCCTGCAATATTATATCTATCAGGCTTGTCCACTGCATCTGGGGTATGCAAGTGTGGCGGAAGTTTTTGTAAAATAAATAACAAGGCATCTGCAAAGTTTCGGGAGTGAATATAGGAACGAGACCCAATTTCAATTTTATCGCCTCTTTTTTCGCCGTGAATAATCACTTTCTCACCATTTTCAATCCATCGCTGAATCATTACAGGAAATTTGGACGGTTGTTGCATTTCCCCAAAGTTATTCATAGTATTNGTAATAATNACTGGAACATTATATGTGCGGTGATAAGCAATGGCTATCATTTCCTGACAACTTTTACTGGCCGCATAAGGATTTGAAGGTACAATAGCGTCCCATTCTTTTACCCCTAAATCATTTTTATTAGCCACAGGGCCATATACTTCATCCGTCGAAATCTGTATAAATGCTTTCGGTTTCGCTTTCCTTGCATATTCCAGCATATTTATAGCAAGCTTGACATTATTTTCAATAAAGGGTACAGGGTCTTGAATACTGGCTTCCACATCAGACAAAGAAGCCATATTGATTATGTAATCTATGTGTCCTATTTTTTTAGCCATAATTGGCGAGATAGGAACAGTTAAATCGTGTATAAGAACAGTCAATCTGCCTTCCCAATCGGGGTGAGGATCCATTACAGCTTGAATTCTGTCCATCCAACCTTTGTGTCTAAAACTATCAATACCCACTATTTCCCAATCGGTATTTTTGAAAATGTGAGCCATTACATGAACTCCAATACTTCCCGCTATACCACTCAAGAGACAAGTTTTTTTGGATTTTTTTTGTCGTATATTATATGACATCTCCTGCATAAATTTAACCAATTAATTCTATTACGATTATAAATACCATTCTTATTAGCCCAATCTATTCTTTTTTCTAAACCACAAAAATCACATTTTTTACTTTTTTCCCAAGTTCTGTGTATCCAAGTGTGTAATGCACTATATCCAACTTTACCTCCTTTCCATTGCGGATGATTATCATCAATCATGTGTGGCTTCCCTTTATTCCAAGTTTTGTGTCCTTTTAAAAATTCAGTATTTGGCGAAATTCTTTGCCCTTTTTTAATAGGATTTTTAGGTTTATGCCCCTTTTCAAACCTGTACTCCTTCCCAATAAGACTGCCTTTTTTAAACTCGGTTGCAGGAGAAAGATGTATCCCTTTTAAACCTTTATTCCAAATTGGAATTACTCGATACTTATAAAAGCATTTTTTGCAACAGTACTTTTTTCTATTAACTTCTCTCGGAGGACACCAAAATTGTTTTCCACATGGACATTTTTTATTCATACCTCCATTCTACCACCTATTGAACCGCCGTCAAATAAAAGTTATCCCCTTTTATCCATATTTCTTTTTTAAATAATTCACTTCGTCTAACTTTTGCTGGTCTGTAAGAATATGTGTCATTTGATGGTCGCCAACTCCTATCCCCACACTCACATCTGTTAAAATAGTTGGCAAACCGAATTTTCTTTCCAATTCTTTATACAAGTGACAATCTAACATCCACGATAGTTTTTCATCAAAAAGTTCATTGCCAAATGTATTAGAGTTGTTTCTAAATGATAACGCAGATGGCGAACCGAGCTTATTATTTCCAGTCTCAATATCATCAGTCCAAAAAGGTCTTTTATTAGTAGAGGACGAAGTAATTACCCACTCCACCTTTTTATTTGAAAATGCTCCACACACTCTTTCTAAATAGTCTTCGGATTCAAGCCAATCATCAACATACAAAACTTTAATAATCTCTCCTTGTGCAGATTCTATCGCCCTATTGCTCGTTATAGGCATCGTGGAATGTTTTATTAAAACTATCTCATAATCCTTAAATGTTTGCTTCTCAATAGACTCTAAACACCTTGTCATAAAGAATTGCCAGTTTTTCATCCAGTGAAAAGGGATACAGATTGATATTTTAGGTGTCATTTTTTATGATTACAATTTTTAGCCAAATTTTTATTATTGTGATGTTTTTTGCAAATTAAACAGATATAGCAAGTTTTACAATCCACACAATCAAGATTTCGTTCGTAACTTGTAATTTCATAATCAAACTTTTTTGATGTCATTTTGGTAATGGTGTTTTTAATCCTAATTGTAAATTTAATTGCGGAAAGTCTTTACTAATCTGTCCCCACAACTCATCAGCGTGTTTGTTTGCTTCTTGTATCATTGAATTTTCTTTAACTCTGTATAACCATAAAACCTCTTGAATAGTTTTAATTGTCTTATCTCGTAAAAGCAGGTTTAGCCAAAGGTGGAAATCTTCCCACCCACACCACATTTTCGGGCTATACCCTCCCACCTCTAATAATGTCTCTCTTTTTATACACGAGCAATAACCTACTCTATTTCCTGTCTTAAAATCCTCTATTGTAGGATTTTCCATTAAAATAATCTCATTTTGTGCCAATCCGAAACATTTAAAAGAAGGGGAAATTATATCTGCATTTGTCTTCTCTACAATTTCGGTTATTTTCTCAATAGCATTTTCTAATAACATATCATCACTATCAAGAAAAAGTAAATAATCACCAGTAGCATTCATTATTCCCGTATTTCTTGCTGAAGGAAGCCCCTTATTTACCTGCGAAATAACTTTTACTCCCAAACCCTCGTATGACCTTGCTATCTCTAAAGAATTGTCTTGACTGCCGTCATCTATCACAATTATTTCGTGAGCTTTGACTGTCTGGTCAAGTACCGAAGCTATAGCACTATTGAGGTATTGGGATTGGTTGTATGAAGGAATGATTATACTTATTTTCATTTTTTTAAATACTCTATAACCTTATTCTTAATCTCTTCTGTTAAACCAATTTCCGACTGGCATTTAAATAAATGAGTTTTTTGTTCTTCTGAAAAATCGTAATCATCATCAATCATCGCATATTTTCCAATATAATTATTATTTTCTATCCATTCTTTAATAGTTTTTCCTCTTGGTTTTTGATTATCTCTTTCAAGACTGGTAGTAGAAATAAAATTCAGTCCTGCATTATTTAATTCTTTTACTTTTTCACCCCAAAATCGCCAAGAAGATGTTAAAACCACATCGGCTTTTGTTTCTTGTAAAATTTCCTTCAACAATGCAACTTTTTCTCTGTCTAAAGTTGAGATGGAAGTATTTAATACTCCATCTATATCAAGAAAAATTATTTTTGCGGATTGCATTTTTCATAATGTTTTAATTTGCTCCCTAATTACTTCACCCGCCTCTTTACTAATACTAAATTTTTTCGTCAAAGTTATAATCTTTGGCGAATAATTGCGACCCCATATCTTTTTATAGTATTCATCAATCAAACTGTCGGGATGCACAAATGCGGGCGATAAAACGACCTTTTCTATTTCTGGATGGCGGAAAATATAGGAGTTAAGAATACTCTCATCATTCCAACGGGGAACATAATTTTCTTTCTCAAAGTCCAAATCAATCATTTTTCTCATTTCCTTCATTGCTTTAATAAATAAATCAGTCGCCCCTCCTTGAAACCCGCCCGCATAATACTCTGGTCTAAACTTTACTCCTCCCTTTCCATCATCAATATAACTTCCGGGCAATTTAACATACGCTTCTGATTTTGGGTTAGCGTCATAAGGAAACCAAAGGCTCTCCCTTAACGAAAACATTGGATGCAAAGCAAGAGTTAAAGAATTTTCCCCTAAAATCTCATCTCCACAAAAATTTACAAAATGCATGTCAATGTCGGAATAAAAAATATAGTCATATTCATTTAACTTTTCTTCCTGTTGTAAAAAAGTATGATAGCGAAATAAAGTTGGCAACGGCCATTCTACGGATTCAACCTCAAAAAAATTAACTTCCTTTCTCACTTTAACCAAATCGCCAATCAACTTTTCCAAATCCTTTAACTTATTATCGTCCATCAAGATTGCGGCGGATGAGGAGTTTATAACTGATGCCTTAGCTTCTCCTGTTTTTAAATATCCTTCAGCGAGCTTTTGCTTAATTACTTCAGGGTTGTCCGGCAAGTCAGACCAAATAAAATAATCAACTTGATGATCTGGTAAAAAGAATTTCCTCGCTCCCTCTATCGCTCTTGGGATAAACTCCCAATAGGGTGGATTGACACAAATAAAACAAAAAGCTACTTTATATTTTTTTAATGGCTTTGATTGAAGAGTGTGATAAAAAAATTCTTTAACTACTGCTACATCATTAGCAGAATACTCGCCTTGTGTCTTATTTTGAAAAAAATTAGCAGCAATTCTTGTAAGTTGACTATCTGATTCTAAATTAAATTGTTTCTGTTTTTCTTTCATTTATTTTTCTTTATTTTAATCTTGCAATAACATCCTCTAAACTATACACAACAAATGCTTCACCTCCCATTTCTCTTATTTTTTCAAGAAAATCTATTTGATCGTTTGTCGGTTTATTCCTACCTATTTTTACTTCTATTGCTAAAAATTGTCCTCCGGACTTAATTCCTATTATATCAGCCATTCCTTTTATTCCTGCCCTAAAAGCTCTCCTCTTTCCTTGTTTATTTTCCAATAATATCAACCCGGAATTATTGCGCCAAACAAAACAGTGATTATAGTTCAGCCATTCGCAAATCTGTTTTTGTAAATCCACTTCGGTTTCTTTAATTTTCATTTCCTCTTTTTTAATTCTTTTTTACAAAGTAAAATAAAATCTTCCCATTCAAGAATTTCCGCTTTTGCCCATATAATTTTACTTTCAATTTCTTCTTTTGATAAAGAAGAAATCGGCTTTACATCAGATATACTGGC
>C687J35021_10000365_pt1 | contig 35790 bp, 42 predicted proteins | sample RifCSPhighO2_12_FD_35021 | JGI IMG/M metagenome (IMG submission 35021) | reverse complement strand
AAGCAGGCGATTTTGAGGGGTTGACTTTCAGGATACGGAAAAATGCGGCTACAGCCGCTGAACAGGTTCGGACGCTGGGGAGTATTTCAGCAGCCTGCTAGGGCCCACAGCCGAATTACTTCCTCTTGGCGGCAGTCTGCTCAAGACCTAGTTCAAGCGTATCGTCAGGTGGTTGAGGGCGCTCCTCAAAGTTGATTGATCGATCGCTGAAAACGCCCAAAGGATTTTGAGCGAGATCCTGTCCTGCTCGATGGCTGTCGAGTTGCGCTTCTCTTTTATAGAGCCTCGTGACGCTCACGCTCTGGTACAAGCCCCCGCCGCACTACAAGCGCCATGAGCGTGTCACTCGAAGGCACAAACCCCTTCTTGCGCTTGGCGCGCTTGACGATCTCGAAACGGCCCGGAGCCGACTCCCACACCAGCCCGAACCCCTGGGGCAGCATGCCGGGATCGATCAGCCCCTTGGGTGTGCAATACCAAGCCGATTGAGCGATTGCGCGCGAGGCATCCACCTTGTCCGGGTTGGCCAGGTCAGCCATGAAGTCGGCCTTGGAGACCTTCACCTCCCAAGCCATCAGGTCTGAAGATGCGGCCCGGGGGCTCATCACCGCCGAAACGACATCCAGCCGTGCCTCGCAATGGAGCCCCACCTCTGCCAGGAACGTGACGTTTTCCCAGGTCATGCACCCGCGCTCCTCGCGCAGCCAGCGTGCCAGCCTACCGGCGAGACTGTGATGCACGTCGTTCCTGTCCCTGCGCTTGTCCAGCTGCTCCTTGAGCGCCTTGATGCCCAGGTCCGTGATCGCCAGGCTGCAGGTGGATGCGTAGATCTGGTGCTTGCCATCCAGCGTCTCGCAAAAGCAGAACCCCGCAGCGATGAGGTCAAGATCCACGATGGTGAGTTCGGCCAGCAGTATCGGACGCCCTTTCTCAAAGATGAAACGCAGCCTTCGCAATTGAGCGGGTTTCAACTCACTGGCATCCATGGGAGTGATCACCACGGGGTTTGCGCATGCCTCGCGCAACCGCAGTGTCCGCTGCGAAACAGGGTGCTCAACCTCGCCGCCCAGCAAGTCATCCCCTTCGCTCGGAAGCGGCCCAGTCTGGGCTGACGGTGGAACGGGCCAAACCGTTTTCTCGCTCATGGCCCCTACCGGGTCACCATCGCCGCCAGCGCCTTCGCTGCGGCGTTACGTTTGGCCTCCCCCTTCGAGCTGGCGAAGCCGGAGAACTCACGCTCTTTCCCGTCCGCAAAAACCGTCACGACGGCCTCGAAGATGGGAGGTTGGGTCTGTTTGGGTGCAATGCTGTATTCAGGGATGCGGTACCGGCCTTGCTGCGCCATCTCCTGCAGCTCCCCCACCGGGTTCTGCGCACCGACAGGAGATGTGGCACCTTGCTTCACCGGAAACTCACGCTGCAGCACCGGCAGCAGCTCGGCGCATGCATTGGCCTCTGCCTGCTTCTTGGAAGTGGCCGTGGCCTGGGTCTGATACGGTCCCTTCGGCGTGTGCACCTCGACACTGGCCGTGAAGTAAGGCGCGTGCGATGGCCCGGTGGACTTGTGCTCAAAGGTTGGGAATGTCCACCCCATGGCCTGGCAGAACTCCAGCAGCGCCCCTTTCGGATTTGCTATGGCCACTCCTGCGACCTCCAGTGGTTCTCCCTCTGGCTCCGTCCAGCGCATGGGTGGCGTCGCGCAACCCAGCATCTTCGAGAAGGCATCCAGGGCTGCGCCCTGCTCCGCATCCTTCTTGCGTGTGCCCTTGGCGCGGCCGGTGTAGGGCGTGGAATCCCGGGAGATCCGGCACACCCCCTCAAAGGCGGTACCCTGCCCAGTGGTTTGAAGGTCCACCGTCTGCAAGACGCCAGACTGGCGTGCGTAGAGCAGCAGATGCATGACACGCCCAGGGCCTGCGCTCATCCAGTCCACGAAGCAATCGGCCAGGTCGCGCGGCCACGCGGCCAAGGCCAGCTCCGAAACCAACCCATCAGCCACCTTGTCGCTGAGAGTGCCTGCCTTCATCCGGCTCATCAACTCTTCGCGCAGCGGCACCGGCATCTCCTGCTGCTGGCTCGCCAGCTTTGTCGCCTGCACAAGGATTTGATCGGGGGCTCCCTTCAGGCTGGCGCGTTCGAGCCTGTCTTCTGTCTCCCGGCGCAGCACCTCTTTGTGAAAAGCAGAGGTTTCATCCTTGCGTTCAGTCAGCGTGGTGTTGATGCTCTCGCACATCTCCTGCAGCTGAGCTTGGCTGTAGGGTGGCGGGTTCCCATAGGTATAGGCCTTGAGCTGACGCACGTTGATCAGGTCGGCGTACCGACGCAGCGGTGAGGTCCCATGGGCGTAGGCAGGCAGGGCCAGCCCATAGTGACCATTGAGGGTCGGAGCGTAGCGGGCCCGCCCCACCGACATACCCACCCGGCTGTTGAGCGCGTCCATATCCAATGAGCCCGTCTCCATCCAGGCGCGCAGGGACTTGGCCAGTTCGCCCGAGGCGGGCGCCGCCATCATGGGTTCGTGGTTCCGGTACACGCCCGGGATGCTCTCGCGCGCCATGAACTGCGCCAGCTGAGCATTCGCGAGGATCATGAACTCCTGAATGATCAAGTGGCCCACCATGGCGTTGGCATTGGCCATCCGCAACAGTCGCCCTTCCTCATCGGTCATCACCATGCGCTTCGCATCGAACAGGGCCAGAGCCCCACGGTTCACGCGCGACTCGAATAGACCGCTGGCCAACGCGGACGACAAGCGCAGCGCCTCCCGCAGCGGCTCGTCATCACCACCCATGCGCGCGGGGATTTCTCCGTAGGTGAGCCTGTGAGTCACCTCGACTCTGCGGAAGTCCACTGCGAACTCCAGCACCTGGAAGGAGCCGGCATCAAGGAGGATGCGCAGCACCATGGCATCGCGCTCTTGGCCTTGCACCAGGCTGGAGGCGTTTTCGGAGACATCCTGAGGGAGCATGCGCTTGACAGTCCGATCGCGCGCATAGATGGACGCGGCCAGGGCCTGCGCTTCGGTGTCCGCCTTGCTGCCCACAGGGACCGCCGTGGACGGGTCGGCAATGGCTACAAGCAACTCCACCTGCCCCCCCGGGAGCCCCCTGATGCTGAATGCATCGTCGATATCGCGGGTGGATTCAGAGTCAATCGTCACCAGGGGAAGGGCGGGGGCTTTTTGGGTCATAGGCAAAAGGGTTGGGGTTGAATCGGGGGTTGAACAGGCGCCAGCACAAGGGCTGGCCGTTCCATAGAAAAAGGGGTGGGTGTTACAGCGCCTCGCCAGGGGTAGCCCCGGGCAATGGTGAGTTCTGAGGCTTGGTGGCTTGTTTGGCGCGGATGGCATCCAGCTTGGCCCAGACACGAGCCAACTCCCTCTCACCAGCCTCGTGCATGTCGATGCCATGGGCGCGACACAGGGCCGCAAGGGTCAGCATCACCCCACCCGCTTCCTGGGCTGCTTCGCCCACGGGTCTCCCATAAACGTAGTCCACGAGCTGGTGCGCTTCTTCACGTGTGCAGCCGACAGCCTGTCCCAGCTCCAGTGCCTCCTCCAGCATGCGGTGTGAGCGCTCCAACTTGTTTCCCGCCACCTCTGCTCCAAAGCACTCCAGCAGCCAAGGCTCCACACGGCTCTGGAAGGTCCTTTCCGCCGCTGCGCCGCGCGTTGGGCGTTCCAGGGTGTTTCCGGATGGCTCGGTGTACATGCAGGGGCTCCTTGCTTGGTGGATGGGTGTCAGGCCTTCGCCGCTGTCTTTGCCGCGCGCTGGCGCAGGCTCTCGATGGCCGGGGTTGCGTCGAAGTGGGCCATCAGCCGCTTCTTCTGCTCGTCGAGCAGCGCGCTGGCTTGGATCATGTCGGGCCAGGCGGCATAGGCCTTTTTCACGGTATCCCTGACGATGGATGCGATCTTGGGCTCAGCGAGCCCCGGTACTGCGTTGGCCAGGTCACGGACCGTCGCGGGAGAAATCCGTTGGTGCTTGGGGCTGTCAGGCGTAAAGCGCAGCCCGTGCCCCTTGCCCTTCAGGTAGGCCGCATATGCCACCACGTCGTAGGCCGGTGACAGCGCGGGGGTATGACCATCCGCATAGAGCAGGCCGTAGTTCTTGCAGTGCCCGTCGTAGTTGCCCAGCAGATCGTTGACCACCAGGCGGCGGATCATCTCCTCGACCGCTGGCATGCCAAGCCCCGGGGTTGTCAACAGGACCAGCGCGATCGCAGCGTAGTTCGCGCTGGGATGCTCGTATTTCAGCTCGGGCGGGATGTTCAACACCTGGGCGAAGTCTTCGCAGTGGATGTGCTGCGCCCCTGCCCGGTCAAAGCGCCTCACGGCCAGAAAATGGGTTTCCTGGCCCAGCACGAACGGCTGGTCCGCATGGATCTCGGAGACTGGCGCCAGGGTCACATCACACACCGTCACGCCCGCCTCGCTCGCCATCCGCATGGACAGCTCCTCGACCTGCGGGAGCAGCGGGAATTGAACCGTGGGCAGCTTGGCGATGATGTGAACCCCGTTCTCGTCCTTGGTCCGCTGCACGTATCGGCCGCCAGACCGCACCAGGGAGAGCTTGGGCTGCACCCCTGACAGTGACGTGGCATCCGGTACCGGCATCGGCGTGACCGTCATTTCAAGGGCATCGTTGTTCTGCGTAACCACCCGCGCGATGCTCTCTTGGGTGTAGGTGGCGGGCTGAACATACACGGCGCCGGGGAGGTCCGTGCCGCACATGCTCAGGAGCCCGAAGTGGTCACCCTTGGACAACTCGCCAATGCCCTCAAGATGCAGCCTCAATGGGCCCTCCGGCAGCATGTTCTGAAAGAACGGCGGGAGGGTTTCGCCTTCGCCATTGAAAAACGGCTGCTGGGCCGCTTCCATGAAGAACTTGATCCGTTCGTCCTCTGTGTGGATCACCGCAAACTGGCTCAGTACCGGCATGTCGCCAGAAGTCCAGAATGCCTTGTCGGGCACAAGCCTGGTCATTGCTGTGCCACCCTCCCCATACTGGAATAGCTGGCCGATGAATCGGCGGTCCTGGCCCTGCCCCAGGAAAACATCGAGTGCGCGGTACTTCATGCCTTGGGGTCTCCCTTTTTCAGGTGATCGGTTACGCCCCTGTGCATCGTGCTCAGGCGTTGTTCAAGTGCAGACCTCACTGTTCTCTCCGGAGTCCGGTTCGAGTTCTCGAAGGATGCAGCAGCGCCTTTTGGCATCAGCACCACCTCCAGCCCCAGGGCATCGGCCACAGCCATCGCATTGGATAGACGTGGCGACACCTTGCCATCGAGCATCTGACTCACCGCCAGAGGGGATAGACCCGTCCTTTCAGCCAGCTCACTGAGCTTCATGCGACGCTGCTCCTTGGCTTCAGTCAGCGCATTGGAGAATTCCATGGGCGTTTTCATAATTTAAGTATAGATTTGCCTTAGAACTTAACTTAAGTATAGCCAGTCTGGCAATAAAGTCTATATAAAACTATGGAATGAAGGCGCCATCTATAGAAATCTATAGTATTTGACCACTCTCAACCCACGAACACCTCTACGAGGGTTGCATACGCAAGGCGAAGGGGGTGAAGCGGCAAACCGTCATCGGTGCGCCCCAGCGCCAGCGTCCGATACCCTGCCTTGCGCACCATCCTGCTGACCTCCTGAGGGCGGGCGAGTCCACGGCCCAGAGCCCCCCAGGCCACCATCACATCGCCTGTGCCCATGGCGCAGGCCTGCAGGATCTTGGAATCGTTGTCGGGGCCGACCTGATACCCGCCCTTGCGCAGGTCTGCGGGCTCGGTGGCGATGTACGCGAAGGCATTACAGAACACCATGCCGCCATACCCCATCCGCTCAGAAAACCCCCTGCCCTTGCGCGCGGTGGGGTCGCTTTTGACAACCCCCTGCTCCGTCACGCGGCCCGCTTGCGAGGGGTTGAACAGAATCCACGGCAGCACTGGCTTGCTGGCATCCCAGATGTGCACGAGCAGGTAGCGGAACTGCCCACAGGGAGAGAACTCGCCGTAGAACTGCTCGGCTGCTGCAGCGGCATCACCGCCCCGCTTCTTGGTGCTCATGCTGTAGGCCCTTCGCTTTCCTCATGGGGAACCACCGACAGGATCACCCACCCCTGCGCGAGACCGTACCGCCCGCCTTCGAAGACGCCCACAACGCGGCGCAGCACCTCCTCACCGGTGTACTGGAGAGGCTGGCCAGCAGCAACCTCCGCACCTGAATGGACGGTCTCCCGCAGCCGCAACACATCTCCGCATTGGTACTGCCGGTCATCGACACGGATTTCGAAGAGCTTGCGGCCTGCGACTGTCTCCTGGAACACCGAGGCATCCGTCTTCAGAGGGATCACGCGGCCGGTGAGCGGCGCGTAAGGGGCAGGCACGGCTTCGGGGCGCAGGCTGAGCGCCTGATCTACAGCGGCCTCGAATCCCTGCGGAGTGTCCGGGTGCCCGCGCACGATCTCGGAGAACCGTTCCCACTCCGGCGTTTTCTGCCCAGGGCCAATCAGGTGCTTGACGAACTCCCACCGCCGCACGTTCAGGGTGTCAGCCTTGCGCAGCGCGCGCAAGTTCGTGATGGTCTTGTCCCGGAACGCAACGGCGCCATCGGCCATGGACAGCCGGTCCATTACCGTGAACATGGGGTTCTTCCAGACCTCATGGGAAGCAGTTTGGCTGCTGCGCCAATCGGGCTCACCAGCGGCAGGCTCACCAGAGGGATGAATCTGGCGCGCATCGCAATGAAGCACCTCCCATTTGTCCAACACGAGTTGGTCTCCAGGCCCCACTGTGCGGTGGACGGCCCCAGTCTCACGATTCACCAGTTCGTAGGCGATATCGCTCTGGTCCGCATAGAGTTGTCCTCTGAGCGCAGCCATTGCGATAGACCCATCTTCGACCGTGGCCGTGTGGTTCTCGTCCTCCCACAGGTTCGACGGTTCACCGCTCACGGTCTCCCACGCCAGCTCATCGTGTCGCACGAAATGGTTACCTTCGGCATAGAAGGCAAGTGCCGCGCGCAGCGCCAGTCGCTCAAGAGCCCAGCTACCTCCATTCATCCGCTTGGCAATAAGCTGCAGCTCCTTGGCCGCTTCTCGGGGGTCGCAACCGTTGTCGAGCCAGTTGATCACCGGCTGCAGGGTCAGGGAGCACAGGGGAGATTGGCGGCGCCCTTGCTCAAAAGCGGCCTCCACGTCTGCCTGCGTGAAATAGCGCTGCCCATGCACAGTGTCGTCTCGGGTGATGCCCTCGGGCAGCGTGAAGTTGGCGGGGGCAATGGGCCCCGCCAAGTCTGCGCGCACGTAGGAGACCTCTAGACCCCCTTGCGAATTGCGGCACCAGGTCACATCCGCCCCGCCTGGTAAGGCCTTCGAGCGCTCCTCGGGGCTCGCATTCGGGTCCACCTGCAGCCAGATCTTTGCGGGAGCGCTGTGGTCCAGCGGCCCGCAGGTTTGGCGTGTCTCTGGAAGTGAAAGGCTATGGTCTAAGGTCATGGGAAACTTTCCAAAAAATTTTGACGATGCGTGAAGGCTCTAGGCCTGCGCTATTGCTGAAATGGCACCCAGGACCGCACCAAGCCACGCCTGAACCTTGGGAAGACTTTGAAGCGGGCCCGCTCACAGCGGCCCAGTCCCCCGCGCCAAATCTCCTTGGCGCAAGCCGAGACGTTCCTGATCACTGAATTCCTATGGGTGTCCCGCACCGTCACCATGAGCACCAGGCAAAAGGGCGAGTTGCGCGAGACAGCGGCTGCAGGGGGCCTCCATTCACGGAACTATAGTGACGATTATTTTTGGTGGTTCAATACGCTAGAAACGTTGTCAATGCACGTCATGCAGCTATAGAAACTATGACCTTAATAGAACTTGGGTGCAGAATATCACGAACAGTGCCAATTGGCACTCCAGTAATTTTTTTGTGTATCACGCACCTATCCCATGAGCACCACTTTCCAGCCCAACGAACGTGTCAACTGGCAGCACGAATCAGATCGGCCCGATAGCCCCATGGTCTACGGTTATGGGAAAGGTTTGCCGATCCCCGCGAGGGTCGTGAAACTGGGGGCCAAACGCGTGCAGATCGAGTTGAAGGTCAGACGCCTCTACGTGCGCAATTCGCTCTGGGATAGCAAGTTCAAGTGGGTCGATGCCACCACCCTCTCGCCCAGGGTGTTGCCATGCGCCGCATTCCACGAACCCATGCAGCATGTCCATGCTGGTTTTGTCCTGACGGGGTGGAAGCACCCCAATGGCCGAAGCCAGGCGTTCCCTAATGGAACGTGGTACCCCGCTGTGGATGGATTTACCTGTGGGGCTCCGTGCGGCACAGAGGAGCAAGCCGTGCGGGATGCCTTGCACAGTCTTTTGTCGGGGGGCTACCGCACGGCCCTTGTGAGTGCCATCTCGGTGCGTGAGCACTGGATTGCCGCAGACCAGGACAAGAACGGTGCTGGCGCCGCCGAATTGCCCGAGCTGAAGGACCGACTGGTCAAAGTTGAAACGGCATTTCCCCCTGTTGATCCCATCTGCACTCACGTGACATGAGCACCAGACACCCTTCGCCTCCTCCCACTGGGTGGCCTCCCGGCCTCCTGCAGGATGACTCGCGCCCCTTGTCCCGGTGGTTTGCAAGTAGGTCCGGGGCCCGGCGACAAGTCCGCCTCGTCTGCGAAGAAATCCAAAACGGAGCCAGAAGCATGGACACGCAAAATCCCAACACCATCCACGTCGTGGAAATCGAAGCAGCGATCAACTATTGGAGAGCCCGCAGCCCCTCGCCAGACGGGTTCACGCTTGCCCCTGAGCTGAGAGCGCTCGCAGAGATCTACGCGTTGATGGCGATTGGCCACGCAACTGAAGCGGCAACCAAGGAAGTCCCATCCAAGGCCATGGCAGCAATCGAGGCGTACCGTGCAGACCAGGCCTCATAACAGTGACAGCGAAAGAAGACAATTGGCAAACCGCCCTCCTCGCCACCAAGATTCCCACGCAATGAATGCAAAGCAGCAAGCAGCACTGGAGGCCGTGCTCCAAAAGTTCGACGGCTTGCCGCTCGAATGCGACGGAATGACGCGCGTGGTGTCCATGTACCTGTCGCACGAGGAAATCCCTCACACCATCCAGTGCGGCAAGTTGGCAGTGCAAGGCGCTGGCTTTATCCCGCTGCACTACTGGGTGGCGTTTGCTGATGGCCGGGTGTGCGATCTGCGGGCGAGAATGTGGCTTGGGAACGCCGCAAACGTGCCACATGGCCTGTTTCTGCCGAACGATGACCAGATGTACACCAAAGCGGCCGAGTTCCGAAGCACGCCCTACCTGGAAGTCCTTTTCTACATCCTGGCTCTGGCTCCTCTGGAGCACTTTCTCCAAGACGAACCCACGAAGACATGACTCCATCTGAAAACCGCCCCTCACGTCAGGCGCCTGAGGTGCTGAAGGTGACTCCTGCTGGGGATGAGCACCAGGTCGTCACGCTCAAGAGCAGCACCAAGGCTTACCGCAAGGAGCCCTGCCCTGGTTGCCCTTGGCGCAAGGACAACACGGGGGAGTTCCCCTCCGAGGCTTTCCGGGTCAGTGCCAATACTGCCTACGACATGAGCACGCACCGGTTTTCGTGCCACGAGTCCGGGGCGCAAAAGCCTGCCACCTGTGCTGGTTTCCTGTTGCGCGGCGCCGACCACAACATGGGCGTGCGCCTGGCCTACATGCGCGGCGATCTGGTGGACGATGTGACCGATGGTGGCCACGAGCTTTTCGACTCCTACCGGGATATGGCCGTGGCCAACGGCGTAGACCCCGAAGACCCTATCCTGAAACCCTGCCGCTGAGCCCCCCAAGGACCCCAACTGAATGGCGATCGAAGAAATCAAGCATGAGTGCCGAACCTGCCACGGCACAACACTGACCAAATGCAGCAAGTGCCAGGGCACCAGGGATGTCCCATGCAGCAGCTGCGGGGGCCGGGGCTCCCAGATGGTGCGTGGAGAGCGTCAGGACTGCACGGGCTGCAGGGGCACGGGAAAGATCAAGTGCTACAGCTGCGGGGGGCGTGGAGGGCACAAATGCACCTCTTGCCATGGCATCGGGTTCACAGTGGAGCGCCGGGTCCAACACGACCCTGAAGAGCTGCGCCGCACGCCTTCACGCAGCCCATCGGCTACGCAACCAACTGGTCATGGAGGGGGCCTGATCGCGGTGGTGAGCATTGGCCTGCTGGCCCTCGTAGCGCTGGCCGTAGCTGGTGGCTACCTGTTTCTCAAGTGAGTCGCATGGCGCGCAGAAATAAGAACAAGCCTACGCCGTTCGACGGCGCTCTCTCGCTGCTGGCCCACCTGCCGTGGTGGCTCTGCCTGGGGCTATCTTTCGTGAGCTTCGCCTACTTCCGGACCATCGACACCACGCCCAAAACCACGAACCCCGCCAATGCGGTGCAGGTTGCGGAGATGATCGAGAGCGGAATCATGGGGGGGCTCGTCCTGGTGGCCCAGCACGTGCTTCCCATCCTTTTTCTGGCCGCCGCAGGCCTGTCGTTCTTTGCCCGTGCCCACCGCAAGGCGCTGTTGCGCCGTGTGGAGCAGGCTCGAAGCCTTGAAGCGCTGCAGCTGATGACGTGGCAGGAATTTGAGTTGCTGGTGGGCGAGGCCTTCCGTCGCCGTGGGTTCGGCATCATTGAGCAAGGTGGCGAAGGCCCTGACGGCGGTGTCGATCTTGTCCTCAACAAGGCAGGCAAGCGCTACCTCGTGCAATGCAAGCAGTGGAAAGTGACCTCCGTGGGCGTGGACATCGTTCGCCAGCACTACGGTGTTATGGCTGCAGCTCAGGCCGATGGGGGCTTTGTGATCACCAGCGGGCGATTCACTGACGCAGCACGACAGTTCGCCCATGGCCGAGTGACCCTGATCGATGGCAGTGAGCTATTCACGATGATTCAGGAAACCAGGGGCGGCAACACAGGCTCTGTACAAGCCCCGCGCGCCCCAGCTCCAATCCCTGCGACAGCACGGGACGCAGCACCGGCCGGCGTGCCTGTGGATACCAACCCGAAGCCGGTGGAGTGCGCACCAGCTTGCCCCCGTTGCAACAGTGCCATGGCGCTGCGCACATCTCGCAAAGGACCGACCATGGGGAATCAATTCTGGGGATGCACACGCTTCCCTACATGCCGTGGCGTTCGCCAAGCTTGAGTGAAACAATCGCATCGCAGCCCCAAAGAACCCTACGCCCATGCCCGAACTCACCAGCGATGACTTGATCCAGTTGAGCGCCAATGGCGACACTGTTTGGGTGCACTCGCCCCTCGATGGATCGACCGTAGGTCGTTTCGACAAAAGGTTCGGCATGGACGCCCATACAACGGTCACGCAGCAGCTGGAAGGTGCCTCACAGTGCCTTCACTGCACCCATGAAAAGCCGTCACAGCAGGACTGGCTCACCTTCTGCGAATTGATGGCCAAGCACCACCAGATCGTGGTGGACCCCAGCATCCTTCGCATCGACGACGACGGCAAGCAGCCAGTGTCGGCGCCAGAACCCACGTCCGAGGCCTCCGCCAGCTAGGCTGAACACACCCATGCCCATCACCAAGCCCGCAATCAAGGTCGAAGTTCGCGCCCAGCACCGCCTGGCGCTCAATGCATTCCTGGACGCCCGGGGCACGCCGTTTCGCCGCCAGGACCTCGCGGCCAAGTTCTACCCCATGACCACCCCACGTTCGCGCGAACGTGCAGACGCGCTTGCCAAGAAGGTCATGGACGAGCTTGCGAAGGAAGGCAAGATCGTCCGTCACGGGCATTTGCACTGGGAGAAAACGTCGGTCAAGCGAACTCTGCGCAGCGGGCGCGAGATCCCCGAGCTGTCCGAGCCAATGACCCTCACCCTGGACACTCGCTGCCCTGAGAAATGGGCGGCAGTGGACCTGGAGACGGGCGAGGTATGGATGGGCTCTGCCAAAAGTGGCTGGACCCGTCCGACAGAGCAGCAGAGCAAGGAACTGGGCGCCCTTCTCTCCGATCAGCGCAAGCGCTGAAAGCTGGCCAGAGTTCGCACCTTAGAGGCGAACACTCGATCTACGCCCCATCCCGTGGTCCAATGTCGGGCTATGGTTCCTGGACTGCCTGAAGTCGCCGAACACTCCCACCGCGAGGTTTTTCGCGTGGATGCGGCGCACCCCCGCTACCCTCTCCTTTCCGAGGCCTTTTGGGCACATCTAGGCCGCTTGGACGAGCACATCACAGCCCCTCATGCCGACACACTGGGGCTCGCCCACGGGGAGCACCTGCAGGTGCAGTGGTGGACAGACGAAACGGGCCAGTTTTTTGCAGCCCAGGTGATGGACGCCAGATCTGGCGGTCTATGGGAGGTCTTCCACGTGCCAACCGGAGCCGGTTCCCCGGTGGTGGGTCGCCGCTTGTGCATGGGCTCACCAGCCGCACTGGAATCCCTGGATGGCCTCTGGCTTGAGGTCTTTGCTGACGTGCTGGCCGACCCTGCGCCCATCAAGCGGCACCCTGCATTTGTCGAACTCGTCGCCGCTGGGACCAACCCTGCGGGCGTTGTTGCCGTGCACGATGACCTGGCACGCATCGCAAAGCTGCAGTCCGATGTGCATTACTGGAGCCACCTTGCCAAAACCCTGGACAAGGCTTCCAGCGCACGTGTGAGCCCCTATACCCCCCCCTCAGATCCCATCGCTTCACCAGAGGCTCAGGATTCGTCGGCAAGCCAGAGGCAGTGGGCGCTGAAGGACATTGGCGAGTGGGCGCGACTGAACGAAGACCGCATCATCATCATGCAGCGCGCGATATCGACCACCAAGCGCGGCAGCTACGAGAATCCCGCGCTGCTTTACGAGTGCTTGGAGCTGCTGGCCACTGAGTACACCCAGGTAAAGACTGGTCAGGCTGATCGCAACGCGTTCAAGAACCGGGCCGACTCCATGGGCGTTGAGTACGGGGGCTCCGTAGAGCCCAGTGTTGCTGGCGAGCTTGGCGACCTGTACTTCATCCGCTGGAACGGGCGGCGCCAATTTCTGGATCAGCATCTTTCCAAAGGGAATGCTCGTGATCCCCGGTTCTGCCTTCGAATCTACTTCTTGTTCTGTCCCGTGGTTCAGAAGGTCATCGTTGGGCACATGCCCACGCACCTCCCGACAGGCCGCTCCTGAGGTATCGCGATGTCTAAGCTCACCAAAGATCAGAAGCGCGAGAAGAAAAAGCGCGAGGAGCGCAAGCTGAAGCTGCGCAAGGAACACGAGGAAAACAGGCACTTCAAAAAGGTCGATGGTTTGATGACAGCCATCACCATGGCTCTTGAAGGTCTGGGCTCGCAGGAGGAATTGGATGCAGCGGTCCTGCGCTTGGCAGGTGGCCAAAGCGTTGTCGTAAGCGAAAAGGAATCCCGGTTCCAGGGGCACGCTTGGGCTGAGGTGAAGGCCAGCACTACGCAAATGGTCGCGCTTCTGCAGGCCGACGAAAGCGCCTACTACTCGGGGTTGGGGCTGCAAGGGCGCCTCTACCTCAACGGAGAGGGTACGAAGCGGTTTTCAGTCTCCTCCATGCCGATATTCGCGCTGGTCTCATCTGGCTGGGACCCACTGGAGGTGGTGCACAAAACGGCCCTTGAGCTGGATCCAGAGCCCACCCAGGGGGCTTACGTCTTTGGAATGGAGGCCCGCAATACGGCGGTGCACTTTGCTATTGCCTCGACCGCGAACCCCGAAGACCCTCCCGAGGTGTACTTCGTCTCCCCAAAGGGTTGGCACCGCCTAGACCTGAGGATATGGTTTGAAGAACTCTGGCCATGCTTGGCGAGGGTTATGGTGGCCTCCAGCTTGGCCAGAGGTCCTTCCGACACACAGTTCGCGATCGCCCGTCTTATGGAGCTTTCAGGTTCGGCTGGTGGCCCAGACGGCGAGCCTTGCCTAGACGAAGAAGCGAGAGCCACAATCCGATCATTCGGCGCAGAATTGACGCTCGAAACTGAGTTGCTTGTGACGGCGGCTGAGGCTGCTCGTACCATGCAAGTTCATTTGGCCAGCGAGGTGAAGTGGGAGGCTGGTTTCGAATCGAGGCAGGACGAGATCGACACGCTTGAAGCAAGGTGCCAGAGCCTAGAGCGCGAGCGCCAAGCCCTGCAACGATACGCGCTGGAAACTGCGGCTACCGCACAGCCCCAGGCAGCAACCATGCCCCCTCTGCCCTCCCCGGCCAAACCACTGCATGAGCGCATGGGCGCTCTGCTTGGAATCTAGGCCTGCGTCACACCAACGTGTAGCCCGCAGTCAGGCGCGGGCCACTGGGATGTCCTCAAGGCGCGTGGTGTATTGCGGTGTGAGCCGCATTTGCCTGGCTCCCCATGCCCGCTCCGTACCCACTCCCGTTCCGCCGACAAAAACGGTGCCCCGCCCGTATCGCCGATTCAATCTGTCAATCGTGGTCATCAAGTGCGACTGGTCTTCTGGCTCCGAATCTTCCAAATCAAGTTCACCTTGGTGGAGCGTGGAACTCGCTAGATCCAGCAATATCACGCCTGCTTTTTGCAGCTGGTATCCGTCTTCATAGAACCGGCGCACTCCCGCGCGAGCTGCCTGGACCAGAATGGATGTGTCTGCAGTAGGCCTGCGCAAAGGTACGACTACTCCGCGCGAAAACTGGGGTGGTGGGCGAAAAGGCGAACTGTGCGCAAAGACATAAAGCTGGCCCGCGAAGCTCCCCTGCTTCCTGAGTTTTTCTGCCGCGCGTGAAGCAAACTCACTCACTGCCTCCAGCAATGGCTCCAGCGTTGTCACCGGACGGCCGAAGGACCGCGTTACCGCGATTTGCTTTTTATCGGTGGGTACATCTTCCAGCGCCATGCACGATTGACCGCACAACTCGCGCACAGTCCGTTCGAGCACAACGTTCCAGCGGCGCCGAACGGTACCAGGGTCCATCCTCGACAGATCCCAAGCAGTGAGCACGCCGGCCTCTACGAGCTGCGCGCCTATCTTGCGGCCCACCCCCCACACATCCCCCACGGCGGTCGCCTGCATGATCGCCTTCAGCTCGTCAGCACTCAAGGTCGCGAGGTTGCACACCTGCGCCAGGTGCGCCGGATAGCTGCCCGGTTTCCTCTCTGCGTCCTTGGAGACGTGGTTCGCGAGCTTGGCCAACGTTTTCGTCGGCCCGATGCCCACACCGCACTGCAGGCCGATCCATTGGCGTATGCGGGCCCGGACCTTGAATGCCCTCTCGGTCAAGTCACCGGGGATGCCGTCGCAACTACAAAAAGCTTCGTCAATGGAGAAGAGTTCCGTCCGATAGCCAAAACCCGCTATGAGGCTCATCAGGCGCGTGGACATATCACCGTACAGGGTGAAATTGGCACTCAAGGCCACGAGGCCGTGGGATTCGCTCAAATGGGAAATCTTGAACCAGGGGGCTCCCATCTTGATCCCCAGAGCTTTCGCCTCCTCGCTACGGGCAATCGCGCAGCCATCATTGGAGGACATCACAATGAGAGGACGGCCTTTTAGGGAGGGTCGAAAGTTCTGTTCTACCGAGGCGTAGAAGTTGGATGCATCAAAAAGGGCGAACATGGCCACCTCACCTGCCGCCCCCGCGAAAGCGCTTGATCGAGGCCGTCACGACGCCCCAGATTTCGACTGTCTGCCCGTCTTTTGGGACGATTTCAGGGTATGTTGGGTTCGCAGCCACTAGCTTCATGCGCCCGAACTTGAGCCACAGCGACTTGCATGTGAACTCTCCGTCCACTACGGCGACCACCACATCCTGGTGCACGGGCTTGAGGGCGCGGTTCACCACCAGCAGATCCCCGTCGAAGAGCCCCGCGTCCTTCATCGAATCCCCGCGCAACCGTAGCAGGAACGTCGCCTGGGGATGCGTCACAAGGATGGCTGTGAGGTCCAGGCGATCAACATGGAAATCCTCTGCCGGTGATGGAAAGCCTGCACGCACCACGTCACCACCCACAGGAAGCACCAGGGGCTGGTCAGAAATGAGGGTAGGCAATAGGTCACGTTTCACACTGTATGAATATACAGTATTTGACAAAACGAGCAACTCCGAGGCCTTGTCACCAGAAGCAGCCCGATATACTTTCTGCAAGTTGTAACAAACGCTTCGCATGGCCCCCACCGCTCACCGTCTTGGCTTGTACGCCCTCCCTCTTCTCGCGTCCCTGACCCTCCCGGTTTGGGCTGCAGGCCCCGTGGGGCTCGGATACCTCAAGATGGGGATGAGCAAGAGCGCGATTGAGCAGGGCGACTCCAGCGGCGCTATCAAGCTGCTCGGCCCCTTGCAGGAGCTGAAGCTGCCGACCAAAGCACCTGTGGCTGACGACTACTACACGACCCAGGCGGTATTACCGTTCTCTCCCGACCCTGTGAAACTCAGTCTTGGCTTCAAGGGGGAGTCTCTTTCGGTCATCAACATCCAACTCCCCGATGAAGCCATGGAGAACAAGATCCGGGCTGAGCTTGAGGGGAAGTACGGTCCACCGAAGCTGGATGATGGCCGCAAGGACGAGCAGTGCATCTACCGAAACGGGAACAGCTTCACCCTGAAATCGGGCGTGATGTCGTTGGGGTGGACGGACGAAGAAACATCAACCACCACGGCGCTCAACCTGGTGCACTTCCAGTCCTGCCCTTCCAGCCTCAGTGGCGATATGGTCAGGACACAGCCGTCTCGCAGCCTCTCGATTCAGCGTCGGCCCGCCCCCGCCAAGGCCAGCGGACTCTTCTAACAGCCTGGGTTACCAGGCTCAGCAAAGCATCGTTTTGGCAAACAGCGAACTTGAAGCCCGCGAACGGATCTTCTTCAGAGATCGCCTACGCGAGGCGCGATATATGGCACTTGCTGATGCCGAAGGGTTCGGAGCCATCTGTTTTGCGCTTGAATCTCTGGGCCTGAGAGTTCACGGTAAACAGGAAGCGCTGGGTAAATACATGGATCCAATCGCAGGCTATGCGGAGAAGTCGCTAGTCCTGACGGATCTGGCCGTATTGGAGCCCTCGCAATTCAAACCCTTTGCCGCTCTGTACGGGATTGTTCTGGCCGCACGCAATGACGCGATGCATACCGGGGCCTATGCAAGACACGCAACGCAAGCAGCAATCGAGTTATGCATCGGATTGGAGGAAGCACTGATGGCCGACGTACCGCGAACCGTAGGCAATTTGATGGTTTCCGCCCCCATCACCGTAGAGCCTTGGCAAACAGTGGCACACGCGCGGCAGCTCATGCTCATGCACTCGTTTTCCTTTCTGCCGGTGAGACTGGGGGCTACCTGGTGTCTTGTGTCTGAACTGGGGCTCGCCAAGCACCTGAGCGGGAGCAACAACGAAAGAAAGATACGCCTGTGCCAGTCAATTGAGACGGCAAAAGCCAACGGCATGGAGGTGATTCCGATTCAGGACACCGCCCTACTCACGACGGACATGCAGATTGAAGACGTGCTGCGTCGATCACCAGTGCAAGTGGGACCCATGCTGTGGCTGGTCGTTGATAGCCGCCGCCCGGAACATTTAGCTGGCGTTCTATCGCCATTCGAACTGATGTGACCCTCCAAGACAGAACGGTTGCTACTTTCCGTTCTGAAATCCTCGTCGCACCCAAGCGACGGTGTGCCCAAGCAAGAAAACAACCAAGGGAACGGCGAGAGTGCGAGCCAGATAGTCGGGAAGAAGCTCGGTGAAAGTTGCACTAAAGCGTTCGTCGGCCGCTTGGCGCACGCGCTTGATTCGGTCACTCTTGGTTGCTGATGCGATGCGCAACTCCATGAGCGCCACCGCCGAGGGACTCAGGGTGGTAGGGCCGATCATGAACTCCATGCACTCGTTCTTGTTGATGCCGGCTCCCAAGTAAGCAGATTCGCAAATCGGGTCTGATGCCTCGTACCTTGCTTCCGGCGAAGGTTTGCGGCGCGCATCCTCAATCTCAGCCGTGGCACTGAGCAAAGCCCGGGACTCCACCGTTGATGTATCCAGCTGGGGCGGTAGAAGGGCCACGAAGTTGTATGTGGTGTACGAGATCCACAAGGCAGCTGCCACAACATACATGCGTAGCCAACCGTTGAGTCTAGGAAACTTCATTTTGTACTTTGAGGATCAGCATCGGCTCAGCGCATGGGACAACCAGTTTACCGGCGAGAACATCGCATGAAATTCAAGCATCACGGTGCGCGAATCTGATGTGCCGAATGCGGCGCCTCATTCTGGCTTCACATCCCAATACCAGTTGCAACGCCCTTCCCAATGAACGATCACCGCGCCCAAATGCCCATCACTGCGATGGCCTCAGCTTCTGGGGTGCGTGACCTTTGCTAGCTGGTTCAGCAGAAGATCGGCTTTCCAGGCCGTCACCCCCTCTCTTGCTACTTGCAGAATTAGCCGGTAGCGCGGGATTGGGCTTCGCAGTAGGCTTTGATCTGTAGCTCAGTCCGTTTATCAAAGACAGCGAAAACTCTGTCTCCCGTTCCATGTACTGGGCCGACATGACCATGATGAAGCCAAGCACGAGTGCCAAGACGAGAAAACTCGTGATGGCACTCCAGATGCCGCTTGCAATGCGTGTGAATCGGATGGAGTTCATGCCTGCAGTCTCTTGTCACGACCACAGCCACGCAAACCCTACTGGGGGTATACCTGCACGAGACAGAAGAGTTGCCTATTTGGGACCAAACATGGTCAGCCCCGCAATCAAAGCCCCCAGTAGGGTTTGACAGCCAGGCTTAGGCCCCGACTCGCTCACGCTTGCGCTTGCGCAAGAACTGACCTGACACCTTGTTCGTTAGGGTTTGATATTACGCCCACTCTATGCAGTTCTTCGATGATGGCTGCTGCGCGGTTGTATCCAATGCGCAGCTTGCGTTGCAGATACGAGAGGGAAGCCCTCTGGTCCTCGATGACAAGCGACTTGGCCTGTACCAGCAACGGATCGTTGCTCGGAGCGCCTATGTATTGCCTGGCCACGTCAGTCACTACTGATCGCGTGGGCTTGAGGGGCTCGGGCTCTCCAGCTCTGCCATCACCTGGAATCTCTATATCGAGCTGCTGCTGAGACTTCGCAGCTTTCGCTTGAGCAGCTTTTTTGTTCTTGGTGGCGCGGAACTCTGTTGCAGCCACATGTGCGTTGAACAGTTCCAGAAAGGTCGCGGCATCAAGTTCAATCTTTCGCCCCTTGCGAGCCGCAATTGGCAAATTCTCAATCTCAGCCAGTTGCCTTCGCGTAGCGGTATCCAGCGTTTTGACAACGGCTGACAAAGACGCATACAAGTCACTGGCATGCTTGCGAGGGGGAGCCCATTCCATATCTGCGTCCTGGATGAGCATCCTCTTTCCAAGCGCTTTCACTTCAATGGTTTGCTCGGCCGGGAAAGACTCGGCTCTTCCACCATGTTCGAGAACAGCATCAATCTCAGCCTGGATGACTCCAGCCCTACTTGGCACAAGTTTTGGGACATCCACATCCGCATGTGCCAGCATCAAATCATCTTTGACCCCGGCATTGGCCTTTAGTGGTACTGCAGCCATTGTCGATCCCATACATCAACACAGAAAAACGGATGTGAGTTTAGGCACGCAACCGGGTTTCAGCAATGCAAATTTGCACTGAATCCCAAAAAAAGGAGAACTCGTTACATCCTCAGTTCGCAATGTATGAGGGTTGCGTTCAGGTGAAACGTGAGAAACGGAAGAACTATAGTCTGTACATAGTTTCAGCCCTCGTACATCCGTTCTGTAATGCTGGAACTTCTTTCTCGACCAGTACGTTTTACACACAAGAAACTCAAGTGGCCCAACCAGCAAAGTCCCCGGCGATCGCAAAGAGAGCACTTACTAGCGAGCGGCCCTCCCCCTCAGAATTTAGAGCGGAGGTTCATCGCAGAGGATGGTCGTTCAGGGAAATTGCAGAGCGATGGTCGGTTTCTGAGACATACCTAAACAGGGTCTGCCGGAGCGAACAGAGGCCACCAAAGTGGGAGGATGCCATTCACGCCCTCCCCTACTTGTCGTCCAGAGATGGTTCCTCCTTGTCCCAGGTTCCTTCGCCGAAGCAGATGTCACCGGCAGAATTCATTGCAGAGGCACATCGAAAAGGATGGAATCCACGCGACCTTGCGGAACGATGGGATGTCACACGCCCCTACATCAAACGCCTCGCGTATCGCCCCGATCGGGCAGTTCACTGGGATGAAGCACTACGAGGTTTGCCGCACATGCTGGCGATAGTGAAAGGCCAAGCCCTTGAAGTTATAGCCAATGAATGGCTATAGACCGCTTAACCACCATCAGTGAACCGCTAGTGAACCGCTAGCGAACCGCCAGAAAACCTCCGCTAGGGAATGTGTACGGGGAATCAGTCCTACCCCCCAAAACAGCACAGCCCTGTGTACCGCCAGTGCACCACCAGTGCACCTCTAGCGCATCTATTGAACCACCAACAAAGCTTGGTGATTTGTTCGAGGACTGATACCCAACCTGGGCGCAATCACCTCGGCACCGACCCATCTTGAGTACAACCACCAAAGACAAGCCTCGCCGGTGGCCCGCACCTTAGAGGTTTTCGCTCGCCCAATTTGTCGCTTCTTCCAGCACCACTTCCACCTCTTGTCACGTAAATTCTTTAACCGGTTAAAGAATGCCCCGCCCTGCCCCGCCACGCCACACCCACCGACCCTCTGAATCCATGCAAGCAATGCAACCCGCCATTCCGGGCTTAGATTGCAGAGCGTGAGACAAGTTGATTGACGAGCTTCGCTTGATCACGTCTCAAGACCAAGGACAACGGCACACGCCACCTAGCAACACCCCCCACAACACAAAATTCAAACGTAGAAATTTCTTTAACCGGTCAAAGAAACGGGACCCAACCAGTTCAGGACAAGCGCATTGTCAAACAAGAGCTGGCTATGCATATAGAACTGGACGATTGGTTTGATATCGAGGACCAGCATCTGTTCTTTGATGCGCTGGCAATGGGACATACCTTAGTTAACCAGTTGTTCCCAACGCATCCACCCAGGTCGGAGCTACCCACTGCACTTCGACCAAACCAGACAAACAAGTCTTCCAGACAAGAAGACTCATGCCATGGCAAGACACCGGCCAAAACAACTCACCCCGAAATTCTTTAACCGGTTAAAGATCGGGAGCGCGCTCCTAATTCATACCCACATGCAACGACCACCAAACGTGCGGACGCCCACAGCCTAGAAGCCCAATCGCCGCAACGGCTCTTAGCGCAGCACCGATCTATTTAAACAGTCACAGAGGCGCACATACGCCACATCCCGGACCTTTAACCGGTTAAAGGTTTGGGCCAACGTTCGGTGTGGAAACCTGGAAATGCTTTACGCAACCGAGATCACCGGTTGCCGGTGAGGCAGATCGCTGAGTAATAAGACTCACCTTAGGCGCCGCCGAATCTACCCATGTTCCTGTGCGATCGCCAGCTGAGACTGAGAGTGCGGGGGCTTTAACCGGTTAAAGCCTGGACCCGAAGAAGAAGCATCCTTGGGCGACGAGTGGCGGGATCAACAACCTCTAAGCTGACGAAGGGATGGTTACAGGGTGAAATATCTTTGACCGGTTAAAGAGTCAGGGCATTGCTGTATAGATTGAATTTTTAGTAAATGATTGACAGTATTGGTGCAATCGAAAATAATTAAGAGCAGGAGGATCTATGACTGAAAAGCAAACAGCGAAAATCATCACTATCTTCAATCAGAAGGGCGGTGCAGGAAAAACCACTACCACCTGTCAGATTGCTGGAACGTTTGGTCATCGCGGCTATGACGTTCTTGTGGCAGACCTCGATAAACAAAATTCGGCATCGAAATGGGTTAGCGCGGGAGAAGAAGGTCAGTTCCCGGCCAGTTTGTGGTCGGGTCATATGTACAAGGGAAACATAGCGACTGAACTTGGGAAATTAGCGGAAAAATACGAGCTAATTTTCATTGATTGCGCTCCAGCTGTTGATCAGCCGGGTACATGGGCATCGCTATTGGTCAGTGACCTCGCCATCATTCCGACGAAGCTAGGCCCAGCAGACACGGATGCCTTGCACGATGCGTTCGAGCTTGCAAAAAAAGCAAGACGCCAAGCTGGCTTCGACTTCCCAGTACGAGTGCTAGCTACGGCCTATCGAAAGGCACGAACGGATGAGCGCCTCGCACTGGAGAGGCTTGCAGTGAATGACGCCTATCCAGAATTCCCAGCGCTGAAGACCTCACTAGCCGACCGTCTCTCATTCACCAGGTCAATGCTGTACGGCGTTACGGCCCACTCAATGCCCAAGTCAAATGAGGCAATAGCTGAACTGGAATCGGTAGCCGATGAGATATCAGCTCTTCTTGGTTTGCCTAAGAAAAAGAAGGCCCGATAAGGAGTAACACCATGGCAACACAGCCCAAAATCAAGCTTGACCCTCAAGCTGCCATGAATCGACATTTCGCAAGATCCGCCGCAACCGCGCAGGATCGATTCGCACTTGCAGCAGAAACGATAACTCGCATTCCGACTGGCTTGTCTCCAGAACAGCCTGTCGCCGACACAACGCCAGCAGTGTCTCAAGCCACACTGACAACGCAGAAGCCAGTGCACCATTCAGCCCAAGAAGCCTTCGACATTTCGAAGTGCGTTCCGGGTGCAGTGATCAGCGTTCCATTCCACTTGATTGACCTAAACCCTGTCGGGCCGCGACAAATCTATAGATCGGAGGAAATCGACAAGATCGCACAGACACTTGTCGATGGCCAAGATGATGCAGCTCACGGCTTCGTGAGAGGTGAACGCGTAGTTCTCATTGACGGTGGAACACGTTACCGGTCAGCAAAAATATCTGGGGTTGGTTTCCTGGACGTTAAGTTCGAAGATGCGCCGCAGGGTGACCTGGACCTCTATCTGCGTGCTCGCCGATACAACGACCAACGATCACAGCCATCAGTGATCGACCATGCGCTCAGCTTACGCCTCCTGCTTGACTCGGGGGCAGTAGGTAGCTCACGAGAGCTGATTGAGAAGGTACCTGACCTCAATGGGAAGGGGCGAATGGCCGAAGCCCAAGTGTCTGTCTATCTGCGAATTGCAAGAATGCCCAGGCATATCCTTGAGCGGATGTCAGAGAGCGCCATTACAAGCCAACTCACAGTGCTGTACGCGATCAGCGAAATCTTCCCGAAGGATGAAGATCCGACCACCGAACAAATCGATCTGGCCGTCCAGCTCATTGAGGAGATTAAGACCAAAGACTTGACCAAAAAACAGGTCCAAGACTTGGTGAAGTCACGTGTCTCAAACGAACGGCAGCATCGTGAACGCAGCATGCAGCAGCCTATTTCGTATGGTTCGTACAAGGGACATATCAAAGTTTTCGCCAAGCGAGGTCAGATCGACCTATCCCTACAGGGCGTCGAAGAAGAGAAGCTGCCGCTGTTGCAACGTGAGTTTCAAGCTCTCATCGAGCGATTCACAACTGAGCATCGATAGGCCCCGATACAACCAGTAGGAAGGGCAGGGCAGGGGTTGCCACGCCTTCCTCCCCCGCTCACCACAGCTCCCACAACCTTAGCCCATAACAGTACCGAGCGTGCTCATCACGGGCTATCAATGATCAAAATGAAAGCAAGCGCTTACATTGGGCATCAAAAGTCACCACGTATGGGACCGGCATACCACTTTGGCGGGGAAAAACTGGGTCTGAAAAAAGACCTATGAGGTCGCATATGGTCACCAGTCATGGGAGTAGGTCACCCATCGGCAGGTCCAAATGGGTCAAAAAACCAACTTTCGATCCCATAGACATAGACCATAGATGACTAGAGGCATGAAAACGGCCGGTGACCAAGGTACGCAGGGCCATTGCGGGAAAAAAGGTCCCATAGACGGTGACCTTTAGCAAGGCCAAGTACCTCTCGTGGAAGAAACGATCCCACAAATGGTGACCATAGGCGCCCCTGGGTCTAAGTGAATGAGTCACCCAGAAACGTAGACCATAGAGAAAGGCTGAAACGTCCCATAAACATAGCCCTTTGTAGGCCACACCAATAAGAAGGCGCGCTTCAAAGGGTACGGAGGAGGGCGTTACGTCTAGAGGATCAAGAGATCAAAGCGCTTAGGCGTGCAGTCCCATGAAGATAGACCTTCAGGACGACTGTAAAAAGAGGCCACTCATGAGACCCAGAAACATAGACCATAGAGAGTCTGAGCGAAGGGAGACTCCCAAAAGCTTAGACCATAGTGATGGAAATTGCTGAAAAACCCAGCATCCCACAGATGTAGCCCTTAACGATATGGCCATCTCAAAGAAAAATCCCATATCCACAGACCTTCCTATGGTCTGTGGATATGGGAAGAAGCGATTTCCCATATCCACAGACCAAAAGTCCCACTCGTGGTGACCTAAATCCCATATCCACAGCCCTTAACGCCCATGAATGGGGACCAACAATCCCATAGCTGTAGCCCAAATCGGCCGCAAACCCGCATCAGCCTTAGCTTTCACGCTCCTAAATGTATTAAACACGAAAGTGTTTCTTAAAGAAGGAAAGCACTGGTAGCGTCATTTTGTATAGAAATCCCAAAATCAAAAAAACAAGGCTATGGTCTATTGATCGACGCTAGCTTTAGACCATAGAATGCCCTTCCATGGCACGCCAATCAAAGGTCACTCAACCAACTGAAGGACAGATCCAGCTCTTCAGACTCCCTGAAGTACCGGAACCCTACAAGAAGGCCGTAGAGGTTCTGCACAGCAAGCCGCGTGCCCCCATGTCGTTGATGCACCGTAAGCTGCTCAACGCATGGCTCAAGAACGCTGTGGAGTCCAAACCAGACAAAGAGGGGTGGTGGTCACTTCCAATCGTCGAGATGTCCGAGAGCATTGGATTCGACTCGAACAATCGCGACTACCTGACGTCATCTGCACGCGATCTGATGACGATGGTTTTCGAGTGGGACATCATGGCCGAAGTGCAGCGCCGCACCTTGTGGAAGGCATCGGTGTTGTTCCCAGAGGTTGAGATCACGTCCGGGCTGATTCGGTATCAGATCAGCAAGCAGGTTCAGGAAAAGGTGCTGAGCCCAGAGATATACGCACTGATCGACCAAAGAATCATTCGCCAGTTCAGACGTGGCACGTCAATAGGCCTGTACGAGTTCTGCATACGGTATCAACGGTTGCCCAAAACACCTGAAGTCCCATGGGAGACCTTTAGGGACATGATCATGGGGACATCTGCCGATGCCAAGTCATACAAGCAATACAAGGTCTTCAAAGACAAAGTGTTGAAGCCGGCAATTGCTGAAGTCAACACAGTGGTAGAGCTAAAAATCGAGCTACAGGAAACAACAAAGGGCAGAAAGGTAGTCGGCCTCTATTTCCTAATCATTCGGCCTGAGACCCCCCCTGTCGAGGAATTCAGTTCGCCGGACGAACTCGCCGATACAGCGGCAATGGTCGCGCTCGGTATCCCGCAGACAGAGGCTACAAAACTAGCGAAGACAAACAGACATAACGAGATAGCAGCGGCTATCGAGTACACGCGGAAACGCATCGAAGCCAAGAACTTGGACAAGCTCGACAATCCGGCCGCTTACCTGCGCCGAGCGCTGGCAGAAAAATGGGCGATTGTTGAGGGCCAGTCTCAAGCAAAGGCCGTTACGAAACCAGCAGCTAAGAAGACCTCAGCACCAGATCAAAGCCGCCTCCAAGAGGCCTGCCTGGCACAGCGAGACAAAGAGGCGGAAGGATACTTTCACGAGTTGGATCCCTCCGAGCAGCAGATGATGGTGGACGAGTACAACGCCCAGCAGGAGCTTGCCACTTTGAAAATCAAAATTGGAAAGGGCAAGGCCCATGGAAAAGCTGCTACCGCGACGTTCTATCGATGGCTAGCGCACAAGACTTGGGGACCTCTGACACCTGAGCAACTTTTGGAGTACGCAAACAACCTGCTCTTCGGAGGGAAGTCGTCTTGATCTGACTTGCGTATGCTTGAACCCGAATCAATGAATAGGTACACCAATCGAATGGACCACCTGGTCTTGTCAAGCTGATGGGAAATTGACCTAACGTTAAACATCATTGAATGGTTACAATGCAATGATTCATTGACATCCATGGAAAGCGCAATGACAGAAAAAAAGTCATCCAAGGAGTTGCTAGCCGAAGCCGAATCGCTTTTTAAGCAAGCTCAGGAAGTTCGCCAGCAAGAAGTCGCAGCGATCATTGCAGACATTAAAGAGCAGATCAAAACTCATGAATTGAGGCCTGAAGACCTCTTTCCTGGAATCACGAAGACTCACACTAAGGCGAATGGTCGGCAAAAACGTGAGCCACGATATCGTGGTCCTAACGGACAGACCTGGGGTGGAGGATCTGGACGGAAGCCCGATTGGGTCCGAGAGGTCGAAGCGAAGGGCGAAAGCCTTGATAAATACCTGATCAACAAGTGATCAATTAGATGGCGCCGCAATGGCGCCTTTTTTATGGCCATCACAATGATGGCAGCTGATGCAGTCGCAATGTGACACAAGTCGGATAAACGGGGATTTGAGAGGGTCCCAGGACACGCGGTCAATCGCTGCAACGAAGCTAGGAGAACCCCATTTCGAAACACGCCCGAAGGTGCTGTTTTTCGAGGGGGTTTTTTTGAGCCCGGTTGATATTCTCCAGAGGAATGAGAGCACTGGAGAACGATGTGTGGCTGTACGAAGGTCCGCCAGATGAAATTGGGTTGAGCGTTCCTGACGCGAGCCCAGAGCAAGGCGGCTATGTGATTGTGTGCGAGCTGCAGAATTCCGAGCTGCGTATGGCTTACGGCATGACCCACTTTGGCCTTGCGCAAGCAGCACTGGTGTCTGGTGCGTGTTTGGTGAATGACATCAACGTTTGCCAGGACCCGAATGCAACGGTACGCTTTGGATTTCCACCCAACTACCAGCTGGGGCGATTGTGGCCAGCTGATACACGACTTCCGGGTCACATTTGAGGACTGCGCTGGTCAGCACTTCAAAGCCCGCACCGCCCTCATGGGGCGGCAAGCGGGCGAAGGGCTGGGCGCAACCCACCAGGTGGCTGCAGTACGCAGCATCCTCGCCATGGAGAGCGGTGAAACCATCGTAGTGCCTGAAGACCTGGCTACCCTTGTCGCAAATTGGCGCCGCTAGACCAGGCCAAGCGCTCTGCACTTGTGGTTTGCGATGGGTGCCCGCAAACAAGTCGTTTGAGACTTAAAACCAGCCACCCTCATGGGTGAGCTGGCCCAAGCCCGAAAGGGCTCCTGCAAGGCTCTAGTGGGGACTTGCAGAAGCGTTTTCATGCTGCAGGCTGTGCCTACAGCTCGAAACTCCCAGCTGGGGAAGTAAAACAATCAGCACACTCGATCGGCATGCCGATCAACATCAACCCTGCGGGTCATCCCGTAGGGCTGGCTCGCATCTCATTGGAGCCAACATGCAAACAAACTCACAGCCCGAGGTCGTGAAAATGACCCGTGCGGAATACGAAGCGCAGCCTGAAAGCTACCGGGGTGTTTGGACGACCGAACGCACCGATTTGCCGAACTGGGCCGCTGAACGACATCTCTATGTCGGAAAGCGGACCTTGCTCTTGAATTCTGGGGCTCATGGAACCGCTCTGTTGATTGAAGGCCTCGGCCTGGAGATCACAGAGTGAATGGGCATCAACGGCTCATCCGCGAACAGATCCTGCACATGCTCTTTGGGACGGTGATTTTCATCGTCCTGGGTGGGCTGGCAGTCGGTCTCGACCTCGCTTCCCAGTGGGTTAAAACCCTCGGCGTCACGGCATTCACCTACAATTCCATCAGCTACGTTGCCCACGGCCTCATGGCTTTGGACATCGCTTTGTTTTTGGGGTACCTGCTCAAATCGTCTTGGGATCTTCTGAAGGAGATTTTCAAATGACCGACCTCAACATCGGCCGCATTTTTCTCAACAGCGTTCGCGTCTACTTCGCGCCTCTGACTGGTGCCTTCAAGGGCATTCGGGAAGAAATGCGCCGAACGGACCCATGGCGTCATCGCCGCGCAGGACGCAGCCAGGCACGGCGCCACAGCCATTCGACTCGCGGATAACCTCCACCAAGTCGCTGAACCCGGCCTCTCGCAAGAGGGCCGGGTTTTTTCATTGTGGCTTCGGCCAAATCCCATAGGGGCATCACCCTATGGGTTGGTGCTCTACCAACTCTGGAGCATCACTGTGTCAACATCGAATCTGCCCATGGGGCAAGTCAACGCGCATGTCAGCGATGAACTGGTCATGCGAGTCGGTATTCCTCACAAAGGCGGCAAGCTGGCATTCCATGCCTTCCGTGAGGGCTATCCCGCAATGGTCAGCGCAAACGCCTTCTGGAATCCCAAGAAGGGTCAGTTTGTCGTCCCGGAGATCTCCGATCTGTACGAGGTCCCCTTTGCTCTCGATTCAGCTGGGTTCGTGGCCGTGTCTCAGTTTCAAGCGAAAGGTAAGCAAGCAGGTATGGCGGGGATCTACCCCTGGACAGCTGCTCAGTACCTTGAGCTTGCTTCACTGCTGAAACCTGACTGGTTCAGTGCGCCGGACCTCTGTTGCGAGCCTGAGTTGCTGGACAGCCAGGAAGAAATTGATTTCCGAATCAATGCCACGGCAACGCTGCTCGAAGGCACGCTCCAAACCCTGTATGCATGGCAAAACGAGCTGGCCAAGACCGAATCGGCTTCGGTGATCGAAAACATGCTCAAGCCACCCGTTCCGGTGGTGCAAGGATGGAAAAAAAGCGATTACCTGCGCTGCCTAGACCTCATCCTTGAAGTATGGCGGCGCTGGGAGCCCTGGATCGCGCCTCCGCGTCTGATGGGGCTTGGCTCTGTCTGCAGGAGGTCAACGGACCACCCGGAGCATGGACTCTATGCCATTCTGCAGGCGCTGGATGGCTGTCTCCCAGAGCAAACCGCCTTTCACCTCTTTGGAGTCAAGGGCTCATCCCTTGGCCAGGTCAAAAAACTTGGCTGGGTCAAGTCGGTGGACAGTATGGCCTGGGATGTTGGGGCACGGATCAAGGCTCACAAAGGGGCCTACTCCAACACACTGGCGCATCGCGCTCAGGAAATGTCCCGCTGGATGTCGGCCGCGAATGAGCGACTGGTTTCCGGGCGAGGAGGGCAGCTGGATCTCCAGCTGTCAGCCTGACCTTTAGCCCGCACCAACGTGCGGTTTTCAACCCATTGGGCCAAGTCCCATATGGGTCGGCCCGGAGAAACCTATGAGCAATACATCGATCGCCTTGGTAGATACGGCCACGGGCGCCAAGACCTCGTTGCAGGTCAACGAGAAGCTGACGGTGGGAGAAAAGTTTCGTCTCATTGGGCGAAGCGTGACTTTCGAAGCCATCTCCATTCGTGGAGTGCTCGGAGGGTCATCTTCTGTTGTCGATGGGGTCAGTGAGTGCGGACGTTTCCAAACGACTGCGTTGGTCACTGACACCGCGAAGCCTATCGGCTAGCCTCTTTTCAAATAACCCCAGCGGGCCAAACCCGCAAGGGGTGGTCCCGTGATGGAGAGAACAATGAAATCTCTGGACCTATTCTTTGAAGAAGATGCAGGAACTGAAATTCTTGACACCAAGGAAAAACGTGAACCGCAAGTTCGACTGACGCGTGAATCGCCAGAAGTCAGAGCAGAGCGTAGAATTCAGAAGCTGATGCGCGATAAGCACGTTTTGTGCCTGGCTTTCAGCTCTGGAAAAGATAGCAGTGCAGTCGCAGACATATTGCTTCGTAGCGCTGTTTCATTCAAAAGAAAGGGCGGCGCAGTGCCACCCATCATCATCATCCATAGTTCGACAGGTGTTGAGAATCCGGTCGTTGCAAGGATGGCGATTTCCGAGCTTGAAAAGATGGTTGCGTTTGGGCGAAAACACCAACTGCAGCTACAGACCTTGATCGGTGAGCCTGATCTCAATTCGACTTGGCCTGTTCGTGTAATTGGTGGTCGAGCGCTGCCTGCTTACCCGGGTGGACGTGCGGATTGCGCAATTGATTTCAAGGCCAAACCGGCTCGCAAACTCATCAATCAGGCGAAGCTGTCATCGGAGGGTTTCGTTGGATGGGGAGCGCCGGTCATTCTGACAGGTGTCCGATCCGGCGAGTCAATCGCTCGCGATCAACGAATCGCCCACAGACATGAAACAGCTGAGGGTACGTGGACGAACGACGATGGCGACCTTCGCGCATCCCCAATATTGGACTTCACCGAGGATGATGTTTGGGAGACGCTTGGAATGTCCGCTGCTGGCGTATATGACTCATATTCCGACTTCGAAGATGTAATGGATTTCTACCGCGCAAGTGGTGGATCCAGTTGCGTCATCGTCGCGGACATGAAGATGAACGCATACCAAAAACCATGTTCTGCAAGGTCCGGTTGCTGGGCATGCAGTCGTGTGGGGCGGGATCGATCTGTTGAGTCAATGATTGAGAGTAACGAGAAGGCCTTTGGTTTTCTCCGCCCCCTCAATCGTCTACGCAATTGGATTGTAGACACGCAGTTCGACTGGAGTCTCCGGCAGTATGTCGGTCGAACCATCTCAAAGGATGGCTACATCGAGATTGGGGCTGATACCTTCAGTCCTGCAACTCTCAGGAAGCTGCTGATATACACCTTGACGGCAGAAAAGCTCTCAGGTGTACAGATCATCAGTCCCGAGCAGTTGATTGCCATCGACCTTCGATGGAGCCTCTACGGGCTTTTCCCACCCTTCAGCGCTTTGAAGACCTACTTCGAAGTGGTGGATCAAGGGTTATGGGAGGAAGCCCCTGTAGGGCCTAGCTATCCGCACACTCCGGTCCCGAAGATCGGGCGAATCCATGTTGGAAACGACTGGTACGAGGTGACAGGCATGAACACTGTTTCAGGCATGAGAGACCTCGGCGCAGAAATTTTCCATGAGTCCTGCGGCTTTGACCTCAAGGTCCTGGCCAACGGTTCCCTGGTGGCCGACTATGAGGAGGGTGACAAGTTTGAGGTGGATCCTGAATCCGCCTGCGACTTCATTGCCCTACTTGCAGACGACTACATCCGTGACTACTGCCATGAAGACTACCCTGACTGGACAGAAGGTTTCCGCACGTACCTCCGTCTTGGGATGGTCCATATTGGCCAAGGCCAGTCTCGGACTACGGACGAGATCATGCGCCGATCGCAGTGGCGACAGGAGCACAACCTGCACGGTCAACGCAGCCCAGAAGAGCTTGAGGCTCGTTGCGATGTGTACTACCAAAGGCAGCAGAGCTTGATCTGATGCCTACAGGCATTGATATCTACCCGCCTGAGCGGTTACGATACGCCCAATGAAACCCTCGCGCTTGCGCGAGGGCTTTCCCAAGTGGCTCTTTTCTGGGCTCCTTCGGAAAGTAGTTTTGCACTTCCCGGCTATGCCAGGCAGTTCATATTCCCAGCTGGGGAGTTGAAACAATCAGCATCCACCGCGCATGGTCACATGTGCATCTTGTCCAACCGGGCCTTCTTACCCGGCTGGGTACGTGGGCCTTTTTTTGTGAGGCCACCATGTATCGAACGTGCCTGCGATGGTTCCCGGGATGAACCGCGCCGCCTTTCTGGGCCTCCGGCTTTGGAAGAGCGGTCTATCGGTCCCCCCCAGTACCATTGCCCGATCCTTACCTTTTCCAGGTCGAGCCATGCCCGAAATCCTTCTTCGCTTCAGCGACAACGAAACCACTTACGAACGCGTGAATGCACTGGCTGCAGAGCTTGGCATCACACCGGAGCAGTGGGTTCTGCGCGCCGTCGCGAAGGATCTTGGCGACTACGGGCTCAAACCCGTCCCCGATGGGCTTCAACCGAAGTCCTTGTCTCAACTGTTCGAAGCCTCAGGCGTCCTGAAGCCTCGAACGTAGCCGCCCCTTCATGGGGTGAGGAGGTTGTATGCGTACCCTTCTTGCCCCACCACCAGTGGGGACAGTCGTGCGATGCTGGTTCCCTGAAAGTGAATCAGTGATGGTCCCCGGTCCGAAGTTTCGGCCGGTACTGGTGTTGGCGGTGGACGATGAGTCTTCACGGGTTCCCCGGGCACTTGTTGCCTATGGGACCTCCCAGCACACAGAGAGAAACGCTCTCGGAGAATTTGTGGCTCCCCGGAGTCTGGTTCCCGAACTGGAATGCGACACGAAGTTCTGCCTCAAGCAGGCGTTCTGGTTGCCTCTCACCAGGGAGTATTTCTCTGCTCGCGGCAGGCAATCCGTGCCCGTCGTTCTTCCAACCCGCCTGCACTCTGTGCTACTGCGGGCGTACCACGAGGCGCAGTAACTCTGCGCCTTTTCCCACCCCGGGGCTCCAATCCCCGGTGGGGGAGGGGGCCTCGATTTTCTGAGAAACCCCATGCAACAACACATCTCCACTTCACCGGCAACCGCTGGAAAGTCCTTTAATCTGTCGCGCTCAGAACTCGCGGCGGCGATGCATAGCCACGCTGATGCGGGTCGCATCGAATTCGCAAGCCTTTTCAAGACTGGCGAGCTGGATGTTGACTTGATTGAGCGTGCACAGCTGTACGTGAGCGATGCACTCAAGCGCAGTCCTGTTGTCTCGGTTGACCGTGGATGCGGCGACTGTTGCTGCAGTACCTGATGATTCGTTCGCTTTCAAGGTGAACGGCATCGGTGTGGTGTCAGCCTGCGATGCTGCAAAAGCGTTCAAGATGATCATCCAGTCGTTGCCACGTAACAGTGGACCGCTTGAGATGGGTACATTCCGGGGCTTGCGCATGTTCGCTGAGCGTGACGAGTTCTCGGAGGTTGAGGCATGGCTCGAAGGTTCGATGGAATACATCCTCAGGATTGGAAAATCTTGGGAGAACATTGTTTCGTCGATGATTCAGGTGGCCATGAACTTGAGCGCTGAAGTGAGTCAGCTGCAAAAGCACCTGGAGCGCCAGGTGACACGCCAGAAGGAACTGGAAGTCGAGGTCACACGACCTTTCGACAAACTGGACCGCCTGGAGTATCTGCAGCGCAGAAAGATCGAGCTGGATACGATGCTTGATCTCAATAAGGGGGAGATGTCTGCAGTGGACGAGTCGGCCGAAGCCGACGAAACTACTGTGGCCTGATACCATCCTTCAATTGAGCACCAACAGGACCCGAGAGGGTTCTGTTGCGGCTTTCCAAAGTGCCCTTCATCGAACATTTTGGAAAACCGTTTTGATGCACCAGGCTACGCCTGTGCTCATATTCCAAGCTGGGGAATCCAAACAATCAGCACCACGCCTCTACGAGGCATTTACCGGTGGCCACCAGGCTGCTTTTTTCAACCCATGCGGGCTCTTGCTCCCGCATCGGGGGTAGGGCTCGCGATTTCGTTCGGAGTTCCTATGAATTTGGCGTTCGCGCATACCACCCGCGCTCCTTGCGCGTCATCAGGTTTCGTTCGTGCACACGATCTGGCCAAACAGTACAAGGCTGATGGCTTCATTCGTGATTTCCGTGTGGACTCCTGCGGCAATCGAGGCCGCGTGATCACACTGCAGAATGTATCGGGCTGGAGCCCATACCCGCTGTTCGTCGAAAACCCTTTGACTGACGACCAGCTCAACTGACAGAGGTTTCTGCCTCGCATCAATCACCGGCCTTCACGGGTCGGTTTCCTTCAACCCCAGCGGGACCAATCCCCCCGCCTGGGGGGGTGGTCCCGCAATTTTCGAAGACCATCATGGATTTATTGCAGTTCTACCCAACAGGAGAGCGTACGGCCGCGCTGATGTGGGCCAAGTTCAAACGCCCGGTGCGTCACGTTTGCGATCCGAGCGCAGGTAAGGGGCATTTGATACGCTACGCGCAACAGGGATTCCCGAATCTTCGTGATGACGAGATCCCCTGGATCACAGAGTTGGACGATGCCTGTGACAGCCTCACTCCGGATCGCTTCAGGCAGCTGTCCAGATTCAAATTCGGCCACATCAAGGAAACCTCTGTCATTGAGGTCAATGCCGAGTTCCATCCTGCCTTGAAGGAGCTGGGGGCTAAGGTTCTCGGATATGACTTTCTTGAAGTTCGATCGCTGGCAACAGCGACTTCCGTCTTGCTCAACCCCCCCTTCCGGGCCGGTTGTGCTCATCTCCTCCATGCATGGGATTGCTTGTTCGACGGCGAGATCGTAGGCATCATCAATGCCGAGTCGATTCTAAATCCGTATACGCAGGAACGACAGCGACTTCTGTCGTTGATTGAGCAGCATGGTTCAGTTGAGTTTCTGCGGGATCAGTTCGTCGATGAAGTGGAGCGCAAGACAGATGTTGAGGTCGCGTTGGTCTACCTCGACAAGGTGCCCGGAAAGTACCTCAATGTAGATTCACTACTAGGTGATTTGGCGCGCGGGGATTCGGGGCTCACGGACTTGGACCCAGAGGTCTGCACCGCGTTGTCGCTTCCTGGTAACTTTATTGAAGACACGTGCTTTCGGTTTCGCCAAGCCGTTCAGGCGGCTCGCAATGCAAGTGAAAGTGCAGCCATTGCTGATCACCTCTCAACGGCCATCGGACTGTCCTTGGAAGAGATGCAGTCGAAAGGCGTCGGCACTGATTTCCGAGAGGTCGCATCATCGATCCGAGATGCCGCTAACGCTGACTTTCGTGAGCGATACGCAAAGCTGAAACGGCAAGCATGGGGGCAAGTGCTTCGGTCGTCGCTTTTGAATCAGAAGTTGTCCAACCAAGCGAGAAAGCGCCTGGAAGCATCCGCTGAGGACATCTACGATCTCGACTTCTCGCCGGCAAACATCCACGGTCTCTTCGCTGGAGTGCTGAACTCCCTTGAGGACATCTTCAAGGACATGATGCTCCAGTTGTTCGACACGATCATTGGTAAGTCGAATGAGAATGTCGCGTACTACAAGAGCTACCGTTCGAGTGAAAAGCATCGCATCGGAATGCGCCTACGAAAGACCCGTTTCATCCTTCCGAGGATGAGGCCTGGGTTCAACTCCGTTGACTATGAGGCACAGGGAATCCTTGGCGATATCGACAAGTGCTTTCACTACCTGCATGGGGCAACCGGAGAGTATGGCGGCCTGGTTGATTCGATTCGCAAGAATGGGATCAAGTCTGGTGTCCGCTACGAAACGCGGTACTTCGGGTTTCGCTGGCATGCTGGCGTACAAACGATTCATGTCTATGCCAATTCACCTGAGGTCATGGACAGGCTGAATCGCTTTGTCGGCAAGCTGCGCAACTGGCTACCCGGCGACATGGATGAAGCGAACGCTGATTTCAAGAAGCAGTACGAGAAGGCTGAGTCTTTCACTGACGAGTATTTGGCGGCCTACCGCAAGGGTCGGTTTTCGAGTATCGGTGAGTGCGAGATTGCCTATCGAGCAGTGCGTCTCGCGCAGGGCAATAGCCAAGATGAGGACGCCTACACGCTGACGCGCCTGGCAGCGGCCATCGACGAAGTTCACGAACAGCATGGCCTCGTAGTTGGTCCATCGTTGAAGTCTTCACCGCCCTCAAAAGGTATTGGTCAGAGCCCCCAAGCTCTCGCCAAGTCTCACGAGGCCGTGCCTCAGCAGCAGCTCCTGCTTGCGGCATAGTCGCCTTTGGTCTCCGCCTGTCACCGTCCGGTGGCAACGCGCGAGGCCACTCTGCGATTTACAATAGGCTGTACACCCTCGGGTGTATGGGCTGGGGGTGCGGATAAAAACTTGGACTGGTTTTATGCCGCAAGTCCAAGACTCACCCGGTATTCGATCGGGCTGAGGGCCCCCAGGGAGATCNNCT
>C687J35021_10000364_pt1 | contig 35816 bp, 48 predicted proteins | sample RifCSPhighO2_12_FD_35021 | JGI IMG/M metagenome (IMG submission 35021) | reverse complement strand
CACCTTTTGATTTTGAAGCAATGTACTATGATAAGATTAACCCGTTAGGTCAGGTGGCCTAACTTAAATAAAAAACTCTCCGACAAACCCGGTACGGTTCAAGTTTCAAATTTCTTTAAATCATGGGCCATATAAGCTTTTGCTTGTGCTTCAGTACAGGTATCACCTTTTTTGACCTTCATGCCGTTTGGATAAACCGTAGTACCGAAACCAATCGTCCACACTCCCACACCATCATCATAGGCAGTAAGCCGTTTCCCCTCAAAACCACAGATGAGATCCACACCAAAAAGACTGACCACCATCTGGTCAATCGCAATACCCAGCATATCAGCCACCGTTGCATCTGTAGCCGTTGCAATCACTTGGTTGGCAGCATTGACTTGCTTTTGAGTAAGTGTTCCACCACTGATCTTTCTTAAAAAATCAAAAATATGCTTCATTTTTCACTTACTCACTTAAACATTGCTTTAAAAGCTGATCGAATTTCAAAGATTAATTCACCAATGGTTTTACCACGTAACAGCTGAATCGCTTGATACCAGATGCCAATTAACAACATTCCGAAAATCGCAAAGATCAACATTACAAAGCCTTGCGTCATATGTGAATAGACATGCCAACCATAATATTCAATAAATGCTGAACCACCATACAGACTAATCGCCACACTAAACGTGAACTTCATAATCACCCCCATCGTGATTTTAATTCGTCCCTCGGTGTCGATATCCCCCGATAACGTCAGAGCAAAGATTGCCCCAACCACTGCAGCGATAATTTTAAAAAGCCATGGTAGGCCCTTGATGCTTAACGGGTCATTCATAGACCACTCCTAATTTTTTGGCAATAAAAAAACACCCTTTTGGGTGCGTTAAATTCAAAGTTAAATTATTTAGCTACTACAAGAATGTTCAAAAATCTAAGTATATTCCCGGTGCTATTTGGAAATCTTGTAAGAGTTGAATTGCTGCTACCAAACAAGGTTTTTATACCGTCAGAAACCTCACCAAAAGCAGCAAAAGAAAATGCTTTTGCTGTATCTGTAGCACCACTTACTGTCGCATAAGTATAAACTGTTGGTGTTTTTGGTGATAAAAGCAATGTCTTGTTCGTTGTACCAACCGTTTGAGCCTTACCATCACCAGGGTAGTTTGCTGCAATTTGCATGGACTGAATAAAATAACCTTTCGAAGCCGTGAACGGTGTGGCTGGTGATGTAAAACTGTTTGGTGTGTCATTATCTCCGTTTCCAGTAAATTCAATCGATGATGCAGATAGACTGAAATCAACGGTAGATATGGGTGACGAAGGTCGAAGAACAATTGCAAACTTGTCGGAATATTGCGTGCCCGGTATTTCAGTTTGACTTACCTGATCTTCTTGCGCAATCTTATGCCACAGTCGCTGGAAGTTGTTAGTTAGTGATGTTGTGCTAACTTGAGTAAATCCATGTGCCACTAAATCGTTGTCCGACCCAAATTTAATAACAAGTATGATGTCCCCTTTATTATGTGCCGGAATAATAAGAGGCCAAGGGTTCGCTGCTGTTGACAATCTTGATGGGGTTGTTGCTGCTCGAATAAAAGATATATCAACTGGATTATTTGAAGTTCTTTGTTCATAGCATTTAGTAAAGACTTCTTGCTCTCCCAAAAAGCAAGATAACATGTAAAAATATGTCTGCCCTTCGGTTACATCAAAGTCTTCATAAAAGGCACTACCGTCTAGGATTTCGGCATAAACAGCGGGCCGAGAATTCACATCAAAACTCGCAGAGCTTTTATAAATCCTAACCCCTTCAATAATGACATTATTGTCAGTCCAACTTACTTTGATCTTAATGCTCATATTTCAATTACCTCGAAATTCACACCAGTTGGCGCAGTTAGATTGGAAACTAGAACACTATGCTCAAATGGGTATAAGCACTCAAAACCATCTCGTATTGTCTTTAAGACAAATTTAATTTTTCGAGTATTTGGATTCATGCTTGACGCTAATAATGTGAAAGTATTTACTGCTGTAACATTTGTGTTTTGCGTTATGATCTCGATATTATTTTCATCAAACTCAGTCAAAATAAGTTGGCAATTCACACTAGCTTCAAGTGTTACACCTGGCTCAAAATATCCGATGATTTCACCGCCGGTTTGCTGTAGTCGATTTCGATTAACCCAAGAAATAACAAGGTCATTTTCAAAATATGCAGGCCAATATTTACCGTTAATTTTTACGTTCGCTGGTGGGTATGGACGGATCGCACGAGCTTTGATTTCAACTTGCTGCATATCAACATCATCAATCCCTAAAATACCACTTGGAGTAGTCGTCAGTGCTTTTACATTGATGATCTCACTGGTGACATATTCCGTTGGATCTACCGTGATAAAATCATCTGCAAAATACAAAATACTCCCAGCCAAGTGATTTTGAGGAACTGTATCTAACGCCCCACGTTTTACCGTGAGCAAACCTGTCTCTTCATCATAGGATTGGTAGACCATGATTTCATCATTTACAGTAATTTGTGTACCTGTGCTAACCATGTCGATATTACCTGCATTTTTTACAATGAAAGAGGTGTTGATCTGCGAAATATTCTGATCCAGCTCAGCTGTTTCGCAGTATGCAATTGCACCTACTCGCTCATAATCATTACCCGTACCCGTATACATCAAAGCATTCAATGAATTGGTTTGTGGTCGCTTAGCAATCACCGCCGCATAGCCCGCATCGGGGTTATAAGCTAAAGCTTCATCCACAGCTTTCTGCCCATTGAGTTGCACTGCTTCTAAATAGGACAACTCAAAAGCCTTAAACAATGCAGGTAGTGGAGGTTTTGGTGTGGCGTCTACAGGCGTATCATTCACAATGTTTGAAGAAAGATTACCTGAATAAGGCACGACCTCTACAAAATCAATCGATACATCTGTACCGGTGCCTAAGTTGATTTTCATAATCCGAACTAAAATGGTACCGCTCCAACGTCTTGGCCATTCCAGTTTGAGCAGGTCATACCGATTCCACTTTCGTGCCTGATAAAACCCAGTTGTGAATGTTCCTTGCCAAACTGGAGTAGATACCTGCTTGAGCTTCCACTGACTTACTATTGCTGCATTACGCTGATGCATGAAATAAGGAAACTTCACGTCATCAGAGTTTTCGTGTCCATTTAAGTTCCGAATTGCAGCATTCTCGGCAATTGAAAATGAAGAGTTTTTTATTGCATCGCGATTGTAGTAACTCACGTTCAACTTATTAATCAGTTCATCTGCAGATGTTGCTCCATCCAGCTGCATACCCTTAATTTTGTTGACAGGCAGTGTGTGAACTTCATTCTCTGCAAACCAATCATCACGAAATAAGACCATCTCATATAAACCAGTTTGACGGTTCATCCGCACACCCGCTTCGATATGGCCACAAAGTTCATTAATTGCTTCAAGACATGATTTCTCTGTTACAGCCCAAGAAATGCCAAGACCTTCATACCAAATTCTGTCTGCGGCTTTCTTGAAATTATCTTCATTTACATCAGATTCAGGCTTATTCATAGCTGTATCATCTGTCAAAATTTCACGTATTTTATGAATTGGGTTAATGTCCCCAGAATCAGTTTTTGGTGGTGGTGCATAAAATCTTTGAAGATTTAAATAACTCCACTCGTTTGCTATTGTTTCAGAAACATCAATAGAAATACCAAAAATCTCACCTGTAAAATCAATGTTATAGACTTCATAACCAACGTCATCTATGTGTGAGTATGTACTTCCTGTCACACTTACGGTTTCCCTACCTCCTTTTGTTTTTATTTTAATACTTCCGATCCATCGCGAATAAGGCAAGTGTGCTACTGATGTAAAAGAACTTGATTTTAAATCTAATGTACTGCTTGTGTTCCACCCCCCACCCCAAAATCTAAGAGTCTTATCGACTATATCCCCCGCCTCTGGTGCGCTTATTATTAAATCATCACCAACTGTTAAATTTCTTGTAATGGAAATCCCATTCGGAATATCTAGCGGTTCAGTAGTTGGTGGACCTGACGGTAACTCAATACCGCCACCTTCTGGAATCTCAGCCTTTTCGTCGTACCACTGCGGGCGACCATCATTACGAACATGAACCCGCTGTGGCCAAAGCAACATTTCTTTCATGTAGCCTGAGTTGCCATGATAAAACGATTTATTGTAGTGATGCCGTTTCGCAATAATTCCCGCAATTTCACCAACTACGCCACCCGCTGAAACCCCTCTGCCCAGTCCACGGAACAATAAATAAGACTGAAATGGATAGCCTGAAACTTTTGGAAAGTCAGCGCTATAAGTGGCATTCGGCAATTGATCTGCGGTGCCTGTGTGAATATCAATAAACCCAGCAACACCGCCCTCTTTATCCCCGTATAGATTTGGGCTTTCTACACGTAGAAAGGTTTCATCATTATCGGGTTTAAAAATCCAACCACGGTTATCAAAGTTAATCCCAATCAATTTTTCAATTGGATTACCAATAAAGGTGGTGAGTTTGGCGAAGTATCTTTGACCTATTGTTTGCTTACTGCTTCCGCCCATTTTTTACATACTCCACAACTTGCTGCGCCATGGCATCATTGGTTTGTTCAACAATTTCGATATCGATGCCGTTTTCAAGAAAGGTTGACCAGTCCCAACCTTGAGCCAAAAAAAATGCCCGCGATCCGCGAGCACACATTCCTGCTTTACGTATATCGGACATGTAAATTCTCACTTGCCACCTTTCTGTTTGATATCCGTTGTTGCGTGTCCCCAAATATGGGTGATGTTTCCATACATATGTGGACTCCCAGCAACATCTGAAAAGGACACACCTTCATCAGCAATGGTGCCATCTAACTGATTGGCGGTTTGCTGGTTTTTCTTTTGGGCTTTGCGCATGGCGTAATAGCTGTAAGCCATTGTGACGACCATTAGCGCAAGCATGGCGTAAATCACCCAGGGTGCAATAACCATTCGACACCTCGCTTACTTAATCAATTGGGTAAAAATTGGGTTGCTGTTCGGGATGAATTGATGCCCAGCATAACGGGCCCAATTGTTAAACTTCTCATCACACATTTTTTTAGATTGGTCGCAACCCGGTACAACTGAGAAAACATCACCTGCCGCTAAACCCACATGTTGACGATACAGCGTAAAGCTATTCGTGGTGCTGGTCGTAATTAAGGTATGTACACCACCTTTCAGCATCAACCCCAAATTCAGCCATTGATCCGGGTAACTCTTTGTTTCCATGATCGGGTCTCCATTTTCAAAAGTGGGGTTGCCCTGTTCATCTAAAACAGGATTTCCTTCTTCATCTAATACAGGGACCTGCTCAAACATTGGATTGCCTTCTGCATCTAAAACCTGAGTGGGCACCACATTGAAAGAAACCTTTAGGCCATCGATCGCAGTCACTTCAACCTCAAATGACCAATCTTCAAACTTAAGTCCGCACCAACGGTCATAGATTGAGTTTGGGCAAGAGTACTGAAACTTGCGCGTCAAAATATTACGGTTTAAATACGACTCTCCCGTTTCACATACCAGCGTCAATGTGTCTGCATCTTCATCATACTTTGGCTGAGTCACCCGGCCTTTATGCAGGACCAGTGTTTCGCCCTGGTAAAGCTCAAGGATGGTGATCGTCACACCGCCATAGAAGATCTTGCCTGCAAAGATGGCAGCCAAATCTTCACCCTCAGTATTGAATAAATGCATCTGCGGAAAAGTCACTTCGGTATCGCATTTATCAATACTTTCATCTTCAATGGCTGTACGCTGTAGGCCACGGATCGGCAGATACTCAATCCCTGCATGTGTGATTGCTTTACGCTGATCTGTAAAATACCAAGCACGTGCACCATGCTTCAGTTGATATAACTCTGCTCTGTTTCTCATGATGAAAGTTCCACAATAGGCACCGTCACTTGTGTAATCTGTGCACCTAAAAATTGAAATTCGATTTGATCTGCATCAAAACGGTGTAGACCCAAATAGCAAATGGTTTGGATGTCGTTGCCGTGTGCATTAATGGCTGGTGACACCGTTAAAGAGCCACCCGTTTTGGCGGTAATCTCATGCGCAGTCCAAGTGCCGTCTTTGCGCTTCACAGCAATGTGTTTACGATCCGCTTCAAGCAGATACTTTGTATTTGTACTGAGTGAAGTTGTGATGTTTCCAGTATTGAGAATATTCAAATGCTTTTCATATAAAGGCATCCAAAATGCTTGATAACGGCCCATGCGTCGAAATAAAAAACGACGATACTCTGTGTATTTATCCCAACCCTTTAAAACCGATTTAAACGGTTTTAAGTAGCGTGGTTTCTTCCAGTGGGTGAATTGTTGAAAACCTCCCACATCAGCATCCACAATGTTTTGGTGCTGCATCAGCGTCATCTCTAATGAGTCGCCATCCAAAAGCAACGGTTGGAAGTAAATATCATCACCTTGATACTGCTCTGGTGCATCACCACTATGCTCAGGTGAATCCTCGGCCAGTACGCGAAACACCACACTTGAATTTGACCAAAAGCCGCCAGTATTGATGCTGGCATCCCCATCAATAATGCAGATCCGCAGCGGCATGATTGAAGCATTTGATACAGTCACATTCTGGGCTAATCGAAACCCATCCTGATATTCAGTTTCTAAGGCTTGAAGAATCTCATCCGTTTCGGGATCTCGGATTTCTTCCTGAGTAATGATGTATCGACCGACTGCAGTAATCTCAACAACCTGAAAGCCTGCTGCTGATTCAATTAAAGCAAAGCCGACTCTGAGGTCGGCTATATGGGCTGCTGTAGACAGTGGGATGTAATCACTCTCATCAAGATCAGGAATCAATTGCCTGAACTGGGGCAATGGAATTCCCCATAGATTACGCAAGTTGGCATAGAGCATATGGAAGATGTCGCCCATCGCTTTCTGCATATTCACGTAATTGAAACTGAGGACCTGTCTTGGTGCATCCCGCTGGATATAACGATCCTCACTACTGTCATAAGCCTCATGAACTTCAGTTTTAAACTCCAATCGCTCAGTTGAATTTAATAGAGGGCAATTTGTTAATACATGCACCTCACCATATTGGGTTTGTATTTTCATTTTGTCCTCAAATTGCGGGTATAAAAAAACCGACCTATTTAAAGTCGGTTTTTATTTCGCATAACCATTACGTCGCATCCATCTTACATGTGCCTTTGTCCCATCTGGACTAAACAACCAGTCCGAGTAACTTTGGCGCTCATCTACAATCACAAAGTTCGGATTAAGATTTACATTCGGCTGTATAGAAGTCTGTTCTCGTCCAACATACTTCGGGCTTGCTGCTAATTTTGGAGCATCTTGAATCAACCCACCATCAGCAAACTTACCAGGTAAATTGCCTGTAGCATTCATGTAATCAAGATTGCCAATTCCAAGTTTCGCAACAGCAGCAGCCTTCATCATGTACTCACCATTGGATGCCCAAATCGGAATATCATCACTCGTGCCAGTACCTTTACCCGTAATATGACCACCTGTCGCAAAGCCTTTCATCGTTACCGAAGAAATCGTTGCTAATGCTGGAGCTAATGCGGCCATTACTGAAGCCGCACCTGCAAACTTCTGCGGAAGTGTCATAGCACTCGGGTCAGCAAATGCTTGCGTATAAGCTGTCCAAGCTGCAACCATAGAAGATGCAATTGAAAAAGACTGTTGCCCAGCAAGCATAATTTGGTAAGCGGTAGATTGCTCTCCTGCACTGTCTTTAACAGATTGTGTGAGTTGTGAAAATGTATTCTGTCCATTAGACAGAAGACCTTGCCACATATCCATCTGCTGCTGGTACTGGTCTAATACAAGTTGTTTTGAACTTGCATTATAGTCAGCATCCAAAGCTCTCATTTTCTCTAAGTGGGTCGCTTTTGCTAACTCCAGAAGCTCATAGCGCTTTTGGGCTTCATCTGGTGCGTCATAGTCCTTGTTAATCTGATTTACATTGTTGGTGTAATCATCAAATTCACCAGACTTTGCCTGCTTAGAAGATACATTTAAGCCAGCTACTTGATACTGGTAAGAGTTTTTCCCAAACTTAGAGGCAACACCAGATAATGCAATTGCATCCTGTGCATTTGCCAATTGGCCCAATAAATCATTTTTGGTGCTGTCGTACTTTTCCTTCTGAGCGGCTTGATAAGCCTTCACATCAAGATCATAAGCTTCTTTTGCCTTGTTCAAATACAAATTCAGATTTGTTGGATCTTTGGCAAATGCTTCAGCAATTTTCTTTTTGTCCTCTTCATAACGAAGCATCAATTTCATTTCATCATTCGCATATTGCATGATGACTGACTGCTGAGCACGCTCAATCTGTTCCTGTAATCTTGCAGCTTTAGCCGCATCAGATGCTGCTGTATTTGAACTCTTTTTTGAACTTGGTGATTTTGTAGTGGGATTAAGTTCCTTATTCTGAGCAATACCAGACGTTACACCTTTACTCTGTGCTTTCGTCCACTCCAATTGAGCCTTCCGATTGTTCATAATTGATTTTGATAAATTATCAAATTTTGCTTGTTCTCCTGAAATGATTCCAGACATGGAGGTATAAGCTTGTTTAGTGTTTGCCACAACATCTTTTGCCGTGTCGACAATAATTTTGCCATTTCGGTTAAATCCATTCACGAGGGCTTCACCTTTCCCCTTAAATGTCCCCGCATCCCAGAAATCCGTAGCTGTTTGGCCAATATTCCCGATGGCTTTCATAGCCCCACCGATGATTTGAACAATAGACTTAATACCTGCTGAAAGCCCAACTATGAAAAGCGCTGCCCCTTTTGCAGCAACTCCAACTGCATCAACGATTCCCGCAAATTGACCGCCTTTTCCTGAACCTTCAAGAAAATAACCAATAACACCACTTAATGCAGGCATAACTGCTTGTGCTAATTGATTTTTGAGAGCTGTAAACTGCATTTGAACTGATTCAGTTTGTGCCGCAAGTTCCATTGATTTCTCAATTGCATCTTGTCCTGTAATGATGCCAGCCTCTTCCATCGCAGCTTGATAATCTTTCCAAAGTTGACCACCGTTTGACAGTAATGGTGCTAATGCAGTCAGATCTGAACCCATACTTTCGAGGTAGAAAGACATTTGCTGTTGGTTGACCCCAGCCTCTTCCAATTTGTTCACATAGGTCTGAAGAGCTTCAACACCATCCATCTTGGACATTTCTTCAGCAAGTTTCTTTGCACCAGCTGCACCACCTTCAGTTTTTACTGCAATTTGTTCAAAAAAGTCAGTAGCTCCACCAGCACCAACACTAGCAAACTCACCAATTTTTTCGTTAAAGTCCTTCATCATGTCTGAGACTTTTTCTTGCGAATATCCAAAAGTTTGGGCTGCACCTGCTAAGCCTTGAAAAGATTGTACTGACGTATTTGAAATTGCTGCAAATTGTGCAAGCTCCATATTACTTTTGGCAATTTCTATAGACATTGCTGCCAAACCACCAACTGCAACGACTGATCCTCCTACTGCCATACCTGCCAATGCAGCTGATGCAGTTAGAACACCACCTTTTAAAACATCAAGTTTTCCTGTAATCCCGTCAATGGCCGAACCTATTTGTGATCCACCCAATACCTGATTCATTTGGTCTTTAAAGTTCGAAAAAGCTTTGCCCATTTTATCTGTAGACTCTTTGGCTTTTCGTTCAGCTTTGTTCATTGGTTCGACAAATTGACCAATTTGAGCCACTAAATCTAGGGTTAAACGCCCCAATGAAGCTGTAGCCATACTTTTCTCCAGATAATAAAAAACCCTGCGCTTGCAGGGTTTTAATTAAGGTTAAATTATTTACTTTCTAAACAACTGATAGCTGCTTGATTCGCAAAACTTTCTACTACAGATTGCTTTTCTTGAGGTTTATCCATCACTGCAATTTTATATGCATTAATCACCAATTCTTTGTTAAATTCTTGGATATCCTCATCATCCACACCACCAATCGGTTTAATGGCCTCACTAATAGGCATTCCCATTTGACGAGATTCCATTACTGATTTAGCCAACTCATAAACTAATGGACAGGCTTTAATAAAATTCTCCATTGGTATTTTTCTATCATCTTCAGCATGTACTGTAACTGAACTAATAACCGCAATTAAAAATAGTATTCTTCTCATAAGTTGTCCTAAATTAACTATTTAAGACAAATTACTAATTTCTAAATTAAAAAGCCACTCTAATAGTGGTTCATTTGTCTTACCCAAAGAAAACGAGGTACAAAAATAAACCTACTATCCCTATGAGTAATAATGATCCAAAGCCAATTGAACCATTTTTTTTATCTGTCTTAGTTACAACACGATTCTTATTTTCGTAGTTGCTAAACTTAGAATAAGAAAGTCCTGTTTTAGGTATACCAGCTGTTGTTTTAACGCCTTTTTTACCAATATTAACCCTAGCACCATTCTTACCAACAGAAAGACTACTAATTCCTTTCTTAGTAATATTCAATTTTACACCAGGCGCTATCTTTAAACTTTTTCTAAAATTAAAGCCCATAAGATCACCTTAGCGTCTACATATTTTTTTGGATTTACTAATAGATCCATCATTGCAAACAAATTGCGAACCTTGACAGTGACTAATACCACCTTTTTTCCCAGAACAAGGTTGTCTACCTTTACCTGCTTCTGCGATTGTTGAAACACCCGTAACTAGAATTAATGCCAATAAAATTTTATTCATAAAAAACCCCCACCATTTTATTATCAATGACAGGGATCATACTATTTGAATGAACTTTACACAAATTCACATAATTATTCCCCACCATACATTGAAGCAGCTTCATCAAAGCCTATTTCAGGTGCATCATGATGTGGTAAAAAGTCATATTTATCTTCAACCCGAAAGCCTTCCACTTTAGCGTACATATACTTCAAATCTGCCAAGGCTTCATCAAGTCTTAATCCGAAGTTGAAACCGCCCCTGATTGTTCGGTATTGTTTCCAGAAGATAAATTCTCTGTGGCTAATGGCTCGTTTGGCTTCTGCGATTGTTCTTCCACCGATGCCGTTGATGACGAGTTCTGCCCAGAATTCTTCTCTTTCAAATTCGTCGTCGCTGTAACCTTTCCCAAGAAATTCTTCTTCAATATTTCCTGCCAAATCGCATCAATCAATGGCTTGCTAAAGTGTTTTCGAATTTCTTCTTCAGTAAATTCTGGTTCACCTTTTTCATTCACAATACAGTCAGCCAAAATACTGGCCAAGGCTTCCTTATTTTTTTGATTTGCTTCCATCTGAGCAATGGCCGTTGAATAATCCATGATCTTGATATGGGTTTCAAAATCACATGGCTCACCATTCACTAAAATTTCTACGGTAATTTTTTCAGGCGTATCTATCAAAATTCCTGACTTAATATCGGCAAGACTTAATTTTTTTTTCATGGTTTAATCCAAAAAAGTTAGCCCCTTTCGGGGCTAGGGTTTAAGCGGTTTCACGAATCCAAGCAACTTTGGTACTGCGCTGTACTGTACAAGTTGTTTTAACAACGGTATTCGCATCAAGATCCATTGGGAAAGAATCAACATAGCCTGTAAAGGTATTCCAGCTGCGCCCTGGTGGCAGGGTTACTTCACCTGTAGCAGCATCAACGGATGGAACAATATTTTTTACTTCACCTTTATTCTTTCCAGCCCAACCAACAATAAACTTGAGTGCTTTACCAGAAGCTTCTAGGTCATATAATCGGCCATGTGATGGAACCTTGGGATCTGCATTTAAGTCAAATGTAGATTGACCCGTATCTTTTAGGCCACCTCCTTCCATGTACTGCTTACTTTCCTCTTCATCTAAAGGTGTAATTTCAATACGCTCTTTAGAATCCGTACCCGGTTTAAAGTTTAATGCACCATCTACTTTAAACAGCTCCCATTCACCTGGTGTTGTGATTGATTCAGCAACTCCCCAAATGTCTGTACCTTGTGTACGTCGTGCCATAATTTTCTCCATAAAAAAACCACCTCAAGGGTGGCTTTCGTTTAGTTAAGGTTCTTCTAACCATCGGCTGTCTATCCGAATACGGTATAAATTGGTTTCTTGCTCAAGCTCACAACCTGTAAAATCTTCAATGGTGCAATATTCTTCAATGACTTTACGTACTTTGCGGGCAATGTTGCGGGCATCTGCTTTGGTCTTGGCCCATACATCAATCTGCACATACAACGAATCCATGTCCGATCCGCCCGATAAATACTGCTCTGTATTGGCATTGATAATTTGCCAACATACATATGGTGCACCGTGGGTATTATTGGCATCAAATTCACCAACCTTTAAACCCACACCATCAGAGAGTAAATTGGGTAATTCGCTATCTGCTGCACAAAGGTCATACAGTGGGATAATCAACATTATTTAATATCCCCCATCAAATCGGCCTGTAACTTTTCAGCAAATGCATCCGTTGCATTTTGAATATTGGATTCCAATGCTGGGCGCATATAGGGCTTTGCCTTGGTTTTAGATGTCCCAAATTCAACCAGCCAAAAGTGTTTGGTGTCATTTGCCACTGGGGTGTAATGTGGGTTTGACTGTCGTGGTTTACCTTTACGCTGCACATTTTCGTTGCTTCGCCAAAACTCACCACCGCCTTTCACCCCAATTCGGACTTTGGCAGAATTTTTATCGCTGGTTTTACCTGCGCGAACAACTAAATTTTTGGAAATATCTGCACTGGTTTTAGGGTCATCAATCTTTTTAGCATTGTCTTTAGCAGACTGTAAAATGGGCTTTGCAGCAGCTCGCAGCGCTTTTTTTACATGCTTTTTAGCCACGTTTTTGGTCAATTCATCCATTTTTTTAAGGGCTTCATCTAAACCCACAATTACGAATCCTGCCATACATATGCCCCCAACTCACAAGCCAAAGTGACATATTCACGCCCTGTTTTGTTATCACGTAAAGGCGCAATAATGCGGTAATAAAGCCCATCACATAACAAACGACAGAGCGACCAATCAGTATTTGGTTCAATATCGTCCTGCCGAAGCACAATACGGGTTGCTATCACTTTTTGATCTTTTCGTGCAGCAATGAAATCACGGATTGACGCATCTGTTATGTGACCATAAATAGCAAAGATAGTGGTCCAGACAGTTTCACGGTCTCCACTGCCATCATTTTTTATAACAACTTGTTTTCTTTGAACTTCAATAAATTGGTTTAATTTTCCTGTCTGCATGTCTACTCCTCAAATATTCCAGCCATCCAATCCATTGAATCTTTGAATTGTTCTCCTGCTTTTGAGATTAGATCCCGAGCTTGTTCAATTGAAATTCGATCTTGAGGACGGGCAGGATCTAATGTTTTGAAAATTTCATCTAGTATTTTCAAGCCTTCTTCTTGCTGCAAAACTGCTTGATATGCAGCTTTTTTAATTAAGCGTGACATTTTAAACACCCATTTTTCGATAAGGCAGCATGAAGTTTTCCACTGCACGGTTGACGTATAGATTGACTTCAGTTTGAGCCGCTCGGTTCTCATACATATCAGTTATGATCAACAAGGCTGCAAGGGCTAAATCTTCTGGAAATTCACCATTAATAAGCACGTCATCCAAGGGCTTATCGATAAAATTTTCAATGTGTTTTAAAGCTGCTTTTGTGAGTAATTGAATGTACTCGTCATCACGGTTATGCAGAACTCGCAGCTGCTTCTTCACAATGGCTAGGTCAATGTAATCACTCATAAAAATAGCCTTTTTAAGACGAAAAAAGAGGTAAAAAAAGCAGCCCCGAAGGACTGCTTTTTAAGATTTTTAGATTATGTACCAACAACTTCAACAGCTTCAGAAACTGCACCACCCAAGACTGCAAACAATACGGCATGCTCACCAGCTGCAAGAGGATTTGGTGTGAACTCCCATGCACCAGTGTTATCTGCAACAGTTGAAGCCGTTGCGATATTATTTTCGCGTAAAACGATAATGCTATGCGGCTCTGCTGTACCTGAAAGCTCTGCCGTTGTATTTGTTGCTACAACAGGTGTATCAAGTTCTTCAATTGCAGGTAAATCACCAGAAACACAGGCATCAGGCAATACAACACCAAAGGCTGCACGCATTTCCGCACGTAAAGTCACAAGGTTCTTTGTAAAGTTACTACCATCTTCACTTGATGCATCAACATGGACTTCTTCACGCACATAGCCAGCAGTCCCCATTGAAATATTGCCAACCCAATACTTAAACACTGGCATTGCAGCAGTTAAAATTACAGGCAAATTCCAAAGTACTGGCTGAACAGCTGCACCTGGTGCACCAAATACATAATGGCCATCTGTACCCTTAATACGTTCAATCGCACCCCAAGATTCAGGATTCAATAAAATATATTCAGGTAAAACACCTGCTGCACCAGCACGGTATTTAGCACGGCTTAAAACATCAATAGCGCTATCGTTGGCACTTACAGCAACAGTTAAATGAGTACCCGCTTCAATTAAACCAATAAATGAACGCGCACCTGTCGATTTGCCATCACCATTTACCAATTTGTATTCAAGCTTTAAACGCACACCATACGCCAAACGCCCTTCAATATATGATGCTAAGGTTGGCATATCTGACAGTAACTGGTTCGATACACGAATCCAGTGCGCAATCGTACCCACAGCTAAATCAATCACGCCAAATTCAATATCGGATTCAGGCTTATCTGCTGCCTCCTCTACTAAATCGGCCATAATGTCATAGGCTGACTCACGGAATAGTGGAATCAGTTTTTCACTGATAGGCGTAAAGCTAATCAAATCCAGTAAAGCTAATGCACGTGTGGCTGTAGTAATTGTCCCTGAAGCAAATTGGGTATTTGAAGGCAAGCCATCCAAAGTCACAATATTACGTGCTTGGATACCATCAATCGAAAATTTACCGCGTGAACGAACAATAGCAGCAGCTTGATCAGCAATATCTTTATTGCGAATCAAAATAGATGCCACACTATCTTGCTCTGGCTTGCTACGATCATGAATATTATCGATCAGTTTCTGTTGGACATCTTCAAGATCAGACGAAAGCTGTTTAAATTCTTTTGCACGCGCTTCAAGCTCATCTCGAACTTCTTGTGGTAATTCAACTTTGCCTTCAAGTTTTTCTTTATAGCGTGTGATTAAGTCATCAAGCTGCTGTTTACGTGTTTTTAAATCAGCACAAAGCTGTTCAAATTCTTTTGCAGCAGCTGTATCACGTGTGTGCAAGCCTAAAAATGGAGAATGGATATTTCCAGCAGCAGCTGATCCGATTGCTAAAGCGACTTGGTTTTTTGATAAAGCATTCATACTAATTTTCCTATGCATAGAAAATGAAAAACCCGCTTAAAGCGGGTAATAAATAAATTGTGATTTACTCAGCCATCAAGCCAAGCAAGGGGATCTTTCTTTGACACTGGTTCTTCATGTGGTTTTTGCATTCCAGACAAACGTGCCATCAATTTTTTAGCGTAATCACCAGGAAAGCCCATAGAACGAATAAGCTCTTCGGCATCATCTTCTGTTTTGATGGAATCAATCGCATCATCATTGATGATTCGGGCTGCACTATCTGCTGGCTCATCAACAACACTAATTTCATAAATATCAGCACGTTTGATTTCAACATGCGTACCTTTATCCTCTATATCCATTGGATTCGGAGGATAGAATGCAATCGAGAAACCATCTACGGTTTCATGCTTGACCATGGCTGCTACTTGCTGCGCCCAATACAAACCAGGTGTAAATTCCAGCTCTAAATAAAGACCAATATCGTCTTCTTTTAAAGCTGTATATTTACCAATTCGCAATGCCATCAGCGAATCAACCCAATACATACGCCAGCCATGGTTATAATATGCATGGACTTTTTTATTCCCTGCTGTGAAGGCGGCACAAACTTCAGCAAATGCACCACGAATAAATTTTTCACCGTAGAAATTAATTGAATCCCATTTCACAGCGTAGCCACTGACCTTTACCGCACCAGTTTTATCATCCTGAATGAAACGTAAATTTTCAGCCCCAATTGGCATGCGCCGGCATTGAACTTTCGGCAAGTTTGGTAGCGCTTTATTACGCACTAGCAGGTTTTGTTTCATCAGCTTTCGCTCCGTAATTGCCGCTTTTCATACGTTCGGCTGTTGTCATGTTCACTGGAACCAGTAGGAAATTGGCATTAGGATCAGGGTTATCGCCTTCCTCCATCTGGATCTGATATGGACTAGCTTGACCAGACATAATGCGTTCTTTGTTAGACTTAACTCGCTCAAGGTAGGAAGCACGTAACAAGTCCTTGGTCTTAAACTCGAATTCATATTCATCCCATTCATGTCGTTGCAATAGGTGAATACGTGCACTTTCTTCTATTCGCTCCAAATATGGCCGTAAACCGAATTTATGAAAGCCATCGACCAACTGTTCGATACCACTACCCCATGTTGTGCTGGAATCAGTACTAAAAATTAGGATCGGATTCACACCGAAATAACGGCATGCCTCTTCAACCGCTAACTTGCGAATTTCAATTAATTCAAGATCTTCAGGTGTTAAGCTGATTTGCTCAAATGTCATTCCTCCCTCAAGGACTGGCATATCACCATCATCGCCATTCACGAGAATATCCATTTCGTCACGAATTTCGTCACGTTGATCTTTTTTAAGCCATTTAGGTGTCAAAATTGCACCTGTTGGCTTTGCACCATTCGACATCAAACGTGAAGTCTTGTCGCTGCCAGCCAAACCGATGCCAATGGATTGTGCTCCATAAGCAATAGGAGACATCCCCACAAAACCAGTGCCAAATAGTTTGATATGCCAAATTTCTTTATCGGTATATTCGACAGTTTTGCTACCAATCTTGCATTTATAAAGCGGTGCTCCATCGTCTCGGATGCTCGGATCGACTGATCCTGAGTTAATGACTTGCAAACTGACTAACTTCTTACCAATAAAATCCTTTTTGACATAAGCATTCCCCGCGACCAAATTCAACATGAGCTGTTCAAAAAACTCAACGCGGGTTTGATAGCGGTTCGGCTTGTTATAAAGCAGCCGAATCACATCATGATCCTTAACTTGAGCACGGGTCCCATCAGACTTTAACTGGAACATTTGCAAAGGAAGGGTCGCCACAGATTCAGTCAGAATTTTGACACAAGCAAAAACAGCACTCAGTGTCATGGCACTGTCAAAAGTTACAGGCTTGGCGGTTCTAAAACTAGAACGGGGACGATCAATAATGGTCGTCCCCGTTTTGTCTTGCATTGGTCCCGTTCCCCGAACCTTCAGACTATCGCGATTGTTTTTATCACGACTTTTTACTTTATCGCGCTTTTTACTCATCGCTTTTTCACCTTGATCATGTCATTCAACCAATCATCAATACTTCCTGAATCCTCACCAGGGATTAAATCGAATACTTGCTCATTGTCATAATACATAGCGCGACTCGCACCAATAATCATGCCGACAGCAGCATCAATTTTCTTTGCCCTTGAAATCTTTCTTGGGAAAATATTTTCCTTCCCGTCTTCTTTTACAACAACATTTAGAACACACCATTTCAGTACTGGATCACCGTTATGATGCAGACGACCTTCAACAAGCAACTGTTCAATCCAACGCATCGCAGGACTTAAATGTTCCACTCGCTGCGGAACTTCAATCACATTTATATCTTGATCAAGCAAATTAGCTGTCAATTGCGAAGCGTGATATGGGTCATGGCCACATTCATAAAATGGATAATCCAAATGATGCTGCTCAATATCCTCTTGAATACGGTTAAAATCTGTAGATTTCCCTGGTGTTTCAATCAACCATTCATCATCACGCCAAACCCGATATTCATCTGGTCGAGATTCACCATTAATAGCTTCTGGCGATTCAATAACATGCTCATTTAGATAATTTTTTGCAAATACATGCCAGTGGATTACATCATTTTCTAAACGTGGCCGCCAATCAACCCAAGATGCTAAGTCAAGTCGACTTGCCAAGTCATAGCCGCCAAATCCGACAATGCCTTTGAATTCCTCTTGCTGGATTTCCGATTCAGCTTTTGCCCAAGATGATTCAGCAATCCAGCCGTCAACAGCACCCACCCATTCATCTAAATGCTTCTGACGAAAAATGGCTTCATATGCGGGGGAGATTTTGCATTTATCAAAACCGCCCTGAAGATACTCAGGTTTGACCGAAATTCCATAGTTTGGATTGGCTTTCTGCCAATTTTTGGGGTCCTTCCAATCATCACCCTTGTCTAAACAAAAAATAATGCCAAAATATCGATCATGCTTCCCTTTACCCTCAAGGATTGCTACCACGATTTTTCGCTCTCGATAGCAGATTCCAGTTGTATCTTTTCCTGCCGTGGTAATAGCAAACAATAACGGCTGTGAACGGGACGCAATACCATTGGCAACAATGTCATACATGCCTGAATCTTTATGGGCATGCAGTTCATCAATCAGGCCGCAATGAACGTTAAATCCATCTTTCGATCCATCCCGATCTTGTGACAGCGCCTGCATCGTTGAATTAGTCGTCCGCTGAAAAATAGAGCGCTCTTGATATTCGATACCAAATCTTTCTCGCATTTTTGGCGAGTACTGGACCATTGTTTTAGCCGATCCAAACAAAATGTTAGCTTGGTCACGTGTCGTTGCTGCCGCATAAACATTTGAACCTGGTTCACCGTCAATGAAGGACATATACAGCCCGACGGCAGCCAGCCAAGTCGTTTTGCCATTTTTCTTAGCAACTTCCAAATACACATAAGTGAAACGACGCAATTTTGCATAATCTATCCATCCATAAAGATTGACCGTTACAAATACCTGCCAAGGCGACATGACCAACAAATTGCGAGTGCCATCAGGCTTTAGTCGAGCAAGATCCCCTTCAACATGCGGACACGTTTCAATAAAAAAGCACGCATGATGTGCGCGCTCTAAATCAAAATTAAACTCAAATTCTATATCTGGATCGAGTGATCCTACTTTCAGCTTTTTTAAAAGCTTCTGAGTTTCAGGCCCAGCCCAATTAACATCAAAACCTGATCGGCTTAAATCATCTACGAATCGTTTGACTGCTAATTTTTCCAGCTTCCCTGCCGTGCGCGCACCAGAACGAACATCGACACAGTACTGGAGCGCAATTTTAAAGTAATCGCGCATATTGACTCACTTTATTAACTAGATCGAAAACTATAATTTTCGTATGGATCATTCTCTGGTTTTGTTGCAGCATCAGCTCCAAGTAAATCTAACTGCTGTTGTTTATCTACCTTGACGCTTGAACGCGCAGCTGGTGTTAAACCAAACTCACGTGCAGTTTTAATAATTTGTTCTTGCAGTTTGTTTCGGATCTGAACAAAGCCAGCCTGAACTTCAAAACCATTTGGAGTCTTTGCCAGCCATTTATCAATATCCTCTAATTTTTCCATTACATCAGCATAGCGTGCGACGTTGTCACAATGCATAGCAAAAACATCACCATCAACAACACTGATTAAACCGGCATTAACTAATGCTGGCCCCAAAGTATCCCAATGTTTTCGCGCTACCCCTTTCACCCAACGCGGGCATGGTGGCATCCCTAAATCTACTGAAGCATTTGCAACCTGTGCATCTGCATCGCGGTCATCTCGAATGCGCGAACCGCTTAACATTTTCTCCTGCAATGACTTAGGAGGTCGTCCCATATTTGACATATCAACCTCTAAAAATTGAAAACTTATTAAATAATAGAGGTATACCCCCCTATGGACTTTTGACCACACAAAAATTACACGGGGGGGCGGTCTTTTATAAGAGGTCGGTTTCGACTTTTAACCCCATATCCCCCATTTATAAAATTTTTGCTAACTGAAGACCTATAGCAATGCCAATACAAATTGCAATGAAACGAATACACCATTCGAATGACAGCGAATCATCTTGAGTATCATCACTACCAATCCATTTGATTGGAGGTGTTGGAATATCTGGTGGCACTGGTCGCTTCGGTACCAGCCCGCCATCACTAAATACATTCGTTGCTTCAGGTGGTCTTGGCGGTTTTGGAATCTTAGTCATAATCTGTATCTCGAATCACACGACACTGAGCCTCAACCTCATCCAGTCGAGCAGGTCGCAGACGTTCATAGATTTCTACTTGAGGTTGAGTCTCATCATTCCAAAGGACATGAAGACTTGAACCTGTTTGAACAACAACACCGACATGATCAAAACCTTTGATGTCATCACGGTAGACAACTGGATCACCAAGCAGGATTACTTCGCTCATGCTGGCACCGCCTTGAAGTGTGAGTGATGCAAGCGACCACCGTTTCCTTCATGGTCTTGGACAAATACTGTCTTGTCATGAACTTCAATCACAGTGAACACTGCCTTGTCGTCACACATCAAAGACTCTTGCGCATACTCAGTGACAACCAGTAAGCGATCATTCACTTTGAAATCGTTCGTGCTGTCTTTGTTTGCCTTGGTCTTGGTTTGAACTGGCGACCAACTGCCCCGATCCTCAGTAGCGGTTTTGATGTTGTGGTGTGTTTCACATAACGGCTGCCAGTTGCTCTTATCCCAGAACAGAACCTTGTCACCCTTATGCGGAATGATATGGTCAACGACTGTTGCTGGGTTGATGTAACGAGTCTTGTGGCATTCAACGCATAGCGGATGTTCATCAAGGAATGCATCACGAGCTTTAGCCCATTGAGCATCATAGCCACGCTGATGTGCGGTGCCGCGCTCTCGGTCTTTCTTTTTGATCTTGTCTTGATGGTTATCGCAATAACCTTGGTTCGTCGCGTACTCTTTGCAACTGTTCACCAGGCATGGACGTTTAGCTTTCTGTGGTGCTTTCTTTGTCATGAACTGAAACCAATTTTGTTTTAATCGAACTGCGAATTAATTTCTTAGAAACTGCATCGGCTGCAACACCAACAAAACCCAATGCATAAGCCAAAACAATTTTTGGTTTAGATAACTTCACTTGGATTTGTACAATCTGTTTTGAATGCATGGCTGAAACCCCATAAAAAAGGGCTGCATGCCCGACATTGACCGAAGACATGCAGCCGAAAAAAAAGAGCCTTTCGGCTCTCTCAGAGGAAACTACAGCGTTTTGATACAGTTTCTCATTGTGGTAAAAACTAACTTAAATCTGTTTCAGTGTCAAATACTAATTTTAATTAGTTTTATTGAGCTGAAAAAACAGCTTTTCATTTGCAACTGAATACTCTCTTTCTATGTCTTCTAAAACTGCCGTGATTGAAGCATTCAAATAACGATGAACTACCAAATAGTGAACACCAGCTAAAACACCTCGATTGCGTACAGTATTTGTATAACTTGCAGGGACCATACAAAATTCAATCAATGCAGTACGGACCACTGGTTCATGATATTCAATAGATACATTTTTTGCTGAGAGTAAATCACGGTACTTCTGCACTAGGTGTTTACCTAGTAACTCAACATTGGTTGAAGTATTTGCACCTAAACACTTCATACGCACTAAATTATCCTGTAATGGACTTAGCTTTGCATAACTCATTGCTACACAAACATCCTGTGCTGTAAGCGCACCATGGCTACCACCACCAATCGCGTCAAAGTTAGTCGTCTTTGGGCTTAATAAGCGAATATATTTTTCCAAAATCTTTATCCTTGTTGAATTTTTAAGCATTGTTACGGGTAAAGGTCTATTTGTTACGGGGTTGTTACGGGTAGACCTTTAAAAAAACTTAATAAAAACAATGATTGTTACGGGTGTTACGAGTGTTACGGGGTAAATCACCTCGCGCGGGGAAATATTCAATTGACATAGAATTGAATAAATATAAGCGAATAGAAATTTTTCTCCCGTGCGCGCGCGTGCATAAGCCCGTAACAGCCGTAACAGGGTGTCTGTAATGTAGATGGGGTAAGGCTTTGACAGTGTTACGGGGTGGCGAAAAAGCCCGTAACAGACCCGTAACACCCGTAACAATTGAAGTTATTTTTTTATAATACAGGTGGTACATCATGATCTCCTTTTAACTTATCACGAAACTGTTTGACTTGGGAAGATAGCCATTCTGCTTGTTTTACATTTTCAGGTGGCAAACCAGTAAAAATCATACGCCTTTGAACTTCTTTTCTTTTTTCCTGATAGCCCGCGCCCGTGATCACATCTTCATAGATCCGACCATGACCTTTGGCCACAACACGTTCTGAAGCGATCAAACTTAAAAACTTATTTGCAGGAATCGCCTTTTCACCGTTCTTATGACACCACTGCCGATAAGCCACATACAGATCATCTGAAAGACAGCAAACAAATGGGTTATCAAGCAACCCTGCCCGCCAATCATCCAGAAACAATTTCCAACCAGGCAAACCAAATTGAATAATTTTCTGTTTGGCCTTGGTCATTGGTGGTTCTGTGTAAGGTGTAAAGTCGGTCAAATCGACAGACAGCAAGTAAGTGTAAAAAGCGTTAATCGCACTGCTATTTGGTTCAAGGCAGTTTTCGATCAAAGCCTTAAGATCGTTGCCTAACTTCTGATTTGGTTCAAGTACAAGGAAACGACGGTCACGCTCCTCAATAGCAAGCGGCTGCACCTCGTTGGATAAGAACACACAGTTAATGTGGTTATTTTGGCTATAACCTGACATGAACTTTTTCTCAATACGAATCTTCTCTCCAGTGATCATGTGTTTGATCAAACCCATCATGCCGAACTTGGACTTATTGTTAAATATTTCTTCAAAAAGACAGTAAAGCTTACGCTCTGCCCAGTCGGTATAAATAGATTCAAGGCCATTTTGACCGAGCGTAACTGAATAACATTCACCATAGATACGGGTCATGATCTTCTCAAAGAACAATGATTTACCCGATCCTTGAACCGCACTACACAGCAACACGGATGTATTCAATTTTGCACCAGGATGTTGAAGTGGGTAAGCCAGCCATTTCATTAGCCATTCATATGCAGCTGTTTCCTTGCCACACAAGAATTTGACCAAGTTAATAATCGGGCTACATAGCTCTAACGCATCCCCTTGAGGAATAATCTGATTTTTAGCATCTAAAATTGGGGATATTTCCATACCATCATAAGTATTGATTTGCCCTTCTGTAATGTACATTGAAGGAACAAATACCAAGTCTTCATGCCAAATCATGCGTTTTTCCCTAGACTTTGCCCACATATCGTAAGCACCTGCCCAGTTTTCTTTCATGACATCCGTTCCGACCAACTCACGTCGATAGGTATCCCAACATGCTTTTTTGCCCTCAAGCATAATAAAGCGCTCAATCATTTCCTTTGCTTTCTGGTGACTTTCACCAGTTGCGCGGCCATTGGCATCATCTGCTGAAATGGTTTTACGTTTCGAGTGAGAATTCCAAGTATCAAATACTTTTTTACCGCCAAGCATGGTTTGGAATGCAGCTTTTTTCCAAATCTTCTTGCCATAGTCATCCCAGACATTGGTTTCACCTTCAATTAAACAGAAACGGGCAATCCATTTTTCCATTTGTTCTTCAGGTGAAGGCTCAGGCTGTACAGTATTTCCTGTCGAAATACCCGCGCCCCCGCTTGGCTCAACAACAACATTTTGCTCAAAATCGGGGTCTTGACCCTCAAAATTGTGGGTTGCACTTTTAGGGGGTTCGGGGGAAAACTCAATAGAAGAAATGGCCAATCGGATTTGATTTCCTACCTCTTCCAATCCACAAGCAACATGCAAATCATTGAAGTCTGTGTAGACCTTAGAATTCATGCAACAGACTCCTTAATTTGCGTAAAATCAGGCAGAATGATGATGCCACCAGTAATGGCCTGTGCCTCTTGTGCATACTTCAAGCCTGTATCTTCTTTGGCACTGTCATCATCCGCGTAATGTATGAATAAAGCATTGGGATGCTTAGCCTTAAGTACTGACGCTACTTTTGGTAAATTATTTGCTACAAATGCAAGTGCTACTGGAATACCAGAAGCCATAAATGTAGACATTCCCGTTGCATAACCTTCAGCTAAACCAATGTAGTACGGGTTGTATAGATCTGGCTGAACTTCTCCAATCATAAAAAATAGCCCACCCATACGCCCCCCACCATTTTCCCACTTGCCGTCTTCGTTCACGTCACCAGTGATGTAGAGCTTTGTCCCATCTGGTTGGATTGTCTGAAGGTTCCAAATTTTCCCGTTTTCATCAATTGCCGGGATCAGAATATTGCCATCATGGGTGATCTTGATTTTTGGGTCTTTATCAACCTGCTTTTCTGTCAAATACAAGCTCTGTTCACCCAAATACGCATTACGAAAAATGCCCTCTGCTTTACGTGCAATTTGTTCCTGGCGTTTCAGTTCACGTTCACGTTGTTCTTTTGCGCGTAATTCACGTTCTTTACGCCAAGTTGCTCGATGTTCATCGGTAATCTTAGAACTTGCGTCTAGTCCGACAATTGCACCGACTTCTTGAATCACTTCTAGGAACTTCATGTGGGTGCATTTTTCAATAAGGCTAATGCCATCACCTGGTCCACATTGCTGGCAGTAATAATCACCACTGCCATTTTTATCGTCATAGCGAAAACGGTCACTTCCGCCACAAGCTGGGCATGGCGTTTTCTTTTTCCACTGAACTTCAATACCAAAGCGTGGGAAAATTAAATCTGCCCATTTTCCTTGCGCAGCCTGTTTGATGTCATCAGCCTGTATTTTCTTCTTAGCCATCAAACCACCTGCTCATGTTGCTGCTCAACCATTGCCAATAGCGTTAATGCGACTCGCACTAGGTCCATCACATCTTTTTGAATAACAGCAAATTCATCTTCACTGATCACCCTATCGCCAATTGCAGTTGCAATTGATTGTGATAAATCGCCTTGTTCACGTGCTAACTTTCCGATTTTCATAACAAAATCTGATGTATTTAGGTGTTCAGGTTTTGGTAATTCAAACCAAGCTGCATTGCCATGAATGGCACAAATACTGTCCATAATTCGACCATCTTGGGTTTCAGATAAAACTGCTTCCAAATGGTAAATATTAGGTTTATGAGTTGGTGTTGTTGGATTCAAAGAACTACGAAACGTATTGATATTGAATCCATTTTTTTCAGCAATAACTGCCATGAGTGAATCATCATTTTGACGGTACACTGCTGCTTTCAATGCCATAGTTAATGACAGTACTGTGCGTTCAATACGCTGTGTGCTAGTGAGTTTCATGTTTAAAACTTCCCAATTCATTCATTTTTTTAGTTATTTGCATGAGCTACATTTTGCTGAGTTTCAAGTGACTTTAGGCGATCCGCAGCAATATCTCTGATCTGATACTCACGTAACTGTGGAATTTGCTCTTTATTCCATCTTGCAACTGCGGCCGTGGTTATCCCCAGAGAATCTGCAAGCTCAGAAAGATTGCAACCTAATAATTCGATAGCTTCGTCTCTAGTCATTACTTTTCCATAAACTAACTTTAGTTAGTTAATTAAATAGAATTTAACTTAGCTAGTCAAGAACTAATATAAGTTAGTTATTAATGAGATTGAGCAATGGAAGATACATACAGCACAATCGGGTCGAGAATCCGCAAATTGAGAAAAGATAAAAAACTAACTCAAAAGGATGTTGCTAAAATCTTAGGAGTATCTGATGCAGCCATGGTGCATTGGGAAAAAGATGTAAACACCCCAAAACTAGAGCACCTTACTATTCTTGCGCCTACGTTAAACACAACAGTTGATTACATCATGTATGGAAAAACTGAAAGTGAAGAGAACATTAAAGAATATCGACCTATTACTAGAATGCTACCCGTGTTAACACACGTACAATGTGGCAGTATGACAAATGTCCGCTCTATCTCTCCTCATGAAATTGAACAATGGTTACCAGGGCCTCCAGAGGCTGGAAAGAATGGTTATTACCTGATTACACAAGGGGTTAGCAACTCACCTTATTTCAATGATGGTGAATTTATTTGTATAGATCCTGATGTTGATTTTAATTCTGTTCAGACTGGTGAAATGATTGTAGTTTGCCAAGATGATGAAGCAACCTTTAAAGCTCTAGTTAGAGATTTCAACAAAATCTACCTAAAAGCCCTAAATGAAAACTTCCAGCCAAACATTATTCCTTTGAAAGAAAATGCTGAGTACAAAGGAAAGTATGTTGGAAAATTCACCCCAAGTAAAAAATTCATATAAAAATCTAATTTTTCATTTTTTATAAAACTCAGATTAATCTGAGTTTTTTTATAACAAAAAAATAAAACTAACTTTTATTAGCTAAAATTATTGACAATAAATCTAACCAAAGTTAGTTTAATAAGACAAATTAACTTAAATTGGTTTTTATTATGAACACTTCAAATTCCCATAGTAAAACTGATCAATTCGATCAAACCATCCTCAATCGTCTTCTTGCTGAAGACTTTGGGCAACCTCAGTTGTCTGATCTTGCTTTCTACAAACTTCGGGCTGCTACACAAATTGGCAATGCAATCTCTGCCATGCGCAATGCAACCAATCAACATGATTTTACTCAAGCGCTCAATCAAGCTGATGCATTTATCACTGCTGCTTTAGATTACGAATTTATTGATCTATCTGAAAAAGCTGTTTGGCTGGATGAAATGGCTGCCGTCGTTCGTATTCAAACGATTGGAGAGTCTGCATGAATTTAGAACAAACCCCAGAAAGCATTGTGCCTGAACAATCTGTGATTGATTCATGGCCTACAAAGGTTCGCATAGCTTCAAATGCATGCCAGGAACAAAAACCTGCTGAAGTTATTTTTGATGCTGAACGCTGGATTTATGAGCGCAAAAGTGCTTATCCAATGGTGGACTGTTTACCTGGTCCAGCTGATGGAATGTGGAAAACATTTCGTTTCCACCCTGTTTGTAATGGTGTTGATTTAAAAGACCAAGATGTTTTGGTTTTGTACCCAAATGGCAATTACTACGTTAAGCCTGATACCAACCAAGAAGGCTGCGAACATCACCCATCAAAATGCTGCGAATGCATGCTCAAAGAAATTGACGAGGAGTATCTAAACTGGGAATCAGATGAGGAAAAACATTTAAACGCAGCACTGATTTCAATTAATGAGGTGCCGTGATGATCATGATCCTTATTCAAACACTGCCCTTTGCTTTAGTTTTTTTACTAGCAACAGCTTTCATTGCTGGATTGGTTTGGTGCTTATGTACTGCTGTTAACCACGCCAAATACTTAAAACTTGAAGCTAATCACCTTCAAAAAATTATTGAAGATCAGGAGAACGAGCATGCTCAAATTCACTGATAACCAAAAAATTGAACATGTTTTTAATTTAGAAAATTTGGTGCACGTGCATGTACGTAAGTCTGACGAAAAAAATGTCACGCTCACTATGCATACACTTGGTCCACACACCATTCCATTAACTGTTGATTCTAAAACAGCAAATTATGTGTTGAGTGAATTAGGGGAACATTATGCAATCGAACATTGATCATAGTGCAATCATTAATAAGGGCAAATCCATTGCCCTTGCCATCCAAGTCGACGACTTTTTAAAGGCTCAGGGCAAATCTGAACCGATTCAAATTCCCTTTGGCCACTCTGAACGCGCTAATCGACGTGCAGAGTATGGACATGATGCTCAAGCAACTATGCGCGAAATTATGTTCAATTCTGTACGAGAGACCAAAATAGACAAATCAAAACCAAAGCGAATTCGAGAAACGTTTGAATCAGCAGAACAAAAACGACGTGAGTTGAATAGATCTGCTCGATTGAAAGCATGGGGTGAAGGAAAAAAAACATTTTTAGGCTCATGTGCACACCATGGCCAACAAACATTTTGCATCAAAGCTAATGGCCAGGAACATATTTGCAAAATTTGCCGTGATCAACATTCCGAAAAAAGACGATTAAACGTCGTAAAAAACAGGTGGCAGCATGAAAAATAAATTAATGGTTGATTGTGAAACTTTAGATATTGGCGAACGCCCTGTTTTACTCAGTATTGGTGCCGTGGTTTTTAATGAACAGCAAATTCAAGATTATTTTGAATACTTCATCAATAAAGAGACTGCTATCAGCGAAGGTTTTACTGTTAGTCAAAGCACACTTGATTGGTGGGATCAACAAGATCCAGATGCTCGTGCTTATGCGTTCAACGGTGAGGGAGATATACAAGAAGCCTTGAAGGCCCTGGTTCAATTTTACGAATTAAATGAATGCACTGAAATCTGGTCGAAAGGTTCCTTAGCTGATATTCGCTGGATTAACAATGCCTTGGATTATTTTGGCATCGAACGACCTTGGAAATATTACAAAGAGTTCTGTTTCCGTACCCTTTTAAAATCTGTACCAAAATTTGATATGCCATTTGTGGGAATGCCCCACAATGCCCTTGATGATGCAATTCATCAGGCTAAACAATTTATTGAAATTAAGAAAATGCAAGCGACACAACAGCAGCTGCTCATTGAACAAGGTCAAGCATTCAATGTCCTATCTCAAAAGTGTGCAGATTTAGAATTTAAGCTGCTTCAAAAGGAGGCTGTGTGATGGATTTAAAAAACTCAGCAATCACAGCAATAGTTTTGATCGAGTCATTAGTTCATTTACTTAAAAATGAAAACGTAGATATTTCAACGGTAAAGATTACCATTGGAAATAAAAAAGATGGGATTGAATCACCTGAAATACAACTTCAACAGCTTATTGATATATCGCTTAAAGAGCTTCTCGAAATAAAGAATGGTGAAAAATCATGACCAATATATCTACAAAATTCAAAATTGACGACAAAGTTGTTTATTCAAATAAGCATGTTCCTAATAAATTAGTCATGACAGTAAAACGCGGTACGTACAAAAGTAGTGGTATGGAAATGGTAACTGTCGAATTACCAGGTGGACTTGCTCATACTTTTGCATCTGAATTAAGAATTGCAACACAAGCTGAAGTTGCAGCAGGTGTCCGTCATGACTCACCTTGACCTGCTCCGGAGCCCAAATTTCAAACGTTCTTTTGAACGTAAAATCGTGGCTCATATTAATGCAGAATATATGAAAGCTGGTATGAGTCCACCATTACCAAAATATGAAAATGACATGGCCACTTATGCTGAAGCGAATGTCTCAAAACTAGCTAACCGTGTACGTACTGGAGCTGTTCTTTTTGCACAGCTGCTCGATGAACAAAAGGAGGCCTCTAAATGACAAATGAAATTTTAGATGCCCTACTCGAATTAGGCTTAACAGCTATTGATTGGGTGGATGCATGTCAATTTTCCAAGCTTACTGGCATTGAAGAACAGAAGCTAAACCATAGACGTAAGAAATGGCCAGAAGACAAAGTTTGGTCAAAACAAGACGGCAATATTTATTTTTCAATTCGAGGCTACAACCAATGGTTGACAGATCAAGCGCAACTTCGCTACCACAAGGCATCAGGCTCAGAGATGGCGCAATTGAAATCAACTTCACCCACAACAAGCAGCGCCAATACATCACGCTCCCGCACCCCGCGAATGCGGAAGGTATTAACGCAGCCCATAAAATTAGAAGTGAGTTAAAGAACAAGGCGAAATGGGGAATTTTAACTGAGCATGATATTGCCCAGGCTAAAGGTGAAATCATTGATGAAAAGCATACTATTGTTGGTAATGGTGTGCTCTTTCAAGAGGCTGCACAAAAGTATTTAAAACAATGTGAAAGCAACATGGACACCAAGAAAGGTTATAAAAATATCTTGGAAAAACATTGGATGCCACACTTGGCTTTAGTTCCTATTCATCAAATTACATCTGATGATATTAAGGAAATTATTATTGAAGCTGACTTCCAAACTGCAAAGACATTGAATAACTGTTTAATTCCATTGCGTGGGGTATTCTCGACTGCGCTGGAGAACAAATATATTTCCGAAAACCCTGTACAGTTTATTAAAAACAAAAAGGTTCAAGCTGATATACCAGATCCATTCAGTCGTGCGGAAATGACCGCACTATTATCCTGGTTAAACACGAATCTTGAGGACAAAGACCACTTTTATTATTGGTACTATGAAATGGCATTTTGGAGTGGGTGTCGTCCATCAGAATTGATTGCACTTCGCTGGGCTGACATTGATTGGTTTAATGGAACTATACGAATCAATAAAAGTCGTGTACGTGGACATGAAAAAAATGTGACAAAAACACATGTAGCACGTGAGGTCTATTTAAATGAAAGATCGACTCAAGCTTTAAAGGCGATTAAAGATTTAAAACTCAGTAGCGATTACGTCATGATTTGCCCAGAGACTAATGCTCCATTTTTCAATGAGAAACCACCACGTTTGAGAATGGTAGAAGCTATGAAGTCCTGCATGATCCGCCACCGCCCTGCATATAATGCACGGCATACTTATGCAACCATGCTTTTAATGGATGGCGTTAATCCAGTCTTTGTCGCTGATCAACTTGGCCATAGTCTCCAAATGCTGATTAAGCGATATGCAAAATGGATACATGGAGATAAGAACAGGATAGAAATGGCAAAACTAAACACTACAAATGGCACTTAATGTGCCTTTTTTAATGCATATGATAATGTGGCGGGTTTTGTGGGGAAGTGTGGCAAAAATGTGGCAATAAAAAAGCCACTTTTACAAGTGGCTGATTTATATGAAGAATTTTGGTGGAGGTGGCGGGAGTTGAACCCGCGTCCGCCAGCACTACGCTCGAGAATACTACATGCTTAGATATCGTCTACTGTTTTAACTCTTTGTGACCCGACGAACAGGGTACAAATCGCGATCCTCTTAATTTAGTACAAAACCCCGAGGCTTGGTTTTATACGGACTTGTGTGCGTGCGCTTCAGTCGGACTCTCTAACCACAAGTATTCGGAGAGGCGGACAAGCTGCCCTTAGGCAGCTAGAGCGTATGATTCGTCGTTTGCGACTAAAAAATGCAAATTTGATTTACGAGAGAAAATGCGCTCTCGACATGCATCTATGAGTTTCATCACCAGCGTCGAAGCCAGAAACACCCCCAAAGTAGCGGCAATCATAGCATAGTTGCTAGAAAATACGATCTATTTTCTAAACAAACACACATATTGATGCGCTTAATTACATAATTGCGCTAATATTTTGGTTTTCAAGTCCAACAATAAAATAATTTATGAGCTACTTACTTGCACTCGACCAAGGAACCACTTCGAGTCGTGCCATTATTTTCAATGAACAAGGTCAAGTTCAGGCAACGGCGCAACGCGAAACACGTATACATACCCCCCAATCAGGCTGGGTAGAACAAGATGCCCAAGAGATTTGGAGCTCACAAATTGCTGTTGTACAGCAGGCTCTGGCTTCTGCTCGTATTTTAGCCAAAGACATCAAAGCCATTGGTCTTACTAACCAAAGAGAAACGACTGTCGTATGGGATAAACGCACAGGTCAGCCGCTTGCACCAGCCATTATCTGGCAAGACCGTCGTGCATTTGAATGGTGCAATCAGCTCCTACAGCAAAACCTAAAAGATAAGATTCAATCCAAAACTGGACTCCGAATTGACCCTTACTTTAGTGCAGGAAAATTGGTCTGGTTACTCGAGCATGTCAATGGTCTACGCACACTGGCTGAACAGGGGCATGTGGCCTTTGGCACGATTGATAGTTGGCTGATTTGGAATCTTACCCAAGGTGCTCAACATGTCATCGAAGTCAGCAATGCCTCTCGCACCATGCTCATGAACTTAAGTACCCAGCAGTGGGATGAAGAGCTGTTAGATCTATTTAATATTCCGTCTGCATTACTACCAAAAATTATCAACTCGGACACCTATGTCGCCGATACCGCGGCAGGCTTACTCGGTGCCAATATTCCGATTACAGGCATATTAGGCGACCAACAGTCTGCGCTGTTTGGACAGTCCTGTTTTGACATTGGGACTGCCAAAAATACCTATGGCACAGGTTGTTTTATGCTGTTCAATACAGGCGAGACCGTTCAATACAGTAAGAACAAACTGCTTTCGACGCTGGGTTGGAAAACGCAACATCAAACCACTTATGCCCTAGAAGGCAGTGTATTTATGGCCGGTGCGATTGTTCAGTGGCTACGAGATAATTTAGGCATTATTCAAAAAAGTAGCGATGTTGAAAAATTAGCTTGTACAGTTCAAGATACCGATGGCGTCATGCTAGTTCCGGCATTTACTGGACTCGGTGCACCACATTGGGACAGTGAAGCGCGTGCCCTCTTATGTGGAATGTCGCGTGGAACCAATAAGGCCCATATCGCTCGTGCAGCCTTAGAGTCCATTGCCTTTCAAGTCTCTGATGTACTGACCGCCATGCAAGCCGATATCCAGCAGCCGCTGAAAGAGCTCCGCGTCGATGGTGGTGCCAGTCAAAATGACATGCTTATGCAGTTTCAAGCCGATATTTTAAACGTGCCTGTACTACGCCCTAAGATGCAGGAGTCGACCGCATGGGGCGCGGCGGCTATGGCTGGCTTAAAGTGTGGCGTATTTTCAAGTTTGGATGAAATTGCACAGTCTTGGCAGCTTGAACGTGCTTTTGAACCGAAAATGAGTCCAGATCAACGTGAATTTCACTTACAACAATGGCAATCTGCCTTGAAACGCGCAAAGTCAGAACTTTGATTATTTAACGCTATTGTTTTGATATCTCAAAACATCATAAAACGGCATAACATACATAGTAAAAAACCGCTTCTAAAAGCGGTTTTTTACTACCCTAATGCGCATGTCCGCCACCGCCTGCCCCTATTTTAGGTTTAGGACAGAGCCAAATAATAGATGCTGCAAATAGGAACACCAAGGCCAAGATCAGGAAAATATAGTTTGCCGACAAGGTCAACGCTTCTTTATCCACCAAACTAGAAATATAGCCTAATGCACCTTCCGCGCTCATTCCCTGCTGCATCAACACCGACTGAGTTTGATCTGTATGCAAACTGCCGACCATTTCACTACGTGCAACTTTAGTATGGTCGTCCCAAATAGTGACAGCAATCGAGGCGCCTATCGCCCCTGCCATAGTTCTTAAGAAGTTCATTAAACCTGCGGCAGATGCCATTTCATGCGGCAATACCGATGACAGTGCCATGTTTGATAATGGAATAAAGAAAAATGGTACAGCAAAGCCCTGCAAGATTTGCGGTAATGCCAATGCAAAAAAGTCTGCATCGGTAGTCCAGAACGAGCGCATCAAGGTTACCCCGCCCAAGATACTCAAGCCAAAACTGGCCAGGGCACGTTGGTCATATTTGGTTGCTAATTTCGCCACAATAGGTGACATAGCTAAACTACCAAAACCCATGGTTGCGGTTAAATAACCGGCCCAAGTTGCGGTATAGCCCAAATTGATCTGTAACCACTGCGGAATCAGTACAATACTGCCGAAAAATGCGCCAAAGCCAAAGGCCAGTGCCAAGACAGAAATCGTGAAGCTACGGTATCTAAAGATTTGAATATTCACCACTGGATGCCGTTCGGTCAGCTCCCAAATGGTAAAAATCACCAAGCCAATCGCAGCCGTTAAAGCCAGTATCACGATCACAGGGCTATTAAACCAATCACGTTCATGCCCCAAATCGAGCATGAGCTGTAATGCTCCAATCCATAAAATCAGGAGGATCAATCCACCGCGATCAATTTTGAGTTTGGCCGTTGCGGTTTCCGCAGGTTTAAGCAGACGCATCGCTGCAAAAGCACATGCGATCCCAACAGGAATATTAATAAAGAAAATCCAATGCCAAGACATGTTGTCACTGATGGTTCCTCCTAAAATCGGACCAAGAATCGGGCCAACCACCGTCGTCATTGCCCACATGCCCATAGCTTGGGATTGCTTTTCTGGAGGGAAAATCCGCATCAGTAACATCTGACTGAGCGGCATGATCGGGCCACCAAATAAACCTTGGCCAATTCGGCAGAAAACCAGCATTTCTAAACTGGTCGATAAACCACACAGTACCGAAAATATGGTGAAGCCAATCAGACTTAAGATAAAAACCCTCACGCCACCAAAACGACCTGCGAGCCAACCTGTTAAGGGAACACAAATCGCTTCAGCCACGGCATAAGAGGTAATCACCCATGTCCCTTGCGAACTCGATACTGCAAGGCTTCCCGTAATATGAGGCACAGAAACATTGGCAATGGTCATGTCCAGCACGACCATAAAGTTGGCCAAAGCAAGGACGAAAGCCGCCAACATCAGGCGACCACCCTTTAAGTCACCATAGGGAACGTAGCTATTCATGCGCAACTACTTCGATTTCAAATCGATTTGAGCTTCCATCGACAAGCCAACACGTAAAGGATGTTCAGCCAGCTCTTTCGGGTCGAGTTGAATACGCACAGGCAAACGCTGTACCACTTTAATCCAGTTGCCTGTGGCATTTTGTGCAGGAATCAGTGCGAAGGCTGAGCCTGTTCCACCAGAAAAGCCCAAGACCGTGCCATGGAACTCAACTGAGTCACCATAGAGGTCTGAGGTTAAAACTGCTTTTTGCCCTGGGCGTACATTTTCAAGCTGACTTTCTTTAAAGTTCGCGTCCACATATAACTGTGAAATTGGCACCACCACCATGAGCACCGAACCTGGCGCCACACGCTGTCCAACTTGAATTTTTCGGCTCGTCACTACCCCATCAAATGGTGCTTTAATTTCAGTACGTTCTAAATCAAGCAAGGCTTGTTTTAGTTTTGCTTGAGCGACCAAAACATCCGGGGTCGAATTTTCATTACTGCCTTGAATTAAAGCTTCATTTGCAGCCAAGTTACTTTGCGCAGCTTTCTGACTGGATTTAGCCTGCGCCCAACCCGCTTGCGCTAAGTTATAGCCTGCTTGCGCATTATTTAAAGCAGCTTGTGCCGTGCTTAATTCTTCTTTAGAAATCGCGCCTGTCGCACTCAACTGCTGACGACGATTCAAGTCATCTTGCGCTTTATCCAACTCTGCTTTGGCTTTAGCCACTTGTGCTTCAGCACTGTGAATAGCCTCATCACTTACAAAGACTTGCGAGTTTAGAGAGCTGCTGTTGGCCGCACTTTGTTTATACTGGCGCTGTGCTTTAAGTAATTCGGCCTGAGCTTGCGCTACAGCAATTTCGGCATCACGATGATCGACCAAAACTAACACATCGCCTTGCTTTACAGTTTGCGTGTCACTGACCAACACTTTTTCAACTTGGCCTGTCACCATAGAGGTAATCGAGGCCGTTTCCGCCCCCACATAAGCATTATCAGTTGAAACCGAATGGTTAAAGAACAGTTTCCAAATCAAGAATAAAATGGCAGCAATGATCAGGATCACAGCTACGAAACCTAAGCTTTTCTTACGTTTAGCTTTCAGTGCTTGATCATTGATTTGATCGGCTGGATCAGTATCTGGCAGTGTATTTGAGGCATCTGTCATTGATTTTTCCTAAATCTAACAGACTTGGTCAGCCGGCATCATCCCTGCGAAAGGGACATCAGACAAGTATTGTCTGCATTGGTGTCGATGAGAAAGTCACAATAAAATTTGATGCATTCTAAGAGCAAATAATCACATTTTGAGAAAATAAATTGTAACTGCTCAGTCTATTTTAGTTTTCAGCATCCAACTTCCTATTAGATGCTGTAAATTTCACTTGAATATTAACTACTTAGGGTCTGTTGACACTTACTGTTCATAATTAACCCTATAAAGGTAGCCATAAAAATATACAGGCTAAAGCAACAGAACTTTGATAATTTCTTTTG
>C687J35021_10000362_pt1 | contig 35865 bp, 29 predicted proteins | sample RifCSPhighO2_12_FD_35021 | JGI IMG/M metagenome (IMG submission 35021) | reverse complement strand
AGGGCGGAAAGGCTTCCAGAATCGGAGGCCAGGTTTCGTGGCCGACTTCGTGAGTGGCCGCGTGAATTCTTGGATTGACCGGGGGTAGGACCGGCTGCGTGTAGTTTTACTACATTCCGACGCCGATTTCAGCCTTTTGGATACAATCTTTGGTAGTAAAACTACAATTATTTTTGCTGACAGTAACCCGCCCCGCTCTAACGCGAGGTGTTCGCCGAATTGCGAGACTCACTGTCAGCTCGCCAAAAAGGATAGACCATGAGCCTGCCCGTGCTGGCCTCTTTACCTGCCGCACTCGAACCCCTGGCGCTGCGTGCCGAGCAATCGCTGCAGCAGGCCGTCGACGCCTTGTCGAGCGAGGCTCAGGGACAGTTTGCCGCCTGGCCGGCCGAGCGTCGGGCGCTGTTGCGGCGGGTCGGGGCGGCAAGCGATTTCGTGGTGCAGCAAGGTCTGCGCGATCCGCAGATGCTGCTCGAACTGGCCGCCAGCGGCGAGCTGGAACGGCCGCTGCAGACCGGCGAAATGCGCGCGCAGCTGGCAGAGCGGCTGGCCGAGTGTGGCGATGAGGATGAGCTGGGGCGGCGCTTGCGGCGCTTTCGCAATCGTCAGCAGCTGCGCATTATCTGGCGCGATCTCAGCCGTCAGGCCGATCTGATCGAGACCTGTCGCGACCTCTCGGAAATGGCCGATATCTGCATCGATCTGGCCTATCACTGGCTTTATCCCAAGCATTGCGCGCAGTTCGGCACGCCCATCGGCAGGCGCAGCGGCCAGCCGCAACATATGGTGATTCTCGGCATGGGCAAGCTGGGGGCCCATGAGCTCAATCTGTCCTCGGATATCGACCTGATCTTCGGCTACCCCGAGGGCGGAGAGACCGAAGGGGTCAAACGCTCGCTGGACAATCAGGAATTCTTTATTCGTCTCGGCCAGCGTCTGATCAAGGCCCTGGACGTGATCACCGTCGACGGTTTCGTATTCCGTACCGATATGCGCCTGCGCCCCTATGGCTCGTCCGGTTCGCTGGTGTTCAGCTTCAACGCCCTGGAGCAGTACTACCAGGATCAGGGCCGCGACTGGGAGCGCTACGCCATGATCAAGGCGCGGGTGGTCGGCGGTGATCAGCTCGCCGGTGCGCAGTTGCTGGAGATGCTGCGGCCCTTCGTTTACCGGCGCTACCTGGATTTTTCCGCGATCGAGGCGCTGCGCGGGATGAAGCAGCTGATCCAGCAGGAGGTGCGGCGCAAGGGCATGAGCGAGAACATCAAGCTGGGTGCCGGCGGCATTCGCGAGGTGGAGTTTATCGCCCAGGCCTTCCAGCTGATCCATGGCGGCCGCGACCTCAGCCTGCAGCAGCGCTCGCTGTTCGCCGTGCTCGACACCCTGCGCGATCAGGGCTACCTGCCGGCCGCGGTGACCGACGAGTTGCGCGATGGCTATGCCTTTCTGCGTTACGCCGAACATGCCCTGCAGGCCATCGATGACCGGCAGACGCAGATGCTTCCGGACAATGATCAGGACCGTGCGCGAGTGGCCTTGATCATGGGCTTCGACAGCTGGCAGGCGTTCCACGAACGACTGATGCACTGGCGCGCCCGAGTCGACTGGCACTTCCGTCAGGTGATCGCCGATCCCGACGAAGACGCCGAAATCGCCGAGGATGAGTGCGTGGGCGGCGAATGGCTGCCACTGTGGGACGATGTGCAGGACGAGACTGCCGCCTGCCGCCAGCTGGCCGAAGCTGGTTTCGTCGATGCCCAGGCGGCCTGGCAGCGCCTGGCGGGGCTGCGCAATGGCAATCAGGTGCGCGCCATGCAGCGCCTTGGTCGCGAGCGCCTGGACGCCTTCGTCCCGCGCCTGCTGGCCCAGGCGGTGGAGCACGCTAACCCGGACCTCGTGCTGGAACGGGTGCTGCCGCTGGTGGAGGCGGTGGCGCGGCGTTCGGCCTACCTGGTGCTGCTCACGGAAAACCCTGGGGCCCTGCAGCGCCTGTTGACCCTGTGCGCCGCCAGCCCGTGGATCGCCGAGCAGATCACCCGCTTTCCTTTATTGCTCGACGAGCTGCTCAACGAAGGCCGGCTGTTCAAGCCACCGCTGGCCCCTGAGCTGGCTGCCGAGCTGCGCGAGCGACTGATGCGTATCCCCGAGGAGGATCTGGAGCAGCAGATGGAGGCGCTGCGCCATTTCAAGCTGGCCCACCGCCTGCGTGTGGCCGCTTCGGAAATTGCCGGCAGCCTGCCGTTGATGAAGGTCAGTGACTACCTGACCTGGCTGGCCGAGGCGATTCTCGAGCAGGTGCTGGCCCTGGCCTGGCGGCATACGGTAAGCCGCTACGGTGCGCCGCGCCGCGTCGATGGAAGTGTCTGCGACCCGGATTTCGTCATAGTCGGTTACGGCAAGGTTGGAGGCATCGAGCTGGGTCACGGCTCGGATCTGGATCTGGTATTTATCCACGACGGCGATCCGCAGGCGGAAACCGATGGTGAAAAATCCATCGACGGTGCGCAGTTCTTCAACCGTCTGGGCCAGCGCATCATCCATCTGCTGACCGCCCAGACCAACTCCGGCCAGCTCTACGAAGTGGATATGCGTCTGCGTCCCTCGGGTGCGGCGGGGCTGCTGGTCAGCTCCCTCGGCGCATTCCAGCGCTACCAGGAAAACGAGGCCTGGACCTGGGAGCATCAGGCCCTGGTGCGTGCCCGGGTGCTGGTCGGCTGCCCGCGGGTGGGCAAGGCCTTCGAAGCGGTGCGGGCTCAGGTGCTGGGACGCAAGCGCGATCTGGACAAGCTGCGCGGCGAGGTCAGCGAGATGCGCGCCAAGATGCGCGACAACCTTGGCAGCAGGGCCACCGCCGCCGGCACCGCGGCGAATGCCTTCGAGGCCAGCGCGCCGTTCGATCTGAAGCAGGATGCCGGTGGTATCGTCGATATTGAATTTATGGTGCAATACGCGGCCCTGGCCTGGTCGCGTCAGTACCCGGAACTGCTGGAATTCACCGATAACATCCGCATTCTGGAAGGGCTGGAGCGAGTCGGCATGCTGCCGGGCGAAGATGCCCGGTTGCTCCAGGATATTTACAAGGCCTACCGCTCGGCGGCCCATCGCCAGGCGCTGCAGAAGCAGCCCGGGGTGGTGAATGGCGATCAGTTTGCGCAGGAACGACGCAGCGTGATGCGTATCTGGCGGGAACTGGGCTTGAACTGAATTGATCCTGTCGGGCGTGCTAGGTGCCCGGCATAGGCTGTACCAATCGAACTTGAGGAGCAGGCAACTATGTCGATGGCCGATCGTGATGGCGTGATCTGGTATGACGGCGAGCTGGTGCCGTGGCGCAACGCGACCACCCACGTACTGACCCACACCCTGCACTACGGCATGGGCGTATTCGAAGGCGTGCGCGCCTACAACACCCCGCAGGGCACGGCGATCTTCCGCCTGGAGGCGCANACCGACCGCCTGTTCGATTCGGCCCATATCATGGGCATGAAGATTCCCTTCTCCAAAGANGAAATCAACGAAGCCACCCGCGCCGCCGTGCGTGAGAACAACCTGGAAAGCGCNTATATCCGCCCCATGGTGTTCTACGGATCCGAGGCCATGGGCCTGCGCGCCAGCGGCCTGAAAACCCAGGTGATTGTCGCGGCCTGGAACTGGGGTGCCTATATGGGCGACGAAGCCCTGCAGGTTGGCATCAAGGTGCGTACCAGCTCCTTTACCCGTCACCACGTCAATATCTCGATGACCCGGGCCAAGGCCAACGGCAACTACATCAACTCGATGCTGGCCCTGCAGGAAGCCATCTCCGGCGGTGCCGACGAGGCCATGCTGCTGGACCCGGAAGGTTACGTAGCCGAAGGTTCTGGCGAGAATATCTTCCTGGTCAAGAACGGCGTGATCTACACCCCTGAAGTGACCTCCTGCCTCAACGGCATCACCCGCAACACCATTCTGACCCTGGCCGCCGAACACGGCCTGGAAGTGGTCGAGAAGCGCATCACCCGCGATGAGGTGTATATCGCCGACGAGGCCTTCTTTACCGGCACCGCCGCCGAAGTCACGCCGATTCGTGAAGTCGATGGTCGGCAGATCGGCGCAGGCCGTCGCGGCCCTATCACCGAGAAACTGCAAACCGCCTATTTCGACCTGGTAACAGGTAAGACCGATGCCCACGCCGAGTGGCGCACCCTGGTTAAATAAGCCCCTCGCGTTNGCCGGATGGGNTTCTGTCCGGCGTTGCAGGCTAGGCTGATAGTCGAGCGTTAAGTCTGTCCGGGAGGCGCAAGCCTCCTTGGTCGTTTCTGGAAACCTCATGAAAATACTGATCGTAGGCCCCAGCTGGGTGGGCGATATGGTGATGGCGCAGACGCTGTTTCAGTGTCTCAAGCAGCGTCATCCCGAGTGCGAGATCGATGTGTTGGCCCCGGACTGGAGCCGGCCGATTCTCGAGCGTATGCCCGAAGTGCGTCAGGCCCTGAGTTTTCCCCTCGGCCATGGTGTGCTGCAGCTGGCCACCCGGCGCAGGATCGGCAAATCCCTGGNCGGCCAGTACGACCAGGCGATTCTGCTGCCCAACTCGCTCAAATCCGCGCTGGTGCCGTTTTTCGCCGGTATCCCCCNGCGCACCGGCTGGAAGGGCGAGATGCGCTACGGCCTGCTCAACGATGTGCGCACGCTGGATAAACAGCGCTTGCCCTTGATGATCGAGCGCTTTATGGCCCTGGCCTTTGAGCCGGGTGCCGAGCTGCCGCAGCCCTATCCGCGGCCGCGTCTGCGTATAGAAGAAGCCAGTCGCGCCGCGGCCCTGGCCAAGTTCGGCCTGAGCCTGGATCGACCGGTGTTGGCGCTTTGTCCGGGTGCCGAGTTCGGTGAGGCCAAGCGCTGGCCCAGCGAGCATTACGCCAAGGTCGCCGAGCTGAAGATCCGCGCCGGCTGGCAGGTGTGGATTTTCGGTTCGAAAAACGACCATGGCGTCGGCGAGGACATCCGCTCGCGGCTGATTCCCGGCCTGCGTGAAGAGTCCAGCAACCTGGCCGGCGCAACCAGCATGGCCGAGGCCATCGACCTGCTGTCCTGCGCCGCTGCCGTGGTCTCCAACGATTCCGGTCTGATGCATGTGGCNGCGGCGCTGAATCGGCCGCTGGTGGCGGTCTATGGTTCCACCTCGCCGGGCTTTACCCCGCCGCTGGCCGAGCAGGTGGAGATCGTGCGCCTGGGTATCGAATGCAGCCCCTGTTTTGACCGCACCTGCCGCTTCGGCCACTACGACTGTCTGCGNCAGCTCAAGCCGCGCCCGGTGATCGAGGCGCTGGATCGCCTGGTGGCCGATCCGATCGAGCCGGTNGAGGTCGATTGATGCGGGTACTGCTGATCAAGACTTCTTCGCTGGGCGATGTGATCCACACCCTGCCGGCCCTCACCGATGCCGCCCGGGCGATTCCCGGTATCCAGTTCGACTGGGTGGTGGAGGAGGGCTTCGCCGAGATTCCCGCCTGGCATCCGGCCGTGGCGCAGGTGATCCCGGTGGCCATCCGCCGCTGGCGCAAGCACCTGTGGCAGACCCTCAAGAATGGCGAGTGGAAGCGCTTTAAGCAGCGCCTGGGCGAAACCCGCTACGACCTGGTGATCGACGCCCAGGGCCTGCTGAAAAGCGCCTGGCTGACTCGTTACGTCAAGGCACCGATTGCCGGCCTGGATCGCGATTCCGCGCGTGAGCCCCTGGCCAGCCGTTTCTATGCTCGGCGCTACGCCGTGGCCAAGGACCAGCATGCCCTGGAGCGCACTCGTCAGCTATTCGCACAGGCGCTGGGCTATGCGCTGCCAGCCGGTGTCGGCGACTACGGNCTGAACCGCGCGCAGCTGGCCGATCCCGCGCCGCAGCCNTACCTGCTGTTTCTCCACGGCACCACCTGGCCCAGCAAGCATTGGCCGGAAGNCGAATGGCGGGCGCTGGCCGAGCAGATGAGCGCCCAGGGCTGGGCGGTGCGNCTGCCCTGGGGCAATGAAACCGAGANGGCGCGGGCCGAGCGTATCGCTGCCGGCATTGAAAACGCTGCGGTGCTGCCCAAGTTGAATCTTGCCGGCGTGGCCAAGGTGNTTGCCGGGGCCCGCGCCTGCGTGGCGGTGGATACCGGCCTTGGCCACCTGGCCGCGGCCCTGGATGTGCCGAGTATCTCCCTGTACGGTCCGACCCGGCCGGGCCGCGTCGGTGCCTACGGCCGCTCGCAGGTTCATCTGTGCGCCAGTGGGCCGGATGCCGGCTCGGGTGATCGCCACAAACCCTGTTTTGACGGCCTCGATGCCGAGTGCGTCGCCACGCAATTGCAGGCCCTGTTGCTGGCCGAGGACGCTGTCTGATGCAACTGGCTTTTATCCTCTACAAGTACTTTCCCTTCGGCGGTCTGCAGCGCGACTTTATGCGTATCGCCCTGGAGTGCCAGGCGCGCGGTCATGCCATCCGCGTCTACACGCCGATCTGGGAGGGCGAAGTGCCCGCCGGTTTCGAGGTGGTTGTGGTGCCGGTCAAGGCGCTGTTCAATCACAAACGCAACGAAAAACTCACCGCCTGGATCGAGGCTGACCTGGCCAAGCGCCCGGTGGATCGAGTGGTGGGTTTCAACAAGATGCCGGGGTTGGATGTCTATTACGCCGCCGACGGCTGTTTCGAGGACAAGGCGCAGACCCTGCGCAACCCCCTCTATCGCCAGTGGGGACGTTACAAGCATTTCGCCGACTACGAGCGGGCGGTGTTCGCACCCGAGTCGAAGACCGAAATCCTGATGATTTCCGAAGTGCAGCAGCCGCTGTTTATCAAGCATTACCGCACCCCGCTGCAGCGCTTTCACCTCCTGCCGCCGGGCATCGCCCTGGATCGTCGCGCGCCTGCCAACGCCGCACAGATTCGCGCCGAATTCCGCGCCGAGTTCAATCTGGGCGATAACGAACTGCTGCTGGTGCAGATCGGCTCGGGGTTCAAGACCAAGGGCCTGGACCGCAGCCTCAAGGCCCTGGCCGCCCTGCCGCAGGAACTTAAGCAGCGCACCCGGCTGATCGCCATCGGTCAGGACGATCCACGGGCATTCAAGCTGCAGGCCAAGGCCCTCGGCATCGCCGATAAGGTCGATATCCTCAAGGGTCGCAGCGATATTCCGCGCTTTCTGCTGGGGGCCGATCTGCTGATTCACCCGGCCTATAACGAAAACACCGGCACTGTGCTGCTCGAAGCCCTGGTGGCCGGCCTGCCGGTGCTGGTCAGCGATGTCTGCGGCTATGCCCACTACATAGCCGATGCGGATGCCGGGCGGGTACTGTCCAGCCCCTTCGAGCAGGCGCGGCTCAATCATCTGCTCGCCGATATGCTCGCCGACGATCAGCGCCGGGCGTTCTGGTCGCGCAACGGGCTGGCCTACGCCGATCGCGCCGATCTGTATTCCATGCCGCAGCACGCGGCCGACATCATCCTGGCGACACGTCCATGAAGCTGGTAGTGGCTGAACCCTTTAAAAGCCTGTGGGCCGGCAAGGATCCCTTTGTCGCGGTCGAGGCCCTGCAGGGCCAGGTCTACCGCGAGCTGGAAGGTCGCCGCACTCTGCGCACAGAAGTGGCCGGGCGCGGTTACTTCGTCAAGATCCACCGCGGCATCGGCTGGGGCGAGATCGCCAAGAACCTGCTCAGCGCCAAGTTGCCGGTGCTCGGCGCACGCCAGGAGTGGCAGGCCATCGAGCGCCTGACCGCGGCCGGGGTGGCGACCATGACTGCGGTTGCCTACGGCGAGCGCGGGCGCAACCCGGCGGCGCAGCATTCCTTTATCGTCACCGAGGAGCTGGCCCCGACCACCGACCTCGAGCAGCTGAGCCAGAACTGGGCGAACGAGCCCCCTGAGCCGCGCCTGAAATGGGCGCTGATCGCTGAGGTGGCGAGCATGCTCGGCCGCATGCACCGCGCCGGGGTCAATCATCGCGACTGCTATATCTGCCATTTTCTCCTGCACACCGATAAGCCGGTGAGCGCGGACGATCTGCGCCTGTCGGTGATAGACCTGCACCGCGCCCAGGTGCGCCGCGCCACGCCACTGCGCTGGCGCAACAAGGACCTGGCCGCGCTGTATTTCTCGGCGCTGAATATCGGCCTGACCCGGCGCGACCGGCTGCGTTTTCTGCATGGCTATTTCGCCGCGCTCAAGGGCCGGCAGCCGTTGCGTCTGATCCTCGGTGAAGAGGCGCAGCTGCTGGCCTGGCTGGAGCGCAAGGCGCAGCGCCTGCTAGAGCGCTACGCCCGCAAATATGCGCCGGGTGCCGGGCAATGAGTGAGTGGCGGGTTACCGATATCTGTCCCCCTGAACTGGTCGATGAGCTGGCGGATCTGCAGCGGGTGTTTGCCCTCGAGGGGCAGCGCCTGACCCGCGACCCGCTGTCGGAGGTGGTGCGTATTGAGCGCAATGGCGTGTGCTATTACGTCAAGCGCTACTGGGGTGCGGGCAAGGGGCTGCGCCGCTATATCGGCCGGCCACGGGTCAAGGCCGAGTGGCAGAACCTCAAGCATTTTGCCAAGTGGGGGATTCCCACCGCACCCATCGTCGCCTACGGCCTGGAGCGCAAGGGCGGGGCCTTTGTGCGTGGCGCGCTGATCACCCGCGAGCTGCCGCGTACCGAAGACATGGCCCTGCTGGCGCGGCGCAAGGACGAGCGTCTGGCCGACCGCAGCTGGGTCGCGCGGGTCAGTGTGCAGTTGGCCCACGCCACCCGCACCCTGCATGACCACCACTTCACCCACAACGATTTGAAGTGGCGCAATCTGCTGGTCAACGACCAGGCCGAGCTGTTTCTGATCGATTGCCCGACCGGGGCATTCTGGTGGGGGCCATTGCTGCGTTACCGCATGGTCAAGGACCTGGCCTGTCTGGACAAGGTGGCCAAGTACCACCTGAGCCGTACCCAGCGCCTGCGTTTCTACCTGCAGTACCGTGGTCGCGATCGCCTGAGTGCTGCGGATAAGCGCCGGGTGCGCGGCATCGTCAAATTCTTCGAGGGGCGGGAATGAGTGATTTTGTCGCGGCCGCGGATCGGGCCGTTCTCGAAAGCCAGGGGCTGGCCAGCTTCGAGGCGCTATGGGCCTTGCAGCTGGAGGCGGTCGACGAACCCAATACCGAACGCGGCGGCTGGAGCAGCGTGTATCGTCTGGAGCTGGGCGGGGCGGCCTTCTACCTCAAGCGCCAGAGCAACCACCTGACCCGCAGCCTGTTGCACCCTTGGGGCGAGCCGACCTTTGCCCGCGAATTTCGCAATATCCAGGTCTATCGTCGGCTGGGCATTCCCGCCCTGCAGGCGGCCTTTTTCGCCGAGCGCCGCGTGCCCGGCGAGCGCCGCGCCATTCTGCTGACCCGCGCCCTGGACGGCTGGCGCGACCTCGAATACTGGCTGCAGGGCTGGAGTGCTACCCCCGCAGCGACTCGTCAGGCCATCCTGCGCGCCTGTGGCGAGCTGGCGCGGCAGCTGCATGGTGCCGGGCAGATGCACGGCTGTTTCTACCCCAAGCATATTTTCCTCAAGGCCGACGGCGCGGGTTTTGTCGCCCAGCTGATCGACCTGGAAAAGACCCGCCCTCTGCTGTTCGGGCGGCGCGACCGGATCAAGGATCTGGAGCCGTTGCTGCGCCGGGCCTGCATCTGGAGTGAGGCCGACGTTCGCGAGCTGCTGCTGGCCTACCTGGGCGCTACGGGTGATCTGGAAGGCTGGTGGCAGCAGCTGGGCGCGCGCCGGCGGCACAAGGAGACGCGCTGATGGAGCTTGTCCAACTGGCCCAGGCCGGCCGCGCGCCGACGCTGCCGCTGCGCCTCGAACTGGTGGGCGAGGTGCTGGAGTTGCAGCGCCTGCTGCGGGTGCTGCCGGGACAGCGCTACGTTGCCCTGGCGCAGTGGCGCGGTCGTCCGGTGCTGGCCAAGCTGCTGGTCGGCGACAAGGCCGAGCGGCATTTCCAGCGCGAACTGCAGGGCGCGCGCCTGCTCGCCGAGCAAGGCCTGCCGACCCCGGCGTTGCTGGCGCAGGGCTGGCAGGCGGGGCAGGGCGGCTGGTTGCTGTTCGACTACCTCGAGGGTGCGCAAAGTCTGTGGGATGCCTGGCAGGCAGTGGCCAAACGGCCACTTCTGGATGCTGCGCAGCAGGCAGTGCTCGGCGAGGCCCTGAGCGCGATTGCACAGATGCACGCCAGGGGCCTGTGGCAGGCCGACCTGCATCTGGACAACCTGCTGCGCCATGCCGGCGGGGTGTCGATTATCGATGGCGGCGCGGTGTGCGTCGAAGTCGCCGGCAAGCCGCTGTCACGGGCGCGGGTGCTGGAAAACCTCGGCATGTTCTTCGCCCAGCTGCCTGCCGAGGTACAGCCCTTTATCGAAGAGCTGCTGGTGCACTACCTGCTGGCCAATGGCGAGCACGCATTGCCGCTGGAAGCGCTGCTGGCCGAGGTGGCCAAGGTGCGGCGCTGGCGTCTGCGCGACTATATGCGCAAGATCGCCCGCGATTGCAGCCTGTTCAGCGCAAGGATCGGTGCATTCGGCTTGCGCGTGATACGCCGCGACTGTCTCGAAGAACTCGCGCCGCTGCTGAACCAGCCCGATGCGCTGCTGGCCCAGGGGCGGGCCCTGAAGCTGGGCGGCTCTGCCACGGTGGCCCAGGTTCGCCAGGGCGAGCGTGAGCTGGTGGTCAAGCGCTACAACGTGAAAAACCTCGGCCACTGGCTGAAACGCTTCTGGCGGCCCAGTCGTGCCTGGCACAGCTGGGTCGAGGGCAACCGCCTGCAATTGCTGGGGATCGCCACCCCGCAGCCGCTGGCCGTGCTGGAGCGGCGCTGGTGCTGGCTGCGCGGGCGCGCCTACCTGATTACCGAATACTGCGGCGGGCAGGATATAATCGCGCGTTTTCAGCCCTATCTGGATAAAGATGGGGACGGATCGCCCCCCGAAGCCGACCTGTTGGCGCTGGATCGCCTGTTCGCCGCCTTGCTGCGCGAACGCATCAGTCACGGTGATTTCAAGGGGAGCAACCTGCTTTGGATTAACGCGCAGGACGAAGGCCGTTGGTCGTTGATCGACCTCGACGCCATGCAGCAGCACCGCAGCGCACGAAGTTTCGCCCGGGCCTATGCCCGCGACCGTGCGCGTTTTTTGCGCAACTGGCCGGCTGATTCACAGCTGTTCAAGCTGCTTGACCAACGTATACCGCTGACGCCCGCCGTCGGCTCAGCAGACTAAAAGAGGCAAAACCAGTGGCACTGACGATTCTCGGCCTTTCCGGCGCCCTCAGTCATGATCCATCCGCCGCCCTGTATATCGACGGCAAGCTGATCGCGGCCGTCGAAGAAGAGCGCTTCGTGCGCGACAAGCACGCGAAGAACCGCATGCCCTACGAGTCGGCCAAGTTCTGCCTGGAGCAGGCCGGGATCAAACCCTCCGACGTNGACGTGGTGGCCATTCCGTTTGCGCCCATCAGCATCTTCGAGAAGGCCCGCTGGCAGTACGCCAAGCGCTACTNGTATGCGCCGGACCGTGCGCTCGACGCGATCCTGATGGGCAATCGCCGCTACAAGCGCTACTACAAGCACATCCAGTGGTGCCTGCAGCAGCTCGGTTTCGACCTGAAGAAGATCAAGATNGAACCGGTCGAGCACCACCTGGCCCACGCAGCCAGCGCCTANCACTGCTCGGGCTTTACCGAGAAGACCGCGATCCTCGGCATCGACGGCAAGGGTGAGTACGCCACCACCTTCTTCGGCTACGGCGAGAACGGCAAGATCCACAAGATCAAGGAATTCTTCGATCCGGATTCCCTCGGCGGCCTGTACGGTGCGATCACCGAATTCCTCGGCTTCGAGATGCTCGACGGCGAGTTCAAGGTGATGGGCATGGCCCCCTACGGCGATGCCAGCAAGTACGATTTCTCCCGTTTGGCCAAGTTTGAAAACGGTGAGCTGATCATCAACACCGAGTACGCCAACGTGATTGGTCTGCGCCGCTACAAGGAAAACGGCAAGGGCTTCTACTTCTCCAAGAAGCTGATCGAGTGGCTGGGGCCCAAGCGTCAGGGCGATATCGCCGATGACCCCTATATCCATTACGCCGCCAGCATGCAGGCGCTGTTCGAGAAGCTGGCGCTGCAGATGATGGAACACTATCTGGGCGACATCATCCGCGAAACCGGCAAGATCGCCTTCGCCGGCGGCTGCGCGCTGAACGTCAAACTGAACCAGAAGATCATCGCCCGCGACGATGTGAAGGAACTGTTCGTTCAGCCCGCTTCCGGTGACGCCGGCACTGCAGTTGGCGCTGCCGCTTATATCTCGCACCAGCGCGGCGTGCCGGTGGAGAAGATGGAGCACGTCTACCTCGGCCCGTCCTACTCCAACGAAGATGTCATCGCCGCCTGCGTTCGTCACCCGAGCAAGCCGGTATTCAAGCGCATCGACAACATGCCACAGCGCATCGCCAAGATCATGGTCGACGCCAACCCGGTGGCCTGGTTCCAGGGCCGCATGGAGTTCGGCCCGCGCGCCCTCGGCGGTCGCTCGATCATCGGCTGCCCGAGCGTGCCGGGTGTGGCTGACCGGATCAACGAGCAGATCAAGTTCCGCGAGCGCTGGCGCCCCTTCTGCCCGTCGATGCTCGATACCGTCGGCCCGCAGATGCTCAAGGTCGATCATCCGAGCCCATTCATGACCTTCACCTTCGAAGTCAACGAAGAGTGGAAGACCCGTGTCGGCGAAGTGGTGCACGAAGACGGCACCTCGCGTGCCCAGGTGCTCAAGCGCGAATACAACCCGCGCTACTACGACATGATGTTGGAGCTGGAGAAACTCACCGGCAACGGCGTGTCGCTCAACACCTCCCTCAACCGTCGCGGTGAGCCGATGATCTGCTCGCCCACCGACGCGCTGAACATGTTCTATGGCTCCGATCTGCAGTACCTGATCATGGAAGACATCCTCGTGGTCAAGGACGGCAAGGACTGGTATGACAACATCTGAGACCGGTAACGCTCAGCCCCAGTGGGTGCTGCAGTTTTGCCATGGCTATGATGGGCCGTTTCTGGACTGTGCCCGGCAGTACGCCAGTCTGTTTGCCGGGACGCGCTACAAGGTGTGCACGGTGTTTCTCACCGGCGCGCCGGACCCTTCGGTCGTGGCGGGCTGTGCCTCCGATGAGGTGCTGTTTCTCGATTACAGCTCCAAGGCCGTGCGTGGCCTCAAGTTGCGCGCGATGCAGGACCTGCGTGCGCTCGTGCGCACCCGGGATTTCCGTCTGTGCATCGCCCACCGCTTCAAGCCGGCCTATATCGCCTGTCTGGCAACGGGCTTGCCGGTTATCGGGGTAAACCACGCCTTCGGCGTGTATCAGCGCTGGCCGCGGCGGTTGTTCGCCCAGGTCTTTCGTCGCCGCTTGAGCCTTCTGGCGGTATCCGAGTCGGTGCGCGACGATATTCGCCGCTGCTTGCCGGCCTGGCCAGCGGCGCGCATCGAGGCCCTGTACAACCGCATCGACGTCGAGCAGCTGCAGGCGCAGCAGCTGGACCGCGCCCAGGCCCGCGAGGCGCTGGGTTTGCCCGCGCAGGCCTGGGTGGTGGGTAATGTCGGGCGCCTGCATCCGGACAAGGATCAGGCCACGCTGATTCGTGGTTTCGCCCGCGCGCTGCCGCAGCTGCCAGCCGGCAGCCTGCTGGCGATACTCGGCAGCGGCCGCCTGGAAGATGCCCTCAAGGGGCTGGCCAGAGAGCTTGGCGTGGCGGGTCAGGTCGTGTTTCTCGGTCAGGTCGCAGAGGCCAAGCGCTACTTCAAGGCCTTTGATGTATTTGCCCTGAGCTCCGACCACGAGCCGTTTGGCATGGTGCTGCTGGAGGCCATGGCCGCTGGTGTACCCTTGCTCGCCACCGCCTGTGGCGGGGCCCGTGAAGTGGTTGAGGGCTTAGGCATTCTGTTCCCCCTGGCGGACGCGGATGCGTTGGCCCAGGGCATGTGCCATCTGGCGCAGCTCGATGAAGCCCAGCGCCTGGCGTGCGAGGCGGCGATGTACCAGGCGCTGCTCGAACGCTTCTCCGATGCGGCGATAACGCGCCGGTTCTGGAGCCTGCCGCTGGTCACTGCTGCCCTCGGGGAGGGCGTGTATGGGCAAGAGTAAACCAGCCGTCCCAGGCCCGGGAGCCTGGGCCGCCAAGGCGCGAGCGCTGGATCGCTACCGCTGGCTGCTGTTGCGTGAACAGCATGGTCGTCTCGGTGCTGCCGTGCGCTATGGCCGCGATGCGCTGCTGGATCTGCTCTTTGGTATCCGTGCCCGGCTGGCCCTGCCCGCAGGCGATGTGGTGGCCGAACCCTGCGATTTCCTGCTGTTGCAAGGCGCGCCCAAGGTCATTGCGCTGCAGCGGAAAAAACGCCTGATCGAGACCCTGCGCAGCCAGGGCTACCACCTGGTCGAAGTCGGCCAGGAGGACCCGCGCCATGTCATCGCCGGGCGCATGCTGGCACGCCCGATACAGCCCGTGCCGCTGCGTTACTTCGGTTATGCGGCCTATGCCGAATGGCTGGTGCAGCGCCATGATCCGCAGCTGCTGATCAATGATCGCAACGGCAGTATCTGTTCACCCTTCTTGCGTCTGGCCCTCAATACCCGTGGGCGTCTGCTGGTGCATCTGGCCCATGCCAGCACGGTGGAAAGCTCGCGGCGGCTGGGGATGAACGACTACGACTATTACCTGCTGTTCGGTCAGAGTTCGCTGCAGGCCCTGCAGGCCCGGGCACTGCGTTTTGGCTCCTCGCGGGTGATTCTGGCCGGCTCGCATATGATCGACCGTACCTTCGAGCTGCCGCCGGCCGCGGTCGAGCAGCGCAGCGTGCTGCTGCTTGGCGTGGGGCCGGACAAGGAAAAACAGGCAGACTACCTGGCCACCTATGCCCTGCTGGTGAGCTGGGCCAGGCAGAATCCGAGCTATCGCGTGCTGGTCAAGCGTCACCCACGCAGCCGCGCGCAGTTCTGGCAGGAGGCGGTCGAGGCCAGCCCCAATATTGTCCTGCTGCCCGGCGACTGCTCTCTGGCGGCGGCACTGGAACAGGCGTCGATAGTCGTCAACATCATGTCCAATGCGGTTATCGAAGCCGGTCTGGCGGCGCGCCCGGTGATCTATATGAATTGCACCAATGACCAGGATGTCCTGGCCCAGGCGCGCTACTTCGGCCCCGCCGTGCGTAGCGTCGACGAGCTGGCACGGCGGCTGGCCGAGGTCGAGGGCGCTTACGCGGCGTCCATTGCCCGAGCGCAGGACTTCTCGAGATTTCATCTGGAAAATGCCTTTTCCGGCCTCGAGGCGAGTGCCCAGATCCTCTGTGCCCTGCANGGGCAACGTGTGGATGGGCTTGCCTGGGAGCCCCTGGNTACGACGATTACGGAGTGCGGGTAGTGATCAATGCCTTGCTGTTCAACGATACTTCCTATGAAAAGCATCATGGCTCGCAGCTGGTGGTGCGGCAGATCTACGCGCTGGCCAAGGAGGCCGGTATCGCCATCAGTCGCGCCTGCCCGATGCGTCATGACTGGCGCAAGAACGAACAACTGAAAGAAGACATCCGTCGTGCCGATCTGTGCCTGATCAATGGCGAAGGCACCCTGCATGACGATGCTCCGCAGGCCCTGATGCTTGGCGAGCTGGCCAGCTACTGCCGGCAGCATGGCGTGCCCTGTTTTCTGATCAACAGTGTCTGGCAGCGCAATGAGCAGTTGCTGGCCCATGCGGGTGATTTTGCGGGCATCTATCTGCGCGATGAGTTCAGTCAGCACGAGCTGGCGGCCCATGGTGTAGCGTGCAAGGTGGTACCGGATCTGACACTGAGCTATAGCCATCAGCCTGCCGCCAGCGAGCAGCGGGCGGGCTATCTGGTCAGTGACAGTGTATTCAGCACGCGCACGCTCGAGGCCTGGGCCGAGGTCTGCCGGGCCAATCGCGCCGATATAAGCTTCCTGAGTATCAAGAACCTGCCGATTATCCAGGCCGGCAAGGGCTTTCCCGATTACTGTATCAAGAGTGTCGCCAAGCTTTTGCAAGCCGGCCGGGCGCTGCTGCAGAGTTACTTCATGCGTTACCCCGCGGCCTTGCCATCCGAGCAGATTGGTATGCTCCGGTGGCGCTATAGTGCACTGGGACTGACGCGCTTCCTGAGGCGGTTATCGACCTCCAGTGGTGTGGTTACAGGGCGCTTTCACTGCGTGACCCTGTGTTTTGTCACGCGTACGCCCTTTTATGCGATCGGCTCGAACACCCACAAAATTCAGGCGCTGTTGCTGGAGGCCGGGTTGCCCGGGCGGATTCAGGAGTCCTATGGCGCGGCGCTGGCTGCCCGCGAAGAGATGGCCTTTTCTGCTGCCGATCGACAGCATCTGGAGGCCTTTCTACTGGATTGCCAGCGGCGGGCAAAGGACATGTTTGCTGAAATTGTCGAGCGGGCCAGGGCATTCAAATGATGCCGACGGCTGTGCGCTTGCCTGGATTTGTGGCGCTTGTGAGCGCTGATGTTTACCTTGCCTGCGGCCTTTGGGGATCTATTGGTTCGAGTATCGAGAAGAGTGAGGGAGTGCTTGGTGGACGATAGGCTGGAGAGTTGGCCCTTCTTCGAGCATGCCCGTGTGATCAACCTGGACAAGCGCACCGATCGCTGGGATGCCATGCAGCGGCAGTTTAGGCGTCTGGGCATCCAGGGTGTGCAGCGGTTTGCGGCAATAAGCCCGGGGACTGAGGTCGTCGAGCAAGCGGCGTTGCAACCGCTGCGCGAGTTCCTGACGCGGGTCGACGGCGACAGTGAGCGACTGGAGAGCAAGCTGCGCGCGACCTGGGGCTGTATGCGCAGTCATCTGGGCATTATTCGTGAGGCCAGGGCGCAGGGCTGGCCCTATGTGCTGATTCTCGAGGACGATTGCGAGCTCGAACCCTATGCCTTGCCGGTATTGCGCCGGGCAGCCGAGCAGTTGGCGGCGCAGCCCTGGGACATGCTGTACTTGGGGGGCACCTTCAAGAAGGGCGGCAAGCGCTGTCGTTATTCCGCGAACCTGGAGCGCGCCAGCCGTATCCGTCTGGGGCATGCCTATGTGGTTANCGCCCGGCTCTACGATCGCATTCTCAGCGAGTGCGAGGAGTCCGGNCTGCCGATCGATTGGTACTATTCCGAGATTCTGCAGCCCCAGGTCGAGTGCTTTCTGCTGCGTCCCGTGGTGGCCTATCAGCGCTTGCTCGATATGAGTGATATCGAATTGGTGGAGCGCAGGCCGGAATTCAAGACGCGCAAGACCTTGCGCCGGTTGTGGAGCCGCCTCCGCTATGGTGCGTGCTGAGCCTGCGGGGGCGTCCGTGACAGGAGCTTGGACGCGCGCCGTGCTGGAGAAGTGGCTGGCCGCAGGGCTGATCTGGTGGCTGGTGGGCATGCTGCTTATGGGCAGCAGCAAGTTCTATCATCAGGCCCTGATGGCCCTGTTCTGGCTGCCCGGTCTGCTGGCGTTGCTCGTCCATGCCGAGGTGCGTCGCCGGTGGCGGCAACCGATGGCGCTGGCGCTGCTGGTGCTGATGGCATGGTCGGCGGCTTCTGCGCTCTGGGCACCGGAGTTCGAGAGCAAAGAGCTGAAGATATTCTTCTATGTATTCCTGGCGGCCAATGCGCTTATTGCCCTGGCCAGCCTTGACCCCGCGCTGCTGCGCAGGAGCCTTGCCCTGAGCGGCCTTGCGGTCGGCCTGCTGGCGTGGGGCAGTGCGCTCTGGTTCTACGGCTGGGCGGGCAATGCCTGGGGCGCTCGGCTGGTTGGTACGGGCATCGTCGATCATCCGATTCTGGCCAGCCAGCTGTTCGGGGCCATGGGGGTTGTCCTGTTGTACCTGCGTCGGGAGCTACCCGCCACCCTGCAGGGCGCTGCCTGGCTGTTCGGCTGTTGCGGTTTCGTGGTGTTTCTCGCGCTCAGCCAGTCCAAGGGCCCTTGGCTGGCGGCATTGCTGACCCTGTTTCTGGCTCCGCTGTGGCAGCGCAGTACTCGGCTGTTATGCGTCTCTGCCGGTGCTGCCAGCCTGGCGGTTGTGGCGGCGCTGGTCTGGCCGGAGCTGCTGCTGCAAAGGGGCCTGTCATACCGGCCCGAGCTGTTTGTGCAGGCCCTTGGCCTGATCGGGCAGCAGCCGCTGCAGGGCCTGGGGCTGACCGCTGATTACCTGTTGCGGGTCCCCTCATCGGGCAGGTCCCTGGAACACGCGCACAATGTCTATCTGCATATTGCCGTGACCCTGGGGCTGGTCGGGCTCGCCTGCTGGCTGGCGCTGCAGGCCCTGGCGTTGAGCGCTGCCTGGCGGCTACGCGAGCGCGTCGAGGGGCGCATGTTGTGCGCGCTGCTGTGTTTCGCGGGCATTGCATTGTTTACCGACGGTATCGGGCCCTGGGTCAAACCCCGCGAGGAGTGGTTCTGCCTCTGGCTGCCGATTTTTCTGGTGATGGGTTTGGCCGCACAAGGGCGCGCAGGGACGATTCGGGTGGAAGCAAAGTATGACTAGAGTCGATCAGCAGCTGACGCTGGAGCAGCAACTGCAGGGGTATTGGGATGACGGGCAGGCCTTCGCCGCTTGCCGTGGCAGCTGCTCCGGGCCGGTCTTCGTGGTGGCATCCGGGCCTTCGGCCGCGGACTTCCCGGTGGAGCGTTATCGGCATATTCCGATGATTGCCATGAATGGCTCGATCATGCGCTTTGTCGAGGCGGACCTCAGCCCCTTGTTCTATATCTGCGACGACCGCGGGTTTGTCCGTCTGCGCCAGTCGCTGGTGAGCCAGGGTATTGCCCGCTCCCGACACGCGGCCCTGGGCCATGGTGCGCTGGAGGTGTTGTTGCAGGAGGCTCCCGAGGCGGTCGACGGCCACTCCGTGTACCTGATGCAGCGCAGCAATCGCCCGGTGAATGGGCTGGCGCTGTCGGACCGTCGCTATGCCTGGAGCGTGCGCAATGATCCGGATATCGCCTGCCGCTTTTCCCTGTTCAGGCAGAAGCCGAACCGCGTGGGCTTCAGTCGCAATATGAGCAAGGGCTATTTTGGCGGCAGGACCATCCCCTTCGCGGCCCTGCAGTTGGCCTATCACCTGGGGTTTTCGCAGGTGTTTCTGGTCGGGGTGGATATGAACGCGCAGCCGGGGCGCTTTTATGAGCAGGGAGAAGCCGCCTTGCCGACCCGGCTCGATGAAGATTATGAGGATTACATCTTGCCCAGCTTCCAGTTACTGGCTGAGCAGGTCGTCGGCCCGGCGTTTCAGGTGTACAACCTTTCGCAAACCAGCCGGCTGCCGGGCGATCTGGTCCCGGTCATCGATTTGAATCAGCTGGATGCCTTGCTGGCTTCGTCATAGCAGCGCATCAGCTCGTCCCAGGGGAAGTTCTGCACGCTGCGACGCAGCAGATAACCACGCAGGTGTTCGAAATTGCGTCGAATCAGGGTAGGGCGCAGGGGGCGACTCTTGAAGCGGATATCGAGAAAGTCGATCAGGCCGAAATCGCCGTCCGGGGTATAAAGAATGTTGCCCAGATGCAGGGAGCGGAAATAGATGCCGCGCTGGTGCAGCCGGTAGATATAAAGGCCTAGTTGCGGCAACAACACATCGAACCTGGCACGTGAATTATGGAACAGCTTGTCCAGCGGCGTGCCTTCCAGGGGGCGATAGAGGCAGGCGCTCACGGCCTGGTCGCGGTCGATCCAGCAACTCTCGTGGATACTGGGGGTCTTGATACCGAGGCGCTGCAGGTGCTCCGCACGTTCGGCGAAGCGGCGCGAGTCGGGGCGTAGGCGGGCGATTAGCGGAAGACGTCGGCTGCGGAAGATNTTGACGATGTCACCTTCGGGCAGCCGGATCACCTTGGGGCCTTTACTGTCTTTTTCCAGAACATCGCCGGCACTCAGCCAGCCTTGCAATTCGTTCGCTGTTACAATCCGCATCTTTGTCTCTCTAGCCAGTCGTATGAGGCTTGCCGAATGGCCAATTCTACCCAGCAATCCAGTCTGAAAGTGTACTTACGGTTGCTGCGCTATGTGCTGCCGTACTGGGGGCTGTTCGCCATCAGTATTCTCGGCTTCCTGATTTTCGCCTCCACTCAGCCGATGCTGGGCTATATCCTCAAGTTCTTTGTGGATGGCTTGAACAACCCGGAGGCGAGCTTCTTCGCCACTGTGCCGTACTTGCGTGACATTGCGTGGTTGAGCCAGCTGAAGCTGTTGCAGGCCGTGCCGATGCTGATCGTGCTGATCGCGCTGCTGCAGGGTATCGGGTCCTTCCTCGGCAACTATTTTCTCGCCAAGGTCTCATTGGGCCTGGTGCATGACATGCGGGTGGCGCTGTTCAACAACCTGCTGACCCTGCCCAATCGCTACTTTGACAACCATAACTCCGGGCATCTGATTTCCCGCATTACCTACAACGTGACCATGGTCACAGGCGCGGCCACCGATGCGATCAAGGTGGTNGTGCGCGAAGGCATGACCGTCATCTTCCTGTTTGCCACGCTGCTGTGGATGAACTGGCAGCTGACCCTGGTGATGGTNGCNATTCTGCCCATCATCGGCCTGATGGTCGTNAGNGCGAGCAAGAAATTTCGCAAGCAGAGCAAGAAGATTCAGCTGGCGATGGGCGACGTGACCCATGTCGCCTCCGAAACCATTCACGGTTACCGGGTGGTGCGCAGCTTTGGCGGCGAAGACTACGAGCAGCAGCGTTTCTGCAGTGCCAGCACCGAGAACCGGCAAAAGCAGCTGAAAATGGTAAAGACCAACGCGGTCTATACCCCGAGTCTTCAGCTGGTCATCTACAGCGCCATGGCGGTGTTGATGTTCCTGGTATTGCTGCTGCGCGGGGATGCCTCGGCCGGCGATCTGGTGGCCTATATCACCCTGGCGGGGCTGTTGCCCAAGCCGATTCGGCAGCTGTCCGAGGTCAGTTCCACGGTGCAGAAGGGCATTGCCGGTGCCGAAAGCATTTTCGAGCAGCTCGACGAAGCCCCGGAGATCGATCGCGGCACCCAGGAGCGCGAACGCGTCAGTGGGCGGCTGGAAGTGGTCAACCTGAGCTTCCAGTACGAGGGCACCGACAAACCGGTACTGGATAACATCAGTTTCGTTGCCGAACCCGGACAGATGGTGGCGCTGGTCGGCCGTTCCGGCAGCGGCAAGTCGACCCTGGCCAACCTGATTCCGCGTTTCTACCACCATGATCAGGGGCAGATCCTGCTCGACGGGGTGGATGTCGAAGACTACACATTGCGCGATCTACGGCGGCATATCGCCCTGGTCACCCAGCATGTGACCCTATTCAACGATACCGTGGCCAACAATATCGCCTACGGCGACCTGGCTGGCGCGCCGCTTGATGATGTGCGCAAGGCCTCCGAACTGGCCTACGCCGCCGAGTTTATCGAGCAAATGCCGCAGGGCTACGCCACCCTGGTGGGCGAAAACGGCGTGCTGTTGTCCGGCGGCCAGCGCCAGCGCCTGGCGATTGCACGGGCCCTGCTCAAGGATGCGCCGTTATTGATTCTGGACGAGGCCACCTCGGCCCTCGATACCGAGTCCGAACGGCATATCCAGGGCGCACTGGACGAAGTAATGAAAGGGCGTACCACCCTGGTGATCGCCCACCGCCTCAGCACCATCGAGAAGTCCGACCTGATTCTGGTGATGGACAAGGGACGGATCGTCGAGCGTGGCACCCATGCCGAGCTGCTTGCGCTCAATGGCTATTACGCGCGTCTGCACGAGAAGGATTTTGTCGATGCGCTGCAGCCGCTCCCAGAGTCGGCGATCTGAATGTCGGCGGGCGTGTGTGGCCGGTGGCGGGCACGGGCTTGGCTGGCGTGACCAATGTTATGATCCGCGCAGATTTTCTGCTGCTTTCGGGGTGTTTATGAAATTGTCCATGCCGCGTTTCGACCAGGCCAGCGTGCTGGTGGTGGGCGATGTCATGCTTGATCGTTACTGGCATGGCGGTACTTCGCGGATTTCCCCGGAAGCGCCGGTGCCGGTGGTCAAGGTCGAGCAGATCGAGGACCGTCCGGGNGGTGCCGCCAACGTNGCGCTGAACATTGCNGCCCTGGGCGCGCCGGCCGTGCTGGTGGGCGTGACCGGNCGCGANGAGGCAGCGACGAGCCTGAGCAACAGCCTGCAGGCCGTGGGGGTCAAGACCCATTTCCAGTGCATCGAGGATCAGCCGACCATCGTCAAGCTGCGGGTCATGAGCCGCCATCAGCAGTTGCTGCGCATGGATTTCGAAGAACCCTTCAATACCGACAGCGCGGCCATGGCCGTCAGTGTCGAGGCGCTGCTGGAGGGTATCAAGGTGCTGGTGCTGTCCGATTACGGCAAGGGTGCGCTGCAGAACCACCAGGCTCTGGTGCAGCTGGCGCGGCGCAAGGGTATTGCGGTGCTGGCCGACCCCAAGGGCAAGGATTTTTCCATCTACCGCGGTGCTAGCCTGATTACCCCCAATCTGCACGAGTTTGAAACCATAGTCGGCCCGTGCCGCGATGAGGCCGAGCTGGTGGCCAAGGGCGCGGCGCTGATGACCGAGCTGGAACTCGGCGCGCTGCTGGTGACCCGCGGCGAACACGGCATGACCCTGCTGCGCCCGCAACAGCCGCCGCTGCATCTGCCGGCCCGGGCCCGCGAAGTGTTCGACGTCACCGGTGCCGGCGATACGGTGATTTCCACCCTGGCTGCCAGCCTGGCGGCGGGCGAGGAGCTGCCCCATGCCGTGGCCCTGGCCAACCTGGCGGCCGGTATCGTTGTCGGCAAGCTCGGCACCGCGGCCATCAGCGCGCCGGAGCTGCGCCGCGCGATTCAGCGCGAAGCCGGTTCCGAGCGCGGCGTGCTGGGCCTGGAGCAACTGCTGCTGGCCATCGAGGATGCCCGCGCCCATGGCGAGAAGATCGTCTTCACCAATGGCTGCTTCGACATTCTGCATGCCGGTCACGTGACCTATCTGGAGCAGGCGCGGGCCCAGGGCGACCGTCTGGTGCTGGCGGTCAACGACGATGCCTCGGTCAGCCGGCTGAAGGGGCCGGGTCGACCGATCAACTCGGTCGACCGACGCATGGCGGTGCTGGCCGGCCTCGGCGCGGTGGACTGGGTGGTGAGCTTTAGCGAAGACACCCCGGAAAACCTGCTGCGCGCGGTCAAGCCGGATGTGCTGGTCAAGGGCGGCGACTACGGCCTGGAGCAGGTGGTCGGGGCCGAGATCGTCACCGCCTACGGCGGCGAAGTGCGGGTGCTGGGGCTGGTTGAAAACAGCTCGACCACGGCCATAGTCGAAAAGATTCTCGACCGTTCCCGATGACGCCTCTGCGCGCCCACCTCTTCGGGTGCGCGACTGCATGGCAGGGAGGTGCTGCTGCACCGCAGCCGCCCTGCGCATTGACCAATACCCACAGACTGGCTGTTTCGGCAGGCATTTTCCTTTTTGTACCTAATCGCTCGGCGGGCTTCGGCCCTCAGGCAGCACAGGCCAAGGGATACGTACTGCATGAATACGGGGTTTCGTAGCGACATCAATGGTTTGAGAGCCTGGGCCGTAATGGCCGTGGTGCTTTACCACTTTGCTGTGCCGGGCCTGGTCGGCGGCTTTGCCGGCGTCGATGTGTTCTTCGTTATTTCCGGTTTTCTGATGACCTCGCTGGTCTTCGTCGGGCTGGAGAACCAGCGCTTTTCCCTGTGGCGCTTTTACCTGGCCAGAGCCCGGCGGATTTTCCCGGCCTTGCTCGTGGTATGCCTGGTGGTGCTAGCCGTAGGCTGGTTTGTGCTGATGCTGGACGAGTACCAGCAGCTGGGCCGGCATGTACGCGACAGCCTGCTGTTTATGTCCAACATCCGCTACTTCAAGGAGTCGGGCTACTTCGACGCCGCCTCCCATGAGAAGTGGCTTTTGCATACCTGGTCGCTGTCGGTGGAGTGGCAGTTCTACATGGTGTTGCCGGTGTTGTTGCTGCTGGTATGGAAGCTGTTCCCAGGTCGCCGCGCCGCCTTTATCGCCCTGGCCACGCTGTTTTTCGCCTCATGGCTGGCATGCCTTGTCTGGACCCTGAATGAGCCGGACCGGGCCTTCTATCAACTGCAGGCCCGGGCCTGGGAAATGGTGGCCGGTGGCTTGCTGTTTTTCCTCGCCCAGCGCTTTCGCCCAAGTGCCGCCGTTGCTAGGGCGGCCGAGTGGTCAGGTTTTGCGCTGATCGTCGCGACCTTTCTGCTGGTCGATGCGCAGGCGCTCTGGCCGGGCTGGCTGGCGCTGTTGCCGGTCGGTGGTACCTGTCTCGTACTGCTGGCGGGCCGCGAACGCTCATGGCTGAGCGGCACCCCCGTGGCGCAATGGCTGGGCAGTCGCTCGTACTCGATCTATCTGTGGCACTGGCCGTTGGTGGTGGGGTTGGCCTATGTGGGGCTGCTGGAACAGCCGCTGTGGTTGCTGGCCGGTGTGCTGTTGAGTGTGCTGCTCGGGCATCTTTCCTACGTGTTGATCGAGGAGCCGGTGCGCAAGGGTGGGCGAGTCTGGGCACCGCGCCGGGAGATCCTGGTGCTGTGTTGCAGCTTGCTGCTGGTGGCACTGATGGGTCAGCTGGTGCGCAAGACCGGCGTGCCCGAGCGCTTGTCTGCGGCAGTCATCGAGCTGGAGGCGCAGCGGCAGAACCGCAATCCCCGCCAGCAGGAATGCCTAGATTCGGGCGAGCCCTGTCTCTACGGTGGGGAGCGCATACGCCTGTTGCTGCTGGGCGACAGTCACGCCGATACGCTGGTCACGGCCATCGTCGACAGCCTGCCGAACGCGCAGGATGGGCTGTTCTTTCGCGGCCTGCCGGGGTGCCTGATGATCACCGGGGCGAAGGATATCGATCCTGAGCGCACGGGCTGCCTGCAGCTCAACCAGTGGATGATCGCCGAACAGGAGTCCTTGTATCCCGGTGTGCCGATGCTGCGCGTGGAGCGAACCTCGTTCCATGTATGGGGCGGGCTCGACCCTGATGAGGAACAGCCCCTGGGCAGTCCCGGGGTGTATTTTTCGCAGCAATACGAGGAAACCACGCCCGAGTTCCTAGAGGAGTTTCGCCAGGAGTATGTGGCCACAGCGTGTCGCCTCACGGCCATTCGGCCCCTATACCTGATGCGCCCGCTCCCGGAAATGGCTATCAATGTGCCGCTGGCCATGGGGCGGGCGCTGCTGCTCGGCAAGTCCCGTGAGCCGTCCATCAGCCTTGAGGCCTATCACCAGCGCAATGCCTTTGTCTGGGGCGTGCAGGATCAGGCCCGTGAGGAGTGCGGCGCGCGGATCCTCGACCCGCTGCCCTACCTCTGCGATGAACAGCGCTGTTATGGCAGCCGTGATGGCAGGCCGCTGTACTACGATGACGATCACCTCAGCGAATACGGTAATCGGCTGCTGTTGCCGCTGTTCAAAACGCTGTTCGACTGACTCATCTGCTGGCTTTGCTGCCGTAGCCAGGTGGCGCGGCGGTCATAGCCGCTCGCCAGGCTGGCGCGCATTATCGTGGCATCCCCCGTATGGAGCGAGATGTCATGACTGCCGATATCCAGGGCCGTGCCCTGGCCATGTTGAATCGATTCGCCCAGGCCGACTGGCCGGATCGTCTGAAACTGCGCAAGCCCGTCGAGAAACTTATCTACAACGGTAGCCGCGCGAGTTTTCGCGCCGCCGCGCAACGTACCGGTAAAGCGGGCAGTACGCCGCGGCCGGTTGCTCCGGATAGCTTGTTCGATCTGTCGCTGTCCGACGAGCAGCAGATGCTGGTGGAGATGCTCGAAGCCTTCGCCAGCGAAATACTGCGCCCCCTGGCCCATGATGCCGATGCACAGGCCGCGCTGCCCGCCGCGTTGCTTAATCAGGCCCATGAGCTGGGGCTGACCCATTACGCGGTGAGCGAGGCTCAGGGCGGCATGGCCGGGGAGCGCACCACCCTGAGCAATGCCCTGATCGCCGAAGCCCTGGGCAAGGGCGATCTGTCCCTGGCCGCGGCGCTGCTGGTACCGCTGTCGGCGGCCAACTGCATCCGCCGGTGGGGCAATGCCGCGCAGCAGGCGCTTTGGCTGCCGGCCTTTGTCGCCGATGAGCCGGCCCCAGTGATGGCCATTGCGGTCAATGAACCCACGCCGTTATTCGACCCTCAGAAGCTGCAGACCCGCGCGCACAAGCGCGGCAAACACTACCTGCTCAGTGGCGAGAAGTGCCTGGTGCTGCGCGGCCTGGATGCCAGTCAGTTGATCGTCGCGGCCCAGGCCGCCGATGGCCCCGGGCTGTTTGTCGTCGAGGCTGGTGCCAAGGGGCTGCAACGCAGCCCGCAACCGGCCATGGGCCTGAAAGCCGGCAGCACCGCGCGTATCCGCCTGAACAAGGTCAAGGTGGCGCAGGAGGCGCGCCTGTCGGGCGAGGGCTTCGACTACCAGAGCTTTGTCGATCATGCCTCTCTGGCTTGGTGTGCCCTGGCCATCGGTACGGCTCAGGCGGCTCTGGACTACGTGATTCCCTATTGCAACGAGCGAGTGGCCTTCGGCGAGCCAATCAGTCATCGCCAGGGCGTGGCCTTTATGGTCGCGGACATGGCGGTGGAAGTGGACGCCATGCGTGTGATGGTCTGGCGTGCCTGTGCCCGTGCCGAACAGGGCCTGTCGTTCCAGCGCGAGGCCTATCTGGCGCGCCTGTTGTGCAGCGAAAAGGCGATGAAGATTGGCACCGATGCCGTGCAGCTGCTCGGCGGCCACGGCTTCACCAAAGAACATCCAGTCGAGCGCTGGTACCGCGATCTGAGAGCGCTGGCAGTCATGGCCGGCGGCTTGCAACTTTGAAGGGGCACAACGCATGAATCTGGAAACCCCAAAGAAATTCCAGGGCCTGGTCAACCAGGCCCATCAGGTGGCGGAGAATTATTTCCGACCGATTTCGCGCAAGTACGACAAGGCCGAGCATGCCTACCCCAAGGAGTTGGATCTGCTCGCGGCCCTGCTCGACGGCATGAACGCCGGCTCCCCGGACGCCATCGGTGCCACCTCGGCAAGCAAGCGTGGCGCTGCCCGCGAGCAGCAGGAGGGGGTGAAGAACGGCGGCAATATGTCCGCACTGCTGGGGGTGATGGAGCTGTGCTGGGGCGATGTCGGTCTGCTTCTGGCCATGCCGCGCCAGGGCCTGGGCAATGCGGCCATCGCCGCGGTGGCCAATGACGAACAGCTGGCGCGCTTCAGCGGCACCTGGGCGGCCATGGCGATTACCGAACCGGGCTGCGGCTCGGACTCGGCGGCGATTCGNACCACGGCGATCAAGGATGGCGATNACTACGTGCTTAACGGCGAGAAGATCTTCGTCACCTCTGGCGAGCGTGCCGATTCCGTGGTGGTCTGGGCCACCCTGGACAAGGGCCTGGGCCGAGCGGCGATCAAGTCCTTTGTGGTCGAGCACGGCACCCCGGGCATGAGCGTAACGCGGCTGGAGAAGAAGCTCGGAATCAAGGCCTCGGATACCGCCTCGATCAGCTTCAGTGACTGTCGCGTACCGGCGGCCAACCTGCTGGGCAACCCCGAAATCGATGTGCAGAAGGGCTTTGCCGGGGTCATGGAGACCTTTGACAACACCCGTCCACTGGTCGCCGGTATGGCGGTCGGCGTGGCCAAGGCCTCGCTGGACCGCACCCGCGAGCTGCTGAAGAAGGTCTGCAAGCTGGATTACCGCAAGCCGCTGCTCAGCGTCAGTCATGCCGAGGCGACGCTGTATCGGCTGGAGGCCGAATGGGAAGCCGCGCGTCTGCTGACCCTGAAAGCCGCCTGGATGGCCGACAACAAACTGCCCAACTCCAAGGAGGCCTCAATCGCCAAGGCCAAGGCCGGGCGCGTGGCCAACGAGGTCACCCTCAAGTGTGTAGAGCTGGCCGGAGCCCTGGGCTACGGCGAGGATGAACTGCTGGAGAAGTGGGCGCGCGACTCGAAGATTCTCGACATCTTTGAAGGCACCCAGCAGATCCAGTTGCTGATCGTGGCGCGGCGGCTGCTGGGCAAGAGTTCCAGCGAGTTGAAATAGCCGGCGCGCCCGGCAGGTTTTTAAGCCGTCCCTGTTTGCCCATGTTGACGGTTATGCCGTTCACTCAAGCGAGTGAGCGGCATTTTTTTAGCCGCCGTGCTTATGCGCAAGCTCCCGGACTGCGCTGCGCTTGTCCGGGCTACCGGCCCCAGCCGGACAAGCCCTGGCGCAAGCCGGGGTGGCATTGGCCGGCGCGCGACAAACGGGTCCGGCCGGTTCCTAGGCCTTGGCAGTGCGTTTGGCTTGCTTCAGGTTTTGTTGGCCAAGCCAGTCCTTCCAGCTTATCCGTTCGTCGCGTACCAGCCAGCCGTCCTGGGGGGCGAAGCTTTCCGCCAGCCACAGGCCGCGGGTACTGGCCGAGCGTAGCTGGCCTTGGTTGAGGGTGAAGAGTTCGGCGCTCGGCTGACCCTGCACCAGCGGCAGCAGAAACAGGTCAGGGCGCGCGCGGTCGAGGCGGGCGATCAGCTGGCCATCCTCCAGATGCTCATCGACATGCAGCAGGCTCAGCTGTTTGATTTCCCTCGGCAGTTGCAGGTGCAGGTCGTACACCAGCTGCAGCGAGGCGGTCGGCAGGTGCACATAGGCCCGCGGCCGTTCAAGCAGCTTGAGGTTGCCGCATTGCACCGGCCGCGCCGCGCCGGACAGCGGGCTCAGGCTGAAGTGCGCGGTTTCCCGGTAACGCAGGCTGGCCTGATAAGGGGTTGGCAGCCAGGTGCTGCCAAAGCGGCCGCTCAGCCAGCCTTCCGGGGTTTCCAGCAGGCACTCTTCGGCCACCTCCTGGATGGCGGTGAGCAGCGGCAGGTTGAGCTCGTGGGCCGGCACATAGCCGGAGATCAGCTTGAGCACCACATCGCCGCGATCGGCGCGGCGCTGGCGCACCAGTAGCCAGTAGTCGCGCCCCTGCCAGCTCAGGGTCAGGCGCACCGAGACGCCCAGGTTGGCCAGTTCCACGGCAAAGCGCTGGCTGTCCGTGACTGTCACCGGCTGACGTTTTTCCAGCATCTCGCTGAAATTCAGCGGTCTGCCCAGGCCTTGGTAGCACAGGCCCTCGGGCGTGGCCTCGACGAACAGCTGCAGGGTCTTGAAGCTGCTGGGGTCCTTGCGGATCAGGTCGCGCGGCATGGCAACTCCTTGCTGGCGTGGCTGTGGCCGGACAGCTTGGCATAGTTGGGCTGGCGTGAACGTTTAGGCAATATCCTGTAGCACAGCCGCCGCAGTGGCGACGTTATGGGTCAGGTGCTCGGGGTTGATGGTGCCGATAATCGCGCTGTTGACCGCCGGGTGGGCGAAGATCAGCTCGAAGCTGGCACGCACCGGGTCTTCCCCGGTCTGCAGGGCATGCCCGCTGGCCAGGGCTTTCTTGATCAGGATGCCTTTGCCGTGGGCCTCGGCGTAGTCGAGTACCGGCAGCTCGCTCTGCTCGCTCAGGTTGTAGGTGACCATGGCGCAATCGCCCTGTTCCAGGGCCAGCAGGCCGCCTTCCACGGTCTTGCCGGAAAGGCCGAAGGCGCGAATCTTGCCCTCGCGCTTGAGATCGGCCAGGGTTTGGTACACCCCGCTGTCGCGCAGGATGGCGACATCGTTGCCATCCGAGTGCACCAGCATCAGGTCGATAAAGTCGGTCTGCAGGCGTTTGAGGCTGCGTTCCACGGAGAAACGTGTGTGTTCGGGGCTGAAGTCGAAGCGCGACTGGCCGTTTTCGAACTCTTCGCCAACCTTGCTGACGATCACCCACTGCTGGCGTTGGCCGCGCAGCAGGGGGCCGAGGCGGGTTTCGCTGGTGCCATAGGCCGGGGCGGTATCAATCAGGTTGATGCCCAGGTCATGGGCCAGGGCCAGCAGCTGCCGCGCCGCGGCATCGTCGGGAATGCTGAAGCCGTTGGGGTATTTCACTCCCTGGTCGCGGCCGAGTTTGACCGTGCCCAGGCCCAGTGGCGAAACCAGCAGTTCGGTGGCACCCAGCGGGCGATGCAGGTTGTGCAGGCTATGCAGTGCGTGCATTAGAACAGTTCCTCCCAGGCGGCGGGGGCGACGGCCGGACGCGGCAGTGCGGGCAGCGGCTGGTGGCTGGCGGGCTGGATGGCATCGCGGGCCAGGGCAGCGAGCACGCGGTCGGCAAAGTCCGGGGCTAAGGCCAGTTTAGTCGGCCAGCCGACCAGCAGCTTGCCCTGTTCGTCGAGAAAGGCATTGTCCGGCCGGACCAGGCCCGATTGCGCCGGCTCGGCGCGCTCGACCCGCAGGGTGGCCCAGCGTGCGGCGGACAGGTCGACCCAGGGCAGCAGCTCGCTCAGCTCACGTTGCGCCGCCTTGATCTGCGCCGCCTCGTCACGGGCCACGCCCTCGGCTTCGGCCAAATCGCCGCCCAGGTACCAGACCCATTCGCCGTCGGCGGCCGGATGAGTGGTGACGGTGACTCGCGGCTTCGGCCCGCCGCCCAGGCAATGGGCGTACAGCGGTTTCAGGGTCGGGCCCTTGACCAGCACCATATGCAGCGGCCGCAGCTGCTGTGCGGGCTGGCTCAGACCCAGGGCCGCGAGCAGCTCGGCATTGCCGCGGCCGGCACTGAGGACGATGCGCTGGGCGCGGATCTCCCGGCCATCGACCATCAGCCCGGCCAGTTCGCCATTGTCCCGCAGTGGTTCGATGCGTTCGGCGGCCAGCAGGCCATCGCCGGCCAGTTCGCTCAGACGGCTAATCAGGCTGGGCACATCCAGCACCAGCTCGGCCAGACGATAGACCTTGCCCTTGAATTTTGGATGTTGCAGGGCCGGCGGCAGTTGCTCGCCCTTGACCTGATCGACCCGGCCGCGCACCGCCTTGCTGGCGAAGAAACTGGTGATATTGCCGGCCAGGCTGCCGGGGGACCAGAGATAGTGGGCGTCGGAGAGCAGGCGCACGCCGGCAAGATCCAGCTCGCCGCTGCCCTGCAGGGCTTCGCGCCAGCGCCGCGGCATATCGGCAATGGCCTCCGAGGCTCCGGTCAGTGCGCCATGCAGGGCGTATTTGGCCCCGCCGTGGATGATGCCCTGGGATTTCACGCTCTGCCCGCCGCCGAGCCGGGCGTTTTCCACCAGCAGGGTGGCAAAGCCCTGGCGGCGCAGGCGCGCATTTAGCCAGAGGCCGGCGATACCGCCGCCAACGATCAAGACATCAGTGCTCAGGGCCTGGGACATGCGCGAATCTCGCTGGGAAAACAGGCGCGCAGTATAACCCGCTCGCGCTGTCACGCCTGCGTGGCTCAGAACCGGCTTAATGCCCGACGCTTTGCGAGAACAGCTGAATGACCACCACGCCAGCGACTATCAGGGCCATGCCGAGCATGGCCGGCAGGTCCAGGCGCTGCTGGTAGAGAAATACCGCGGCGATGCTCACCAGCACGATCCCCAGGCCTGCCCAGACCGCATAGGCGACGCCGACCGGGATGGTTTTCACCACCAGGCTGAGCATCCAGAACGAGATGACGTAGCCGACCACCACCAGCAGCAGGGGCAGGGGCTTGTTGAAACCATCCAGCGCCTTCATCGAGGTGGTGGCGATGACTTCGGCGGTGATGGCGATGGCGAGATAGAGATAGCCGCTCATGGTGGGCCTCCTTGGGTAATCTGCCGGCTATTCTAGTGGTACGGCTGATGGGATAAAGTGATTACCTATCTGTAAAGGAGATGGCTTGTGCAGTGGAATCTGGAGCAGATCCGTCTGTTTGTCGGCGTGGCCGAAGGTCAGTCGTTTTCCGCTGTGGCGCGGCGCATCAACCGCGCTCAGTCGGCTGTGAGCAGCGCCATCGCCATGCTGGAAACCGACCTTGGCGTGCTGTTGTTCGAGCGCAGCAGCGGCCGCCAGCCGCGTCTGACCGCCGCCGGCGCGGCCTTGCTGGAAGAGGCCCGCGAGGTGCTGCGCCAGTGCCAGCGTCTGGATGGGCGGGCGCTGGGCCTGGCGCGTGGCGAGGAAGCTCGCCTGCGCCTGGCCCAGGACGAGGCCATGCCCTATCAGCCGGTGCTCGACAGCCTAGAGGCGCTGGCCCAGGCCTTTCCGTTGCTGGAGGTGCAGTTGGCCAGCGGTGCCCAGGGTGATGTGGCGCGCAAGCTGCTGGAGCGCCGCGCCGACCTGGGGCTCTTGTTCCATCATGAACAGATGCCCGAAGCCCTGGAGCGCCAGCGCCTGGGCACCATCGAAATGGTCACGGTGTGCGGTGCCGGGCATGCCCTGGCGACGGCCGGGCATGTCGGCAGGCGCGAACTGGCCCGTTATCGTCAGCTATTGATGGCCCCGCAGTACCCTGGCGGTGAGCAGATCAGTCCATCGGTATGGCGCACCGACAGCTTCTATGCCATGGCCGAACTGCTGATGCGTAACCTCGGTTGGGCCTGGCTGCCGCGCCATGTGGTGCAGTATCCGACCTACCAGAGCCAGCTGGTGGAGCTGAGCAGTGACTGGACCCCGCCGCCGCTGGTGGTGGAGCTGGTCTGTCGTCGCGACGAGGCCCTGGGCCCGGCCGCGCTTTGGCTGGCGGAGTGTTTTGCCCAGCATCTGCAGGCGATTGGCTGATGCGGCCTGCACCTGACTCGACGATATTGGCCAAAGTGCATAAGCTGCGCCCCCATGAATAGAAGCCTCTACACCTTGCTGTTTCATCTCGGTCTGCCGCTGGTGGCCGGGCGTCTGGCCTGGCGTGCCTGGCAGGCCCCGGCCTATGCCAAACGTATCGGCGAACGCTTTGCCCTCGGCCTGCCAACCCTCAAGCCGGGCGGGATCTGGCTGCATGCGGTGTCGGTGGGCGAGAGCATCGCCGCCGCGCCGCTGGTGCGCGAGTTGCTGGCGCGTTATCCGCAGTTGCCGATCACCATCAGCTGCATGACGCCGACCGGCTCGGAGCGTATCCAGGCGCTGTTCGGTGGGCCCGAGTACGCCGGGCGGGTGCAGCATTGCTACCTGCCGTATGACCTGCCCTGGGCGGCGGCGCGTTTTCTCGACCGGGTACAGCCACGGCTGGCGGTGATTATGGAAACCGAGCTGTGGCCCAACCATATCCACCAGTGCGCCAAGCGCGGTATTCCCGTGGCGCTGGCCAACGGGCGGCTGTCCGAGCGTTCGGCGCGCGGTTATGCGCGCTTCGCCAAGCTGACCGCACCCATGCTCGCCGAGCTGGATTTGCTTGCCGTGCAAACGACGCCGGAAGCCGAACGCTTTCGCAGCCTGGGCGCGCGCGCCGAATGCGTCGAGGTCACTGGATCTATCAAGTTTGACCTGAGCATTGATCCCGAGCTACTCAGCCGCGCCGCGCTGTTGCGCGGGCAGTGGCAGGCCGAGTCGCGCCCGGTGTGGATCGCCGCCAGTACTCATGCCGGTGAGGACGAAATCGTTCTTGCCGCTCATCGCCAGTTGCTCAAGCAAAGCCCTGACGCGCTATTGATCCTCGTGCCGCGCCATCCCGAGCGCTTCGGCTCGGTGTTCGAACTGTGCCAGCGCCAGGGCTTTAGTACGCGTCGCCGTTCCAGCGGCGAGCCGGTGGCGGCGGGCGACCAGGTGCTGCTGGGCGACACCATGGGCGAGCTGCTGTTTCTCTATGCCCTGGCCGATACCGCCTTCGTCGGCGGCAGCCTGGTGGCCAATGGCGGGCATAACCTGCTGGAGCCGGCGGCCCTGGGCAAGCCGGTACTCAGCGGCCCGCACCTGTTCAACTTCCTGGAGATTGCCGCGCAGTTGCGCGATGCCGGGGCGTTGCGCGAAGTGGCAGATGCCGACGACCTGGCGCAGCAGATCGAGCAGCTGTGGCGTGCGCCTGAGGCGGCGCAGGCCATGCGTGCAGCCGGGCTGGCGGTGATGCAAGCCAATCAGGGCGCGCTGGCGCGCTTGCTGGACGGTCTGGAACGTTTGCTCAAGGATAAGCGGTAGAGAGCGGGAGATGCCCGCGAAACCGCTGAACCTCCGCACCTAGGTGGGATGCAATCCGCGGATTGCGCCAAGGCTTATTGGCAGCGGCCGAAGTATCGCCGAGCATTGATCACACATAAAAAAACCGGCCTTGGCCGGTTTTTTTATGTGGGTAACTCAGTAGTCCATNTTGCCGCGCAGCTGGGCTTCGGCAGCCTTGGCCAGGTCCGGCGGGAGGAAGTCGCGGTCCGGGTCGTAATCGGATTTCAGGTACTGCTCCAGGGCTTCCAGGTCGGCCGGGCTAAGGGTGCCGGCGGCTTGCTTGAGGCGCAGGTTGTTGATGATGTAGTCGTAGCGGGCGTTGTTGTAGATGCGCACTGAGCTGTACAGCTGGCGCTGGGCATCCAGTACGTCGACGATATTGCGGGTGCCGACCTGATAGCCGATTTCGGTCGCTTCCAGGGCACTCTGACTGGAGATGATCGACTGCTTGCGTGCCTGCACGGTTTCCACGTCGGTGTTGATCGCGCGGTGCAGGTTGCGGGTGTCCTGCACCACCTGGCGGCGCAGGCTTTCGCGCAGCTGCTCGCTCTGGTTGACCCGCTGGTAGGCCTCGCGCACCTGGGAGCTGGTCAGGCCGCCGCTGTACAGCGGGATATTCAGTTGCAGGCCAATTGAGCGTTGCTCGACATCGTCGCTAAAGCGCGGCGGGGTGCCCGAGTTGCTGAAGCCGAGGCTGTCGTTGTCGCCTTTCTGGAAGCTGGCCACCGCATCCAGGGTCGGTGCGTGACCGGCTTTGCGCTGGCGCAGGGTCTCTTCGGCGGCCTCTACCGCGTAGTTGCTGGCCTGCAGATTGAGGTTCTGCGCCGCGGCGGTGTCGACCCAGGCCTTGGCGTCGTTGGGCGTCGGCGCGAGGATCGGCAGGCTGTGCTCGATACCCTCCAGGGCCGCGAAGTCGCGGTTGGTCAGGGTGATCAGGGCCTGGAAGGCATCTTCCACCTGCTGCTGGGCGATGATCCGGTTGGCGCGGGCGGTGTCGAAGCCAGCCTGGGCTTCGAGCACGTCGGTTTTATCCGACAGGCCGACATCGAAACGCTCATTGGCCTGGTCCAGCTGGCGCTTGAACGCCGCTTCCTCGGCCTTGGTCGAGGCCAGATTGTCCTGGGCGCGCAGCACCGCGAAGTAGGTTTCGGCGCTCTGCAGAATCAGGCTCTGCTCGGTGGCCGAGAGTTCCAGGGCGGCCTGCTCATCGGTGGCCTCGGCGGCCTGCAGCTGGAACCAGCGGTCGGCGCGGAACAGCGGCTGGCTGAGGTTGGCCTGATACACCGTGCCGCTGCGCGAGATGGACTGCGAGCCGAGCGAGGTGTCCACATCGGTGCGGGTATCGCTCAGGTTGGCCCCGGCGGACAGGTTCGGCAGCAGGCCGGCACGGGCCTGGGGTACCACTTCGCTGCGCGCTGCATAATCGGCGCGGGCGGCGGCCAGGTCGGCGTTGTTGGCGGCGGCTTCCTGGTAAACCGTGACCAGGTCGGTTTTGCTCGATGCGGGGGCTTGTTCGGCCCAGGCAAAGCCGCTGGAGGCGGCGGCCACGGCTAAAGCCAGAGAGAGTCTGCGCAACATTAGGGAGATCCTGAATTTGGCGGTAATCGGCAAGGCTAAGGGGCGCTGCCTGGAGGGTCAAGATTTGTCTGGAGCCGAATGAGTGTAGATTGCAACAAGCCATGGCGTTTTGGGCTGTCGGGTCATTTGTTGTGGGTGCTCGCGTCACTTTCCGACGCATGGGTCATGCGAAATTGACTCGCGGGTTGGTTTTATTGGCTGGGGTTGATTAGACTGGCCGGGTTCTTGTCGGGGTGCCCCAATTGCGGGGCTGAGATTGGCAGCTGCCGGATCCCGTTGAACCTG
>C687J35021_10000353_pt1 | contig 36290 bp, 51 predicted proteins | sample RifCSPhighO2_12_FD_35021 | JGI IMG/M metagenome (IMG submission 35021) | reverse complement strand
GACGCCGCCTACGCCGCCGCCTGCGCCGCCGCCTACGACGCCGCCTACGCCTACGACGCCGCCTGCGCCGCCGCCTGCGACGCCGAGCAAGCGTGGCAACTGAGTCGCGTACGAGAAATCATCGAGACGGCGAGGACGATCTGATGCTGCGCTGCTCACGCTGCGGACACGCGAACGGAGACCCGCTCTGGATCGAGCGCTCCGACGGCACGCGCGAGCGGCTAACCCAGAGGCACGACCGGGGGTCGATGATGCTCGCGAGCCTGATGATCGCCGCGGTGTGGATCGTGCTGGCGTGGTACGGAGGAATCGTGTACGGCCGCGCGCATCCCATCGAGGGCGCGCCGGTAGCGGAGGTGAGGACGTGGTGACCAGAACCGAGCTTGGCTGTGCTGGTCATTTGATCGTGTCAAGCAGTTGCCGTTGGAGGCGGCACACCCAAATCACCATCGACGGAGTGCCAGCCTACCGCATCTCGGACAGTCGGCGATTACTACCGTGCAGGGGAGCGCCAGCTCCTCGGCGCAAATGGCTACTTCGAGACGATGGTGTTCCCCCTGCACCCACACCAAGCGGCTGGCAACGAGAATTGCGGCTGCGCCGAAGTCGCAGACTGGAGCGGGTTAGAGGCACAGCGCTATGACACAGCCGGAGAGGCACACACCGGGCATGAGCGGCTTGTTGCCATCTACATGGAGAAGTGTCCAACGGCTGGCTTGCCGGTCGCGGAGGTGAGGGCGTGGTGAACCGGCTCGTGCTGTCCCTCTTCCCCGGTCTCGGACTACTCGATCGAGCCTTCGAGGCGGAGGGCTTCACGATCGTGCGCGGGCCGGACGTGATCTGGGGCGGCGACGTGCGCGCCTTCCATCCGCCTGCCGGAGTCTTCGACGGGCTGATCGGCGGCGATCCGTGCCAGTCGCACAGCTTGCTCGCGAACCTCGTGCGTGCGAAGGGTCTGGAGCCGAGATTCCCGGATCTGACGCCGGAGTTCCAGCGCGTGATCGACGAGGCGCAGCCTCAGTGGTTCCTGCGCGAGAACGTACCGCGGGCTCCGGACATCGAGCCGGCTGGCTACGGCGTCAACTCGTTCCTGCTCGATAACGCTTGGCTCGGCGAGGCGCAGATGCGCAAGCGCCGATTCTGGTTCGGCGTGCGCGGGCACGCAGCGCCGAACCTGCGGAAGTGGATACCCGGCGCGGCGCTGGAACTCGCGGAGACATCGCGCACGGTGTCGCAAGAGGGCGGCGTGGCGTGGTACGACAATCTGCACCGCGTGAAGCGTCCGGCGATCTGCGCGGATGCGCGCGCCGTTCCCGTCAACCTCGGCGGCAGCGGCAAGGTCAAGAGATCCGCCGTGACCGGACGCCACCCTGGAGAGATCGGGCTCACTGGAGGGCATCGTGGTTCGCCTGCGCGCTATACGCTCGCAGAGATGTGCGAGCTGCATGGGCTCCCGCGCGACTACCTCGACCACTGTCCGCTCACGGAGACGGGAAAGCGCAAGGCGATCGGGAACGGCGTGCCCGTTGCGATGGGGCGCGCGCTCGCGCAAGCGATCACCCTGGCACTTGCCGAGATCGAGCCGGCGCCTGTGGCGGAGGCGAGGACGTGGTGAGCGACGAGAGCACTCGTAAGCTCGTTGACGGGGACTGGATTCTGGTTAGGCGGCGGAAGTACAAGATTTCGTTGTGCAACGGCAAGCTGTGGACCACGAATTGTTTTCGTGAGCCTGTCCCGTTGTGGCCCGTTGTCTACGACTATGCTTGCTGGGGAGCAGCTCCCTGTGGCTGGTGCGAACGCACAATGCCTAAGCATCAACTTGCAGCATGCTGCCGTATGACTAAGGCAGAAGTCGAAGTTGAGTGCATCGCCCAACAACTTATCTGCGAGGGCCTCGTCGATGCAGATCACTGACGCCACCGAGACCCGGGCGCCAGACTCGACAAATCTAGGCGTGCTGATCGCACACGCGCGCAACACCGACCACGACGGCGATGACCTCGTCACGGTGATCGCGGCCGGGATGCTGCTACTCGCCGGCAAGCTCCAGCATCTCGCGAACGTGCTGGCGGCGATCGAGGAAAGGATAGGACGATGACCAGCCTAGTAGCCGTAATCTACCTCTGTGTGCGGGTCCTACCGGCGGTGCCGTGCGGACCGTGTGCAGACGATTGCTGGGAGAAATGTGCAGACGACGACAAAGCTGAGTTCACTGTATCGTTCTGCACTCGAGATGCTCCAGAGTGCCGTGGCTGTGGCCTCACAAACTGGCCTTGCCACGACGAGACCATCGTCGAGCACGAGCTGCGGAGCCGACTGGAGGCGCCGCTGAGCGTCGATGCCTGCAGCTTCAGCGGATGCGCATGCATAACCTACCCAGAAGGCGGAAGCCCTCCTTGCGAATGTAGAGACAAGATCGAGAAGTGCCTGCGCGAACATACACGCCAGCCATACCGTGACGGCGACTGGACGTGCGAGCCGATCAAGGAGATTCAACCGTGAGCAAGTACCGTCTCACCATTCGTTCCGGCAGCGGCAAGCCGTTCATACGCGACTTCGAAGCCGACGGTGTGGGCTTCGAGACCTGGTGGGCCGTGCTGGAACGGCTCTTCGACGAGGACGGTGAGCCAATTCAGCCCCAAGTCATCGCCGCAGTCAGCAGCGATCACCTGCTATGCCTTGAGGAGCTAGAGCCATGACTACACAAGACGAAGGCTTCTCCCTGCTGATCCCCGTCCGCGAGATCGTCCGCGCCCTCGAACGCGAGGCCGAGAACACCGACACTGACCCCAGGTGGCGCGCGGCCCGCGAGCTGAGGTGGCTGGGCCACTGGGATACGCGCACGCTCTCTGTGACGGGCGTGAGGCTGGATCTCGCACCTGCAGGAGTAACAGGATCCATGCAAGACGTAACCCCCGAAGCCTATTGGCGCACGCGCGCCGAGGAGTTTGAAGCGGACGCGACCGAGCTACGGCGCAAGCTGGACGAACTGCGTGCGGACGCGGAGAGGTGGCGCACCATCATCCACCTGCGCCGGACAAGTCACCGCTGGATGATCGAGCTGTACGGGAACGCCATGGAGCCTGAGAAGTGGATTGCATATCCGCACGGCACTTACTACAGCACGGCAGAGGGGGCGATTGATGGCGCCGCAGGTGACGTTGCGCTGACTAGCAAGCGAGGAGACCGCGATGAGCCCTAAGCACCCGACGCCAGAGGAGCGAGCCGTCAACGCATTCCGCGAGATGCGCCGTGAGGACTCGCGCGTGATCCTGGTCGGAGAGGACGTGTCTGCAGTCGCGATCATCGCCGCCGAGATCCGCGCCGCTGAGGCCGCTGCACGCGAGGAGGTGCTGGCGGAGCTGGCCGAGTGGAGTGTCGCTAATCGCCCCATGATGATCGCAACCCCGTCCGATCAAGGAATCAGTGACGGGTTCGGAGAGGTGTTCGACGAGATCTCCCGCATGCGCGCCCGGCTCAAGGGCGTAGAGGAGGACCCCAAGCCATGACCGACTATCGAGAACGCGAGCGTAAGGCCATTGGAGACGCGCAGTACGAGGCGTGGCGACGAGGCTACAACCCAGATCACGTAGACGATCTACTGGTGATCGACGACGTGTATCGTGGCTACGACAGCGACGAGTGCGCCGAGCGAGCGGTGAAGCGACTGCACCCACGCAAGCGCTCCGGTGAGGAGGAGGACCCCAAGCCATGACCTCTGATAGAGCACACAACATAAGGATTGCAGTGTGGTTCTTGCTATACAGCATCCTTGTGCTTTTCATTGGCGTGAACCTCGGACGTATCTACGCCTTCAATGAAGTCATTACGGAGATCGACTACAGAATCGCTACAGTCGAGGAGGACCCCAAACCATGACCACAGACGAACTTCACGCTTGGGATCAGTACGCTGCGGCTGCGCTGGCAACCCTCATGCGAACGCACCTGAACGTCAACGGTCCGTTGAATAACGCCAGCGATGCAGCCAGACATGCCGACGCCCTCCTCACCGAGCGCCGTGCTCGCACGGTAAACGCCCCAGAGCCCGGCGTCCCCACCGTCGACGAGTGCGAGCGCATCGCTTACCGGAGGGGCCGGCTCGATGAGCTGGCCAGCTTGCAAGCGTGGTGCATAGAGAAGGCGCTGCTCGGTTCTACAGGATTCGATTTTCCGTCGATCTCGCGCGAAATCAGTCGGAGGACCACAATCCTGAGTGCGCCCGTCCCACTCACTGACCTCGAAGGACTCGGCACCAAGCTGGCGACCGGCCAGGACGCGCAAGAGTACGTGGACGAGCTGCGCGGGAAAGGACCAACCCAACCATGATTCGCATTGCCGCAAAGCTGGATACGTGGCTGTCCAAGCAGATTGCTGAGACTTCAAATGGCGGAAACTGCTTCGAGCTTGAAGCGTATTTTCGCGCGAGAGATAAAGCGGATCAGCTTGTAAGCATCAGAACCAGCACGATGCGCTTCCATGCTCAAATGCGAATGTGGCTCTTGCAGCAGGACGCGCGGGTTTCTGCATATGGTGTTGCACTGACTAAGTTAGACGATCTCATGTACAAGTCGTCTACAGCACCGTCTGTACGTCAAGGCCTGGGCAAGCTGTCGCGGTAGTTCCGCCCTTTGCGTCCTTGTGTCCGTACACCACGAGCGGCCCGAACACGTCCTGCAGCGTCGCGACGAGCTGGCGTAGCGAGAGGATCTGTCCGTGACTCCAGGCGTGCTCTAGCCGCGTATTGTCACCGACCACGGATACCCCGATCGAATCCTCATTCGCGCCGGCAGCATGCGCGCCGATGTAGTGGATGTCGCGCGCGCGCAAGGTCAGGCCGTCGCCCTCGATGACGAAGTGGTAGCCAATCTCGTCGAATCCTCGATCCTGCACGTGCCAGCGGCGGATCTCGGCGAGCCTGGTCGTGCGAGGCGAGCCAGAATGATGCACGATGATGCGCTTGGTCTCCTTCCGCAGCTTCATGCCGGCCTCCGGTAGCGCGCAGCGCACGCGCTCGAGCACGTCCACGCGCCCATCCTGCGGACCTCATGCCAGGCACCGCATACTGCACAGGTAAGGTCCCGTACGATCCCACGTCCTGGCACGGCCCGCAGGCGTACCTGGATCGCGCCCTTGGCGTGCCGAAGGCGCTCGGCCTCGGGCCCGCGAGGTGAGTGGCCGAAGCGCATGCCGCGCCTCACAGCGCCAGCGCCTCGGCGAACAGGCGCGCCAGCTCGGTCTCCACCTCTGCCCGCTCACGCTCGATGAGCACGAGCGCGCAGCGCCACGAGCACACGTCCTGCGGCGGCATGCGGCCCCGGCCTGCCCCGATATCGGGGGCGTTGAGGATCTCGAGGNCGCAGGCCGCACAGCGCTCACGCGCGATGGCCGGCGGGAGTGGCAGCCTCTCGGCCTGGCGGTGGAGCCCCTGGACGAGCGAGGCGGCGGGGATCACTGCTGCCACTCCGGCCTGGCTATTCCGTGCCTGCAGAAGACGCCCCCGTAGAGGCCGTCTGGCGTGTTGGCCTCGCACGAGTCGTAGGCATCCACGCCGCCGAACCTGTGCACCGCCCACCAGTAGATCCAGCCGATCCAGCGGGCCCCGAAGGGCAGCGCAGCCCGCACCTCGCGCCCGAGCTGGCGGTCGGCAGCGTGGCGCCACTCCTGCGTGAGCGTGCCCGGTGGCCAGAGGCGCGTGCAGCCGGCAGCGTCGTGCGCGCGGCAGAAGGGCGTCAGGTCCCGGCCGAAGAGCCGGTCGGGCCCGCCCGAGCAGCCATCCGAGAGGAAATGATCCGGGATGGCAGCAAGAACAGCGACCGGGTCGAACTGCATCACCGGGTGTACAACTCCCATAGCGCCGCTCCGATCAGGCCCCACAGGAACGCGAGGCCGATCCAGAAGACCCACGCGCAGGTGCGGAGGGTCACGACGCGCGAGGCTGCCCCGCTCGTGCCCCGAGGAAGTACGCCACGGTGACGTAGGCCACCAGCGTCCATGGGGTCTTGGCCGCGAGCACCGGGACCGCGTCGAGGAACTCCTGCCCGCCAGGGGTCGCGGCGAGCAGGGCGAGCAGTCCGGCGATGTGCGCGGCGATCGAGCCCTTGTCCTGGTGCTCGGGACCGAACAGATTGCGGAGAAAGGCGAAGCTCATCTCAACCTCCTAGTCGTGCCATTGGGTTACTTATCTATTCCCGAATCCAAAGACGCGCGATTTCACACAGGGCCACGAAAACAGAGTCCTTATCCTGCTCAAGCGTACCCAGCGCATCATAGGGCACCATGTCTGGGTGTGTTTTCGCGTCGGGATCATATTCAGGCCCGAACCTCCACCCCATCTTCTCGTAAGCCACCACCCAATCCGCGTGCAGCTCAGATGGAGAACTAGAATGGTGCGGTCCGCATTGCACCTCAATCACTGACATAAATTGCAGTTTGAACGGCTCCTCGCGCAGCTCCCATGGACGCGGAATCACAGGTGCTTGAGCGGCAATCGCCGCTAAACGAGCGGCTTCGTAAATGAAGGCGGCTCTGCGTTCTGTAAGTGAATGCGCGGCGTCCATATTCAGCCCCCCAGCCGTACCAGCATCCGCAGGCACAGCGCTTGACCATCGGTCTGCGTCGGGCGTGCCGCGAGCCGTTCGCGGGCCCACTCGCTCAGAGCGTGGAGCAGCTCGCCCGTCTTGGCAATGCTGGCGGCGAACACGGCCACGATGGCGCCGGCCACGGCCGCTTGCTGGGCCGGGTCGAGCAGGCCGAAGTCGCCCCAGTAGCGGAACAGTAAGTGGGCGGGCAGTATGCCTAGGCCGCTTACGGCACCGACGGCGGCGGGCTTCACGGCGTCTCCTCGCCTCTGTCGAGCATGTGCAGCCACGCCACGCCGCGCAGGTAGACCTCATCGTAGCGCGGAGGTGGCTCCGGCCGCCGTCGTTCTTGGCGGCTCCGTTGCTCAGCGAGACGTTCGCGAATCCTGTCGCGCAGACGGTCGAGCGCCTCTTGCTTCATGGCGTCTCCCTCAGCAGCATCTGTTCGGTCCGCTCATCGAGTGCCGCGAGGTGCTGGCCGTGTCCGCCCACGATGGTCCGGCACTCGGTGATGGACTCCTTGAACTCGGCGTGCGCTTTGAGGTCGGCTGCGAAGCCGGCTTTCACATCCGCGTCGAGCTGGTCGAGCTTGATGCCCAAGCGCCAGGCTCCGAGCAGGACGGATACAACGGCACTCACGGCAACGGCCGTAGCGCCGAGACATTCCTTCGATTCTAGGAAGGCCATTACAAAGGCGCGCAGCTCATCGGGCATCAGTCCTGACCTCGGGCCCAGCGCAGCGCCGCTGCCCGGTTAGGCCAGCCAGCAAAGGGGAGCTGGATGCGGAAGAGATCGAGGCCGGAGCGGATGATGCCGCGGTAGGTTTTGCCTGGGGGCGGGGCGCTACCAAGACCGATTGCTGCACATGAAACAGGCTCAGCATTGCTTACGACGATCATGTTGTCTTCGTAGCGATATGCAGAAGTCGTCCCTGGGTAGCCGCTATCTGGTAAGATATTTTTACCGTTGTAATAGTGATTCCATGCGATAGCACCAATTTGGGTATCCTGCGCAACGACAGTATCTACGCCCGTAGCGTGGATCATCAAAGTGTCATTGAACCAATAACGCATTGTTGTGTTCGTTGTGTTCCAGCCTGAATAGTGTGCCTTTATGCAGATCCAATCCCCTGGCTGGACGTTACCTCTCCACTCGTAGACGCCTTCCGCTGGATCTGGCCTAAAATGTACACGGGTCGAGCTTGTTACTACTACGTCACCCTTTAGCACAGAGCCAATTGTTGATGAGGTGTCTGTAAAGAAGCTCCCGGCGAATGGGTGGTTGACCCCAATTTGACTGACGCTTGCGCCGACCAGCGGTGAATCTGTGCCGCCCCACTCATTCATCTTATTTGCTGGACCACAGCCGCCATCGGGCGTGTCCAAGCACCCAGCGTCGCCTGGTGCGAGAAAGTTCTCAGACCACATGACCGCAAACGTAATTCCGAATTGCGTCAATCCGGTCCAGCCTTTGCGCCCCGTGATGCCACCGACATCTCCAGTCACAAACCTATGACCAAGGCTTCGTGTGCCTTGCCAGACACAATCAGTCTCGCCGGATACGCCACATCCCTTATCACTAAATGTTGCGACATCTTCTTGCACAACATCAAGGCAGGGAGTTCTTCCTGTCCCATCTCCGATCTGGGTGGTCTGCCCATGCGGCATCCAATCGTCACCACCACCAGGGGCTTGATCGACGCCATAATGGGTACAAGGTTGAGTCGGCGATCCGTAAACGTCCCACCAACTACCTGCACGGGCTCGATCTGCAAACGAAACCATGTAAAGGTCTGTGTCCTCGAAGTCTTCGCAAAAGACCACACCACCTGCACCGACAGGATTGAGGTCGCAGAAGCAATCGACACCATCGGTACAAGGCTCGTCCTTGGCGAACGACACGAACGGAAGAGCGATCAGTAGACACGCGATGAGTAGCCTACTGCCCATTGAAGCTCACCATTCCGCCGGCGATGCGACCAGTATATGCTGTCGTCTGGTCAATTGAGATTGTCTGGGCTCCTGTCGCCGTACCCGATGCGTCATAGCGGTCATGGGTGCAGCACGTACCTAAGTCAAGATCGAGCTGCTCTGTGAACGGCGACGCAATAGTCGAAGCAGAGTAGTCAGGGGCATCATCGAATGTTGCCGTGATCCATTGAAACGTATTAGCGGCCAGCGTTCCAGTAGACCACTCGAACGGATCCTCACCGTCTAGATCGCCCTGATCTACCGCGCTTATGTCGATGATGTCGGCCTGGTTCACGCCAGTCAGGACGGCGTAGTATACTGACATGTATATGCTTGAGCCGTTCAGAATGTCCACGGTTAGTGTGTTAGAGCCCGCTGGAATGCTTGCCTCTGGACAGTAAACGGCGCGAGTGCAGTTCTCAAAATCACCACCATCGGTTCTTGCGTGGAATGCTTCGTTTGTCGTGAGCGTGCAAGTACCGTAAGTGATGTTTTGAAACTGCGCGGCGTCGCAAAAAAATCCTGCAACAGCAATTTCAGCGGTAGCTATTACCAGCAAAATGCGGTCCGATCCGGCAGTGGCCGTGAAGGCGCAAGACTTGTCGTTGAGTCCCGCTGTGCCGCACTGCGTCGGCCCCGAGGCCAGCGTTGGGGGTGCGCCGCCGCCGGCCGTACCTCGCTGGATGATCGGTGCCGGCAACACCAGCAGGCAGAAGGCGAGCGCGAGCAGGCGGGCGGTCACTGGACAACCTGGCGCGTGAAGCAGACCGTGTAGCTGAGCGTTGTCACGGTCCCGGTCGGAGCGCTGTACAGGGCACGCTTCCAGTCCCCTGCATCTACCGTATCGTCGTCGATACCGCCAGCGTCTGCTGCTCCGTCCGAGTCGCAGGTGATAGCTGCCTCCGTATCGCCGCACGTCGTTCCGGTCGAGGTGCACTCCCGCACCGTGAGCGTGATCGTTCCGCCACCCTCTGCGATGCAGTCGATGTCGGTGACGGTTTCTGTGAACTGGGCCTTTCCTAGGTAGTGGTCATCTGCGTCGACTGGGTCGAGGATCGAGAACGTCTCGCAGTGCTTCGTGGTGTCGGCGTCGAGCGCCGCACCGCTCGGCAGGTCCCCCGTTGCGAGCACTCGCGTGTCGTACGCCCCAGAGGTGGTGGTGGCCGCGACGAACTCTGTGGCTGTGGTCGTGACGGGTGGGTACCGGAACAGCAGGCTTATGCCGTCGCACACGTCCCACTGATCGCCGGCTGCCTCGTTCGAATCCAGGATCCGAACCTCGCCGGCCAGCCCGCTATCGGCACAGGAAGGGTTCGGTGTCAGGTCCACGTCGTTGTCAGGAGTCCCTAGGAAGTTGCCTGGCGCTGTCGTTCTGTCTCCGGTGGTCAACCCGCCAGCGATCACAAGGTCGCCGTTGGCGTCGAGCGTCGCAGCGCCACCATCGCAGGCCAGCAGGCCCGTGCCGTCGAAGCAGGCGACCGTGGTAGTAGCACCCACCGTGCCCGACATGAGGGTCCCGCCAGCGGCCGGCAGCGTGGCTGTGCCTGATGCCGTTGCACCCGCATTGAGGATCGTAGAGCCCGAGGTGTTGCCCGCCAGGATGAGCTTGCCGACGGCGCCAGCGCTGCCGAAGGTCTTGGCGCCGGTGACGGTCTGGATGCTGGCGAGCACCATGTCGCCACCGCCGGCCCCGCCAAGCGCGACCCAACTCGCTCCTTGGCGCTGGCAGAGATAAGTGCTCGTTCCAGCGGACGGGTCGCACGTCGTACCGCTGAGCTGGCCGTTCGTCATCACGAACAACTCACCGTCGTTGACGGCCACCGTCGGGAAGGCGTCCCCGCGCCTGATATTCGGATCTGCGTCGATCCATGTACCCGTGTAGCTGGCGGGAGCCACCCAATTGGTGCCCTCGCCAACCAGCCGGCTCGCGTCCACGTAAGGGGCCCGACAAGTGCCTGCCCCTGCACCGCTACAGCATGCCCACGGCGCGCCTGAACCTGTGCAGTAGGTGGCTACGTCCCATGCGCCGCCTGTGAAGGCCGAAGCACTGCCCTTCAGCCAACCCTCAACGGAGAAGTCAACCTCAGAGGTTCGGCCTCGGTTAGCACCTGGACCGAAACAGACGCCTGAATCAACGCCGCCTCCTGCCGATGTCAGCACACCGGCAAAGTGTCCACCCGTGAATGGGTAGTAGCTGATCTCAGCCCCGGCTGGCATCGTTGCTTCTTCGGGTGCGTTACAGGTAGGGGCGCCGGCTGGCTCTTCGCAGCATGGTTCTAAGGTGTCAGAGCGGAAGCCGGCACCGATGATGAGTGGTTCGCCCTCGACGTAGCCAGGGTCGATCCACAGGTCAGCTACGGAGACAACATTGAAGTCGTTGCCCTCGATGGTGACATTCGTGATACGAGGTGGATCAAACGTCACGTTGCCTGTCGGGCGCGTGTTCGTGCAGTAGGCTCCCCCTTGCACGCAATCGGCCGCGACGTAGCTCTGTGCGCCGAACTCGTTGCCGAAGGCCAAGCCTACGTCGGCAGTCCCAATATAGCCCCATTGCAGATCCATCATGCGGCCACCGCCACCCGTCACGAGCATGTCGGTGCCGCACGCACCTACACGGATACGTGGGTAGGCAGTGGAAAACGACCGTATGTCAAGGAAACCGATGTTGTCGTCATCCGTTGCGCCGTTGCAGTTGAGGTGCAGATCGAGGTTTCGTAGATCGGCACCCGTCTGGAAGGTATTGGCCCAAAGCACGGTGGTGGTCGTAGAGTGCCCGGTCATCGCAACAGGAAGTGGAATACGGTTGTCCTGCCAGGTATCGGCTGGGTTGTTGCTCACGCCGATCTGCGCTGAGCCATCCATGATGAGCCAGTTCACGAGCCGCCCGATAGTCGTCGAGTCGGTTGTCGTGAGATTGCTCCAACCACACAGATCGCCGGCCGAGAGCTTCACACCGTGGGTTAGCTTGGTCTGCCCGGTCTGGTTGAGCGTAAGACGGAAATCGTCCAGATGAATTGTCAGGTAGCCGCTGCTGATATCGCGTGTGCAGTCCACGGCTGGAAGGCTGTTGCCGTCGAGCGCGCCGACGGGAGCAATCAGGACACCTACGGCCGTTGAGTCGGTCGTTCCGTAGGTCTTCATGTCGGTGAAATTCCAGGTAGTCGGACCACGCCACACGACGTTTCTATTGGAGTCCGTCTGCGGGCTGACGAGGTAGGGACGCAAGGATGCCGCTGCTGCCTGCATCGCAGCCAGCGAGCTGAGCCCAGTAAAGTCCACGAAGGCGTCGATGGCTTTGCTCTCGCCAGCGTAGTCCCAGTCCTCAGTGGTGGCATTGATGCAGACCCACGTCTTGCCGCTGGTCGTGTTGTGGACCAGCTCGCCGGCTACGGTGCAGGCGAGGGTGCTGGTGCCGTCGGCTGATTCTGGGTCGGCGCTTACGAGTGCAACACCACCTATGTGAACGGCAGCAGCGTCCCCGCTATCCCGCTTGTAGACCTCGCCTCCGATCGTGCAGATGCGGGTCTCGGCCGGGCATGTTCCCGTGCCTGCACCGGTGCAGCATGCCTTGGGAGCACCTGCGCCCGTGCAACTCGCATTTGGGTCAGGCACAGCGCATACGGTGTCGTCCGTAATGTCCAGCCCGCACTGCTCTGTGGCAGGATCGCACTGCGTCTCGGCGGCCTCCGTGGCCTCGGCCTGGAGCAGGGTGCCGGTGTCAACGAACGCGCCCATGAAGAGCGGGAGCGTGAGAACGATCGCGAGAAGCCTACTGTAGCGGGCCAAACTGCACCCCCTTGAACCAGACGCCGCGAATCGCGACGCCAGCTCCGGAACCGATACCGTCCCATACACCGCCACCGCACGACGCGGTAGCGCAGAGCCCGTGATGCCGATGAACGTACGCGCGCGGGTCAGCAAGCGCCCGCGGCGCGAACACGAGAGCCAGAAGCAGAAGCCACCTAGCGGCAGACAATGCGTAGCTCCAGCAGCGTCGAGCCTGTGTTCTCTACGTCGAACGCCAGCCAGCCAGGCGAGATGCCATAGAGCGCGTCCTTGGCTACGGTCGGAGACCCTGTCATCGGCACGTCATCTGGCACGAGGTCGCCTGAACGGTCCACCAGGATCTTCTCGCAGTCTGCGAAGTCCCCAGCATCGCCTGTCGCCGCGCACTGGTAGGGCATCACGGTCGCCGTGTACGTGGCTCCGTCCACCTCGGAGTTGAAAATCACGTCCACGCCGCCGTTGCAGGCGCGCGCATCGACTCGAGCCGGGTCAGTCGCGGTCTCCTGGCGCAGGCAGGCTGACTCCTCGCGCCGCAGCCTGGCGTCGCTCGTGCCCGTGTCGGTCTCGCTGCCAGGGCAGCGCGTCCAGCCGGCCAGGGCGAAGCCTGGCAGGCAGAGAGCAAACAGGAAGCAGTAGAAGGCTTTCATCTCGACCCCCTATCGTGCTGCAGCGCCTCGACGCGCGCCGCGAGTTCTGGAAATTCCACGAGCACCAGCTCCTTGGCGGCGTCCCTGAAGTCCTGAATGTAGGATCGGATGCGCATGGACTTGCCGCCATCGTTTCCGTCAGTGTCGCGCACGTAGAGCGGCGACATAGGATGAGCGCCAGTCACGAGAGCGTTCAGGACTTCTAGCGCGCCAGCGGTGGGCATGAGCGGGTCTGCGCCCTTCAGTTCGTTCCCGGCAAGCTGCACGTATCGGCTGTAGGCCGCAGGGTAGTTCTCAAGGTTCAGCTCTACTCCACCACTGAAGCTAACCAGCTTCGCTGGGCGCCCAACGGGGGAACCGAGGCGCAGTAGCTCCGCGTCGATCGGCTCTGTGGTATCCCGCGAGCCGTACACCGGCACGAGCAGATCGTACAGCGGTCCGAGGTGCGATCCGTAGGAGATGGGCCGGCCCCAGAGATCGTACTTGATGGGCAGGTTCTTCGAGAGCCCAGGCGTGCGAGAGCGCTGCACGTCGATGGCATCAACTACCTCTCGCTGCACAGGATCCAGGAGTGCCCGGTTTATCTGAGCGACTCCAGTCGGCACAACGGCTCCGAACGTGCGGTTCACAAACGCTTCCGCGTATCGCTGAGGATCGCTCATCGCTTCCACCAAGCCGGCAACTCCGCTCATGTACTGCTGGCTAGTAACCTGGTTAGCGATCGCCATTGTGGTTGCGATGGCGAGATCATCCAGGTCCTTGTTCTCATCCCCGAAGTCTGCCATCGACAAGATCTCGGTCACGTTCGCGGCCATGCCGATCGATGTTGCCACGGGCTCCATGCCACGATATGAGAAATACTGATCTCCGACCTTGACACTGTACGGGCGCCAGCCCGTGCGCATCAGCGTCTCGCGCTCAGCTGGATTTGATGGCCCCTCTCCTGTGATCATGCCGCGCATCGCCATGTCGCCGAACGTCATAAGGATCGCCGTGCCAGTAAGCATGCGCGAATACGCGAGATCAGAACGCGCACCGCCTGCTTTCAGGTCCGCTTGCACAGACTTCATCGCGAGCGCCAGAGGCGTGCGCTTGAAGACGTAATTGCCGATGTTGTACGGCGTGCGTGCGAACGGCATCGCCAGCCTGCCGATCACTGGCACCCGTTGCGTCTTCTGCATCCAACCGTAGATGGCGGAGTCCTGCGCGTTTCGGCTGAACGTCACATCCTCGGCGTGCAGACGCGCGGCGAGCATCATCGACTCTTCCGGATTCGTCTTCAGCTCCGCGAGCCGATCAGTGAACTGCTCAGGCGTGAGCTTCCCTGCGCGAAGCTCATGCGTTGCCTTTCGGAGCGCCTGCGCATGCAGCTCTGCCTTGTACCCGATCGACTTGAATACTTCATCGGACGCCGCGAGCGCGCGCGTCGGAATGCGCGTGCCAGAGTCGATGTAGGAGAGCACACGCCCAAGTGGCGTGTCGCGGCTCATGCCTAGCCGCTCTGGATCCAGGGCACCCATCTCTGGCAGCTCGAGCTTGCCAACTCCGAAGCTCGAGCGCCCAGTCAAGAGCGCTTCCTTGAATGCGCTCCTGCCCTTGGCGCCGACCCGGAAGGCGTCTTTGAAGCCCTCGATCGCACCGAACAGATACGCCAGCGCCTCACCATCAGCGACAGCTGGATCCATACCGCCAGCGCGTCCGATCAGATTCGCAACCTTGCGCTCGTACATCTGCTGCACAAGCACTGCTGATTGCGAAAGCATGTTGCGGGCGTGGGTATGCGGTCCCGAGAGGAGCGAGAAGTACCAGAGCTGGCGCACTGCACCTGCCGTCTTCGCCCAGTTGGACCCGTAGATGAACTTGTCGAGCTCGGCAACCTGGCCTTTGCGGCTGAGATTCAGCACGCCTTCGGCCAAAGCGGCCGTCTTGCCGGATTCGTGCTGCAGAAGTGCAGAGTACGAATCCATCTCCGCGGAGAAGTCGAGTCCTGTCTCGCCTACGGGAATGCGCCAAGACGCGAGCGCGCGCGCCGTCTCTGTGCGCGCAGCAATCACCTGCTCCTGAATCGTCGCATGGACCGCCAGCGCCTTCCGGAATGCCACCGCCGCAGCAACATCGCCAGGCGCAGCCTGTACCTGTTGCGCCATCTGCAGGACATGGCTGCCGGAGCGCACCCACAGCTCGCGCACCGCGACGCTCTGCTCGGCGTTGAGAGGCTCTCCCTTGCGACGACTGTTCAGCGTCTCCCACGCATTCGTGGTTTCCGCGTCGAGCTTGGTCTGCTCAAAGGTCCTCTTCCTGCCGCGCCTAGCGGTGTCAATCCGTGCCGCATCCGCGTCTGCGATCTTCTGGAGAACGGCCTTTATGTCATCGGCTGTGTCGATTCGCGACCAGTTGATGAAGATGTCGGCCTTATCCTTTGACGCGCCCTCTGCGGTCTGTGCCGCTCCTAGCTTAACGAGAGACTCGGACGGTGCACCGCCTTGTAATTCTTTGAAGCGATCACGCTGGATAGCCGTGGTCGTCTCGATCTGCTTGATCTCGCGATCGGCCTGTGCTGCAACATCCTGCAGCTGTGTTCTGGCCCTGCGCGATGCCCGTACTGTCTTGAGCCCGAGCAGAACGGAATCCGTCAGAACGCCCACACCTGCGCCGTCGAGCGTGCGCTTGAGACGCGATACAAGCGCCGGATCATCCTCTTCTACTGCCAGGAACTCCGTGATCGGATTGGCGAGCTCTGGCACCTGCTGAATGAGATTCGACAAGCCTTGCTCGCTTGCGTCGAACGCCGCGAAGTCCGCAACGGCCCCCTTCAATGCCTGTGCAGCGTAGGCTGAACCTCTCGTACCGCGAGCCACGAGCATCTGAATCGGCTTGAGTTTCCCTGCGCCGGCGAATCCGGAAAGGAATTGAGCAGCTGAACGGATCGCGGCGCCTGTAGCCGTCGCGGCGCCTGGCGTGGTTGGAAGCTGCAGCGGTTCCGCCGCGCGCACATCTTCTGTGCCACCGAACCGCACGCCTTCAGCGTCTAAGATCAGACCTGGATTTGGCAAGCCATCAGATAGATCTCTGGCAAGCTGCAGAGCGCTGTTCGCCATGTCGATCACGCCGCCCACGGCCTGCACAGGCGCCTCGACTATACCAAGGCCGGTATCCTTCGCCGCACGTCCGATAGCCGAGCCCTTCGGCTGCTCACCTGCTCTTGGCTTCGGCAGTCGTTTCGGATCAATCTCCTGCGGCGGCAAGTCGCGCAGCGCCCACTGCAAGGCGGACTCGTCCATGACCAGCTTCACGTTCTCTGAATGAAGCTGTCCCGTATCGCGGTCACCTCCATCGAACGCGGGGACGATCTCCTGTAGCAGGCTGGGCTCTGGAGCTGTTTGCGGCGCGCTCATGGCGTGCCCTTCTGAGCGCCCACACGTTCGCGGCGCTTCAATAGCTCTTCCCACCGCATCAAGTTCTGCGAGCGCCGTACCAGCTCCGCCTGGTTCGTCTCATCGAGCACCTGAATGCCTGTAGTCGCTCCTAGCGCCGCAGCATTCTCCTGCTTGAAGCGCATGATGTCGTCAAGCGTCTTCGGAAGCTGCGAGTTTGCGATCGGGATATCAGAGATATCGATATAGAGCGATGAGGCCACGATGGCATCCGCAAGCGTGTCCGCATCCGTCTGCGTCATATCTGGATGCGCGATCAGTTCCTCCAAGAAGCGCCGCTTGGCATGAGCCGAGCGGTTCTGCGCTATGAACCGATCTCTCGCAGGCAGCATCGCCTCGCCAACTCCAAGCGATTCACGCAGGAAGCCGAGTTGCTTGCTGTAGCGATTCTCAAGTGACGCAGCGATCCGCACTTTCTCCATGTCGCCAGAGCCTAGCGCGCCGTCCAGCACAGCCTGCGCGGCCTCATCAACCGCACCGCCATCCCCTGATTCTGCGCGCCTCACGAGATCCAGAAATAGCACAGGATCGGACGAGGCGTCGCGTATGAAGCCACCGTTCGCGACGATGTTCGTCGCCTTCTCCAGTTGCTCCGTTGTCAAGTCGGCCGCGGCAGCATCCACATCCGCATCCGTGATCCCCGCGCCGCCTGGCCTGGCACGGCGGATCAAATCCGTGAACGCGACCCTTGCTCGCTCCTTGACCGCAGCCTTAGCTGCAGTTGCCCTGGCCTTGTCCTCCTGGACCTTCCTGCGCAACGCTCTCTCGTCTTCTCTCTGGCCCTCCTCGATCAGGATTTCGCGGCGTTCTGGGCTAAGGTTGAAGTCGCCATCAAGCAGGCGCCGCACACCATCTGCGGCATTGCCTTCTCGGAACATGCGCCGCACTGCGGCCATCTCTATGTTGCCCAGGAATGCCTGCGCCTGATTGACGCCGTCCTTGTCTGACAACACGCCTCGGTCTACTGCCTCTGCGATATCCGTTAGAGCTTCTCGTAGTATCGCCTGCCGGTCGTGTTCTGTGGTCGCGCGGCCTGCGTTGAAGCCGTATTGCTCAAGCGTAATATCGAGGTTCGCGCGAGCCCTGCCGATTCGACCAGCATTTGCGCCCTCGGCCAGCGTGAATTGGATGCGATCAGCCATCTGGCTAGCGCGCAATTCGTAGTCTTTTGCGTATGCAGTCTTGCCGAGCTGCTTGTTCCCTTCTGCCTGGATGCGCTGGCGCTCTTTCCTGAAACGCTCAACCTGCGTGTCGTAGTCCGTATCGGAGGCGAAGGACAGCTGCAGATCGAGGAGCTTCGATTGGGTCTCGGCGAAGACCCGATTCGCCTCGGAGCGCTGGTATGTATCCGCCACCCTCGTGCCAATCTCAGCCACCTGCGACATGGCGCGCCCAAGCGCCTCGCCGCCCCCGAAGTCCTCCGTCGGCACAGGCGCCCGCAGCTGCGGCGCTGGAGCCGCTGCAGGCTCTATCCGCGGAATCCGTGGCATCTAGAACTTCCCGCTCAGCTGGGCATACGTCCCGGCAGAGCCAGCTGCGCCAGACAGCAGGCTCGCTCCTGCAGCTGTGCGCTTGGCCCTGCCTGTTGCGCCGGCAGCCTGACGCTGCAACATCTGGTAATCGACCCGCCGCGCGCCCTCCAGACGCAGATTGAAGATCTCGCGCTCGAGCTCCGCCGCGTTGGCAGCCAGCACCTCGAGCGGTGAGCCCTCGAGCCGGACGCCGGCCTTCGCATAGGCCGTCCGCTGCGACGCCAGCTCGCGCTTGGCAATCCGGCGCCTGCGGTCCTCCTCGATCGCCGCCTGCTCCGCCAGCACGCGAGCGTTGAAGTCGGCAGCATCCTCGGCCGCTTCCTGCTCGGCGCCGGCCTGCTTGTACTGCGAGTACGCGGAGTACCCGGCCCCAGCCAGGCTCAGCGCAGCGATTGCACCAGCAGCGCCCATCTATCCCTCCGCTACCGTGATCTCAGGCATGAGCGCCACGATGCCGCACGGGAACGGGCTCGCGTGGTAGAGCGTGATCCTGGCGTCACGGTCGCGCTCGGTGCCTTTCGGCCACGGCTTGATCGTGGTGTCGCCCGTGTAGCGCGTCACCACCGCCCCGGCCGGGTCGAAGTTGTCCCGCAGCGCCAGCAGCTCCATCTTCGTCACGTCTTTGACGGGCCCGAAATAGAGCCCGGCTCCGGTCTCGTACAGCCGCATCACCACCTGCGAGACCCGCCTGCGTCGGCCCTGCGCGGAGCCCTTCGCCGCACCCGCCTCGAGCCGCATGGTCTGAAGCCACGCCTCGAACTTCAGGCCGATCTGAAAGACGCTGGCCGAGGTTAGGCCGGTGATCTTCCCGGTCGCGCCCACCGTCTTGTCCGCCTGCTGAGCACCGTCCCCGAGAACCTGGACCGTCTGCCCGCGAAGGTGGTAGAGCCCGGAAAGCGATGTCGTCGGCGCAGCGTCATAGGTGAGGCACGAGTCGACGAACTTCCCATCCTCGAGCGCGTCGCTGGAGCGCCAGAGCCTCGCGAGCCGCTCGACGTACTGCCGCGTGCCTCCGTCGATGGTGCGGGAGACGATCAGCCAGACTTGGTCCTCGTCCTCCACGGAATCCGGTATGACAGCGACAGACTCCACTGCAGCAGCAGTCCCGCCAATGACGATCTTGTGCCAACCGACTACCTCCTGCGCCCGCTCGTATGTCAACGCACGAAAAGAGCCGTCCTCCATCCACGCCAGCACGAGACGGGAGGGCTCCTGCTGGATGGACATTCCCTTCACAATGCCCATGGTCATATGGTCCGCCAGCACCGTCATGTCCGGCGCAGCGTAGGAATCGCTCTCGAACTGGTAGACGAACTCGCGGATCTTGCGGCCCGCGCGCTGCGTGAACAGGACCACGTTCTCGACAAGCACCGGCCGTACAGCGGCGCGGCTCCCGTGGTTCGTGTGCCGCACGATGCGGACGTTCGTCGCCGTTAGCGCCTCTTCCTGCGAAGACGCCGACGCGATGAACTCGCCGCCAGACGCCCCGATGGCGAGCACCTTGCCGGACGCCAGCCACTCTATGACGTTCAGGTCGTCCGTGTTCAGCGTGTAGGCGATGGACGATTCATCGTCGTCGCTCACCTTGTGGTTCTCGTAGTCGCCAGGCCGGCTCATCCACACCGTTTGAGGGTCGCGCTCGCTGCCGGCGAAGATCAGGCGGTCCTCAAAGAACGTCGTGCAGCGCGGGAAGCCATACTCGTCATTCCACGCACTGATCGCCCAGTTGCGCGTGCGGACCTTGACGCTCCCGCCGTCAAGGCTCGTCGTGCCAGTGGCCGAGTCCTCTTGCCGGCAGACTGTTATCGGGACCGGGCCATAGGTCAGGTTGCCAGAGACAGCCACCGGATCCTGGTCAGCAGGCACGTAGCAGCGTGCGATACCGCCATTGAGCACATCTACGATGCGCAGATAACTGGCGCCGTCGTGCAGGAACGTCCACCCAACCGATGTCCCAGCATCAGGGCCATCGAACTCTTCTTGCCCGAGCACCGTATGAATCGGCGGCAGCGCCGTTCCTGCCGCTGGCGTCGTGCCTCCATCGGTGCAGATGTAGAAGTTGCCCTCGTGCCGAACCATATCCGGAGGCTGCGGCGAGCCGTCGTTGTCGGCGACGTTCTGCGCACCCATGCCAGCGTACCAGGCATCGATCGGCGACCAGTCCAGCGAGCGGCTCTTCGCTGGCTCGCGTAGCTTGATGAACCCATCTGGAGCGAGCGCAGCAACGAAGATGCCTTTCGCGTCCAGATCGGATACCCGGCAGCACAGCCCCTTAAGCGGCGTCGTGTCGTATGCCGTGTAGCCGGTGAACCCAGTGCACTCGAACGTAGAGCCGCCCGTCACCGTGATCGTGAAGACGCGGTTGTTCGCCTGTTTCGTGCCGCCCAGCCCGTAGAGCAGCACCGTGTAGCCCGTGCTCCAGCCATGCGCCGAGCTCGTCGTGATCGTGGCCGTATCAGCAACGATGCTCATGGTATTGATCTCGAACGCGAGCCCTGGCACGTTCGCAGCGACGATCCCTAGCGGCAGAGCCTGGCACGTCCCGGAGAACACGCCGTAGCCCGAACTGTTCACGTCCGCGTAGCTGTCAGGATCGGCCAGCGTGAACGCGCTCGCGCCCGTCACCTTCACCTTGTAGACGCCGTCGTCAACCTCGGTCATCCCGGAGACGCCGAGAAGGAACACCTCATCTCCGCTCGCGAGCCCGTGCGCTGCGCTCGTCGTTACCGCCGCAGCGGCCGCGTTCGTGATGGCCGTGACCGTAATCGGCGAGCCAGTGCGCCCGAGAGGGAACGAGCCCAGCCCGGGCGTGCTCGAGTCTCCCATCAGCCCATCGAAGAAGACCTCAAGATCCTTGTCGTCGTTCTCATCACGGAACGCAGGCCAGTCGAAGGCGACCTTCTCGAGCGTCCACGCTGCGTCCGCTGTCCGCGAGAGCTTGTACGGAGTGAAGTCAGGGTGCGCCAGGTAGAGCACGTCGGCGCTCTGCGCCCACGATGCCAGCGCAGCAAGGTCCGTGTGCGCGTATGGCGTCGCCGGCTCGTAGATGCGCGCAGCTGTCCCGCTGCTCGACCACGCCGTCCAGGTGCTCGAGTCGATCGCCGCGCCAGTGTACGGGTCCTTCGCCTCGAAGTCGTTGGCGGTGACGTTCGCGACCAGGAACTCGCGGTTATTCAGTTCCGTGGTGCCCACCACGCCCGTAATGAGCACGCGGTCGCCGTTCGCGAATGGGTGCCCTGTCGCCAGGATTGTGGTCGTCGCGCCAGTCGTCACGCCGTCGAGTGTGTCGCTGGCATCCGTGATGATCGCGTTGTTCCTGTAGACGCGCAGGTAGTAGTCGCCGAACTCCAGCACGTAGGCAGCAGCCGTGCTCTGCTTGAACGGCACGAGCTTGACCGTCTTCGTGGAGTCCTTCACCGGATGCACGAACATCGTGCCGCTGCGCTTGATCGCAGGACCCTGCACGGTTGGAACGAAATTCTCGAGGACCTTGCAGCCGCTCTGGTACTTCGCGAGGTCAACACGGCCCTCGAGAAGCGGCGATAGCTCGCCAGCGTTGAAGCTGGTCAGGATCGGCGCAGCCTCGGCCATGCCTCAATACCGGGCCAGCACCCAGGACGATTCCCGGAAGCCCTTGCTGGAGCCCTCCTGCCCGTCGCTCATGCGCGCCTGCAGCATGATCTGCTGATACTGCTGCTCGTAGAGCTGGCGCTTCGTTCCGGAAAGCTCTGGCAGCTCCTCCATCAGCTCGACCGTCAGACGGGCCGCGAGAGCCGAGACCAGCAGCGGGTCGTACTTGCTCTCATCCTCTTCCTTCTTGATGTACCGGACATGGATCGTCTCGTCCTCATCGCAGAGGATGAAGCCGTTCTCGACTACCCAGCTGTTCTCCTCAAGGTCCTGCACTTCGAGCAGCCGCAGGCAATCCGTCGGCAGCGCATACATGTGCCCGTAATCCCAGTCAGGCACAGCCCGAACCGTACCGCCTGTGCCGTCCGTGTAGGACGTACCGTCCACGTCGACCAGCTCCTCATCCTCGAGCCTGAAGTCGTTTGCGTTGAGGCTGGTGTCGGAGACGCGGAAATACTTGTCGTTGATCTCCGTCATCGTCGCGACGCCAGTGATGAAGATGCGCTGGCCGGCGATGTAGGCGTGCCCGGTGCAAGCGACCTTGAGCGGATTCAGGTTGTCCGTCGAGATAATGGCCTTCGCAGCGACCTCGGACAGCGTCTTGCGCACCGTCGCGCAATTCCACGGGTGCGCGCGCAGCACCTCATCACGCACAAGCAACCACGCGCTGCTGCAGGCGTAGCCGCTCTCGGTGGCATCGGAGAGGGCCGTAATCCTCGGCATCCCGAGCCGAGATAGACTCCGATTGCAGATGTCGATATCGGAGGCCACGCTGGCCCCTTACGTAACGGCAGCGGTCAGATTGATGAACCCCCAGTAGAGCCGGTCGAACTGCTGCATGAGCATCCACAGCGGCGTGGTCGGGTCGTAGATGACCACGAGGTCATGCTGCAGCGTCGAGGTGCCTGCACCTGCGAAAACCGCATTCGGCTGCACAGCCCTGGCGTCAGTCGTGGAGACGCCTGAGAGCTCGACTCCAGGCAGGATCCCCACCGTATCCGCAGCATCCCCGAGATGGCTGAGCGAGAGCTTGTCGCCGGCCCAGTCCACTCCGAGGATGACGAGCGTTGGGGCAGGATGATTGACCATGTAGTTCATGATGGCGAGCCGCGCCTTGAGCATGAGGGCCGAAATCACTCCCTTGCTCACGGCGTCGTTGTAGGCGATGAGAACGTTCTCGCCGAGTGGATGGACTGCCTGGTCAACGTCAGGTTCAGTTGCGCCGCTCGCGACCTCATCGAGCACGATCACAGCACCGCCATGAGGCGTCGAGCCGCTGGCGCGGCCCATGTAGTTCACGCCGAGCTTGTTCGCTCCGTTGCCTGATTTCTTGAGCCCCTGATACGCCATGCAAACTCCTTCGCTTCAAGTGGGGCGGGAGGCCATGCGCCAACCTCCCGCCCCTGGCCCTCGACCGCCGGAGGAAGATCAGTCGCCGGCCAAGTACTCGAGCACGAACACGATGCCACCCACGGCCGGGGTCGTTCCTGCAGCCTGCACGGTGCAGTAGAACTCCCAATTCTCGCCAGGATCCGCAGCCTGACCCATGATCTGCCAGAGTGGACGGCCAACATCGAACTCGTCGGCATCCACCTGCCATACGCTGTTCGTCCCAGAGCCGAACACATCCACGAGCTTGTCGGATGCTCCGCTCGCGACGAACCCATCCACGACATCATCAGCGTCCCCGATCAGTGCGCCTTGGTTCTCCTTGCGCAGACCGATGTCATAGGCCGCACCCGAGGCGGCCAGTGCATGATTCGCGATTGAGAATCGGAGCGGACGATCGCTTGATCGGATCTTGAACAGGTACAGAATGTCGCCAGCCGCAGGAACAGCAGGGAACACGAAACTCGCGACCTTTGCCCTCAGCCTGCCATGGGACACACCAGTTGCAGGCTTGAACCCAGTCGTTTGTGCGGTTGCGCCGCCTCCTTCGACCGACTGATAATGCTGACTGAAGTACGTTGCCGCCATGTCGAGACCCCTCTTCTATGGCTTTGCGCCACCGGCAGCCGCGACGAACCCCGCCGCGGCCACCGGAAGCTCATGGATTACGGTTCGTCGCAGAGAACCCGGCACACCTTCCCCTGCTCCAGGCGCGTCGCGCCGCAGGTCAGCGCCGAGTAGACCTGCCAGGAGTAGGACTTGTCGTCCCGCTCGCTGATGCGGGAGTCGCTACCCCACATCCCGAGATGGACACCGCTCTTCGCGAACAGGAAGCAGCTGCGGTCCCCACCGGCAGCCGTCAGCGGCAGGAGCTGCGTGATCACGAACTCCATGCCCATGTAGTACCGGATCCGCCCCTCGACCAGAACCGGGTTCGAGTTGAAGTCCCGGCTGGTCACCTGGATATCCGCGAGCAGATCGTCGTGCTGCTGCGCAGACATGACGAAGTACAGCTTCTCGCGGTCCACCTGGACATTCGCACGCATCATCTGGAGCAGCGCCGTCCGCAGCTTCAGGATCGTCAGGCCCGTCGCTCCGGACACCTGCCCGAAGTTGGTCGCATCGAACGCCTCGGTGCTGCCCTGGTTCTCGCCAGTGGTCGCCGTGGCATCTAACGCCGTGATGATCTCGGAGTCCTTCGCTCGCCCGAGCGCGAACGCCTGGCTCTGCGCGTAGGGCCCCTTCATGTCCGCGAGCAGCCGCATCATGTCCTGGTGGTCCAGAAGATCGGCCACCTCGTAGTCCACCGGGAAGACCCAGCGCCTTGCGTGCGGCGTGTTGACCAGCGGCGTGTCAGCGTGCCGCGTGGTCCTGCGAACCGCCGTCACGGAACCCACCTGATCGGCCGGCACCGCGCCGGATCCGACATGCGTGCCCGTTCCGACCTTGTCGGCGAGCACGCTGCCCTGCTGCTGCAGGAGCAGCTGGACGTTGCCAGCGTACTCGCGTACCTGTGCCTCTGTTACTTGAGTCGACATTCTCCGCCTCGTAGGTTGAGCGAGAGCGCAACATGCGTTGCGTCCTCAGCGTCAAACCCACTCAGGCGGGTTGCCGCGATGAGTCCTGCGCTTGTCCTCCTGGCATTGCGGGGACCCCTGAGATGGGCTTATCCGCGCCAGAAGGGGCGCTACTTCATCCTGCACCTCGGGGCCCAAAGGCTTGTCCGAGATGCAGCCTCACCGTACACAGTCCTTTTCCGGTGTCAAGACGGATAGGCCAGCTTGTACAAGTCGGACCGTTTCTTGGCGGCCTCCGGGTTGCCAGCCAGCCACTTCGCCCGGAAATCCGGGTCCGCCTCGAGATCCTTGATCTGCTGCTGCGCGATGGCAGGCGTCATCCCCAGCGGCCCGCTGTCCGAGCCCGAGGCCGGCTTGTGCTCACCGAAGGTCCGGCCCATCTCTGCCATCTTTGTGAGGAATTTATCAGTCCCCCATGCCATCTCCCACGTGTCCAGATCCTCCTCCGTCAATCGAAACCGCGCGGCTAACTGCCGACCTGCAAGGATGTTCTCAGGGTACGCCTGGCCCCATTCCTTTTTCTTCTGCTCGATCACCACATTGGCGTCTCGCTCGAACGTCGCAGCCTTCTCCTGCTCAGCTGCAGTCGAGAACTCCATGAACTTGCCGGCCACCGCCTTCGCCTGCCGCTGGCTGAGCCCAGCCTCGTGCGCCCAGGCGCCGAAGCGGTCCCGCAGGTCGCCCTCCGGCACGTCCTTCAGGTCGTAGCCGTCAGGCTTCTCGGGGCGCCCGGCCTTCGCCCAGTACGCATCCCACTCCGCCTGTGGCGACTCGTCCCCGGGCAGCACCACCAGCCGCTCCGGGTTGCCAGCCCGCTGCCCGAGCAGCGTCTCGAGGTGCTTGTACCCCGAGAGCGCGTCTGCCGGCGCCTTCCAGCCCTTGCCCTGCGCCAGCGCCCGGAGCTCGGCGTTCTCCCCTGCCCACGCCAGCGCATCCGGCGCAGCAGGAGCCGCTGCGCCAGGCTGCGCAGGCGCAGTCGCTCCAGGCTCACCCGTCACGATCGCCGCACCCGTACTCATTGCCTCGCCTCCGTCTTCTGCTGCGCGCTCTTGATCTGCTCGCGCAACGTCTCCTCATCCAGGTCAACCAGCTGCGAGACGTACAGCCAGAACTGCCGCCGCCCCTCGAGCAACGCCGTCGACCTCTCGCTGTCCGTCACGAACGTCGTGCGGCCAGCGTTCCCGTACCTCGCCATGTCAGCGAGCACGATGTCCGCGTCGTAGCGCCTGAACACCTCGCGGTACGCCTGCCGTTTCGAGCGCAGGGCCATCACGAGGCGCACGCGCCAGCTCGGCCGACCCCATGCGCCACGCGCGAACACGCGCTTGTAGATCCTGGAGCGGCTGATCGGATCGAGCACTACGGCAGCTCCCAGTGCCGCACCGGCTTCTCCTGCCAGTGCCGGCCTTCTGGCCCGCACCCGCTCACAGCAGCACGCTGTTCAGCGCATGGCTCCTTGATCGGCACAGGCCGAGGACGGCGCACCCACGGCGCGCCCACTTGCTCACGCCTGATCGGCCAGTGGCAGATGGCCTGCGCCCCGTACCGCCAGCGCACAAACCGGCAGTCCTCGCAGTACCGCTCGGGCGCCGGAGCAGCCTGCGGCTTCCGCGTCTGTACCTGGCTCACGCAGCGGGCCTCACGCCCGCCTTGTTCGCTGCCTCAGCGAGCTTCTTGATCGTGTCCGCAGCACCAGGCGCCTGCTCGGCCGCAGCCTCCTGCTCCGCTACCTCCGCCTGCGCCTCGCGCGCGCGATCCACGTCCTCACGCGACTTGATCCACTTCGCCGGAACGCCGTTGATCTCCAGCGTCTCCCGGAAGCCCTGGTCCATGTCCACGTTCTCGAGCAGGCTCGGGTTCACCTGCAGCAGCGGAGCCCACGCCTCGATCGAACGCTGGAACGCCAGCACCTCCTCGGATCGCTGGTACCGCGTCGCAGGCGACTCGTACTCGATCTTGTACTCACCATCCGCCTCGAGAAGCGCCTGCGGAATCGGTGGCAGCAGCCCGTTGCGGAAGAGAATCGCAACCTCGCGCTCGATCATCGGCCCGAGCATCTCGCTCTGCTGCCGACCCACCGACGGCGCGAGCAGCATCCCTTTCTCCTGCGCCCTGTGCAGCACCTCCGTGGCCGTCATCCCTGGATTTTCCACGAGAATCTGGAAGAGCGAGACGAGCAGCGCGTCGTGGATCGTCTGCCGCTTGCGCTCCATCATCTCGAGCGTCATCTCTGGCCGACCACCCGTCACCATCGGCTGAATCGTCTGCCGGCCCTCACGGTCGAGCCCGCCGTAGTTCAGCCCACCAGGCGTCAGCGTCACGTCGCGGCCCTGCCACCCGAACACGCCATCATCCAGCAGCAGCAGCGGCGGATCAGCGATCTTCTCGGCGCTCCGCAGAAGCGCCCTCTCCTGCGCGTTCAGCGTCTTGATGTCCGGCAGCACGAGCATGCACGGCCCGCGCCCGTAGTCCTCATCGCTGTTCGTCGTGTACCGGCTGAAGATGTACGGCAGCTCGTAGTAGCCACCCGTCGAGAGCACCGTGCCATCGTCGACCTGCACCTCCATCGCGAGGTACGGCTTGCCATTGTCGCCAGCCCGGCCTGGCTCGTACCCAGCACCTCGAGGCTGTACCAGGTGCAGCACCTCGACCTGCTCGAATGGCTGCCGCTCCGCCAGCGCACGCATCTTGTCGGAGGCCGTCTGAGGCCACTGCCTCACCGCCGCAGCCGCCGAGAGCTTGAACGTGTGGTAGACCGTATCCACGCGCCTGTGCTCATCCAGCGCGATCCACGTGCTGCCAACGTGGCAATTGCGATACCGGATGACGTTGCTCGCATCCTCGTAGACGTACGTGCAGCGGTTCCCGTAGGCGCCGATCGACTTGTACCCCTCGTGCGATTGGCCGTAGAAGTCCGCCAGCGGCGCATCGCGTACCCGGAAAAGCGCCTTGGTCACCGTGTCGAACCACTCCCGCACCTCCTCCTGGTCGTTCAGCTCGTCGACCGTTGACCGCAGCCTGTGCCAGCGCTGCTGCCGCGGCGTGAGCATCGACTCCATCACAGCCGCGAAGCGCTCGAGGTCCACGGCGGCCGTCGAGTCGAACATCTCGAGATTCGTCTTCTGCCCTTGGCTCCGGCTCGACGTGAAATCCGCGCCGTGCGGGAAGCAACGGTCCTTCACCTCCTGCCACTGCGCATCAAAGCTCGTCCGCCGCCCCTTGAGCGCCTCGAGCCGCTGCAACGCCGTCTTGCCGTCCATCACGCCCCCAAGAGCTTCGAGCCCGTCGAGCCCGTCACAGGATCCAGCATCAAGGCCGCACCACGCAGACGCCTGGAGCGCCTCGCGCGCTGCTCCTCGGCTGCACGCTCAGCAGAGAACTCGAGCGTCGCCGCGCGATCCCTCATCTGCAGCTTGCGCCTGCGCTCAGCCTCCTTGGCGGACGTGCCAGCCTCATGCCGCGCTTTCTTGCCGCCAGGCTTCTCGCGCTGAAACAGGTTGACCGCGTCAATCGTCGAGCCAGCGTCGCCCATCGCTCAGCTCCCCGTGAGCAGCTTCGCACCGCTCGTCTGCGCATCCCCGCCCGCACCACCGAGCAGCGTCGCACCACGCCCACGCATATGCCTGCGCCGCTCACGCTCACGTAGTCGCGCAGCCTCCTCCGCTCGCGCAATCTCCGGATCAGGCGCAGGCGGCAACTTCGCCACCCTAGGCTTGCTGGGCTTGCTTCCCATCTCGCACCCCTTTCAGGTCATCGCGGAGCTTGGTCACTGCCACGCGGAGATCGATGGAGTCCTTGAGCAGCCGATCGAGCTCGAGCGCGACAGCCTCGTCCGCTTGGCGCCCAGCCAGGAGTACGACCAACTGCTCACGGGCACGCTCATCCGCTTCGCGCACCGCCTTGATCGCAGCCGTCAACCGCCGCGCAAACTCGTGCCGATCCGTCATGCCGCATCCTCCAGCGAAAGGCTCCAGACCTCGTCCGACTCGCGCGTCCAGCCCAGCCGCTCGACGTACCCGAGGATCTCCACTGCCGGATCAGACGTCGCGAACAGAAGCCGCTGCGCTCCGAGTGCCTCGCCGAGGATCTCGAGCCCGACCAGGAACCGCCTCGGGTAGATCCGCCGCCGGTGCTTGGGATCCACGCAGAGATGCACCAGCAGCGTCCCTGGATCTGGTATCAACCAGCAGTACCAGAGCACCACCTCTGACCCGTAGACGAACCAGTAGCCGAGCCCCAACTCCTCGGACTCGATCGCGCGTGGATAGCCCCACTTGCCAACGAGCTCGGCCGCACGCTGGCAGTCAGCAGCGCCAATCAGCTCGCGGAAGCGCCTCGTCGGAGCGCTGGTCAGCATTCTCCGCGCCTAATCGCCCGCATTCGATAATCAACCGGCGCAGCGCGACGGTTGACGTAATCGTACACGTCATAAGTGGCAGTTACACTGTCTTCGTAGTCGACAACATCGCCATCTGCGGGCTCTTCTACTTCATCCAAGCAGCCGTATGATTGCGATGCGAGCATTCTTGCATGCTTCTCGCGTCGCATTAATTCAGATCGTCGCTCGCGCGCAATAGCGCGTTGTCGCGCCTGGGTCTCTTGTTGCTTGCGTAGGTCCTCCTCGCGTTGTGCGCGCGCACGAGCCATAAGTTCGTGCTGCTCGCGTACCTTCAGCTCCGCTCGAGCGAAGTCTTCAGCGAATGCAGACCGTGCTTCTGTCTCCGCAACACGGTATGCGGCTGCCTCGGCATCGTTCAGAGGAGTATGGATAGTTTCATGCCGGATCGGATCGAACGCCACCAATTCGAGCGCGTAGTGTCCGTCGAACGCATCAGGGTTGTCGACTACTGGCAGCTCCGCATCTAGCGCGAGTAGATGTCTCGCACTTGGATCCAGCAACCAATCACGCATCGCCACGAGCACACGCTTCATAACGTCGCCACCCGCTGCCGGTGCACGTAGCGGTGGCCAGCGGCCAAGTGCAGATCAGGCGACGCCACCGGGAACGCAAACGTCAACGCGAGCGCATCGCCGATATCCGTCGAGCGCAGGCCCCGCTCGCGCATCCGGTCCTTGCTCTCGAGCTTGATCTTGCCAGCAGGCGTGAACGCATACGTGGGACCGCACAGGTCCGTCTTCAGGTCGCTGTGGTTCGGCAGCGCGCCGCCCGCCTCGAGCCACTTCTTGACCTCGTGCCACATCTCCGTGCGCTTGTCCGCGTACCGCTCGTCCAGGGGCTTCCCCCCGAAGTTGATCTCGTGGATCTGCTTGTGCCCGAGCTGCCGCAGACGATCGATCACCCCCTCACCACGCCCCGCGTCGACGAACACAGCCGCCACGCTGCGCTTGGCCACCACGTCCGCCACCATCCCCGCGAGGTGCATATTGTCGAGCCCCTCATACACCACAGGCTCGAGCGCATGCAGCCCTTGGCGCAGCTGCAGCACAGAGCGGTCCGCACCGAAGCGCGCGACGTCGACGCCGAGCACCATCGGCGCGTAGGCCATCTCGCGCAGCGCGTACTCGCGGCGCGTCGCAGCGCTCACGAGGTCGATCGTGATGAGCGTGTAATCGGACGATGCAGACCAATCACACAGTAGCTCCTGCCTGTATTGAGCGTCTGCCATCGCGTGGCGCGCGAGCTCGAGCTCCTCGGGCGGCAGCCACGGCAAGCACGTCTCATCGGCACGATAGAGCGCCGTGTACCAATCAGGATCATCGAGAGCGCGGTGATAGAGCGCGTGGAAAGCGTCGACGCCGTGCGGGGTGCCGATGAAGAGGCACCAGCCCTGCCGGTCCATGAGCGTAGGGCGCAGGATCTCGCCCCAGACATTGGGCCCGACCTGGGCGTACTCGTCGACGACGAGGCCGTCGAAGTAGAGCCCGCGCAATGCCTCTTCGTGTCCCTCGCTCGCGCCGTACAGACCGATGCGCGCGCCGTTGTGAGGCAGTTCGATCCACAGCTCGGACTCCGACTTGCGGATCCCGGGGATCTGAGCGAGGCGCGCGAGCAACGCCATCCACGACACGTCTTTCGCTTGTTTGAGCCTCGGCGCCATGTACCCGTATCGAGGCAGCTCGCGAGTCGAGGTCAGCGCGCCTTGGATGAGGAGCATCTGCGCGAGAGTCGTCTTCCCGAATTTGCGGTGCGCGACGACCACCGCGAACCGCTTGCATGGCGGGAGCCGGCCGATGCGCTCCGCCACCTCGAGCTGGCCAGGATGCAGCTTCAGGCCGAGCTCGATATCCCTCATGCGCTGCACCGTATCGGATTTCTACGATCTTTCGCGCAATCAGCCGGTAATCGCCGCAAATCGCCGCGATTCACCACGAAACAGCCGGAAATCGCGCTTGACAGGTCTGGTAGCCTCGCGCGTGCAGCTGAGATCGCGACGTTGGCCACCACGACGCGCTCGCGCGGAGACGTTGGCGCGCTCACAAGTTCCCGTCCTTCAACGGGATTCCAGTCACCACGACCACGCGCACCGTGGTCTCGCCACTGTGCTCTTGCACCTTCGGCATCGTCTTCGCGACGAGCGACAGGAATGCCTCAGGCTTCTTCTCTGCCTGCTCTAGCAGGTATTGCTGCCCGCCAGCCTGATCCAGCGCGCCCCAGATCATCTCTTTCAGGTCGCGCGAAACCTTGTTCTTGGAGCCCTTTTTGCGCCCTCTGCCTGCGGCTGGCGGCTTGCGCTTGGGCTTCTGCGCTGGATCCGTGGACACCAGAGGCACTCTATATCTAGTGCCTCATTTACTGCAATAGCACGATATCTAGTGCTTGCGCGACGCCACGCTCGGCCGCATCACCGCACCTCAGGATCGGGTCACGTTCGGGGGCGGCTGTATCGCGGTTCTCGCTCTGGTTGGTATCCACGTCAGGTCTCCTCGTTTTGCGCGCTCCTGGGGCATCCTTGCGCGTTCTGTGGCCCATTACGCATCCCACCACTCGTTGCGTTGGCGGGGGCCGCCGAATTGCTCGGCTGGGTCGTCTTGGGGCGGCGGATCGGCCAGCCTCAGCTCGCTGAGCCAGTGGCGGGCTAGGCGCTGATAGCTCACGGGGGTCGTGGCCGGCGTCCGGTCCGGCAACTCGCGATCGCGTGGCCAGAGCGCTGGCATGGAGGCGTAGGCGCTGGCCAGGCGCTCGAGCTCCCTAGCCAGCTGCTGTCCGGTCTGGGTCTGCGGGCCGATCTGCCGTGCGGTATCGGCCAGGAGCTCGAGGTCCTCGCGGACGAGCGCGTACCAGGCGCCGAACTCCTTGCGGCCCACGTAGAGCAGCTGGCGATCGACGCGCTCGCCGACGGCCTTGTCCTCGCCGGCCTCGAGGGCTTTGCGGCGGCGGTCCTGGCTCATGGCGGCGAGGCGATCGCGCTCGCGGCATGCAACGGCCGGGTACGGGTGCGCGCGTAGTGGCTGCGTGAGGAGCTCCAGGGCCTCGATCTGAGCGATGCGGCCGTGGCATTCCTTTGGCCCGAGCCCGGCGATTTCGGCCATGAGTTGCGCTGCGTGTTTCCCCAGGAAGTCGTCGATTTCTGCTTTCATCACGTGTACATCCGCGGGAGAGGTGCATCTGGATCCCGCCTGGGCGCCTGCTGCGCAGCGCTGCGACGTGCAGCCTCGACGTAGCTGGCGAATTTCGTGGGGCGGAGGATCGTGTCCGGCGCGAAGTAGGCTTCGGGATCGAAGTCGCCGTTGCTCGATCTGCTGGCGTGCATGGCGCGGTAGCCGCGGACGGCGAGGGCTAGGTCCGCCGGCTCGTAGCCCTCGGCGAGGCGCGCGGAGATCGCGCGTTGCCGGGCTGGCGTCAGGCGCCAGAGCGCCGGGTCCCGGCCGCAGGCGGTGAAGGCCTCGGTCATCGCGGTCCAGGCCGAGGCGATGCGTGGGTCCGGCTTCCGGGGCTTCGGCCCTCGGGCCCGGGCAGCGAGAGCGCCGTCAGGCGCGGCTCCGGGGGCGCGTCGAGCCTCGGTTTCGTGGGGGCCTATATGGGGGTCTGATGTATTGGAGGCGGAGGCGGAGGCGGAGGCGGAGGCGGAGCCCTCCCTAACGGTGCCGTCTGATCGGCGAGGGAACTGCTTTTCCGCGAGGTTAGGGAATGTCAGCGAATAGCCAGCGCACTCGCAGCGCTCTCCCAGCGCCTTCGCAGCGCAGCCGCAGCGGATTCGCAGCGGCGTCGCAGCGACCAGCCGGAGGAGCTTGCGGAGAGCATTCGCGAAGGGCTCGGTGGCTGCAATCCGGAGCAGGTCGCGCTGGCTCAATTGGCAGGTGTCGCCTGTGCGGTCGGCGTAGCGCTCCATGGCCAGCACGCCAGCTCTGACCCACATCGCCAGTAGCGCGTCATCATCCCAGAGGCCGCGGAGCTTGGAGTGGTTCTGCGCCGAGAATCGCACCTTGAAGTGCGGCGCCTGATTCCGCGGCATGCTTCTCTCCTCTCGCTTCCCCCGGAGGAGACCGGGGCGTGGGCCGCTGGAGAGAAGCGTACAGCAGCCCCCGGTCTGCAGGACCGGTGCCCCGGTGCTCACCCTACGGCCGCACGGCCGGCGCTGTCAACGTTTCCGCCCGCGCCCGTCCGCGCTCGCGCGGTGCATCATCCGCGTACCTGCAGCCGCGGCTGTGCCCACGATTGCGCAGGCACCGCCAGATGCGCCCGCCGCGGAAGACGGCGCTGCGGCACCGGCTCGAGTGTTTCTCAGGGAACTCGCCGCAGTAGCGGCATCCCATCATGCTCATCGTGTCATCCTTCTGTGGCGCCCGAGCGCCGCGCGAAATCAATTCGTCCACGGCATGCAAGCGCAAGCCGCGCGGCAACAGCCGCGATCTGGATCGCCTCGTTGCGCACCGACTCAAGCGCATTTGCGCGGATCGCGTCGAGCAGCTCTGCCATCTCTTCCGCGAGCACGCCGTAGCTCTCGTGCGTAGACATGGGCTGTCCGTAGCGCCGCTCGGCGACGAGCGCCTCGTCCGCGATCTCTTTCAGTACGCCATCCATCTCGGCAACCTCCCTTGATGCGTCGGGTTGTACGGTACGCGCACAGCGGATCCGCGTCCTTGCGATCGGCGCATCGCGTCAGCCATCGCGCGCTTCATTGACTCGTGCTCGCCGCTCTTGCGGTCGATCACGCGGCCGATCATCTCATCGCCTTCTGCGACGACGAGATGGCATTCCACTGGCCGCAGCTGCCCGAAGCGCCAGAGCCTGCGGATCGCCTGATACCAGGATTCGTACGAAAAGCTTCGACCGACGAAGATCGTGCGCGCGCAGTGCTGCCAGTTGAGCCCGAATCCAGTCACACTGCTCTTTGTAACCAATACGCGGATCTCTCCCGTGCTGAATCCTTCAATCGCATGTTCCTTACGCTCGATCGAGAATGAGCCGCGCACCTCGGCCACGCCATCGATGCCGCTCAGAGCTTCACAGACCGCGTCAGCCTCATAGTCGGTATCGACCCAGAGCACCCAGGTCTCCACCGGCTCCGCGCGCACGAGATCCGCAGCAAGTCGTGCGCGTGCCTCGGCGGTCTGCCGCTTGATCGCGTGCATCGACGTCGCAGAGACGATCTCCGAGGCGAACAGTTCACCTTCGATCGGCTTCGCCGTGGTCCCAGTCCGATGGCGTTTGACGTTGAGCGGTGGGAGCACAAATCGCTCGTCGGAGTCACCGAGATCTGATGGCATCGCAGCCATCCTGCACCATGATGCCATCCAATCCCAGAATGGAACGACTGCATGCTTCTTCAAGCGCCAGTGCTGCGATGCTTGCGAGGTGTCATTGATGAAGAATCTAGAGAGCATCTCGCTCGAAGACATGACCCCACAAAAGTCTGCGTGCTGCCCGAGCTCCATGTGATCATTTGGCGCCGGCGTAGCGGTAGCAGAGAGCCTGAAGCGATGGCCGTCGAATGCCTCGATCAGCGCGCGCGAAGTCTTCCCGGAGAAGTTTTTCAGGATGCTCGACTCATCGAGCGCGACTGCGCCGAACGCCTGCGGGTCAAGCAGATCGAGCCGATCGTAGTTGCAGACGCTGATCCCGTCCTTCGCATCCGCCTGCTCTCGGATCACGTGGATCTCATAGCCCCAGCGTCGACCCTCGGCCTCGATCTGCCGCGCGACCGCGAGCGGAGTCAGGATCAGCGCGCGGCCGTTCGTCTCTGCAGCTGCGTGCTTACACCACTCCAATTCGCACGCTGTCTTGCCGAGCCCGGTGTCGAGGAAGAGCCCGCCAGAGCCAGAGCGCAGCAAGAAGTCGACGCAGTGAGCCTGGAATGGGAACAGATGCGAAGCGAGCGGCGGAACGTGCTCGATACCACGTGCGCTCGCGCGCAGTTCCTTGGAGCGGATGAATTCGAGATAGCTCATGCCATGGCGCCGAAGAGATCCGGCTGGCTCTCGAGCGTGCGGAGATACTCGACAGCTTGGCGAAAGTAACTCTCCTTCAACTCGATCCCGATGAACCGGCGACCGCGCTTGAGCGCGCAGTAGCCCTCGCTCCCGATCCCCATGAATGGCGAGAGCACGATGTCTCCAGGATTGCTCCACAGCACCAGGGCCCGATCGATCACGTCAAGCTGCAGAGGGCAGAGGTGGCGCTCGTCGGCGCCTTCTCGGGCCAGCTTGACATTGAGCACATTCGACTGATTGACAGTCATCCAGACCGGAGACGCCCACTCCTGCCACTGGTCAAGCGGGAATTCCTCAGGAGTGTGCGTGATCGGCTGCGCGTTCTCGCCCGGCTTCACGAACGTGAGCAGGTAGTCCGGCATGCCGCCGCGCGACTTCGCCGAGTCCTTCCGGAGCTGCTTGTATAGCAGTCCGACGTGCTTCGTGCGCGTCATCTCGACGACTGGGCAGCGCCATATGGTTCGGCGCGAGTGCAGGATCCAGCCAGCCTGCTCGTGCAGGTCAATGATCTGGCCGGAGAAATCCTTGATCCCGACCGAGCCGTCCCGCCACTTCGTGAGCGGCAGGTCGGAGCAGTGCACCGCGGAGATGCGGCCTGGCTGCGTGACGCGGTAGAGCTCGCGCACCGCGTAGCCGTAGTGCTCCGCGAATTCCTCATCGGTGGAGTTACCCATGTCTGCGGCCTGGTCTGAGTAGACAAAGAGATTGCCGAACGGCGGCGAGTAAATGCTGAACCCGACGCTACTCTCTGGGAGCTGCGCGAGCACGTCGACGCAATCACCTGCGTAGCACGCGAATGATTCGCCATGCGCATCAGTCAGGCAACGTATCATCTCATCCTCCTGCGGATCTCCGCCGCCCGTACTCAGCGAGCAGCAGCGCCTCGGCTCGCCCATCCTTGCGCCCGATCTCGGCGGTCGGAAACAGCCTCGAGGCCAGCTCGATGCTCGCGCCCTTGTCCGCGCCCCGTGGCAGCCCCATGGCGCGCTTCCACGCCGCCGGCTCCGCCCACTCGAGCGGGATGCTCAGCGTGGCCAGGATGCCGGCCACCAGGCCGGTGCCGTACCCCAGCGAGTAGCAGCTCGAGACGCCCTGCCCTGGCCGAGCATGCTGCCTCTCGACGATGGCGCGCAGCTCCTCGCCCGGCTCTCGCATCAGGATGACGCTGTGCATCATCTCGACCAGCTCGCCGACGAGGTACTCGCGCCGGCGGCCCTTGGGGCGCTGGATCCAGATCGTGGGCATGTCGGCCAGGAGGACGAGCTCGCCGCCGCGCAGGACGGCGAGCCCGCCACCGAGCCCAGGGTCGATGCCAAGGATCAGCATCTAGGCGTCCGGCGCCTCGGACTCCCA